>JAABUX010002862.1_pt1 | contig 23683 bp, 17 predicted proteins | sample 5561851 | NCBI WGS metagenome assembly JAABUX01 (sample SAMN10711883, study PRJNA513361) | rock metagenome | isolation source: Antarctica rocks | place: Antarctica: Victoria Land, Richard Nunatak red sandstone | collected 2016-01-03 | reverse complement strand
TGATGTGGTCGCTGACACGAACGCCAGCCGGAAGGCTGGCAGGAACACCCACCATCGCTGTAAATCCCAGAATACCCGACCAGTGACATAGAGTACCTGAACGCCTAAATGAACGGTATTGGGGCTACCGCTACAGCTACGACATGCTCGGCGAGGCCGCGATGACGGCGGACGATGCAGCCCGTTACTATGCGGATTACGAGACGGCCATTCACGCGATCGGCCGGGCCAGCGCCGGGCGCGGCATCATCGGCGGGCCCGGCATCTCGGTGAAGCTGTCGGCGCTGCACCCGCGCTATTCGCGCCTGCAGCGCCCGCGGGTGATGACGGAGCTGCTGCCGCGGCTGCAGGCGCTCGCCGCGCTGGCCCGGGGCTACGAGATCGGCCTGAACATCGACGCGGAGGAGAGCGAGCGGCTGGAGCTGTCGCTCGACCTGCTGGAGGCGCTGTGCTTCGACCCGGCGCTGGCGGGCTGGGACGGCATCGGCTTCGTCGTGCAGGCTTACCAGAAGCGCGCGCCGTTCGTGCTCGATGGGATCATCGACCTGGCCCGGCGCAGCGGCCATCGCCTGATGGTCCGCCTGGTCAAGGGCGCCTATTGGGACAGCGAGATCAAGCGCGCCCAGGTGGACGGCCTCGACGGCTTCCCGGTGTTCACCCGCAAGGTTCACACCGACGTGTCGTATCTGGCGTGCGCCCGCACCCTGCTGGCCGCGCCGGACGCGGTGTTCCCGCAGTTCGCCACCCACAACGCCTACACCGTGGCCGCCATCCACAGCATGGCGCCCGATTGGCGGCCGGACCGCTGCGAGTTCCAGTGCCTGCACGGCATGGGCGAGCCGCTGTACGAGGAAGTGGTTGGTCCGCTGGAGCGCCCCTGCCGCATCTACGCCCCCGTGGGCACGCACGAGACCCTGCTGGCCTACCTGGTGCGCCGGCTGCTGGAGAACGGCGCCAATTCGTCGTTCGTGAACCGCATCCAGGATCCCTCGATCCCGGTGGCGGAGCTGGCCGCCGACCCGGTGGCGCCGGTTGCCGCGGAGCACCCCATCGGCGCCCCGCACCCGATGATCCGCCTGCCGCGTGAGCTGTTCGATGGCCGGGCGAACTCCGCCGGGTTGGATTTCTCCAATGAGCAGGTGTTGTCCCGGCTGGCCGCGGAGCTGCTGGCCGACGCCGCATGGTCGGCCGGCGATGGGGAGGCCGCGCCGCAGCCGGTCCGCAACCCCGCCGATCTCCGGGACGTGGTGGGCTGGGTGCGGGAGGCTGCGCCGGCCGAGGTGGACGCCGCCCTGGCCCGCGCCGCCGCCGCCGCGCCGGGCTGGGCCGCCACCCCGGCGCCGGACCGCGCCGCCTGCCTGTTGCGCGCCGCCGATGCGATGGAGGCGGCGATGCCGGGCTTGCTGGGCCTGATCGTGCGCGAGGCCGGCAAGTCGCTGCCCAACGCCGTGGCCGAGGTGCGCGAGGCCGTCGATTTCCTGCGCTACTATGCCGGGCAAGGGGCGGGGTTCGGGCCGGCGCATCGCCCGCTTGGCCCGGTGGCGTGCATCAGTCCTTGGAATTTCCCGCTTGCGATCTTCACCGGGCAGGTTGCGGCGGCGCTGGCGGCGGGCAACCCCGTGTTGGCGAAACCGGCGGAGGAGACGCCGCTGACCGCTGCCCAGGCGGTTCGCATCCTGCATGATGCCGGGGTGCCGCGGGATGTCCTGCAGCTTGTGCCCGGCGCGGGGGAGGTTGGCGCTCGGCTGGTCGGCGATGGCCGGGTGCAGGGCGTGGTGTTCACCGGGTCAACCGAGGTGGCGCGGCTGATCCAGGCGCAACTGGCGCGGCGGTTGGGGGTGCATGGCGCTCCTGTTCCGCTGATCGCGGAGACCGGCGGGCAGAACGCCATGGTCGTGGACAGCTCCGCCCTGGTGGAGCAGGTGGTGGGCGACGTGCTGGTGTCGGCGTTCGACAGCGCGGGCCAGCGGTGCTCGGCGCTGCGGCTGCTGTGCGTGCAGGAGGAGGCGGCGGACCGCGTGCTGCTGATGCTGCGCGGGGCGCTGGCGGAGCTTCGGGTGGGCAACCCGGACCGGCTGGAGACCGATGTCGGGCCGGTGATCTCCGCCGCGGCGCGGGACGGGATCGCCGGGCATGTTGCGGCGATGCAGGCGGCGGGACACCGGGTGCATGCCGCGCCGCTGCCGTCCGAGTGCGGCGCGGGGACCTTCGTGGCGCCGACGGTGATCGAGGTCGGCGCGGTGTCGGATCTGACGCATGAGGTGTTCGGCCCGGTGCTGCATGTGCTGCGCTTCCCGCGGGAGGGGATGGATGCGGTGGTGGATGCGGTGAACGCCACGGGCTATGGCCTGACGTTTGGGCTGCATACGCGGATCGACGAGGTGGTGGAGCGGGTGACGGCGCGGGCGGCGGCGGGCAACGTCTATGTCAACCGCAACATGGTCGGCGCGGTGGTGGGCGTGCAGCCGTTCGGCGGGCATGGGCTGTCCGGCACGGGGCCGAAGGCGGGCGGGCCGTTGTACCTGCGCCGGCTGCTGGCGTGTTGCCCGGCGGCGTCCGGCCTGGCGTCCGGTGATCCGGCAGCCGCGGCCCAGGCTTGGCAGGCGTGGCTGACGGAGCAGGGGCGCGATGACGCCGCGGCGGACTGCGCGGCGATGGTTGCGGCCGCGCCGGTGGGGGCGGTGGAGCTGCCGGGGCCGGTGGGCGAGCGGAACCTGTACGGGACCGGGCCGCGCGGCGTCGTCGCGTGTGTTGGCGATGGCGAGGCGACGTTGCGCCAGGTCGGGGCGGCCTTGGCGACCGGCAATCGGGCGGTGGCATCCGGGTTGAAGAGCCTGCCGCCGGGCTTGCGGGACTGGGTCCGCATCGTGGCTGATCCGGCGGCGGAGCCTTGCGATGCGGTGCTGTTCCAGGGTGGGGCGGCGGCCTTGGTGACGCTGGCCGGAGCGGTGGCGGGCTGGACTGGGCCGATTGCGCCGGTGCTGACCGGGCCGGACTACGCGCTTGACCTCCTGGTTCAGGAAAGGTCCGTCAGCACCAATACGGCTGCGGCCGGGGGCAACGCGAACTTGATGACGCTGGATTGATGCAGAGTCGGTTTTAACTGGCGCCGGGCGTCGATGCTGCTTTTCCCGTCCGCCCCTACGCCGCTGCCTGTCCCCCGGTGGCGTCCCGTCCGGGTGGCACGCCGAACATCCGGCCATACTCACGGGTGAACTGCGGCACGCTCTCGTAGCCAACTGCGAACGCCGTGCGGCTCGCGCTGGCGCCTTCGCTCACCAGCAGGCGGCGCGCCTCCAGCAGCCGGAGCTACTTTTGGAACTGCAGCGGCGATAGGGAGGTCACGGCCTTGAAGTGCTGGTGGAACGAGGACGCGCTCATGCCAGCCGCTGCCGCCAGGCGCCCGACCGGGATGGGGCGCGCGAACTCGGCCCGCAGCAGGGCGACGGCGCGGGTGATCCGCTGAGCGTGGCTGCCGGGCAGCGCCAGCCGGCGGAGCGCCGCGCCGTGCCGCCCGGCCAGCAGCCAGTAGTGTAGCTCCGTGATGATGGCCGGGCGCAGCACCGCCGCTGCCTCGGGCCGGTCGAGCAGGCGCACCAGGCGCAGGGCGCAGTCGGCGACGGCCGCATCGGTCTCGTCCACGAACACGCTGGAGTTGACCGCGGGGGAGCTGACCGCGGGGGGATCGCGCCCGGGGGACGGCCCGGCTGCGACGGCGACCTGGCCCATTACCTCCCGCATCACGCCCATATCCAGGTCCAGGGCCACCGATAGGAAGGGCTCAACCCGGCTGGCGCGGACGACACGGCCGAGGATGGGCAGGTCCACGCTCACGATCAGCGACTGCCAGGCGGCGAAGTGGTGCACCGCGCCTTCGGCCACCACCTGCTTGGCGCCTTGCACGACCAGGCAAAGTAACGGTTTGTAGATCGCGTGCATGATGCCGGTAGGGGCGCAGGTCCGCATCATGCCGACGCCCGCGACCGGCGCCGTCGCGAAGCCGTCCGCGTCCGCATGGACGTCCGCATAGCGTGAGATCGCCTGCCTCAGATCTGCCGTCATCCCATCTTCCTCCGCGTCCGGTCACCCTAACCTAGTGCCCTACCGGCTTTGACGCAGCACCCTCGGAGGATCAGGCAAGGCTCTCGTTGGTTTCGGCAAGCCCGCTGGTCGGGGTGGGCCCAGATAGCGGTGGTCGCCACAGCGGAGAGCCACCATGACAACACTTTCAAAAATCGCCCTGATCACCGGCGGCAGCCGCGGCCTGGGCCGCAACTCGGCCGTGAACCTCGCGCGGAAGGGCGTGGATGTCATCCTCACCTATCGTTCCCGTGAGGACGACGCGCGCGCCGCCGTCGCCGAGATCGAGACGCTCGGCCGCAAGGCGGTGGCGCTGCGACTGGATACGGGCGAGGTGGCCGCGTTTGCCGTGTTTGCCGGGCAGGTCCGCCAGGCGCTGCGGGACACCTGGGGGCGGGACACGTTCGACTTCCTGGTCAACAATGCTGGCATGGGGGTGATGTCGCCCTTTGCCCAGACGTCGGAGGCGGACTTCGACACGCTCGTCAATGTCCACCTCAAGGGGGTTTACTTCCTGACGCAGAGCCTGCTGCCGTTGCTGGCCGATGGCGGGCGGATCATCAACCTGTCCAGCGGACTCGCCCGCTTCACGTCGCCTGGCTTCTCCGCCTATGCGATGATGAAGGGCGGCATCGAGGTGTTCACCCGCTACCTCGCCAAGGAACTGGGGACGCGGGGCATCACGGCCAACACCGTGGCGCCCGGCGCCATCGAGACCGACTTTGGCGGCGGCGCGGTGCGCGACAATCCCGACTACAACCGCGGCGTCGCAGCGGCGACTGCACTGGGCCGCGCCGGGCTGCCGGACGACATCGGGCCGATGATCGCCTCGCTGCTGTCGGACGACAACCGCTGGATCAACGGCCAGCGGATCGAGGTGTCCGGCGGGGTCAACCTGTAGGCGCCTAACGGGCCGCCAGCCCGCCCACCCGGCGACGCGGTCCGGCCACGCGGCGGCTCCATGACGCCCAGAACCGCGCGCTGTCGATGAAGGCGTGCGGCCGGGGGTGCAGGCGGACCGGGCCGGCCAGGCCGCGTGCGATCACCGGCGTTGCAGCCGCCGCGCCTAGGGGAGAGCCGACCGCGGCCAAGTACTGCCGCACACGCTCGCAGTACTCGGCCGACCGGGGCGACATCGCGTCCTCCCCGTGGCCGGCGCGGTATTTCATCAGGGCGTTGCACAGGTTGCCGCCCGCCAGGAACCAGGCGCCGCTGAGGTAGGTGACGCCGAGGCGGATGTTGGTCGCGGGGTCGGCCAGCTCCGCCGGGCCGCCACGGAAGCCCAGCATCGCAGCGGTCGAGGGCAGGACCTGCATCAGCCCGACCTCGCCGTCGGCGCCCTGCGCTGCGGGGTCCCAGTTGCTCTCGACAGTGGCGACGGCGTGGCCCAGGGCGGGGGGCAGGCCGCGGCGCTCGGCCTCGTAGGTGATTAGGGCGGAGTAGGCGGCGCGGGCGGCGTCCGGGCCGGCATGGGCGGCAGCCGACAACAGGAGTAGCGCCGGTGGAACGCATCGGAGGGTCCGCATTATGAGCCTCTCCCCTGTGCTTCCTACTGAGGAGCCGCCTGGCTCCCGAAGTTGGACTCGAACCAACGACCGAGCGATTAACAGTCGCTTGCTCTACCAGCTGAGCTATTCGGGATCAGGCGGGACGCCCCTATAGCGCCGTCGCCCCGCGGACGCAAACGGCTTTTGCAGATTTCCGCCGTGGCAACCCTGGCGCGGCGCGGCACTGTCTGGTATGCGGCGGAGGCCGTGCGGGTGTGGTGGAACGGTAGACACAGCAGACTCAAAATCTGCCGGCTGCAAGGCCATGTCGGTTCGAGTCCGACCACCCGCAGGCAGCCACATCCACCTTGGGCCTTCGTTTGACGTAGGTTGCGATAAGTTGAGGTCCGGGCCGGAATCGAACCGGCATTCGAGGATTTGCAGTCCTCTGCATCACCACTCTGCCACCGGACCCCAAGCAATGCAGCAGGCAGCGGCCGGTGGTGTATCGTCCACGCACCCGGCCCGGTCAAGCGCCACGCGCACGCGGTTCAAGGTCCGGACTGCCTAAATCCGCTCCCCCGAAGAAGGTGGGCCTCAAGGAGGCGGGATCGCGCCGAAGCCGTTGGCCCTCGCAGGCCGTCACGGCAGGCCCAACCGACCGCCGGGCATCGGCCAGCTTTGCATGCGTCCGCCCCGCACCTATAAGGCGCAGGCACCGCAGCACAGGACCTTCATGGACCAGCCCGGCTTGGACTATGCCTCCGCACGCGACCACATGGTCGATGGCCAGGTCCGTCCCAACAAGGTCATCGACCCCCGCGTCATCCGCGCCATGCGGACGCTGCCGCGCGAGCGCTTTGTGCCGCCGCACCTTAGCAGCCTGGCCTACGTCGATGAGGACGTGCCGCTCGGCCGCGGCCGGGCCCTGATGGAGCCGATGGTGATCGCGCGGCTGGTGCAGTTGGCCCGCGTGCGCGAGGGCGACCGCGTGCTGGTCATCGGCAGCGGCGGCGGCTATGGCGCGGCGCTGATGGCGGCCTGCGGCGGCCAGGTGACGGCGCTGGAGGACGACGAGGCGCTGCTCGCCACGGCGCGCCAGGTGCTGCCGGCGTTGGCGCCGGGCGTGGTCATCGTTGCCGGGCCGCTGCCGGCCGGGCAGCCGGGCGGCGCGCCCTGGGACGTCATCATGATCGAGGGCGCCATAGGGGCCATTCCGTCTGGGATCGCCGGGCAGCTCCGTACCGACGGCGGGCGGCTGGTGACGGTGCTGGCGTTCAAGCCTGGCTTCGGCCATGGCGTGCTGGCCGAGCCGAGCCGTCCCGGCGACGTGCGTGCGCAGCCGATGTTCGACTGCGCCACCCCGCTGCTGCCGGCTTTCCAGGACAGGCCGCTGTTCCAGTTCTGAGCGACCCCGCTGAGATCATCCGCATCCAGGCTCTCCCGGACGCGTGATGGCTGGTTGGAGCCGGTGGGCTGCTTGTGGCAGAGTGTCCGGGTCCGGGGCGTCGCCTGGCGTTGGTCCGGCAAGGATGGAGGCGAGGGCACATGCGTTTTATGGTCACATGCGTCGCTGCACTGCCGCTGCTGCACGCCGGCGTTGCCGCGGCGCAGCCCCGCACGATCCAGGACGCGCTGGCGGCGGCCTATTCCACCAACCCCACGCTGCAGACCGCCCGCGCCCAGTTGCGCGCGACCGATGAGGGCGTGCCGCAGGCGCTGTCGGGCTGGCGGCCGACGGTCATCATCGCCAGCACCGCCGGCGGCGTCGTCGGTGACATCACGAACCTGCAGGGCTTCACCGGCACTCAGGGCCTGCGGTCCGTGACCACCCGCAACAACCGTCCGGTCGATACCAACCAGGTCACGGTGACGCAGCCGGTTTACAGCGGCGGCGCCACCCGGGCCGGCACAAACCGGGCGGACAACCAGGTGTTCGGCCAGCGCGGGCGCCTGGTGGCCAGCGAGCAGACGGTGTTCACCAACGTCGTCAACGCCTACGTCAACGTCATCCAGTCGCAGCAAACCTTGCAGCTCAACATCAACAACGAGCAGGTGCTGACCCGGCAGTTGCAGGCCACCAACGACCGCTTCCGCGTCGGCGAGATCACCCGCACCGACGTGGCGCAGGCCGAGGCCGCCCTGGCCGGCGCCCGCGCCACCCGCCAGACCAGCGAGGGCAACCTGCAGACGGCCCGTTCGCAGTACCGGCAGTTCGTCGGCGACCTGCCGGACCAACTGGTCGAGCCGCAGCCGCTGAAGCTTCCGGTCAAGAGCCAGGCGGAGGCGGTGCAGCTCGCCGCGCAGAACAATCCGAACGTCATCGCCGCCCTGTTCGACGCCGCCGCCGCCCGCGACAACATCGACCTGCAGTTCAGCGCCTTGATGCCGCAGCTCAGCCTGCAGGCGCAGGCCGCGCAGCTCGATGGGACCACCGTGGTCGGGGCGAGCAGCCGGTCGGCGCAGGTCATCGTCAGCGCCTCGATCCCGCTGTACCAGGGCGGCGCGGAGTACTCCCGCGTGCGCCAGGCCCGCCAGCAGCAGCAGCAGACCCGCAAGGTCGTGGACGACGTGCGCCGCCAGGCGGTGCAGCAGGCGGCGCAGGCGTGGGAGACGCTGGTGTCGTCGCGCGCCACCATCGACAGCGACCGCTCGGCCATCCGCGCCAACCAGATCGCGCTGGAGGGCGTGCAGCGCGAGGCCATCGTCGGCAGCCGCACCACGCTGGACGTGCTGAACGCCGAGCAGGCGCTGCTGAACTCCCGCGTCATCCTGGTGCAGAACCTGGCGTCCTACATCAATGCATCCTACGCCGTGGCGGCCGCCATCGGCCGGCTGACGGCCCGCGACCTGAGCCTGCACGTGCCGCTGTATGACGAGACCGCCTACTACAACGCCGTGCGGCAGAAGCTGTTCGGCACCGGCGACTACGCCGTGAACCAGCCGGGGCGCTAGGGGTGGCGCTGCCGCCAGTGCCGGCCGGGCCTGAGCCATCATCGGGTGATCCCTCGATGGAGGACATCCTGGCCTCGATCCGCAAGATCCTCAACGAGGACGATGCGGGCAAGCCGCCGGGCGAGACCCTGGCCGAGCCGCATGCCGCGCCGGATACGCCGCATGGCGAGGTGCATGCGAATGACGTGCTGATGCTGGACGAGTCGATGATGGTGCCCGAGGAGCCCGCGGCTTCGCAGCCGCATCCGGCTTTGCCGGCGCCAGCCGAAGGCGTTTCGGCAGTCATGGCGCTGCCCGCGCCGGGCCCGGTGCTGCGGGAGCCTGTGCCGCCTGGCCCGGTCCCGCCCGGGCCAGCGCTGCCCGAACTCGTGCCGCCTGCGCCGGCTGCGTCCGAGCCAGTCCCGCCGGTCCCGATGCCGCCGCCGGCCATCACCATGCCGCTGGCAAGCCCGCTGGTCAGTCCTGCCGCGGCCGGCGCCGCCTCCGGCTCGGTGGAGATGCTGCTGCGGACCCTGGCCCGGGAGCGCACGACGGCGACGCACCGCGGCGGGCCGACCATCGAGGACCTGGTGCGGGAGGAGATGCGCCCGCTGCTGCGCGAGTGGCTGGATACCCACCTGCCGCCGCTGGTCGAGCGCCTAGTGCGCACGGAGATCGAGCGCGTGGTGAACCGCATGTCGTCCTGACCGCGTGGGGTCAGCTTCGGTGCTGATCTGGCGAGGTGCTGATCTGGCGAGGTGCGGGTTTGGCGGAGTGCTGACCTGGCGTTGACCCTGATCTGACGCCGCCCTGACTTCCCGCCGGACGTGCCGCGGTCTAGAAGCCGGGGATGTTGAGCAAGAGCTTCGTCCCCGCCGACGTGGAGCCCGGCCTCTATGCCGGATGGGAGGCCTCTGGTGCCTTCCATGCCGACCCTGCCTCCGCGGGGGCGCCCTACACCATCATGATCCCGCCGCCCAACGTCACCGGCAGCCTGCACATGGGGCATGCGCTGACCATGACCCTGCAGGACACCCTGGTCCGCTGGCGCCGGATGCAAGGGCGCGACGCCCTGTGGCAGCCCGGCACCGACCACGCCGGCATCGCGACGCAGATGGTCGTCGAGCGGCTGCTGGCGCAGGAGGGCAACTCATCGCGCCAAAGCATCGGCAGGGACGCCTTTACCCGGCGCGTGTGGGACTGGAAGGCGCAGTCCGGCGGCGCCATCACCGGGCAGCTCCGCCGGTTGGGCGCGTCGCTGGACTGGGAGCGCGAGCGGTTCACCATGGACGAGGGGCTGTCCGACGCGGTGCGGGAGGTGTTCGTCACCCTGCACCGCGAGGGCCTGATCTATCGGGACCGCCGGCTGGTGAACTGGGACCCGCAGTTCCAGTCCGCCATCTCGGACCTGGAGGTGGAGGCGCGCGAGGTCAAAGGCAGCCTTTGGCACATCCGGTATGCCATCGAGGGGCAGCCGGAGCGGTCGATCACCGTCGCCACCACGCGGCCTGAGACCATGCTGGGCGATACCGCCGTTGCCGTGCATCCCGACGATGAGCGTTATCGGGACTTGGTGGGGCGGCATGCGATCCTGCCGCTGACCGGGCGGCGCATCCCGGTCGTGGCCGATGCCTACTCCGACCCGGAGAAGGGGACCGGCGCCGTCAAGATCACCCCGGCGCACGACTTCAACGATTTCCAGGTTGGGCAGCGCCATGGTCTGCCGATGCCGTCCGTGCTGGACCGCGAGGGCCGGGTGACGCTGGTGGAGTTGGAGTTGGGGCCGGATGCTGAGTTCGTCCGGACCCTTCAGGGCCAGGACCGCAGTGCCGCCCGCAAGGCCATCGTGGCGGAGCTGGAGCGGTTGGAGTTGTTGGAGCGGGTGGAGCCGCACACCCACCAGGTGCCGCACGGCGACCGCTCCGGCGTGCCAATCGAGCCGTTGCTGACGACGCAGTGGTACTGCAACGCGGCCGAGCTGGCCAAGCCCGCCATCGCCGCGGTGGAGAGCGGCGCGACCGAGTTCGTGCCGCGGCAGTGGGAGAACACCTTCTTCGCGTGGATGCGCGACATCCAGCCCTGGTGCATCAGCCGGCAGCTCTGGTGGGGCCACCGCATCCCCGCCTGGTTCGGCGGGGATGGCCAGGTGTTCGTGGAGCGCACGGAAGCCGAGGCTGTTGCCGCCGCCCGCGCCCATTACGGCCGGGACGAGCCGTTGGAGCGCGACCCCGATGTGCTGGACACCTGGTTCAGCTCGGCGCTGTGGCCGTTCTCCACCTTAGGCTGGCCGGAGCAGACGGCGGAGCTGGCCCGCTACTACCCCGGCGACGTGCTGGTGACAGGGTTCGACATCATCTTCTTCTGGGTTGCCCGGATGATGATGATGGGCCTGCACTTCCAGGGGCGGGCGCCGTTCCGCACGGTGTACATCCATGGCCTGGTGCGGGATGAGCGCGGGCAGAAGATGTCGAAGTCCAAGGGCAACGTGATCGATCCGCTGGAGCTGATCGAGGCCTATGGGACCGATGCGCTGCGCTTTACCGTCTGCGCCCTGACCGGGCCGGGGCGTGATGTGAAGCTGGGGGCGGCGCGGGTGGAGAACTATCGCAGCTTCGTCACCAAGCTGTGGAACGCCGCCCGCTTCTGCGAGATGAACGGCGTGGCGCCGGCGCCGGGCTTCGATCCGGGCGCCGCGCGCCTGCCGCTGTGCCGATGGCTGCTGGATGCCGCCAACGCCGCGGTGGCGGAGGCCGATGCGGCGCTGGAGGCGTACCGGTTCAACGACTATGCGGCGGCGGCCTACCGGTTCACCTGGAACACGTTCTGCGACTGGTTCCTGGAGTTCGCCAAGCCGGTCCTGAACGGACCCGCCGACGCTGACGCTGCGGAAGTGCGCGCCACCGCCGCCCATGTCCTGGGCGTTATCCTGCGCCTGCTGCACCCAGCGATGCCGTTCGTCACCGAGCACCTGTGGGATAGCCTGGGCTATGGCGCCCCGTGTAGCCTGATCCGCGCGCCCTGGCCGCAAGTTGCCGCCGTGCCCGGCGCCGCGGCGGCGCGTGACGAGCTGGACTGGCTAGTGCGCCTGGTGTCCGAGGTCCGCACTGCCCGGTCGGAGATGAACATCGCGCCCAGCGCGCTGACGCCCATCCTGCTGCGCGATGCCGGGGCGGACACCTTGGCGCGGGCCGCTACCTGGACGGACAGCATCCGCCGCATGGCCCGGGCGACCAGCATCGGCCCGATGGACGGCCCGATGCCGCCGGACAGCGCGCAGGTGGTGGTCGATGAGGCGACGGTGGTGCTGCCGCTGGCGGGCATCATCGACCTCGCGGCCGAGCGCGCCCGGCTGGAGAAGGACCGCGGCAAGGCGCTGGCGGAAGCCGACAAGGTGGAGCGCAAGCTGGCCAACGCCGACTTCGTCAACCGCGCCAAGCCGGAGGTGGTCGAGGAGAACCGGGAGCGGCTGGCCGCGCATTTGGCTGAAGCGGCACGCCTGGCTGCTGCCCTGGCGCGGATCACGCCTGAACATGTCTGAACTGGACGGTCCTATGGAGCCGTCGTTGCGAAGCGCTTGCGGGGTGGCGATCCTGGGGGGCGAGGACCGCGCTTGCCGCCCTGGATTGCCGCGTCGCTGCGCTCCTCGCAATGACGGCGCCTTATGCTGGACCGCTGCATCGAACCGAAAGGAAGCATCATGCTGAAGAAGCGCTGGGACAAGTCCCGCCTGCCGTCCCGCCACGTCACCGAGGGCGCCGACCGCGCCCCGCACCGCAGCTACTACTACGCGATGGGCCTTACCGAGGACGAGATCAACCAGCCGTTCGTCGGCGTTGCCTCCTGCTGGAACGAGGCTGCGCCCTGCAACATCGCCCTCAACCGCCAGGCGCAGTCGGTGAAGCGCGGCGTGGCGGAGGCCGGCGGCACCCCGCGCGAGTTCACCACCATCAGCGTCACCGATGGCATCGCCATGGGGCACCAGGGCATGAAGTCCTCGCTGGTGTCGCGCGACATCATCGCCGACAGCGTCGAGCTGACGATGCGCGGCCACTGCTATGATGCGCTGGTCGGCCTGGCCGGCTGCGACAAGTCGTTGCCGGGCATGATGATGGCCATGCTGCGGCTGAACGTGCCGAGCGTGTTCATGTATGGCGGCTCTATCCTGCCGGGCCGGTTCCATGGGCGCGACGTGACGGTGGTGGACGTGTTCGAGGCGGTGGGCCAGCACGCGGCTGGCAAGATGAACGACGCCGACCTGCATGAGCTGGAGACGGTCGCCTGCCCTTCGGCCGGGGCGTGCGGCGGGCAGTTCACCGCGAATACGATGGCGACCGTGAGCGAGGCGATGGGCCTGGCGTTGCCGGGGTCGGCCGGGTCCCCGGCGCCGTACGAGGACCGCGACCGCTGGGCCGTCGAGTCCGGGCGCGCGGTGATGGCGCTGATCGAGAGCGGGCTGCGGCCGCGGGATATCGTGACGATGGAGGCGCTGGAGAACGCGGCCGTGGTGGTGGGGGCGACGGGCGGCAGCACCAACGCCGGGCTGCACCTGCCGGCGCTGGCGCACGAGGCCGGGCTGCGCTTCACGATGGACGACGTGGTGCGGATCATGAAGTGCACACCGTATATTGCGGACCTGAAGCCGGGCGGGAAGTATGTGGCGCTGGACGTGCACCGGGTGGGCGGCATCCCCGTGATCCTGAAGGCGCTGCTGGACGGCGGGCTGCTGCACGGCGACTGCATCACCGTGACGGGCAAGACGATGGCCGAGAACCTGCGCGACGTGGTGTTCCCGACCGACCAGGACGTGATCTACCCGGTGTCGCGCCCGATCAGCGCGACCGGCGGGGTGGTGGGGCTGAAGGGCAACCTGGCGCCGGAAGGGGCCATCGTGAAGGTCGCCGGCATGAGCAACCTGCAGTTTGAGGGCACCGCCGTCTGCTTCGACAGCGAAGAGGAGGCGTTCCGCGCCGTCAACGACCGGGCCTATAAGAAGGGCGACGTGATCGTCATCCGCTACGAGGGGCCGCGCGGCGGGCCTGGCATGCGGGAGATGCTGTCCACCACCAGCGCGATCTATGGCCAGGGCATGGGCGGCGACGTGGCGCTGATCACCGACGGGCGGTTCAGCGGCGCCACCCGTGGGTTCTGCGTGGGCCACGTCGGGCCGGAGGCGGCGTTGGGCGGCCCGATCGCGCTGCTGCGCAACGGGGACCGCATCCGCATGGACGCAACCGCGGGGACCATCGACGTGCTGGTGTCGGATGCCGAGCTGGCCGAGCGCCGTGCCGCTTGGACCCCGCGCGGCACCGACTACAACAGCGGCGCGATCTGGAAGTATGCGCAGACGGTCGGCCCGGCCTACCTGGGCGCCGTCACCAACCCCGGCGGTGCGGCTGAGACCCACTGCTACGCCGACATCTGACCGGCTTCCCTCTCCTCCGGCCTTGGGCGCGAAGCGGACCAAGGCCGGGGTGAGGGAGCCTTCGCCACAAGCGGCTGCCCTGCGTGCTGGATGCGTCCGTTGAAACCTGACGCGGGCTGGCCTAGCGTTCCTCGGCACAATGCAGGCCGCACCGATGTCAGGCTTCGCCAGCACCACCGACCTCGCCGACAAGACCATCAGCTTCGACGAGCTGGCACCCGGCTTGTATGGCTACACCGCCGAGGGCGACCCTAACAGCGGCGTGGTGATCGGCGACAGCAGCGTGGTCGTGGTCGATGCCCAGGCCACGCCCGCCATGGCGCAGGATGTGATCGCCCGCATCCGCACCGTCACCGACAAGCCGATCCGCCACGTCGTGCTCACCCACTACCATGCCGTCCGCGTGCTGGGCGCCAGCGGCTACAAGGGCGCGGAGGTCATCGCCTCGGACGTCTGCCGCGACATGACGGTGGAGCGCGGGCAGCAGGATACCGACAGCGAGATCGGCCGCTTCCCCCGGCTGTTCCGCGGCAAGGAGGGCATCCCCGGCCTGACCTGGCCCGACCTCACGTTCCACCGGCGCATGACCCTGCATCTCGGCCAGCGCGAGGTGCAGATCATCCACATCGGCCGCAGCCACACCGCCGGGGACACCGTGGTCTGGCTGCCGAAGGAGCGCGTGCTATTCAGCGGCGACGTGGTGGAGTTCGGCGCTACGCCCTATTGCGGCGACGCGCACTTCACCGACTGGCCGGCGACGCTGGCCGCCGTGCAAGCGCTGGGTGCCGAGGCCCTGGTGCCGGGCCGCGGCCGCAGCCTGATGACCCGGCACGAGTGCGAGGAGGCCATCGAGGGCACCCGGGCCTTCACCTCCGACCTGTTCTCCATCGTCAAGCGCGCGTCGGCGGGAGGCGCCGGGCTGCGGGAGGTGTACGGCCAGGCGATGGAGGCGATGCGGCCGAAGTACGGCGGGTGGGTCATCTTCGAGCACTGCATGCCGTTCAACGTCACCCGCGCCTGGGACGAGGCGCGCGGCCTGGACCATCCGCGCATCTGGACCGCCGAGCGCGACGTGGAGATGTGGCGGGCGCTGGAGCAGGGCGCCCCGGTGCCGGCCACCGACGCCTGATGCCCTACGCGTCGCCCCGTTACCCGCCGGCGCCTCGCGGCAGCGGAGCGGAGCGGCATCCGGTGGTGGTGGCCGGCGGCGGGCTGGTCGGGCTGACCCTGGCGCTGGACTTGGCGCAGCGCGGCGTGCCCGTGGTGGTGCTGGACGACGACGATACCGTCAGCACCGGCAGCCGGGCGATCTGCTTTGCCAAGCGCACGCTGGAGATATTCGGACGGCTGGGCCTGGGCGGGCGGATGCTGGCCAAGGGCATCACCTGGAACGTCGGCCGGGTGTTCTGCGGCGACCGGCAACTGTTCGACTTCGACCTGCTGCCGGAGGACGGCCATGAGTACCCGGCCTTCATCAACCTGCAGCAGTACTACGCCGAGGAATGGCTGGTGGAGGCCTGCCAGGCGACCGGCCTCGTGGACCTGCGCTGGCGCCACAAGGTGTCCGCCGTACGGAGCCGCCGGGATGGCGTGACGCTGCAGGTGGAAACCCCGGACGGCTTCTATGCGCTGGATGCCGACTGGCTGGCGGCGGCCGATGGCGCACGCAGCTTCGTCAGGACCGCACTGGAGTTGCCGTTCACCGGCAAGGTGTTCCAGGACCGCTTCCTGATCGCCGACGTGGTGATGCATGCGGCCTTCCCGACGGAGCGGTGGTTCTGGTTTGATCCGCCGTTCCACCGCCACCAGTCCGCCCTGCTGCACAAGCAGCCGGATGGAGTGTGGCGCATCGACCTACAGCTTGGCTGGGACGCCGATCCGGAGATGGAGCGGCAGCCGGAGCGGGTGATCCCCAGGGTGCAGGCCATGCTGGGGCTGGACGTGCCGTTCGAGCTGGAGTGGGTCAGCGTCTATACCTTCCGCTGCCGCCGGCTGGAGCGGTTCGTGCATGGCCGCGTGGTGTTCGTCGGCGACAGCGCGCACCAGGTCAGCCCGTTTGGCGCCCGGGGCGGCAATGGCGGGGTGCAGGACGCGGACAACCTGGCCTGGAAGCTGGCCGCCGTGGTGCAGGGCAGGGCGCCGGAAGCCCTGGTGCAGACCTATGACGACGAGCGCATCCCCGCCGCCGACGAGAACATCCTGCACAGCAGCCGCGCGACCGACTTCATCACTCCGAAGACCGATGCCGCCCGCGCCTACCGCGATGCGGTGCTGGCGTTGGCCGGGCGGCACTCGTTCGCCCGCGCGCTGGTGAACAGCGGCCGGCTGTCCCGCCCGGCGCGGCTGCTGGATAGTCCGTTGAATGCCGCGGGGGACGTGTGGCCGGGCTGCCTGCTGCCGGGCACGCCTGCGGTGGATGCGCCGGTGCTGCGGGCGGGCCGGGTGGATTGGCTGCTGCGGCAGGTCGGCGGTCCCGGGTTCTCGCTGCTGGTGTTTGGAGCGGCGACGCCTGATGTGCCCGGCGTGACCACGGTGCGGATCGCCCCCGATGCGCTGCATGATTATCGCGGGCTGGCGGCGGCCCGTTATGGTGGCCTGCCCGGCGCTTGCGTGCTGCTGCGGCCGGATGGGCATGTCCTGGCTGGGTTCCGCGCGTTTGACGCCGGGCGGATTGGCGCTGCGGTTCAACACGCCTTGATGCGGCCGGAGGTGGAGCCGGCCGGGATGCGGCGGCAGGTGGCCTGATGCCGCTGGACCTGTCACCGCGCCTGTCAGACCCGGACGGCCTATTCGCGGCGCTGGTGGCGGCGCACGAAGGCCTGGACCCCGCGGCGTCCCGCCGGCTGGACGCCACGCTGGTGCTGCTGCTGGCCAACCACATCGGCGACGCCGGGGTGGTGCTGGAGGCGATCCGCGTCGCCCAGGAGACGGAGCGGCCCGCATGAACGTTCCCGCCCTTGGGCAGGGGCACTCGCACGTGGCAGGCGGGCCGTCCTGGCTTCCTTTCCCTCTGGGAAAGGGCCGGGGTGAGGGAGGCCGTAGACGCCGCATCGGGCAGGTTTGGGAGCGGATATCGTTCTCAGCCGGGTGGATTAGGCACTTGCCGCTTCCCTCACCCCGGCCCTCTCCCGGAGGGAGAGGGAGCAGATGCCGGCTTCGCGCGCTGTGAGCCTCGCCGCCGGCTGCGGCTTCCCGGGCCTTGCCGGCGGGCCTACAGAAGACCCTAGACCCTGCAAGGCCATGACCCGATGATCGACCATACCCATGATCCCAGCCTGCAAAGCTGGGTCGCCAGCGCCAACGGCCATCCCGACTTTCCGATCCAGAACTTGCCGTTCGGCGTGTTCGGACCCCTGGCGGGCGCTCCACGCGGCGGCATAGCCATCGGCGATATGATCCTGGACCTGCGCGCGCTGCACGAGGCCGGGCTGCTGGACGAGGAGGCGCAGGCCGCCGCCCGTGCCTGCGTCGGGCCGAGCTTGAACCCCTTGCTGGCCTTGGGCGCCGGTCCGCGGCAGGCATTGCGCGACGCCGTCAGCGCTCTGCTGCAGGAAGGGTCGGACGAGCGCCCGCACCTGCTGCACCGCGCCGCCGACTGCATGATGTACCTGCCCGCCCATATCGGCGACTACACGGACTTCTATGCCGGCATCCACCATGCCGAGAACGTCGGCCGGCTGATGCGCCCGGAGGCGCCGCTGATGCCCAATTACAAGTGGGTGCCCATCGCCTATCATGGCCGCGCCAGCAGCCTCCGCCTGTCCGGCGAAGTCCGCCGTCCGCGCGGGCAGCGCAAGCCGGCCGCCGATACCGAACCCGTCTATGGCTCCAGTCGCAACCTGGATTACGAGCTGGAGCTGGGCGTTTGGATTGGTCCTGGCAACGCGTTGGGCACCAGCATTCCCATCGGCGAGGCGGCGGGGCACATCGCCGGGTTCTGCCTGCTGAACGACTGGTCGGCGCGGGATGTCCAGGGCTGGGAAATGCAGCCGCTTGGCCCGTTCCTGGCGAAGAACTTCCAGACGACCATCAGCGCATGGATCGTGACGCCGGAGGCGCTGGCGCCGTTCCGCGCCGCGCAGCCGCCGCGGCCGGTCGGGGACCCGCAGCCGCTGCCGTACCTGCATGACGCGGCGGATCAGGCGGCCGGGGCGCTGGATTTGCAGCTCGAGGTGCTGCTGACCACGCGGGGGATGAAGCAGCAGGGGCTGGCGCCGCACCGGCTGTCGATCGGCTCGTCGCTGGTGCTGTACTGGACGCCGGCGCAGATGGTGGCGCACCACACGGGGGGCGGCTGCAACCTGAACCCCGGCGACCTGTTCGGCACCGGCACCATCAGCATGGCGGGCACGGACGGGTGCGGGTCGCTGCTGGAGCTCACCCAGGGCGGACGTGCGCCGATCACCCTGCCGAGCGGGGAGGAGCGGCGGTTCCTGGAGGACGGCGACGAGGTGCTGCTGCGGGCGCGCGCGGTGCGGGAGGGCGCGGCGCCGATCGGCTTCGGCGAGTGCCGCGGCGTGGTGATCCCGGCGGTGTAGCTTCGCAGCTGCTGCCTCTCGCTGCGGGAGAGGGGGTCATACCAACCGCCAAAAGTTCTGACCGGTGCTGGCTGGGGTGACAGGTCGGATCGGCGGCTGGTATCAGACGGCCAGGTAGGCCGCCTGGGCCGCAGCATCCTTCAGCAGCGCGGCCATCGTGCCGGTCCAGGCGATGCGCCCGCCCTCCACCAGCACGGCGCGGTCGGCCACGCTTGCAGCGAAGCGCAGGTTCTGCTCGGCCACCAGGACCGTCACGCCCTCCGCCTTCAGGGCCAGGATGGCAGTGGCCATCTGCTCGATGATCACGGGGGCCAGGCCCTCGCCGGGCTCGTCGAGCAGGATCAGGCGGGGGTTGCCCATCAGGGTGCGGGCGATGGTCAGCATCTGCTGCTCGCCGCCGCTCATGCGGGCGCCGGGGCGGTCCTGCATGCGGCCCAGGTTGGGGAACAGGGCGAACAGGCGCTCCGGCGTCCAGGGGGCGGCGCCGGGGCGGGGCGGCTGGCGGCCGACGGACAGGTTCTCCATCACGGTCAGGTCGGCGAACACCCGGCGGTCCTCCGGCACCCAGCCCAGGCCGGCGCGGGCGATGCGGTGCGGCTCCCATCCCGCGACCTCCTGCCCGGACAGGCGGATGCTGCCGGCGGCGGGGCGCACGACGCCGATCAGCGCCTTCAGGGTGGTGCTCTTGCCGGCGCCGTTGCGGCCCAGCATGGCTAGGACCTCGCCTGGCGCCACGTCGAAGGTTATGCCGCGCAGGATTTGGGCGCGGCCGTAGAAGGCGTCCAAGCCCTCGACACGCAGCATCAGTGGCCGCCGCCGGTGCCGAGGTAAACTTCCTGGACCTGGGCGTCGGCGCGGATGGCGGCGGGTAGGCCCTCGGCGATCACGGCGCCGCGGCTCAAGACCAGGATGCGGTCGGCTGTGCCGAACACCACGTCCATGTCGTGCTCGGTGAACAGCACGGCGAGGCCGCGGGCGGTCGCCAGGCGCCGGGTCAGGGCCATCAGGCTGGTGCGCTCGGCGGGGGCCATGCCGGCGGTGGGCTCGTCCATCAGCAGCAGGTGGGGGCGGCCGGCGAGCGCTACGGCTAGCTCCAGGCGCTTCAGGTCGCCATAGGCCAGCACGCCGGCACCGCGGTCGCGCTGGTCCTGCAAGCCGACCTGGGACAGCAGCGCGTCGGCCTCGGGGACGAGGCGCCGGGTGGCCGGGCGCCAGGCGTCCAGAATGCCGCCTGCGGCCGACAGCAGCGCCATCTGCACGTTCTCCCGCACGGTCATGGAGGCGAAGGTGGCGGTGACCTGGAAGGTGCGGCCGACGCCCCGCCGCCAGATGGCGCGTGGGCGCAGGCCGGTGATGGGACGGCCACGCAGGCTGATCGTCCCGGAGCTGGGGCGGAGCTGGCCGCCGACCATGTTGAACGTCGTGCTCTTGCCCGCGCCGTTCGGCCCGATCAGGGCCAGCATCTCCCCGGCGGCGACGGTGAACGATACCCCGGTCACGGCGGGTTGGCCGCTGAATGACTTGGACAGGCCCTCGACGGCCAGCACCGTCATGCCGGGATGGTGGTCATGCGGGGCTGGTCATGCTGGCCGGGCGCGCGGCCATAGGCGCTGCGCGGCCCCGGCGATGCCCTCGGGGAAGGCCAGCACCAGCAGGATGATGGATGCGCCCAGCACCAGCCGCCACAAATCGGTGACGCGCAGCAGGGCGTCGTACAGCCCGGTGTAGGCCAGCGCGCCGACGACCGGACCGGCCACCGTCTGCACGCCGCCCAGCAGCACCATCAGCAGGGCATCGACCGAGCGCGGGATGCTGATGTAGGTCGGGAACACGCCGCCCTTGGCGTAGGCATACACCCCGCCCGCCAGGCCCGCCGCCGCGCCGGCCAGGGTGAACGCCGCCAGGCGCAGCCGGCCCGTGGGCAGGCCGATGGCCTCGGCCCGCAACGCGCTGTCCCGCGTGGCGCGCACGGCGTAGCCCAGCGGCGCGTAGATCACCCGGCGCAGCAGCAGCGTCCCGCCCAGGCACAGCGCCAACGCCAGCCAGTAGAACCCTGCTGGCCCCAGTGCAGGCCAGACGCCCAGGATGCCGTTGTCGCCGCCGGTCCAATCGACCGACTGGAACGCCACCGCCCAGATGATCTGCGCGAAGGCCAGGGTCAGCATCGCCAGGTACACCCCCGACAGCCGCACCACGAACCCGCCGAACGCCGCCGCAGCCACCCCCGCCAGCACCGGCGCGGCCAGCATCCCCAGGCCCATCGGCGCGTGCAGGTCCCGCGCCAGCAACGCCGCCGCGTAGGCGCCGATGCCGAACCAGGCAGCATGGCCGAAGCTGGGCATACCGCCCGGTCCCATCATGAAGTGCAGGCTGGCGGCGAACAGGATGGCGACCAGCGCCTCCGTCAGCACTGATAGGACGTAGGGGCCAGCCAGCAGCGGCGCAGCCAGGGCGGCCACCAGGGCTGCCAGACCCAGGGCGCGCAACGCGGGCGGGGCAGGGCGGATGACCGCAACCAAGTCCGGAGCCGCACGGGTTTCCGTCACCGGGCGGCCTAGCAGCCCGTTTGGGCGCACTACCAGGACGACAGCCATGACCAGGAATACCAGCACCAGCGTCGCCTGCGGCAGCACCGCGACGCCGAACGCCTGCAGCTCGGCGATCAGCAGCGCCGCCAGGTAGGCGCCGGGCAGGCTGCCCAGGCCACCCACCACCACGACCACGAAGGCGTCGGTGATGACGGCCAGGTCGATGCCGGGGTTGGCGGACGCCGAGGGCAGCGCCAAAGCTCCGCCCAGCCCGGCCAGCGCCGCCCCGAGCGCGAACACCCCGGTGAACAGCCAGCGCTGATCGACGCCGAGCGCCGCCACCATCTCGCGGTCCAGCGTCGCCGCGCGCACCAGCGTGCCCCAGCGCGTGCGGTCGAACAGCAGCCATAGCAGGCCCAGCACGAGGGGGCCGATGCCGATCAGCACCAGGTCGTACAGCGGGAACCGGGTGTCGCCGACCGCGACGGCGCTGCGCAGCCATGGTGCACGGGGCAGGCTCAGGTCGTTCGGGCCCCAGGCTCGCAGCACGATGTCCTGCACCATGAGGACGACGCCGAAGGTGGCGAGCAACTGGAACAACTCCGGCGCGCGGTAGATGCGGCGCAGCAGCACGATCTCGATCACCACGCCGACGGCGCCTACGGCCAGCGCGGTGGCGAGGATGCCGGCGGTGAAGGACAGGGGGTCGCGCGGCAGCCGGGTCAGGATGCTCCAGCCGATGTAGGCGCCCAGCATGCACAGGCTGCCGTGGCTGAAGTTGACGACGCGGGTCACGCCGAACACCACCGTCAGACCGGCCGCGACGAGGAACAGCGACGACGCGCCGGACAGCCCGGTGAGCAGGGTGGGCAGCAGGTCCAATCAGGCGGCTGCCTGCTGCTCCCTTTCCCTTCGGGAGAGGGTTGGGGTGAGGGAGGCTTGCCGTGGACGCAAAGCCTGGCCGCTGCAATCCTGGCGGTCGAGGGTCTGCCGTGGCAGGGGACGGTGCTTGTCCGCTCCCTCACCCCGACCCTCTCCCGGAGGGAGAGGGAGCAGCGGAGGCATCAGCCGGCGGCCGGGCGCAGGGTCCGCACCTCGGCGTCGCTGGGCAGGGCCGCAGCGCCGTCCACGTAGCGCCAGTCGGTCATCACGCCGCGCCCGTCCTTCTGCGCCAGCCGGCCCACGAAGGCGCCCAGCGTCGCCTGGTGGTCCAGCGCGCGGAAGCTGGCACGGCCGAACGGGGTGTCGAACGCCGCGCCGCGGAACCCGTCTGCCAGGGCCTCGCTTTCGGTGCCGCCCGCCTGCAGCAGCCCGGCCATGATGGCGTTGACCAGCGCATACCCGACGACGGAGCCGCACTTCGGCGCCTCGTTGAACTTGGCGCGGTAGGCGTCGGCGAACGCCTTGTGCGCCGGGGTGTCCAGGCTGTTCCAGGGATAGCCGGTGACGATCCAGCCCTCCGGCGTCTCCTCGCCGAGTGCCTCCAGGTACTCCGGCTCCCCGGTCAGCATGGATGCCACGCCGCGGCTCTCGAACAGCCCGCGCGTGTTGCCCTGGCGGACGAAGTTGGTCAGGTCGGCGCCGAAGGTCACGTTGAACACCGCGTCGGGCTTCGGCTGCGCCAGCGCCTGCACTGTCGCTCCGGCGTCGATGCGGCCCAGCGCCGGCCATTGCTCTCCGACGAACTCCACGTCCGGGCGCTTGGCCTGCAGGAGCTGCTTGAACCACCGCACCGCCGACTGGCCGTACTCGTAGTTGGGCGCCACCGTCACCCACCGCTTCGCGGGCAGCTTCGCCGCGTCCTCCACCAGCATGGCGGCCTGCATGTACGTGCTCGGGCGCAGGCGGAAGGTGTAGCGGTTGCCCTTTTCCCACACGAGCGCGTCGGTCAGCGGCTCCCCGCCGACGAACACCCGCTTGTTCTGCAGCGCGAAATCGCTGACCGCCAGGCCGACGTTGGACAGGAAGGTGCCGGCCAGCAGGTCCACCTTCTGGTCGGACACCAGTTCGCCGGCCACGCGGACGGCGTCCTGCGGGCGGCCGGCGTCGTCGCGGCTGATGATCTCCAGCTTGCGGCCCAGCACGCCGCCGGCGGCGTTCACCTGCTCCAACGCTAGCTGCCAGCCGTTGCGGTACGGCAGGGTGAAGGCGGGCTGTCCGGTATAGCTGTTGATCTCGCCGATGCGGATGGGCGTGCTGGATTGCGCTCGCAGGATTGCAGGCATCGCCAGGGCGCCGGCGCCGGCCAGCAGGATGCCGCGTCGTGTGGGTGCCATGTGCGTGGTGCTCCTATCGCAGCCCGTCCTGCCCGACTATCTGGTCCGCGGTCAGCCCGCCGACGCGGGGCAGGGGGCGCCCGCTGTCGGTCACCACCACGGCGACCAGGATCTCGTCGCGCCGGGGTGCGTCGGGAATGCGGACCTCCATGGCGTCGAAGTGGCTGCGGACGTAGGCGGCGTCCTTGTGGCCGAGCGGCACGTCGATGGAGGCGCCCATGCCGCCGCGCTTCTTGGCGCTGGGGACCAGGGCGGCGCCATGCTCGACCGTGTTGCGCAGCGCGGCGCCCATCTTGGGGTGCAGGATGGCGGCGGCGTGCTCCAGCTCGCCGTCCTCGCCGACGATGGCGGCCTTGCCGTAGCTGTGCGTGGCGGTGCCGGAGATGTCCAGCGCGGCGACGGCGCGGCGGCCCAGCAG
>JAABUX010002861.1_pt1 | contig 23684 bp, 32 predicted proteins | sample 5561851 | NCBI WGS metagenome assembly JAABUX01 (sample SAMN10711883, study PRJNA513361) | rock metagenome | isolation source: Antarctica rocks | place: Antarctica: Victoria Land, Richard Nunatak red sandstone | collected 2016-01-03 | reverse complement strand
GCTGCGCGCGCCTCATCTTCTTGACGGATGAGGTCAACCCCAAGCACGTGATGAAGCAGGAGATAGCGGCGGCGCTGGGCCGTCATCGTCTTGCCCTCGGGGGTAGGCGTGGCCCCTGGCTCTCCCGCGTGGTCTGTACGTGTCATCGGTACATCCTCCTTCTGTTACTAGCGCCCCGGCCCGTGCGTCCGGCTGCCGACGACCGTCCGTCCGGGGCTTAGGCGATTACTCTGCATGCGCGATGGCGACGGCTGCGTTAACGTGTGCATGACGGACGCCTGGCCCATGCTACGACCGCTGTTCTGATCGACCAGTTTGACGGTGATTTCCAGTTTCTGCGCCGGAGGCACGCCCGTCGACCAGGCGTTGACGGCGGCTTGATTACTGATTAAGGGGGACGCGGCCGCGACGACGGCCGCGTGTTGCCGCGCCGCCGTGATGAGCTGCCGCGCCGGCCCCATGGTCGCCGACCCGGTCGCAACCGCGTTGATGGCGCCTGAGAGTGAACCGTATTTTTGCTGGCCCTGTTGGTCGGCGCGGGCCAGCACGCTGATCCGGTCCTGTGCGCTCGTGGCGCCCGTCGCGGTGAACAGGTCGCGCGTGGCCGCCGTCGAGGCGTATTGCCGGGCCAGGACTGCGGCGGGGATGCCGTAGCGCCGCGCGGCGGCCGCCAGCATCGTCTGATCGCTGCGCGAGACGGGGCGCTGATCGCCCGGTTGGGCCGCACTCCCCGCTGTGTAGCTCGTGCGGTGGCCCAGCATGAAGTTGCTGATGGCGATGCCGAGGCGGTCTTGTCCTGGTGTCTGCCCCGTCGTCGTGGTGGCGACACGGCCCAGCACCGTCTGCTCACTCACGCGCCGGGCGGCCGCCGTCGCGCCCATCTGCCCCGCGAGGCGCTCGGCCCCGCCCGTGTTGCCAGTTCGCAGGTTCTCGATGAACTGGCGCTGTTGCTGAGGTCCCAGGGATGACAGGTTCACCAGGCCCGTGGATTGCAAGGCGGCTTCAGCGATGTTGGCCCCCTGCGCGCCGCCGCGGGGGTCAACGCGCTTCACGAACGTGCCCAGGGCGTCATACAACTGGTCCGGGTGTTGCCTCATGGTGTCAAACTTGTCAGGCGTGACCCCGAGGACACCCGCGGCCTGGAGGGCCTGCGCGCCCGTGGCGCCAACAAGGGGGGCTAACATCGCACCGGCGTTACCGGCTGGCCCGATCAGTTTCTGTACGGCAGCCAGGCCAGCGATGTTGACCGATGCGCCGCCCGTTGCCTGCTGCAGCGTCTTGAGCGAGTCGATCAGGCGCAATAGGGACGGACCACCCTTGCCGGCCGCATCCGACAAGTTGGCAACATCCTGATACACACGATTGATCTGGCCGTGGTCCATGGCGCCCTGCACGCCCAGCGTCGAGGTGATGGGCGCGATCTGGCCAGGGTCCACGCCCGACTGCCGCGCCAACATGAACGTCGCCGCGAGCGAGTCGGAGAGGTTGTCCTTGCTGATGCCCGCCAGCGCCAACTGGCTCGCCGCGGCGGTCGATTGGTCGCGGCCGTAGTTGAACGCCTGGCCCTGACTGGTTGCATCCTCCCCCGCGGCATACCCGGCCGACAGCGACGGACCGCCCAGGCTACTGGCCAGTTGGATGGCCTGCCGCTGAAACGAGGCCTGCTGCGCGCTCATGGCCGTGGCCATGGCCACGCCGGCCCCGATGACCCCCACCGCGCCGGCGAGCAGGGGATTGTCGCCGGCCAGCCCCAGCAAGCCGTTCAGGACGTTGCGCCCGGCGCCCACGCTGTTGCCCACGGTGGCGTCGCTCACCGCCCGCGAGATGTGCGTGCCCATCGAGGCCTGCCGCCACTTCGAGAGGAAGGAGGAACTGGCCGTGATCTCCAGCGGTTTGTTCTCAGGGCGTTGTAGCTGTTGCGCCGCCTGTTGCTGTTGGAGCGCGCCCAGGCGCGCCTGGGCGGCTTGCCGTTCGGTGGGGGGCAGCGTCGGGCTGCCGGAGGCCGCTTGCTGACTGAGCTGCTGGAGGCGTTGCGCTTGCGCTTGCTGGGCCTGAGCGAGTTGCTGCTGGGCCTGCGCTAGAGCGGGCGCGTAGCTTTGCAGGGTGGCTGGGGGAAGGGCCGACGTCGCCTTCTGGACATCGGCCGCGCTGGTGGCGGTAGAAACGCCCCCGAGGCCACTCAGGCCCGATTTGTTGAACGCCGTGACCGTCGCCTTCTCCAGTGCGTTCACGCGCGTCTGTATGCGGGCCAGCTCCACGTCCGCGGTCTTCAAGTCCCCGAGTAGCTGACTGGTGTCGGCGCGCAAGGAAACGACAAACTCGTCCCCACTGGTATCACTCATGGCTACATCTCCTCCCTCGTGCGCTCCTCGTGCGCTGACCGTGCCCGTGCGTACCAATCGGTAAACGCGGCGTCTCCCCCGACATCACGGAACAGCCCGCCAAATGAGCTACCCGCTTGCGCGAGCTGCTCCTCGATAGTCTCCTGGTCCACCTCGGTCGGTAGGCCCCACGCCTCCGCAGCCGACAGGGGCGGATCAGCATCGAGGAGGGCAGACGCGCGGTCCGGGGCGTGGATTGCGGTGGCCAGCGCGGCGACGAGGTGACGTCGGTCATCACGGCGCCTGTTCTCATCATCAATATGATCCCACGCTAGATGGAACTGGGCGAAGGCCCAGTGCTCTGGGGATAGGAGGCGTCCATGCCATAGCCCCAGCTCTCGGATGGACTCCCAGGCTCCGAGGCCGGCTCGTCTTTTCCCTCGGCATCGTCCTGCTGTAAGTCAGCCAGAAAGGCGATAGGTTCCTGCCGCGCCTGGCCATAGGCTTCGACGATGGCCTCTAACAGCGAGTCGGGCAGTTCGCTCGCCATCTGGAGACGGTCACGCTCTGTCTTACACTCGTCGTCTACCAGCTTGCCGTCCACGCGGACGAGGCACCCGGCCGCGAGGGCGATGTTTTGGGCTTGTAAGTATTCGTCGCTGGTCGTGCGACCGTCCGTCTGACCGTAGGCGAAGCGCATCACCTGGGCGATCTCGCCGGCCTCCAGGATGCGCAGTTCGCACTGACTGACGTGACCATTCCATTCAACCGCTTTGCTAATGGGCGCGAGCGTGCCGAAGTAACTGTGGGCGGCGGCCTGTGCCGCGCTGGGCGCCTGCTGTGTATCTACCGCATTCATGGATGCGCGCTCCTTGTCCTACTCTACTCTCACGTCTCACTGCCCCTCGCCGCACACACGGCGACGGGGCGTCCTGCCTGCCGCTGCGCTACCCGATCCTCCGCGCCGTCTCGTCGATCAGCGTCTTCAACGCCTGCTCAGCGGCCTGCAGCGCGGCCTGCACGGCCGTCACGTCACGCGCAAGGGTTCCCAGCTGGGCAGCGGCCACGGTGTGTTCCCGTCTGAGGTCGAAGAGGCGACCGCCGGCGGCAAGGTTGGCGGCCGCCGCGTCCTCGACCGCGCTCCTGGCGTCGGCGACCGCCTCCTGCGCCTGGGCTACCTGGGCCTCCAGGTCCTGGACCACAGCGTGCTGCCGGCGGATCGCGGCGGCGGCGCGCAACTCCGCCAGTTGGCCCGCGGCCTCGACGGCCTGATGCCGGCAGCGCCACATCTCCGCGCCATCGGCAGCCTGGACGGCGGCGGCGTAGCGCCCCCTGATGTCGGCGACGCGGCCACACGCCGCGTGGATAACCTGGTCGGCCTGCTCGACGGTCAGAGTGTGGGGTAGGGTAGCTACTGATTCACTGCTGGTCATGTTCTTGTCCTTTCGATGAGCTGCTGGTTATGCCGCGCCCGAGCGGCGCGCCTGTGCCGCCCTGATAACTTCAATGGCCGCATTAACGGCTACGGCCTGGTCGTGCGTGCCGCCGGCGTCGGGGTGCGTTGCCTTCGCCAGCGTGCGATAGGCCGCCTCGCAGATGGCAAGCGGCGCGTCATCGGCGAGGTGCAGCGTGCGGTACGCCGCTGAGAGAGTTGACAGCGGCTGACGCGCCTTCGGTGGCTCCTCCTGTCGCTGACTACTGCTACCGCTACTGCCGGAACGGTGACCAGCGCGGGGCCGCTCGTCGTCGACGGCGCCCTCCTCAAAGGTCCTGGCCAGCCACACCTCCAGACGTTCGGTGTAGTCCTCGTCGACGAGCCACAGCTTCCGGCTACTGTCGTAGCGCCGGGCAAACGGCGGCATTATCAGCTTAAAGTCGCTGAGGATCGCGTCCCAGCAGCGCCTATCATCGGCGTACAAGCGCAGTGCGATGTACCCACCGGTGTATCCGGCGTGACTCGTCGGCCCCAGCCAGCAGCGCGCCTGATAGCGCGAGTACGAGCGGGTCATGCCGCCGCCCCGCCACTCCCACCCGACGGCGGTTGTGGCCGCTCCAGGCGACGCAGGCAGGCGGCCAATTCCGGGCGCTCAATCGAGACTTCGTAATTGACGTTGGTAGGCTGCATAGTCATGCACTATCAGCTACAGGCACCCGTTGCTGCACGTGATCCAGCAGGTCGTACGAGTGTGTACAGACCCACGATCACCACCGTCGGGTCAGTGGGCTTGCATTTTTATGCGTGTCCCAACGTCAATTACGGAGTCTCGCTCAATCCTGTACACCTTCCCCAACCTGCTCGCCTTGAGCTCGCCACGGTGGACAAGCGCCAGGACCGCGGCCGGGCTCAAGCGCAGCTCATGCGCTGCCTCATTCACAGTCATAAGATCGAGCGTCTGACGGTCTACTGTCAGAGTCATGGACACCCTCCGCTTTCGTTGTGTGCGCCCCAGGGTCAGAGTCAAGGACACCCCCAACCCTGGGATTGGCACGACCGCGCCGCCTGCAAGTGGGCATGTCCACTTGCCGGGCACTGCATACATGCCATACCCTAAGTATCCGTGTCCATTCAATAAAGTCAAGGGCATACTTAGGGAGTTGTCCACAAAAACGGCTCATTTACGCCAATCACGTGCAAAGCCCCCTTTAAGCAGTGGGACGCAGGTCGTAGGGCACTTGTCTAAGGCCGGGGGAGCGGTGCAGTGGCTGGTATGTCCAGCGATAGATGGTCGCTGTCTGGGCATGTGCTCGCTTAGAGAGGAGGCTCAGCGCCTATCGTCGGCGATGTCCTTAAACCGTGTCCCACAGGTCGTCGTCCACCTCGACCGATGGCGCGGCGGTCGGCGCGACGGGTGTCTGTGCATCAACGTAGGCCCGTCGGGCGTCCGCAGAGGCGGCGCAGACCCACAGCCATGCGCCGGCGCTCCCCGGCGTCTCACGCAACCGCCAGGCTGTACAGCCGCACGTGGCGCATACCCTCCCCCGCGGGATGACATCATCACAGAAATGCTCGGTGGGCGCTTTAGGCGTGGGGCGCCACGGCGTCGCGGACGGCTGAGCCTCTGGCACGGGCGAGGCCTCCATCGCCGGCACGAGCGCGAGGCCGTGCCCTAAACGGCCGCAAGCGTCGTGTAGTGCGGCCAGGGCCTGGTCGTACCGCGCCGCTGCCCCCTCCTCATCCCGAGCAGCCGCGGCCGCCAGCTCGCCGGCGTCTTTGGCTCCCTCGCCAAGCCAGCCTGCCGGCATCACCTCAACGGCAATCCCCGCGACCGCCAGGTCGACGCGTAGCGTACGGGCGGCCTTGACGCCGGCGGCGTCACTATCCAGGGCCAGGATCACACCTGCAACGCCCTTGAGAGCATCCATGGGCAACACGTTAGCCGTACCGATCAGGGCCACGACCGCACAGGGCACACCAGGGTGCTGGAGCATCGCCAGGGCGTCGCCCGGGCCTTCGACCAGCACGACGGGGCGACGCTGCTCTCGCGCGGCCACGAGGCCCTCCACAGGCCACACGCCAGCGGGGCAGCCGGTGAGCTTGCGCTGCTTCAGCTCCTTGAACTCCTTTTGTCTTTCCTCGGGCCACGCAGCTTGCAGATCAGCGCAGAGACGCCCCAGCGCGCTCGCCGTGCGCCCTGTGGCGGAATCGGCAAGCGGGTAGACAACACGCCCTACTCGAAGCGGCTCCTTGTAGCGTGCCCGCTGAGCATCACCAGGCCACACGTTAGCGGCCACGTATCCGACCCCTAACGACGATGCGACGGTCGGGTCGAGACCTCGCCCACGCAAGTAGATCGCGCCTGGGCACTCCGGGTGCTGCAGCTCGTCTACCATCGTGTCGAAGGTGCCCAGGAATGATGAGGCCTCGGCCGGGATCGCGGCGGCCAGGCGCTCGGCCCGCTCAGCGTCGGCGCGGGCCTTGGCCTTGAGCTCGCGCTGGCCGCGCTCTATGATTGACAGCGGCGCGGCGCGCTTCACCGGGCCGCTTTGATTGGGCCAGTGTTCGTGCAACGTCCCGCCCTCGCCGCACGTGTGGCACTTGAACTTGCCCGTCTCAGGATCGAGCGTGAGCGACCGCTGGTGGTCGCCTCCATGCAAAGGGCAGAAGAAGCGATCGCGGCTACCTGAGCGCGTGGGCGATGGGTCGTAGGCGTCAAGGTCCACACGGCTGAGGATGGGGCGACCGTCCTTGGTGCGCGGTAGGTCGAGGGGATCGCCGGGACCGCCGCGGCTCACCGGTCCTCCTCGATCTTGCAGGTGTCGCCGTACAAAAGCAGGGGAATGGGCCGGCCAGTCAGGCCACTCCTATTCTTATCGACGGTCAGCTTGAGCGGCGTATTCCGCGTATCGTGCGTGATGTCATAGTTTCGTGCCTTCAGCTCGTCTGGGGTCAGTTGGGCAAGCGTCATGATGACATCGGCACCGTATTCGACGTCGCCGCTTTCCTTCATCGCGCTCATTCCCCCTTTCTCGTAGCCCGCACGGTTTTGGCTGCTAATGGCCAGCACCGCGCAGCCGTACTGCGCGCCCAACGCGCGTAACTCCGGGGTGAAGCGGTCGATGCGCTCGCGCAAGTCGGAGGTCTCGCCGCCCGTGGCCCCCCGCTTCACCAGCGCCTGCAGATAGTCAACGACCAGGAGCTGCGGCGCGGACCCCGTGCGCGTCATGACGCCCTCGACGAGCGAGGTGAGGGTTGGCATCGCGGCGCGTGGTGTGGCGAAGTACAGGAGGCCGTGCAGGCGCTGGAGGCGACTCACCGCGGCCATCCACTCCTGGCGGTCCACCTTCCCTTTCAGGCTGTCGCGATAGCTCACGTCGCCCAGGCGGCAGACGGTCTTACGCGCCAGGTCCACGGCGTCGTTCTCGAGCGACAGGTACAATGCGCTGCGGCCACTTTGGGCTACCGTTGCGGCCATCTGGAGCGCAAGGGTGGTCTTACCCAGGCCGGGCATCGCGGCTAACACGTAGAGCTGGCCCGCCTGGAGACCGTTTAGTGTCTCGTCGAGATGGTCGAGGCCGGTGCGCGCGCCGACGATGCCGCCGTTCACCGCCGCCGCCGCCGCTCGCTGGTCGAAGTCGGTGAGTAGGTCGGGCATGAGGCTATCGGCCTGGACGACCAGCGGCGCGGCCGCCGGTGGGCGGGCAATGGTCCCCAGCGCGTCGCAGGCCTCGCCGGCAAGAGTGCGGAGCGCGTCCGTGGTGATGCCGTCACGCCGCACGCCCAAGCCGACGGCCTCAATCACTGCGATCAGGCGCGCGACGATCTCATCCGCGGTCTCGTGGGTGGTAGAATCCATGGTGTAGTGGGCTCCTGTTTACTACCGGCCGGCCGCGGTCACGACCCGCGGGCCGGCTATCACTTGGGTGAGCAGATCGCCCGTCCCACCCCTATGGTCGCAGGCGCACCGGCGTCAGCCGGGTGCAGCATGCCAGCCAGAATCCTCCAGATTCCAACAGGACCCGGATTTAAGTACGAAAAGCGCACACTCAACGGTGGGGTAGCGCACACTCAACGGTGGGGTAGCGCACACTCAACGGTGGGGTGCTCACTCTTTTCCTGCCGCCTTTGCCGCCCTCGCTGCGTTGCTGGCGCGCTTCATCCGTCCCGTGCTGGCAACTTCCTTTTTGATGGCAGCCTGTCGGGCGAGTGGCAGGTCTTTGTAGAAGTCGATCACGTCGCGCGGCGCGGGGATGAGGACGGTCCAGTCAAGCCATGCGCCCCAGCTCGCGTCCGCCGCCGGATCGCTTGCCTCCGCATTCTTGTAGCGCCAATCGTCCACGAGCGCGCCGGCGTCGTCGCGGGTCCCGATGGCCCCCGCACCCTGCAGTTGGTCGAGCGCGCCTCCCTCGCCTGTGAGGTACGCCCGGATGCGGCGCCGCTCTTCATGATGGCCGACATCCTTCGGGTCAATGCCGGCCGCGGCGAGCAGGCTGCTGATACGGTGCGGCTGTCCGCCGTTGTTGTGAAGGAACTTCGTGCGCCACTGGAGAGCCATATACAGTCCTATGCGCTGCGCCAATTGCCCGACAGTCTTGCGCGTGTCGATGCGCAGCACGCTTTCGAGGACGAGCGCGACGCAATTGGGGTTATCTTCCAGATAGTCACTTGCCCACGATCCCGGCGCCACGCGGAAGGATGTGAGGTGGCGGCCCGCCTTATCACTCGATCCAGGTTCTACCGTCATCAGGGGGCCTTCGACGTAGCGCGTGCCGTCGCTCGTCACGAGGTGGTCGGGCACTTGATGGCGCACCCATGCTTTATTGAGCGCCCTCATCTCCTGCCGTGCTTGTTCCTTGTGCTCTGGCCTATACCCCCCGTTTGGGTGCTTTTTCCAGCCACGCGCCTCGCAATACTCGTTGACAGTGACCACCGCATAACTACGATGGTCACGCCGATTGCCTTGCTTGCACCAACGGGCGAGACTGAGGACGAAGGCGACGGTCGTATCATCGGATAGTTCGAGTCCTGCGGCAAACGCGGCCGCTTCCTGCGCCCCGTCCATCACCGTCGTGGAGTCCCCTCCTACGCTCAGCATGCCGCCGTTCGATGTAATGACATGGGGCGGTCTGCTCTTGCCCCGACTGACGTGGGTCCCCTCTGCCCACTTCGATATGCCTTCTATGCCGGTCAGGACGGGGCTGTATGCGTGAATCGTCGGGTGAGAAGACAGTGGAAACGTAAGCCTGGTCATCTCGACCGCGCCCAGATACTCTAGCATCGCCTGGCTGGGCGGGTCTCCGTCCCGCGATTCAAAGAAGCGATGACTGAAGAAGAGGTACCCGTGATCCCGATACGCCCAGACCTTGAGTTGCCACCAACGGCTGATTGAGCAGCGGATGTAGTCGTGGATCTCGGCGCGGACCTCTGCGTCGTGGTCGTTACGTTCCGGTAGGGCAAAGAGGCGGTTGATGTTGTCGCCATGAGCGTTGAGAAGGTCCACCGCTTCCTGGCTCAGCACAGGCAATGGGAGGGCGGCATTCAGACGCTCACGGTATTGCTCCTCGATCACGTCTTCGGGGATACTCGGCTCCGTCTCGATCCTCAGGTAGCGGGCGACCTGCTGGAGCATGTCGTCGTGTGATGCCGCGTCAAACATAGATTCGCCATCCGGGACCGTCCGCCGCTCGATTTCTGCCACCTGCCCCCCCTCCTTCCTACCCATAAACAGCCTGTGCCGCGATTGCCAGCCATGCCGCGTTATACCGCGATTGAGCCTCCCTAACCGAGGCTATCTGCTCCTAACCGCTCCCAAGCGGGCCTAAGCGCCTATCCTGCCCCGGCCACGCTTCGTGTCATCCAGACCTTAAGGTGTAACACAAGAGTTGTTCTGTTACGTCGGTCGGTGTTGCTGCGCTGCCCAGGCCTCGCGCGCCGCCCGCTCCACCGCGGCCTGCATCGCCTCACGCGTCCCCATGCCGACCGACTCATGCTGGAGACCGACGTACCCATGCCACTTGTCGCCGCGCGGCGTGCGCGCCACGTAGCCGGCATAGAGGCCCTCGCCACCGTCACCGTCGTCCCCTGTGACGATGCGGGCCTCCAGGAGGTCAGGGACGACCACCATGCGCCACGTGATCGTGGGCGTCTCGGGCTCTGGCTCGTCAGGACCATCAGGCTTGCCCATGGGGTCCTCCTAATCGGCGCCCCGCTCGCCATCCGCCGGCTTGCGCTCGTCGCAGAGGACTTGCACGATGGCGCGCACCGTATCCAGCTCGTACTTTGCCGGCACAACGGTGGTGCCGGGCGCTCTGCCCTCGACCTGATGGATGCCCCTGTCTCGCAGATAGGGTAGAGCAACGGAATCGACGAGATCACTGTCTGACACCGAGGCATGCGTCTCCGTTGCGTAGATGGCTGCTCTGCACAGACCGCGGAACGTGCTATGCGGCAAGAAGTCCCGGCTTCCCGGCTCCGGCAAGAAGATAAGAAGTTGGTCGTACACCTCCCAGGGAACGGCAATCGTGTTATTGTCACTCATCACTGCCGCCCCTCACCCCCTGTGAGGGCGTCCCCAGTCGTTGTGCAACCTCACTCAAGAGCAGGACGATGTCTGCGATGATCCCCCGCGCCTCGGCATCGCTCATGGTTCTCGTGGAGGCGATGACCGATCCTTGCCCCTCGCTCTGCGTCGCCCCACTGGTGAGCCGTACCCGAATTGAGCGGTAGAGAGGTTGCAGGTCCTCGGGTAGATCGCCCTGTAGCTCTAACCCGATGAGCATCAAACCGTTCGTGTACGCGGCCGCGAGCCTGTTCTGCAGAGATTCCGTGCTCTGAGACAGGGTGAGCACGGCCGACGACAACTTTTCATGCGCGTACCGTAGTGACATATCGTACCTCCCCGGTGTTAGACCGCCTCGTGTCGCCGCGCGATCCACGCCCCGCGCTCCGCCCGCTCCACGGCCGCCTGCACGGCCTCGCGCGTCCCCGCGGCGACAAGCGTGTGCGTGAGGCCGATGTGGCCCCTCCACTCATCGTCGCCGGGCGACCGGGCGACGTAGCCCACATACACGCCGTTGCCGGCCCCCCTGATGAGGCGGGCTTCCAGAAGGTTGGGGATGCCGACCCCGCGCCAGATAAGCGGGGGCATCCCTGGCTCGTCAGGACCATCAGGACTGTCCGCGGTCGCCTTCTGAGGCACGGCCGAGAGAGGGTCGCGCGGCGGGGGCAACGATATGATCGGCAACCCCGCGGACCGATAGAAGCCGCCACGCTTGCCCCACGACGCCCACAACATGGGGTGGCCGTCGGTGTAATCCACCACGAGCGCATCCGTCTTGCCCGGCGCCATCCAGGCCACCCTGCTAACGTACTGCCCTACGCGCCCGGTCCCGCTGACCGGCGTGGCCAGGAAGAGCGCATCCAGCCGGCGGCAGTCAAAGCCCCCGACGACGAGGGAACCCCTGGCGACCACGGCCTGCAGCTCTCCCGCGTCGAGGGCCGCGACCACCTCGCCTCTTGTCCACTTACCGCGTTGGCCATGGAGGGCGGCCGCGCTAACGCCGGCGTCCGCGAGCATTTCCGTGAGGCGCTCTCCATGGTCCGCGTGGTCCGAGAGGATAAGACACGTCCGTCCCGTACACACGGCCTGGGTGACGTCAGCGACGATCAAGCGGTTGCGTGCCGGGTCATGGATCAGGTCGGTGACTAGTGCGGCGAAGCTGTCGCCGGCGACAACGCACCCCGTCTCCCGTCTGATGATCGTTGGCGCGATAAGGCAGTCGGCCCCATCGCTAAGCCAGCCGGCTGGCAAACGCTCTGCCCGCACGCCGGTGAGGGCGCGCCACAACCGCAATCCGGCGGCCGCTTTTGCACCAGATTCGTTGCTGACGTTGGTGGGATCGTGGGCATCGCCGATGCCTAGAAGCTGGGTCGTATCCATCCTTTAGCCCTCCACGATTCCTCAAACCGCGGCTCCGGCCAGGACTTCCAGGGATTGGAGTCGGAGCACTCGACGGGCCAGATCCGGCCGGCACGGTCAGGGTGCGACCACCCGAACTCGATCTCCCGCCGACACCCCGCGCATACGACGGCCCACGTCTGATCGGTGTCGTCTCGCGCATTGAGGATCTCTGCCCGTTCCGCATCCTGCTCCGTCTCGATGTCGTCCTCACCGGCGGCTTCTACACACTCCTGGCACAGGACCTCATAGCTCGTCTCTTCGTCGTCCAGGTTCTCGATCTTCTCCTCGTCGTCCCAGTCCGGGCGGTGCTCCTCGTCCAAAGACCCGGTGCGGAGCCAGGTGGCGGCCGTATCGACGTAGCGCGTGGACGCCACCCCATTGGAAGATGTCCCGCACGTGCAGGCCACCGTCTGCACGAAGGCGCCACTCACGGTGTACTTATACTCCACTAGCAACGTCGTCGCGCCACAGGTGCGACACGTAAACGTCCAGTCTTCCGCGTCGGGCAGATTCATTGCACATCCTCCGCTCTTGCGCAGTGCGCGGCTCCGGCGCTCCCTGTGCTAACCGCTCTCGCACCCAGTGGCGCAGCATGATCGAGAGCGGAATATCCCGGTCCTCGGCGCGCTTACGCGTAGGCGTCGGCTCCCCCTATCAAGTCGCCGACGTTAGCGCAGCGCCGGCGCCACAGCCTCCCACAGTTCGACGAGGGCATCTCTCCACCCTTCCAGGTAGGCGGCGGAGTCAGCTTCCACATACGCTCTGTCGAAGCGTTTCATTCCGTCAAAGAGTTGATCACGAAGAGTGGAGTTGAGGTTGAGGTTGGAGCGCCTATAGGGATCAGGGACTTCCTCTAGGTCAAGATCGTGTAGCACCCACCGTTTCTTTCTATCTTCTAGGTCATTCAGGCCAGGGAGCATCGACATGATGGTCCCTTCCGTCTCCTCAGCTTCCGCCGCGGCTGCAGCGCCATCTTGGGTCTCGGGGTATGCACAGGACAACTCCCATCCGTTGTATCCTCTGAATCCATGCGCTGCAGCCTGTAGTTGATCCCGCCCGGCTTCTTCTATGGCCCAGACGGTCCCGTCATCATGGCCACGCTGGTACCACACCTCGCGCGACCCTTTGAGCCTTTCTAGCAAGCGGGCGATCTTTTGGTCGGCAACAGCTGGGCGTGCTTCCATCAGGTCTAGCTCCTTCTCCAACGCAACCGCACACACCTTCGACACATTCACCCGGTCTCGTACCCGTTCCAAACGTTCGTAGAGTGAGTCGGGAACCGTGAGGTTCAGCCGAGCCATAAGCCCCTCCTGCGTATAACACTCATCTTATACACACATTATACGCATTCGTTGGACGCCCGTCAAGCGGTCGCGGCGAAGAGGCCGTCGGGCTCGTAGCGCGGGATGGCCACAATCTCGATGTCACCGACCATCTCCTTGCGCCGGCGGATGGAACCGGCAACCTGGATGCGCGCACAGTAGGGCTCCAGGTCGGCCACGAGCGCGGAGGCGATGGCCTCCCCCTCGGCGAGCGGTCGGCGCACAGACGTACTCATGGCATGCCGTCCTTGTCACGGTCGGCCTGCAATGCCTCTTGTATCAGGCGCCGCACCATAAACGACACGCTACTGCCGTTCCGGTCGGCCCAACCCTCTAGCCGTTCCTTCATCGATTCAGACACGCGGACGGCTATCCACGTCTCCCCCTCTTTGGCAAGCCGCTCCCGCCTCTTCTTCTCTGCCACGGATTCCTCTATGACTGCTAGTGCTTCGACCATACCTGCCTCCAATCACTCTACCAAACCTATCCCTATTGTATCACCGCTGCATGCGCGATGCAATTGTGCAAAATGTAGGAAGCTATTGCGTTGCTATGTAGCATCTGCTATACTTCTAAGTAAGTGGAGGGAGGGCCGTGGAGCCCGAGCCGCCCAGAGGAGGAGACAGAGGTGAGGTACACCAAGGCAGATCAGGACAAGAGCATCGCTAAGCTTCGGGCGTTGGCCGCGTCAGGGGTACGTGTTGTTGTGTATAACGAAGCGACGGCCCCAGATGGAAGCCCCATTGGCGTGTGGACGGCGGCGACGTATTTCGTCAACGCCGACGGAACAGACCAGCGCCGCGCCGACGGAACGCGCGTGTCCCCGGGCGGCGAGGTGTGCGCGACGGAGGAGCAGGCGGTGGAGGTCGCCACGACGTACAACATCGACGCTATTGACCAGGCGCAACACCGCGATTGGTTCCTGCAGAATGGGCGGAGCCGCAAGAAGAGCCACCCGCGCGAGACATCGGATGCACTAAGCGCCTAGAAAGAGAGCGGCCGGGACGGTCTACTCCCCGTCCCGGCCCGCGCAGCGACAACGCGTTAGAACAAAAGGGCTGGCAAGTGCGAGCACACTCACCAGCCGGTAGGTACAGGAGAGGACACCACAATGACCACCCAGGCACCCAGCATCCAGTCTACCGCGACCAGACGACCCGCAGCCACCAGTTTCCGCCCGCACATCCGCCGCCTCAGCCAGGGTGTCTACGAGATCGGCTCGCGCACCATCCCCGGCGCGCTGTACACCGTGACTCTCACGGGGCGCGACACGCACCTTTGCACCTGCCCCGCGTTTGAGAAGGCGGGGCGGGACTGCTGGCACGCCGCCGCCGCTCGTCAGGCCTCGGGCTTCTTCGAGCGATGGTACAGCCAGGCGCTCCCCATCGTGGTGGCCGCGCCGGTCGCCGCTCCGCTGGTCGAGGCCTCGTCCGCTCCGGCTATCCCCTTCCACCAGACCGTCGGCTATCAGCGCCTTGCTGAGTGCTTCGCCTAATCAACCGACTGGCCGGGTTCGTGTCGGTGAGACATTAACCGGGCCGCCAAGGAAGGGAACCATGACCATGACCACCACCGCACGACCTCAGCCCACTACTCCCGTCACGCTCGGCGTGACCGATCCCGACGCCATTGCCACGTTCCTCCGTCCCGGCGTCCCCTGTGACGACGCCTTCTGGCGCCGTGTCCATTACGAGTGCGATCACTGCCACTCCCACGGCACGACCGTCTGTGGCGCGCTCTGGCGCGTGTCGCTCTCCGACGACTGCACAGAGTTGTACTACCTGCACACGCGCTGCCTGACGCCGTACAAGCAACACCACGAGCTCAAAACCGTCGAGGGGCGCGTGCCCCTCGCCGAGGGCGGGGGCGGGTGGCGCATCGTGACCACGACGGCCCCCCCGTGGGGTCCCGTTAGCACGCTCTACACCCGTGACGGTCAGCCAGCCACCTATGCGGCTGGCCCGGTCGGCGAGGCGCTCCTGGCTCGGCTCGCCGAGCGCCTTAACAGCCAAGATGGGAGGGAGAGGATACCGTCATGAATGACCAACTCCACCGCCAGTTAGGCGAACGCCTCGAACACCCTGACACTTTTGCCTGGCTCGTTGACCAGCTCCCCGCCGGCGAGACACGTGCGTGCCTCCGCGCCTGGGGGCGTGTCCACGGGGTGTATCCCGCCTCTCTCGTGCGCGATACGCCGCTCTCGCAGGCAGACCAGGGTGAGGGGGAGGGCCACTCCCATGCCTGATTATGACGCGGACGTTCTCATCGCCCTGTGCGATCCCTTCGTCCAGGCCGTGCTAGACGAGATGGGCCGGCAGGATCAGCAGTTCGTTCGGTACGCTCGCTTCGCACGGGAGTTTGCCGCGCTCGTCGGTCGCCGAGTCGAGCAGCAATGCGGACCCCCCGAGCACATCGCGGAGACCACGCAACCCGCGGAGACCACGCAACCCGCGGAGATTACGGAGACCGCGAAGACCACGGCGAATCTTGTCCGCTTTGCCCAATCCCGGCGCCTGGGACCGTGGAAGGGGGACGAGACGATCGCGGAGAACCCGGAGCAGGCAGGCCGGGACAACACACAAGGGAGATTCGACGATGACCACCGATAAGAGCACTGAGACCACCGACGGTCTGACCACCGCCGCGCGAGAGGCCCTGACCGATGCGGGCCAGGTGGTGATGGACGCCTACGATGTGGGCACCCTCTTCGAGGCGCTGCTTGACGACCTCTGCCAGCACCGGCTGACCTATGAGGAGAACACCGACGACATCGACAAGGCGTACGCGCACATCGGCGAGGTGTGCGAGCAGCTGACGCGGCTGAGCAGGATCATGCGCGCGCACTGGGCCTCTGAGACGGCGCTGAGAGCGCGCCAGTGGGCTCAGGAGAGGGAGTCGCACGGGCAGGACACACAGGCCACGGCGTCGGCGTCGTAGGACAAAGGACGGATGTTCTAGGCTTTCAGGGGCGTGACGGAGGGCGGCTGGGGTGACGGACCCTAGCCGCCCTCCCCGTCGTTTAGGGGTCGTGGTACACTGGCCAGAATGGACATCCTAGACACGGACACTGGTCACGATGGACATCCTAGCGCCGGCGTGTCTACCGACGCCGGCCTGGCCGTTGACGAGGCGCGCCGGATCGTGCGGTCGGAGACGCCGGCGTACGCGGCGGTGCAACCTCATGTGTGCGGGGAGTGCGGTGCGGAGATCGCGCGGGATGCGCTCTTCTCGCGTCGTACGATACAAAGAGCGCAAACCTTAGCGACGAACTTGGCGCAGATGCCCGTGTGCGCCGCGTGCCGTCCGCTCCAGGTGGAGGGGGATGTCGGTAGGATGGATGGCGCCGGGCCGTTGGTCAAAGGGAGCGTGACCATGGGAGATGGTGCTACCCGGACAAGGTGGATGGGAGTGCGGCGTGAGTGAGATGGATAAGACAGAGGAGGCGTTGCTCACGCGCCAGGAGGCCTGTGCGTGTCTCGGCATCACGCCAGAACACTTCGAGCTCCTGCGCCGGAGGCATCGGGTCATGCCCGACGTCGAGCGGTCAACGCTGCGGCGGACGACCGTGAATCTGTACCGGCGTGCTGCTATCGAGCGGCTGCGCGGCAAGGACATCGTGGAGAGATGACCGGGGAGAGCGACGAGGGGGGATGGACACACTCCTGGCAGGAGGCGCCCGCAATCACGTGGCGCCCGACCAACGTCCGCGACCTCCTGGAGGCTCGGCTCACCGACGGGGACGCCTACGTCGGCTACATCGTCCGACGGGCGGGTGAGAGCGAGGACGAATGGCACGGCTATGTGGGCGTCACGCACGTGCTTGTTGCCGTGGGGACGCGTGAGGTCGTGCAAGCGGTCGTAGAGCGGGCGGCGCGTGAGGTGTGGGCAACCCGTCGGTCGGCAGAGGGCCACAAGCGCAGCGACCGCATCCCTCATCAACGCCGGTGGCGGGTCCGCCGTGGCACGGGGTCCGACCAGGCGAGACCGTACATCGTGTGGGCGTTGGACAAGGAGTACGGACCCCATGTCTCATGCAGTTCCTACGCGACTGAGAGCGAGGCGCGGGACGTGGCCGACAGCCACAACGCCCTCTGGGGGTATACGCTCTCCCCAGCATCAGACCAGCTGTAGGATAACGGGAGAGCCTCATGATCCGGTGGGTTGAACGCCTGCCCTCATCCCTGCAGGAGGCGCGTCTAACGCTGCCAGACGGTCGGGAGGTGTACATGGGGTACGTAGCCCAGACACCCGATAGTGAGGAGCGGCGCGGCTATGTGGGCGCCGACTTCGAGTCTGTCGGCATGGGGCCGCAATCGGTGATGCGGCGAGCGGTGGAGCAGCGCATTGGCGACCGCTGTGCTGAGGCAAAGGCAAAGGAAAGGACATCATGACTGTCACGCGCGAGCTAGGGCCGACCGGTCCGCTTATCATCGCCATTGCCGGCCGAAAAGGCGGATCGGGCAAGACAACAACCGCACTTAACCTCGCCGGCGTCCTGGCCGCGCGCGGGGCCCATGTCCTGGTCGCCGACCTCGACCCTCAGGCGTCTCTAACGCGACTTATCCTCGGCGACGACGCACTCGGCATCGAGGGCATCGGGCAGCGGCTTCTCTCGCCGACGCGGGGATTGGCTGACCTGGCGATTGTCGTCTTCCCGCACGTCTCCCTGTGTCCCGGCGACCGCGCCATCGAGACCGCCGCTTTCACGCTCGCTGATGACCCGACCGGGCCGCTGCGCCTACGCAAGCTCCTGCGTGCCCTTGAGGGCTACGACGTTGTGGTGCTCGATACGCCCCCGGCGCTGGGCTTCGCCGTCAACGCGGCACTACTCGCGGCCTCACTCGCCGTGTTACCCACGATGCTGGTGCAACAGGACTTCGATGCCCTAGCCGATACCATCGCCGTGCGCGACCGTCTCTCTGAGTTAGGAACGGCCGAGCGCATCGTTATCGTGCCAAACGCTTACCGGGGCGACAGCAGCGACCGTCCCAACCTAGACGCGCTGCGTGCAGCCTATGCCGCGCAGGCCGCCATTGCGCCGCCCATCCCGCTCGCCGTCGCGATCAAGCACGCGCTGAATCGACGCCGACCAGTTGTCCTGGAAGAGCCGACAAGCGCCGCGACCAGGGCGTACCAGGCCCTGGCCGATGTGGTCATGCAGGGGCAACGTCACGGACAAGGAGTAATCCATGGCTAAGAGGACGGTCGTCGTCGCGGCCACCGGCCGTGTCCAGGCTGAGCGACCTCCCGCGCCGGAGCAGACGGCCCGCCAGGCTGATGGGCCGCGCACGCTCGTAGGCGCGCTCACCTTGCCCATCGAGCAACTGATCCCCGATCCCGATCAACCACGCCGCGATCACGGAGGTGACAGTCTGAGGGCTCTGGCCGACTCCCTGACGACCTACGGTGTCCTGCAACCGCTCGTCGTGCGCGAACAGGGAACACTAGACGACGGTCGGACACGTTATATGGTCGTCGCCGGCGGCCGCCGCTATGCGGCCGCGCTCCTCGCAGGCCTGACGCGTCTGCCTGTTGTGGTCAAGGATACTGAGGGCGCGGCGCTACGTATGACGCAACTCGTCGAGAATCTCCAAAGACAGGATCTTGCCCCGCTGGAGGAGGCCAGGGCCTTCAAGGAAATCATGGACGCCGAGGGGTTGTCAGCCAAAGCGTTGGGCCAACGCTTGCACCTCTCGGGGCAACATGTGCGTGATCGTCTCCTGTTGCTGTCCGACCAACCAATAGCCGACGCGGTACAGCGCGGGCAAATCGGGCCGACGGTGGCGCGCGACGTGCTTCACCTGGCTGATGCGGCGCAGGCCCCTCTCCGGCGGCGCATCAGCGACGGTGAGACCCTCGACAACACGGACGTAAAGCACGCCCGCGCGGCCGCAACCGCCGCCGGTATGACGAACCCTCGCGCTGCAGGTGGGGGTCGTGCCGCTCGTACACAGACCGAGAAGGGCGTAACGCATGCTGAGGATAAGCAAACGACGTTTGCTTCCTCCGCCTCCCCGACGCCAACAAACGTCGCCCCTGTGCACGCTCAGGCTGCCACAAATGACCTTGACGATGTGGTAGAAGGCCTCAACATCACGCGCCTAACTGTGGCCCTTCAGTACGGTATCGACAAGCAGTGGACGTGCCAGGACCTCCTACAGGCCATCCTGGAGCATCAGGCGGCGGACTCGTGAGCCGGGGACAACGCCCGCGCTCCACGCGCCCCGTCCTCTACCAGGGCGGCGACACGGTTCGTGTGCTCGATGCCGCTCCACCCCTCCTGGCCACCGTGACCGCCGTCCGTCCTGACCAGGTACGCGTGTCCTACCATGACACCGACGGCCACCGCGTGACCCGATGGGTCGGTCTGGCCGCGGTGCGGCAGGTGACGGCCTCCGAGGGCTGAAGCCGGACGACGCTGCCGAGGCCCGACCACGCTCCATTCTTTTTCAAGAAGAGGTGGGAGAGGCGACGCCCCTGGATCGGTCGCGTAGCGGCCGTGCCCTCCACACTGTTGCTCCTCGCCACGGCCGTCCCGCGCACGGGGGGCAGGGGAGAGCCCCCACAAGGATCAGCGGCGCGTAGCGCCTGCTGTCGAGGATAAGGCCCTCTCGCTTGCCTCAGTCTCAGTCTCAGTCTCAGTCTCAGTCTCGGTCTCGGCCTCGGCCTCGGCCTCGGCCTCGGCGCCGACGACGGTCTCGACGTCGAGACCGTCGTCGGGTACGGTTTCGGTACCCGAAACCAGGGACGCGTTCTGCCTGGAAAGAAGATGCCGGTGACTGCGCGCCACCAGACTGCGCAGCGCGCGGTCCTTATACCAGGGCAGGGACCGTGCAAGCACGGGCCGGGCGTGCAGCGCGTTGACGATCATGACCCCCTCGGGCAGTTGCTGGATCTCTTCCGGCGTCATGAGCGGCCGCGCCACTTCCGCCCGGTTATAACCACCCTGGTCGACGAGCAGCTCCCGCCGGTTGCGGCCGGCATTGGCCGCGCGTCCCACGACCGTGGCCGTGCCGAGCCGGCTACTGACCCACGCCGCATCCTCCTGACCCACGCCGCCGAAGATGAGATGACACTGAGCGGTTGAGGTGATGAGCCGGCGCCCTGCCGGTGTGTAGAGGTCGTCGAGCTGCACCGTGTCCTGCACGGCTAGGAGCATCCCCACGCCCGCGCTGCGCAACGTGGCCAGGCGGCGGGGGAGTCCGGCGATCACCCCGACGGTGCCTGCCTCGTCGAGATAGCAGAACACCCGTCGGGCGAGCGCCTGCCCCGGCCGGGCGTTGGCGGCCGCCACGAGTTCGTCGAAGAGTTGCATGAACAAGCAGCCCGTCAGCGGCCTCAAGACTTCTTCCATGCCGGGCGTCAGGATCACGAACAGCGCGAGCGGCGCCACGGTCGGGTCGCCCATCGCCCGGAACTCCAGATCGTCGTGTGCCGTCGTGCGTGCCACGGCGGGATCATTCAGGACCGCGAACTTGACGAGCAAGCCGACCAGGATCGAGCCGCCCAGGCGCTCATTCTTCTCCGTCCCCCCCAGGAACCCGCGCACCGCCTCGACCGCCTCGGGGCAGGGCGAGTGCAGCAGATCCTCCTTGAGCAAGGCGAAGTCGTCCACGTTGAAGACCGCCAGCAGGCGCGCGAGCGGCGCGGCCTGCCCGGTACGCGCCCGGTAGTCATGATTGAGGTGCAAGATGGCCGACTGCAGCAGCAGCGCCACCGTCGAGTCCCAGAACTCCGCGCCGGCACCGACCTCGCCCTGCCCACGTGTATTGGTGATCCACGCCCGCGCGAACACGAGGGCCTCCGACGCCGTATGGATATGCGCCAATGGGTTATAGCTGGGCGCGCCGTCCGATGTATGGTAGAAGTCCAACCGCCGCACCGTGTAGCCACGCGCCTCCAGCACCGGGCCGGCTGTCGCGTACCCCTCGCCCTTGGGATCGCTGACGACCAGGCCGCGTCGCTCGCGTCCGCGCTCCCCCTCGCGCAACAGACCGGGGATAACGGTCGCGGCCGACTTGCCCTCGCCCGGAACGCCCAGGGCCAGGATGTTGAGGTTTTGCCGCTTCGCCGACAGGCTGAGTATCCGCCGGCCCACCCGTCCGACCACGAAAGGCGGTTCGCGTCGCAGGAGACCAAGCTGGCGCAGGCGCGGCCACCGCGCGCCGTACGCGCGCCGCGCCTCGGCCGGCGTCGCCCAGCGCGCACTACCAGCGGTCGTGCCCGGCGTCAGGCGCCCCACGCCGCGGAGCAGGAACCACAGCCAGCAGAGCACCCCCCACAGAACCCTGAGCAGCACCAGGAGCACGACCGCGCCCGCAATGCCCAGCGCCCAGGCCATCTCCCTGCGACGCCGCAGGGGCTCCGTCAGCGCCCGTGTGCGGTGATCCCACGCCAGCCATGGCACGCGCGGCCACTGAAGCCCTCCCCCCCGTGCGGGCTTGCCGCTGAACAACCCGCGCAGGGTGTGCGGGCGTGTCCATGTCTCCCAGGCCCGCGCCGCGTTGTCCGGTCCCCACCACACCATGGCCCGCGCGGCCCGGACAACCGGCGCCCCCTCCCGCACGCCCACCAGGACGCCGGCCCCAATCAGCAGCACGAGCAGCGCCGCCGCGATCACCCTGCGTTGTCCCATCGTCCCGCTCCCTTCCTTTCCTTCTTTCCCCGTAGTAAACGTGTCGTCGCTCTTACCGCCCGCGCTGCCACCAGCGGCGTGCGGGGGTAGCTTGCGGCGCAGGCGTCGTCTGAGCACTTGCCTGTGGCTCGCGTGCGTTGACCGTGCTCGTGCTCGTGCTCGTGCCCGTGACGGTGACGCCTAAGCGTCGATCCAGGTCGGCGACACGTGCCGCCTGTCGGGCGCGCGCGCCTTCCAACTCCCGCGCGCGGGCGGCGTCTCGAAGGGGAGCCGCGACCCGCACGGCGAAGCGCCGCAGGGCGTCCATATCGCCCTTGCCGATCCGCACGACCCGGCGTCCCTCTCCCGTGCTTACTCGCGTCGCTTCCCCCGCGATCAGTACATGGACGTGCGTGCGCCCGGTGTTTCCATGGACGGCCGCGACATAGGTGAGATCACGGTCGAGGTGTCGCCCTAGTTCCGCCATCACGCCGCGCGCCCAGTCCTGTGCCTGTGCCACCGTTTTAATGCCCAGGCCCCGCGAGGGTGACAGGATCACACGGTGAAAGCACACGCTCTTGAGGCTACGCGCGTCCCACAGTAGATCACGTGCAGCCGGTCTCTCTATGCCCGTGTCCTGTGCCGTGAAGAGGTCCCGGTCGTTATCTTCCGCGTCCTGGCGGTCGCGCACGTGCAGATAATAGACCTGATCTTGCAGGCGCTTGCGCGCGTGCGGCGATGAGGTTGGGACGTAGCGACTCTTGACCATGCAGTGCTGCCCCGCGTCGCCTCCGGCCTGGTCGCGCCCCAGACTATCGCCCCTGTCGTCATCCCACATCGGTCGCCTCCTCTTCTCTTTCCAGGCGTGCTGCTGCCGGCGCGTAGCGCCGGGTCGGGGTGGTACGGACGAGCCGCTCGGCACCCTGGCCCTTTATCTTGCGACGTAGCGGGGACCGCGAAAAGGGGGGCAGCCGACACGCTGCCAGCCGCCCCTCGCTCCCCGCGCCACTCGACATAACCGCGTGGCGCGCGTCGTCGGGTCCCCGTTACCAGCGACGGCGATGCAGCGGCGCGAGCGCCAGCCGGAGCACCGCCCGGCCGATGGCGCGCGGGACCCACGTCCAGGGCTTCCCGAAAAAGATGCGCCCCCCGATGCCCGCCCCGATGGCCATTACCACGAGTTGTAGTCCTGCGATCATGTCCTCGTCTCCTTGTGTGTTGTCGGTCCGCTTGTCAGGCGCTTAGAGAAGCGCCAGTTCCGCAAGGCCTGCCGCCTTGGTGAGAGCCCCACCGCTGCCCTGGCCGGCGGCGAGCGTCAAGCCGCCCCACACGACGGGGACGGTGGCCAGGAAAAAGAAGCCCCCCAACGTCATCACGTCGCCCCACAGGCTCGGATCGTTGACGCCCATCGCCACCACCATGTCAATCGCGAGGGCATAGGCGACGCCCATGGTCGAGGTGCTGATGAACAAAAAGAGCCATGCCTTGAACAGGCGCGCCGCCGGCGGGTAGATAGCCAGCACGATGAAGATGGGTGCCACGGCGTAGCACAACCCGAGCGTGTACAGCGAGATCGCCCGCTCCAGACCCGCGATCAGCAAGAGGGCCGGCGCGACCACCAGCGTCAGGCCGGTGTGCCCGGTGTCCGCGATATTGGCCGTGCCCACGCCCCCCGCCACGGCGTTCACCAGGTCCGTCCACGTCGTTATCAGCGGGTTCAAGGTGCGGAGCGTGGCAATGACCAGGGCGGAGCGCCACAGCAGGGACACGCCCTGTCCCACGCTCCCGAAGAAGCGCGGTTGCAGACACCACAACACGGCGATGCCGAACAGCACGGCGATGGCCTCCGTGGCGTCCTGCGAGAGGACGCCCTGGACACGGGTCAACTCCTGATTGCCACGGAGATCCGGCGTCCGCGTGATCGGGTCGAGGATGGCGGCGGACAGGCTGTGGAGTGTGCCGTTCAACCCGCTCGTGAGCGCGTTCCAAGCCGCGCCGACCACGCTCGTGATAAGCCCGCCGAGGTCCG
>JAABUX010002860.1_pt1 | contig 23688 bp, 23 predicted proteins | sample 5561851 | NCBI WGS metagenome assembly JAABUX01 (sample SAMN10711883, study PRJNA513361) | rock metagenome | isolation source: Antarctica rocks | place: Antarctica: Victoria Land, Richard Nunatak red sandstone | collected 2016-01-03 | reverse complement strand
ATCGTCGGTCCGCCCAATGCCGGGAAATCCTCGCTTCTCAATTCGCTCCTCGGCGCCGACCGCGCGCTCGTGTCCGCGATCGCGGGGACGACGCGCGATACCGTCGAGGAGACGCTCGCCCTCGGCGGCGGCGCGACGGCGCGACTGATCGACACCGCGGGCCTGCACGAAGCGGCAGACGCACTCGAAGCCGCCGGCATCGCGCGCGCGCGCGAGACGCTCGCCGATGCGACGCTCGCGCTCGTCGTCGTCGATGGATCGCAGCCGCTCGATGCGAGCGCGCGCGAGGTGCTCGCCGCCACGCGCGGGCGCGATCGCGTCGTGCTCTACAACAAGGCCGATCTCGGGCGCGCCGGGTATGAGGCGCGCGATGTCGCCGAGACGCATGCGCTCGTCGGAAGTGTCCGCGACCCGTCGACCGTCGATGCGATTCGTGCGGCCATGCGGGAGGCGGCGAGCGGTGAAACCGTCGATCTCGCGCGGCCGCATCTGGGAACCGCGCGCCAGGCCGATGCCGTGCTCGCGGCACGCCGCGCACTGGCGGCGGTCGCCCGGACGCTCGCGAGCGGCGACCCGGTCGATCTCGCGATCGGCGATCTGCTCGCGGCGCGCGCTGCGCTCGCCGAGCTCAGCGGCCGCGACGCGAGCGAGACGCTGCTCGACGGCATCTTCGCGCGCTTTTGCATCGGCAAATGAGCGCGACGGTGGGGCGGTCGTGGACGCCGCATGATAAACTAGGGGAGCGATGGTGGCAGCGAACGATGCGGACGTGATCGTCGTCGGCGGCGGGCACGCCGGCGTCGAAGCGGCGCATGCCGCCGCCGTGATGGGCGCGCGCACGTTGCTCGTCACGGGCGATCCCGATCGTATCTGTACGCTCGCGTGCAATCCGTCGATCGGCGGCAGCGCGAAGGGTCAACTCGTACGCGAGATCGACGCGCTCGGCGGCGCGATGGCGCGCATCATCGATCGGTCGTCGCTCCACGTCCGCTTTCTCAACGAATCGAAGGGGTTTGCGGTTCGCGCGCTTCGCGCGCAGGCCGATAAAGAACGGTACGTCGCCGAGGCGACGGCCCTGTTGCAGTCGCTACAGCACTTAACGATCGTGCGCGGACTGGTCGACGATCTGGTCGTCGAAGGCGACGCGGTTGCGGGCGTCGTCACGAGCGAAGGCACGACCTATCGCGCGCGCCGCGTGGTCCTCGCGACCGGAACGTTTTTGGGCGGTAAGATCTTCCGCGGCGACTATTGCGCCTCCGCCGGCCGCGTCGGCGAAGCGCCCGCACTCGAACTCGCGCACGCCCTGCGCCGCCTCGGCTTTCCCACGGGCCGGCTCAAGACGGGAACGCCGCCGCGCGTTGCGGCCGACAGCGTCGATTTCACGCGTATGCGCGTGCAATCGCCGAGTTCGGAGCCGTTGCTCTTCTCGTATCGTAGCGCGCGCGCGTTCGCGGGGCCGCAGCGCGATTGCCACGTGGTGGCAACGAACGAAGCGACGCACGCGCTCGTTCGCGATAACCTGCATCGTTCGCCGCTGTACGGTCTGGACCTCATCGCCGGCATCGGTCCGCGGTATTGTCCGTCGATCGAAGATAAGGTCGTGAAGTTTTCGCACAACTCGTCGCACTTGATCTTCGTCGAACCCGAAGGTTGGGAATCGAATTCGCTCTACATCGGCGGATTCTCGACCTCGCTGCCCGAGGACGTGCAACTCGCAATGTTGCAAACGCTGCCGGGACTCGAGCGCGCGGAAATGCTGCGGCCCGGCTACGCGGTCGAATACGATTACGTGCCGCCGACGGAGCTGCATGCGACGCTCGAAACGCGTCGCGTCGCGGGCCTCTACCACTGCGGCCAACTCAACGGAACCTCGGGCTATGAGGAGGCCGCGGCGCAGGGACTCATCGCGGGAATCAATGCCGCGCTCGCGGCGCGCGGCGCGGAGTCGTTCGTCCTGGGGCGCGGGGATGCGTACATCGGCGTCCTCGTCGACGATCTGATCACGCGCGGCGTCGACGAACCGTATCGGATGCTCAGTTCGCGAGCGGAACATCGCGTCGTCTTGCGGCACGACAATGCCGATCTGCGGCTCTGCGACCGCGGATTCGCAATCGGTTTGCTGCCGGCGGACGCTTACGCGTCGTTCCGGGGACGGCGCGATGCGCTCGCGTCGGGGATCGCTCGCGCGCACGCGACGGGGACGGCGACCGGGACCGTCGCCGAACGCTTGCGTCGGCCCGACGTGCGGTCGCTCGACGTCGCGGCCGCGCTGCCGCTCCCGGACGACGTGCTCGAACGTGTCGCGATCGAGATCAAGCTCGAAGGCTACGTCAAGCGGCAAGCCGCCGCGATCTTGCGGGCCGCGCGCGACGAATCGACGCCCGTGCCGAGCGACTTCGCCTTCGCAAGCGTCGTCGCGCTCTCGCGCGAGGCGCGCGAGAAGTTTGCGCGGTTCCGGCCGCGTTCGCTCGGCGCGGCGGCGCGACTGTCGGGGATAGCCCCCGCGGACGTGGCGATCTTGAGTGTCGCATTACACCGAGCCCGAGTCGCGGGCGGAGCGCGCGCGGCGGTCGCCACGCTCCCGTGAACGCGACTGAGGCGATCGCGCGCACGGTGGCCGATGCGAGCCCCGACGCGCGCGTCCGATCGAAGCTCGCGATCTACGTCGCGCGACTGCTCGAACGCAACGCCGCGACGAATCTCACGGCCGCCCGCGACCCCGCGGCCGTGATGGAACACGTGCGAGACTCGCTCGGGCTCGCAGCGTTCGTGCGCCCACCGCACGTCGATATCGGCAGCGGCGGCGGCTTCCCGGCGATCCCGCTCGCGATCGCGACGGGCATCCCGATGACGCTCGTCGAGTCGATTGCGAAGAAGGCGGCCTTCTTGCGCGACGTCGCGGATGAACTCGATCTCGACGTTCGTGTCGTCTGCGACCGCGCTGAAGACGTCGGCCGCGATCCCATCTTTCGCGAGCGGTTCGCGAGCGGCACCGGCCGCGCCGTCGCGGGGGCGACGACGGTGCTCGAACTCCTCGTGCCGCTGCTCGCGGTCGGCGGCATCGCGCTCTTGCAGCGCGGCCGTGCTTCAGCTGCCGAACGTTCGGCGGTAGCAGATGCGGTTCTCGTCCTCGGGGCGTCGCTCGTGGAGGAGCGGATCGTCACCGACGCAGGCGTCGGCGCGGCTGCCGTCACGGACGAAGGCCGGCGGCTCCTCGTCGTCGTGAAGACGCACCCGACCGGGCCCCGCTTTCCACGTCGTGCCGGCATCCCCGCGAAACGGCCGTTGTGCGTCGTCGGAACCCCCGAGCGCGATGACTGACGCGGCGGCTCTCGACGCGGCGCTCGCGTCGGTCCTGCCCACTGGGGCGCTCTTCGCGGTCGGTGGGCGCGTTCGCGACGAGGTTCGCGGCCAGGTCGACGGGGCGACATATTCGGTCAAAGACCTCGATTACGTCGCGGTGGGCGTCGAACTCGACGACCTCGTCGCACGGCTGCAGCTCATCGGCCGGGCCGATGTCGTCGGCGCGTCCTTCGCGGTCGTCAAGGCGACGATCGGCGAGACGACGGTCGACGTCGCGTTGCCGCGGCGCGAGCGCTCGACGGGCGTGGGGCACCGCGATTTCGTCGTCGAGTGGGGCAAGGGCGTGTCGCTCGAAGACGACCTGGCCCGGCGTGACTTTCGGATGAACATGCTCGCGCGCGCGCTCCCGGGCGGCGCGATCGTCGACCCGTACGGTGGCATCGCCGACGTCCGCGCGCGGCGCATCGCGGTCTTGCGCGACAAAGCGTTCGCGGAAGATCCGCTACGTATGTTGCGCGCGTGCCAATTCGCCGCGCGATTCGAGTATGCGATCGCGCCGCCGACCCTTGCGGCGATGCGTGCGGCAGCGCCGCTCGTGACGACCGTGTCGCCGGAGCGCGTCCGCGACGAACTCGAGAAGTTTCTGCGTGCCGCCGCACGGCCGTCGCTCGGAATCGAGTGGATGCGTCGCAGCGGCCTGCTCGAACACGTGCTGCCCGAAGTCGCGGCGGGGATCGACGTCGCACAGAACGTCTACCACGCCTACGACGTCTACCGTCACAATCTCGCGACGCTCGATGCGACGCTGCCCGGCGACCTCGTCTTACGCCTCGCGGCGCTGCTGCACGACGTCGCGAAACCGCAGACGCGCACGCAGGATGCCGCCGGAACGCATTTCTATGGCCATGAAAACGTGGGTGCCGAGCTGACGGAGGCGATGCTCGGACGTTTGCGCTTCCCCGGCGACGTGGTGCGCGACGTTCGGGCGTTGGTCAAACATCATATGTACGCCGCCGACCCGGCGCTCGAAGCGAAGGCGCTGCGGCGGTTCATTAGGCGCGTCGGTGTGGAGACTCTCGGGCGTCAATTCGCGCTGCGTGCGGCAGACATCGCAGGCAGCGGGTTGCCCAAACGCGGCGATGCGAACGAGCGGTTCGAGGCAAACGTGCGCGCGATCGTTGCGAAGCGGCCGCCGCTCGCGACGCGCGACCTCGCCGTCGGTGGCGCTGAGGCAATTGCCGCGCTCGTAGCCGCCGCGCGTCTTCCCGTCGGCTCGCGCGGCGGACCGGATGTCGGCCGGGCCCTCGACGCCGCTCTCGAGTACGTCACGGACGACCCTGTGCGGAACGACCGTGCGATGCTTCTCGCGTTCCTCAACGATTGGGCGAACGAGCCGGTCGGGCAGACCGACACATATAAACGCAACCATTAACTGGCAATAATAGATGCTCGCGCCCGCCCGGCCGAATGCGCGACGTGATCGCGGCAATCTTCTTACGGTGTACGCGAGCGGCGTATGACCCTCGACCGCTCCTTCGCGACGAGCTACGCGCGGTAAAACCGCCGACCGCGGCGTCGGCGTCCGCGTCATGCGGTTGACGCCACTCCCGCAATTAAAGCCCGTCCTCGAGTACGTCGAGAAGGGCAGGCGAGGCGTCGACGGCGTCGCTTGGTGTCGGTCGGACCATCTGAACCCGCTCGCCGTTGCACATGTCATCTCGAACGGTCCGCGTCCCACGCCCGGACCCTCGTCATTACGAGGCGTCCGCGCGCCAGGATCGCTCCCGCTCCGCCAAGCGGTCGGCGATGCGTCGAACGAAATGCTGGCACGTTCGCGCCGCAATGCGTCGGCCAACGAGGACATTGAAAAAGCGGCCGACAGCGCCTGCCGGTACGAGATAGGTCCCGTCGAGCGCGATCCGGGTTTCGCTCCGCTGAGCGCGAAAGCGCAGCGTGCCTTGAAAATCCGGTAAGAGCCGAGAGGCGGTCGTCCAATGCAGCTCGATCTCCTCGTGAAGCCGGCCCGGCTCAGCCGAATCGGAACGCAACGTGAACGCGAACTGGGCCGTAGGTCCGACCGCCCAGTTACCGACGATCGGCACCTGGACCGACGCTTCGCTTCCGCCACGTACGGCTCGCCGCAAATAGTCTTCCGTGTATTCCTGCGCGACCGAAAAAGCGCATGCCGCTTCGGCTTCCGCATGTACGTGGCTCACGTTCATCGAGCGACCCCATCGGATGATTGGTGCAACGAGCCGATGCATGCGCGACCTCCGATCCGTGTCTGAGGCCTCGCGGATGCTACTGCGAGCGTGATATTCGAACGTTATCCTGAGACGGCGATGCCGCCTTCCCGAACCGAGCTACAGGCGCGCCGTTCATTTTTCATGCAGTTCGAGCCCAAAGTGGAACGTGGCGACACCGATGCCAGACTGTCTTCGCGCGACGCCATCCTCTTCACCGGTTTGCGCCATCCTCGATGCGCTGGATACCGCTGGACTCACCGACGCGCAAACACAACGGCGCTCGGTGCAGATTGAGCCGAGTCCTTCCAAAGGACGCTCGGACCATTGCGCGTGCTCGCCTCGTAACGTTCCGAACTCGCTCTAGTTCCGACGTAGCCGGCTCCGAAATCATGTCCCCTTACTTGGGCATTCAACAGAGGGCCGGATTTGCAGATACGTGGCCGCAATGACCGCCGACGAGTTTCACGTGAAACAATTACAATCCAAACGCAGCGTCGGGCGGCACGGGAAGGGGCCGCGAATTGTCGCTCGTAACGAGCGAGCGCGACGTCGCAGTGAACGATGTCTGATCGAGGCGACATTCCTACCGTTTCACGTGAAACCTCCGATATGGCGAGACATTCGGCACGCATCATCGCGATCGTCAATCAGAAGGGCGGCGTCGGCAAGAGTACGACGACGGTCAATCTCGGCGCGTCCCTTGCCGTCATGGGTCGCCGCGTACTGCTCGTCGACATCGACCCGCAGGGGAACACGACGAGTGGCCTCGGGATCGACAAGCGCGCAATCGAAGACGATATCTACGCTGTCTTGCTCGCCGACGTCACCGTTGCGGGCGCGACGCTCGGAACGGGAGTCGAGCGGCTCGACCTCGTGCCGGCGACGATCAATCTTGCGGGCGCAGAGATCGAACTCGTCTCGGCGCTCTCCCGCGAAACTCGCCTACGCCGAGCGCTCGACGGCGTCAGCCACGCGTACGATTACATCTTCATCGATTGTCCGCCATCACTCGGACTGCTCACGCTAAACGCCCTGACGGCGGCGACCGAGGTGCTCATTCCGGTGCAGGCCGAGTACTACGCACTTGAAGGGCTCTCCCAGTTGACGAAGGTCGTGGGCCGCATCCGCGACGCATTGAATCCGGCCCTGCGGATCACTGGCGTGCTCGTGACGATGTACGATGGCCGAACGCGGCTCGCGACCGAGGTCCTCGGGGAAGTCAACGCCTACTTCCCAAGCAACGTCTTTCGGACCCAGATTCCGCGCAACATCCGCCTCTCCGAGGCGCCGTCTTATGGAAAGCCCGTCATTTTATTCGATGTGAAGAGCCGGGGCGCGCAGGCGTATCTCGCCCTCGCCCGTGAGGTCGAAGCGCAATGAGCGCTCCTAAGCGCGGCCTCGGGCGCGGCCTCGAAGCGTTGTTGGGCGCGGAGCGGTCACCCGCGGTTGGTATTGCGGAAGTCCCTGTCGGCGCGATCCGCCCAAATCCGCAGCAACCACGCAAGACGTTCGCGCCCGAGGCGCTGGGCGAACTACAACGCTCGATCGCTGAGCTCGGCGTGCTGGTCCCCGTCATCGTCCGACCTCTCCCAATGCGGGACGGCGAATCGACGTACGAATTGATCGCAGGCGAGCGTCGTTGGCGCGCGGCGACCGCGGCGCGGCTTGCGACCATCCCCGCGATCGTTCGCGAGGCCGACGATCGCGCGAGCATGGAAGTCGCGGTCGTCGAAAATTTACAGCGTCAAGATCTCGATCCGTTGGAAGAGGCGATGGGTTTTCAGCATCTCCTCGACGAGTATGGCTTCACCCAGGAACGGCTCGCCGAGCGTATTGGCAAGAGCCGCCCGGCCGTGACCAACGCCCTTCGGCTCCTCGCATTGCCCGATGGCGTGAAGGCGCATCTGCGATCCGGCGCCGTCTCGGTCGGGCACGCACGCGCCCTGCTCGCGCTTCCGCCGGAACGCCGTGATGCCGTGGCAGCGCGCGTCGTACGGGATGGCCTGACGGTGCGCGAGATCGAGAACCTCGGGCGCCGCCGGGCGCCCCATGTGAAGCCGAGCTCCGCCGGCAAAACCCCCGATCATCTCGCGGTCGAGTCGCGCTTACGCTACGCGCTCGGCGCTCCGGTTGCATTGGTCGCGGCGCCGGGCGGTGGCCGTATCGAAATCCGGTACGGCGACGAGACCGACCTCGCGCGGATCGTGGACGTCCTCCTCGGAGCCAGCGCTTGAGCCGGGTCCGAATGCTGGTCCGCGGGCTCGCACTTGCGACAGCGGCCGGGCTCGTCGCCGCGCCATTTCGACCGGCTGCGGCAGCGCTGCCGGCGCAAGCGAAAGCAATTCTCGTGAGCTATCTCCAAGCGCTGCAGTCCGAGCGCTATGCGGCGGCGTTTGCACTACTCTCATCGAGTGAGCGCGCGTATTTCGGCTCGTCACAAAATTTCGCATCCGCGTATCGTGCGGATCGGCTCTCGATCGCGAGCTTTAAAGTCCTCGGATCGATGGCGTCGTCCTCGGCGAGCCGCGTTGCGATCGTCAACGAACACGTCCGCTTCTTCGATTTTTCGCACCAACGCACGTCGGAACTTGCCGCGAACGTGCAGTATGCCATCGTGCCCGTCGCGGGCGGGCTTGCGATCAAGGATCCGTTCCATCCGTGGCGCGCTTTCGTGCCGGACGGCGCGATGGTGGAGCGCGACGGGTTACGCGCGACCGTCCGGAAGGTGTCGTTCTTCACGGGTCGTGTCGAGCTCATGGTGACCTTCGCGAACTACGGCACCGAGGCGGTGACGGTGCTTCCCTATGGCCGCACCGTTCTGCGCGACGACGCCCGAACCGCGCACGTGCCGCTCGCGACGCGCCTCGGCTCGTTGACGGACCGCACGCTCTACGAGGGATTGCGCCTCGCGCCGCGGGCGCAGTATACCGGGGCGTTGACCTTCGTGACCGTCGATCGATACATGCCGAAGCAACTGATGCTCACGGTCGCGCCCGTCGTCGCCGACGGCGCCGATGCGCCCGCCGAGTTGCAGCTGCCGACGATCGGCGTTCCTGCGTCGCATTGACGACGTCATCGACATTGCGACGATGGGTCAAGGTGCATTCACAAGGAGACCGTTAGTACCGACGCCAATTCGCGCGACTGTATCGACGGTGAAACTTGCAGAAGTCCGTCGAGATTTTTCTCGTGTCCAACGGGAGTCTTCTATGCGTCGTCTCGCCCTCTCGGTTGTTACCGCGTGTGGCCTTGCCTTGTTGACCGCGTGCGGTTCTTCAGGCGGTTACGGTTTTTCAAGTTCCAACGGCAGCAATACGGTCGATAGTATTGCGTTCAGCAACGGCTCCGCCCAAGCCAACGATTTCTTCGTCACCCCCGGCGGCTCGGCACCGCTAATGATCGCCGCCCTGGGTTATAAGGGCACCGGCCAAGCCGCGCTTGTCGTGCCGGATGCCTTCTTCACGTGGGCCGGTCGTTTCGTCAACACGGCGACCGATAATGCGACGGTTGCGAGCTACGGCGTTGGTCCGACGGGCACGACGAAGCCATGTCCAAAGTTCACCGGCCCGACGCCAGCGGTTCCCATCCTGCTCCAAAATCCGGCCAGTGCCGTCCCGGGCTATCCGGGATACTCCGCGCTTCCGGCGGGCCAGGCGTCGAAGGAAGTGTTCGTCGGCGCGGTCTTCAATGCCGGCGTCGCGATCCCACCGCCGTACTGTCTTGTGATCGATGCGAAACCGGTCGGTGGTGGCAATGTTGGTTCGGTCACCGTCATCGTTACCAACGGTACGCCGTAAGCGCCGATCATCGTGGTCCGAACGACGGGGAGGCCGCATTGCGGTTCTCCCCGTTTTTGTCCGTGAACGCGCGCGGCGCTACGCTTCCAACTGGCATCTATGCGATCGTCGATACCGAGGTTTCGACGGGTCCGCTCGCCCTGCTCGGTGACATGCTGGCCGCGGGCGTTCGCATCGTCCAACTCCGTGCGAAGGCCGGTGTCGACCGTGAACTCGTCCGCGCGATGCATGCGGTTACCACGACGGCCGAAGCGCGCCTCATCGTCAACGACGATTTCGACGCTGCGCTCGAGGCGGACGGATGGCACGGCGGTCAAGAAGACATCGTGGCGCGAGATCTGGCGATCATGCGCGCACGCCTGGGCACGCGTCTGCTCGGCGTATCGTGTGGAACGCCCGAGGAGGCGCGTCGTGCCGAAGCGGCTGGAGCCGATTACGTCGGCACGGGGCCCTTCGCGGCGACGGCGACCAAGGGCGATGCCGGCGCCCCGATCGGCGAGGCCGGTCTCGCGGCGGTCGTCGCGGCGGTGCGCATTCCGGTCGTGGCGATCGGCGGCATCGATGCGAGCAATCTCGCGCGCGTCGCGCAGAGCGGTGCGCGGATGGCCGCCGTGATTTCGGCGATCGCGCGGGCCGACGATCCGCGAGCGATGACCGAGCAGCTCGTCCACGCTTGGGCGGCCGTCCGCTGACGCCGCTCGTCCTGACGATCGGTGCGACCGATCCGTGGAATGCCGCGGGCCTCGGGCTCGACGTCGGGGCGCTCGCGGCGTGTGGCGCGCGCGCCGTGATGGTCGTCGCGGGCGTTACAGCGCAAGACCGGTCCGGCGTTTCACGCGCGCGTGCGGTCGATGCCGGTCTCATCGCGGCGCAATTTGCATCGCTCGGGTCGGCCGAGATCGCGGCGGTGCGGATCGGGGCGCTCCTGGACGTACCGTCGGTCGCCGAGGTCGCCATGTGGCTTCGCACGCGACGCGCCGACGGCGCGACCGTCCCCGTCGTCTACGACCCGGTGCTCGGGCCGTCGGGGGGCGGCGCGTTCGCTGACGACGCGGCGCTCGCGGTCATCGTCGCGTCGCTCTTGCCGCTGGTGTCGCTCGTCACCCCGAACCTTACCGAAGCCGCTCGGCTCACGGACTCCCCCGTCGCAACGATGCCGGAGGCGATGGTCGCGCAGGGCCGACACCTGCGAAGCTTTGGCGCGGACGCGGCGCTCGTGACCGGCGGCCATCTCGCGGGCGATCCCATCGACGTCTACGTCGCTGCGGACGGCGAGCGGACGTTCGCGGCGCCGCGGCTCGCGGGGACGCTGCGCGGCACGGGGTGTTTGCTCGCGTGCGGTATCGCGGCCGCACGCGCGCGCGGCTGCGCGCCGCTCGAAGCGATCGAACGCGGACGCGCGTTCGTGCGCGATCGTTTCGTGCACGCGACAGAGTTGGGCGGAATGCGCGTCGCATACTAGACGCGATACGAGCCCAGACGCGAGGCTCGCGCTCCGTGATGCAAGAAATGCAAAAACATGTTCGTTAGCGAAAATCTGCTATGGCTTTGGACGATGGCTGTGCGTTCACCGGCTGCCTTTTGCCTACCGGCATGGGCGATGGCTCCGTGGCTTCGCCGAAGTCTCAAGACGACACCTCATACGTCTCTGATGAGATTGGCGGTACGTCTCATCGGCGCGTCTTATCCCGTCGGTCTCTTTTTCGCGCTCGTCACCGACGGAAGTTACGTAAGCTTCGTCGGTGAGCTGACCTTGATCGCTGGCCTGTTACTGTTTTTCAGAGAAAAAAGAAGAGCTAACCGATCGAGCACCACGTAACAACGTAAAAGCAATAACGTCGATGGTCGGTCGAGCGTCATTGAGCTAACCGGTAATGTGCGGAATTGTGAACGTCATGACATTCGCGAATTTCGTCTCTTCGTTGCAGAGCCAAACGACAGCGGTGACGGACCGCGCGTCGCATAATAGACGCGATACGAGCCTGCATGCAGGGCTCGCAAATCCGTCACGCGAGGAACACACGTTGCAAGCCGTCCCATCGTCGCGACCGCGTCGCATCATGTCCGGCAGTCGTCCCACGGGGAAGCTGCATCTCGGACATCTTTTCGGCGCGCTCTCCCAGTGGGTGACGATGTCGCAGACCGGAGACGCGTTCTTCGAAGTTGCGGATTATCACGCGCTGACGACGGGCTACGAATCGACGGACGGCATTCGCGAGAGCACGATCGAGATGGTGCGCGACTGGCTCGCGGCCGGCGTCGATCCCGAACGCGCGACGCTCTACGTGCAGTCGCACGTGCCCGAGATCGCCGAGATGCATCTCTTGCTCTCCATGATCGTGCCGGTCGCGTGGCTGCAACGCGTGCCGACGTTCAAGGACCAAATCGCCGCGCTCGGCGGCGAGATCGCGACCTACGGTTTTCTCGGGTATCCGCTGATGCAGCTCGTCGATATCGCGATCGTGCGTGCGGAAGTCGTGCCGGTCGGTCGCGATCAGCTCTCGCATCTCGAGCTCGGCCGCGAAATCGTGCGGCGCTTCAACCATCTCTACGGAGCGACGCTCGTCGAGCCGCAGGCGACGCTCTCCGAGTTTCCCGACGTCCCGGGCACCGACGGCCGCAAGATGTCGAAGTCGTACGGCAACGCGATCGAGATCGCCGATGACGCTGCGGCGACGACGAAAAAGGTTCGCGGGATGATCACCGATCCGCAAAAGGTGCGCCGCAACGACCCGGGACGGCCAGAGATCTGTCCCGTCTTCGCACTTCATAAGGTGGTAAACCAAGCGCGCGTCGATACGATCGCGGCGGATTGCCGATCGGGCGCACTCGGGTGCGTCGATTGCAAGATGGAACTCGCCGAACGCGTCAACGCGACGGTCGCGCCGGTGCGTGAGCGGCGCGCGAACATCGATCCCGCGACGGTCCCCGCAATCCTCGCCGTCGGCGCGGAGCGCGCGCGCGCCATCGCGCGCACGACGCTCGCAGACGTAAAGTCGGCGATGAAGATGGGCTAGCACCGTGCGACGGTGCGTGGCCTAGAGTTCGCGTTCGTAGGTGACGAACACGTCGTCGCGTCTCCAGCCCGCGCGCTCGTACACCCGCTGTGCGCGAGCGTTCGTCTTCGCGGTGACGAGCGACAGTCGAACGGCACCCGTGCTGCGCGCGAACTGCTCGACGCGCGCGAGCAGCGCCGTCGCGATGCCCGCGCCGCGCGCGTCCGGCGACACGAAGAGATCGTCGAGCATCCACGCGCGGCGCTGTGCGAGCGAGGCAAGGATCGGATACGCATGTGCGAACCCGAGCGCGCGCGCGTCGCGGCGCGCGATGAAGATGACCGATTCGTTCGCGATGCGATCGCAGAGAAACGCGCGTACGCGCGCGACATCGACGGGCGATTCGTAGAACTCGAGGTACCCGCAGAAGAGCGGCACGAGCGTGTCGACGGCGCCCAACTCCGCGCGTTCGATCGCGAAGGCATCCGCTTCGCGCGGAGCGGCCGGTCCGTCTACGGGACGAAGCGCGGCAGGGCCGCGCGCATGCGCTCGATCGCGGTGTGGATGGCGTCGAGAGAATTTGCGTACGAGAAGCGCAGATAACCGATGCCGGCGTCGCCGAAGCACGAGCCCCCGAGCGTCGCAACCAGCGCGTCTTCCAACAGAAACGATGCGAGCTTGCGATCGTCGGTCGTGATCGCGCTGACGTTGGGAAACGCGTAGAAGGCGCCGTCGGGTATCTTGCACGAGACGCCGGGCAAAGAGTTGAGACCCGCGACGATCGCATCGCGACGCGCACGAAATTCGGCGACCATCGCGAGCACGGGTTCGTCCGGTCCCTCAAGTGCCGCGATGCCCGCCGCTTGCACGAACGACGTCGGGCACGAGTACGTGTTTTGGCCGACGAGTGCGACGACTTTCGCGATCGGCGCGGGCATGATGCCGTACCCCAAACGCCAGCCCGTCATCGCGTATGATTTCGAAAAGCCGTCGAGGATGAGCGTACGTTCGCGCATGCCGTCGAGCGTTGCGATCGAGAGAAATGCACCGTCGTAAATATTGCGGCTATAGATTTCGTCCGAGATGACGGTGACGTCGTGCCGTAGCGCGAGTTCTGCGATCGTTTCGAGGTCCGCGCGCGCGAGCACGCCGCCCGTCGGGTTGTGCGGCGAGTTGAGGATGAGGAGTTTCGTGCGCGACGACATTTTGGCGGCGAGCATCTCGAGGTCGAGCCGGAAGTTCGTCGCTTCGAGCAACGGAATCGGCACCGCCCGGGCCTGAAGATACGCCGAACACGAGGCGTACGACGGATAGGCCGGGTCGGCGTAGATGACTTCGTCGCCGGGATCGAGCAGCGCCGACATCACGTTCCAAATGAGTGGCTTGAGCCCCGGGCTCACGACGACCTCATCGCGCGAAAACGGTGCCATGCCGCGGAAGCGCGACGCATACGCCGCGATCGCGTCGCGTAACGGCGCGATGCCGACCGATGGCGTGTAGTGCGTCTCGTCGCGGTCGAGACTCGCTTTGGCCGCGTCCTTGATGTGTTCGGCCGTCGCGAAATCGGGCTCGCCGACGCCGAGGTGAATGACGTCGCGGCCCTGCGCCTCGAGTTCGCGCGCGCGTGCGAGTGCGACGAAGGCGCCCTCGCTCTGCAAACGCATGGCTCCGGCGGACGGGCGAATCTGATGCGCGATCATCGCGGAATCTTCGTCGCGCGCCGATGCTTTGCTTGCGTGACTTAGGCGGCTGCGCTCGCGGCCGAGTCGGCGGCGCGCGCCGCGTTCGCGCGCGAGCAGGACGAGAAACACCGGCAACCACGCAAGCCCCGTCGTCGGCGCGACCACGCCCCAACCGAGACCGATCAGCGCGACGAGCGAGCGTCACGGGAGAGCGCACTCCGTCTTGTTAGCACGGAATCAGTCGCGCGCGTACGCGTTGTGCCGCCTGCGCCGGGCCGCCGCTTAGAGCGGTAGCTTTTTGTGGAAGTAGCCGGCGATGATCTTGCGCGCGACCGGTGCCGCGGTGTTGGCGCCGTAGCCGCCCGAGCGTTCCATGAACACCGCAATCGCGATCTTTGGCTTTTGCGACGGCGCGTAGGCGACGAACCACGTGGTATTCGGGCCCGCGCCGCCGTCGGTTTCGGCCGTGCCGGTTTTTCCGCCGAACGGCACGCCCGGCACGTCTTCGCCGTACGCGGTGCCCCAGGGCCGCGTGACCTGGTCCATGCCCGCGCGCACTTCGCGCAGCGCTTCGCTCGTGGCGGGGACGTGACGGATGATGTCGTGATCGAAGCGCTTCACGATCTTGCCGCGCGAGTCGCGAATCGCTTCCACGAGATGCGGATGGAAGAGCATGCCGCCGTTGACGACGGTGGCGGTGACGTTGGCCATCTGCAGCGGCGTGGCTTGCATCGCGCCCTGTCCGATCGCGAGTTGACACACGTCGCTCGGTTCGAGCGGCAAGCCGTACACTTTCATCGACCACGCGTTGGTCGGCCAGTTGCCCGCGTACTCGCCCGGAATATCGACACCCGATCGTTTGCCCAGGCCAAATGCTTGCGCCCAATAGCGCAGCCGATCGTGACCGAGCCGATAGCCGAGCTGGTAGAAGTATCCGTCCGACGAGGCGGCCAGCGCGTGTTCGAAATTGGTCGAGCCGATGCCGCCCGAGGCGATATCGCGGAAGACGACGCCGTGGCATGCCCACGCGCCCGAATCGTACAGAACTTGATCTTTCCCGATCACCCCGGAGGAGATCGCGCCCGACCCCGTGATCATCTTGAACGTCGAGCCCGTCGGCGTCGCGGCCGCGATCGCGCGATTATAGAGGGGGCGTAGCGGATCGTTGAGATAGCGCGCGTACTGCCGCTCGCCGATGCCGCTCGTGAAATCGTTGGGATCGAAATTCGGATACGACGCCATCGCGACGATGCCGCCGTCGCGCGGGTCGATCGCGACGACCGCTCCCGCAACCGGGTGCCCGCGCAATTTCGACGTCGCGGCGACTTGATCGCGTAGCGCCGTTTCGGCGATCTGCTGGATGCGCCAATCGACCGAAAGCACGAGACTGTTGCCCGGCACGGGTTCGAGGGGACCCAGGCGTCGGACGAGTTGTCCTTGCGCGTTGACTTCGATTTGCTCGCCGCCCGGCTTGCCGCGCAGATAGCCATCGTAGGCTTCTTCCAGCCCCTCCTTGCCGATGACGTCGTTTGCGGTATAGCCCTTGCTCCTCAGGCTCGCGTACTCGTCCTCGGTGATCGCGCCGACGTATCCGAAGAAGTGCGACCCCATCTTTTTGTAGGGGAAATCGCGCACGGGCTGCGCTTCGAGATCCAGGCCCGCCAAGCGATCTTGCGCTTCCGCGAGGCGCGCCATCTGCGTGCTCGTGAGATCGCTCGCGAGCACGATCGGTCCGTACGGCTCGAACGTCGCGACCTCGTCGAACGAGTGGTACGTGATGCCGTGATGGTGCAGCAGCCGTTTCCACAGGAGCGCTTCCGAAACGCCGAGCACCGTCGCGAGCGCGTGCATGGTTGCCGCGGGATCGTGAACGTCGGAGGGGATCATCGCGCATACGAATGACGGTTTACTGCGCACGAGCACGACGCCGTGACGGTCGAGGATGCGGCCCCGCGGCGCGGCCACCGGAATGCGCCGAATCTGATTCGCACGCGCCGCTGCGGCGAAGCGCGCTCCTTGCACGAGTTGGACCTGCGTGAGCCGCGCGACGAGCGACACGATCGCAAGCAACAGGACGAACGAAAACGCGACGAGCTTGCGCCCCATGCGCGGAAACGGTCGCGGCGCTTCAGCGACGGTGCGCAGGGACGCCTCCGATCGCCGGCACGGCGGCGAGCGCGACGTAGGCGACCATCGCATCGAGTGCGCTCTGCCACAGCGCAGCCTGCACGTGCATCGCGGGCAGGGCGAGTGGGTGACCTTCGAATTGCATCGCGAGCGCGAAGACCACGAAGCGCACGAACGTCACGAGCGCGATCCCCGGGACGAGCGCGAGCTTCGTATCGGCGAGCCACGTGCGCGCGAGCCGTCCCGCGCATGCGCCGGTGATGCCGGTCGCGACCGTCCAGGCTGCGCCCGTGCCGCCGCCGAGCGCGTCTTCGCACGCACCGACCAGGATGCCGAGGGCGAAACCGCGTGCGACGCCGGTGCGCACGCCGTACCACGCGACGACGAGCATGACGAACGAAACGGTCGCGCCGCGGAACGCGAGCCAGGGCGCGAACGACGTCTGCACGAGCAGTGCCGCGACGACGGCGAGCGCGACGTGCCACCACGTCGGCGGATCGGGCGTATAGGCGGGCGCCGCGGTCTCGCCGGGCTTGTTCGCCATCCAGAACGCGCGCGTGCGGGCGACTTCGTCCTCGCTCAATCGCGCGCTCACCGCGGTACGACGAGCACGCGCGAGATGCGGCCGAAGGCGACGGCGGGATCGACGAAGGCCGTCTGATAGAGGCCGCCCTCGGGATGGACGATCCGCGAGATCGTGCCGATTTTGAGGCCCGCGCGAAACGAACGGCCCTCGCCCGTGACGACCGTGTCGCCGACCTTGATCCGCGCGTCCTGCGAGACGAATTGCAAGCGCACGCGCGCATCCGTCCCGGTCGCGATGCCCCACCAGCGGCCGCGTTGCACGACCGCGGGGACCTTGCTCGCGCCGTCGTTCACCAGGAGTACGGTGCTCGTCGCCAGGGTCGTATCGATCACGCGACCGACGACGCCCTCGTCGTTGACGACGCCGTCGTCGCGTTTGACCCCGGCGTCGGTTCCACGATCGATCACGATGGTGCGCGACACGTTTTCGGGGTCGAAGCCGACGACCGTCGCGCCGATGCCGCGCGGGTCGCGCTCTTCGAGCATCGCGATCGCGCGCGCTTCGGGCGCCTGCGCGAGCGCCTCCTGCAGGCGATCGTTTTCACGTTGCAGCGCGTGCGTTCGCTCGCGCAAACGCGCATTCTCTACGGTGAGGTGCGGCGCGTCGCCGAGCGTCGTGACCAAGCCCCGCGCGCCGTCGCCGACCGCAGCGATCGCGGATTGCGGGTAGACGGCGACCGACGTCACCGCGACCGCGAAGGGGCTCGTCTTACCGGATTTTGCCGCGTCGAGTTGGACGAGCGCGATCAGCGCGGCCACGATGACCGCCCCGATTACGGCGAATAGCTTTCTCTCATCCCGATACGTAAAGATTGGTACCACCTCGTGAACCGGTCCGCGTGCGGGCGAACCCGTTCCAGGAGTGTCGGCGAACCCAAGATTTCGCCCGCACCGCGAGCGACACACGTGAGCGCGCCTTCCGCGACCATCGTTGGGACGTTCGTGCGCGCGCCGATTTCCGCTGCCAAGCCCGCGATGAGGGCGCCGCCGCCTGCGAGCGTGATGCCGCTCTCGAGAAGATCGGATGCGACGTCAGGCGGGGTGCGTTCGAGGACGGCGCGCACGGACCGCAAGATGTGCTCGACGCCCTCTTCCATCGCTTCGCCCACGAGCTGCGCGCTCACTTCACGCGAACGGGGTGCCATGACGTCCTGGTCGATGCCGTTGACGATGGCGCCGTAATTGCCGTGCGGGCGGCCCGCATACCCGAGCTCGATCTTCAATTGCTCGGCGGTCGCGGCGCCGATGACGAAGCGCTGCGTGCGCATCTTCGCGATGATCGCCTGATCGAAGAAATCGCCGCCCATCTGTACCGACGACATGCGGATGATCCCCGCCGTGCCGACGATCGCGATCTCGGTCGTGCCGCCGCCGATGTTGACGATCATCTGCGCGCGCAAGCTCGTGACATCGAGCCCGGCGCCGACGGCGGCCGCGAGCGCCTGCGGCACGTAGGTCGTGTAGCGCGCGCCAGCAGCGCGCACGGCTTGCTCGACCGCCTTGCACTCGATGTCCGTCGCGCAGCCGGGGATGCAGGCGATCAGCCGGGGCGCGAGGCGCGGACGGCTCGCGAGGGCGCGATCGACGAGCCGCGCCACCAGCGTCTGCGCCGCCCGAAAATCCGAGATCGTCCCACGTTGGAGCGGGCGGACGACGCGAATGCGACCGGGGGCGCGCCCTTCCATTTCTTTCGCCGCGTGCCCGATGGCGACGATCTCGTCGTGACGGTTATAGGCGACGACCGACGGTTCGCTGATGATGATGCCCGCGCCGCGCTCGTAGACGACGGTATTCGCCGTCCCGAGATCGAGGCCGATCTCGGGGCTGATCGTCGAGCGGAGGCTCGCCACCATCGAGCTCATGCGCGATCCCCCAGCGTGTAGCCGAGCGTCGGCAGGCGGCGCACAAAATCGCCGAGCGGAAAGCCCATGACCGTATAAAAATCGCCGTCGATACGCTCGACGAGCGCCGCGCCGCGGCCCTGGATTCCGTAGCTCCCGGCCTTGTCCATCGGCTCGCCCGTCGCGATATAGGTATCGATCTCGGTCTCCGAAAGGCGCGCGAAGCGCACGGTCGTCGAATGCGTCTGCTCGATATTCGCTCCCGACGCGGAATCGATCGCGACGTATGCCGTGTGCACGACGTGTTCGCGTCCCGAAAGCGAACGGAGCATATCTCTCGCATCGGCCGCATCGCGCGGCTTCCCGAGCGCCGCGCCATCACGATCGACGACGGTGTCCGCGGCGACGATCACGCCGCCACGTTCGCGTTCGGCCACGGCGCGGGCTTTCTCTCCGGCATAATGAGCCGCGAGTTCGCGAGGGCCATAACCGGCGAGCTCTCCTTCATCGACGTTGCTCGGAACGACGCGCACCGCAAGCCCGAGCGACGTCAACAACTCGAAGCGCCTCGGAGAAGCGCTTGCGAGAACGATGGACGTCAATTCGCGCACGGATTGCTCGATGTCGCTAAGTATAGGCATCGCATTGCGCGTTTGTATACACGTGGCAACCTTACTGGTAAAACTTGCCGTCTGCGAGGACGTAGCCCGAAAGATGGTGCCCGCGCGGATCGCGATGCGTGTAATGCACGATGCCGCCGCGCGAATCGAAAATGTACTCCCCGCGCACTTCGATGGGCTCGCCTTCGCGTAGCGGAATCGGCCCCGTCAGATCGACGTTATCCTCGACCCGCACCGTCAACCCGCGGCCATCGGCGCCAGAAAGATGGAGTAAGAAGCCCTCGTGCGATCCGCTACGCCCGACGCGCGTGCCGAGCATCCGTGCGACGACACCGCCGACGGTGACCTCGACGTGCGAACGTCCGCTCCGCCACGCGTCGTAGGCGACGGCGTTACGGACGCGGTCGGGTCCGGCGCTCCCGGCGGATCCCGCGCACGCCGTGACGAGTGCGAGCGCGGCGTACGCGGCGATCGCACCGCACGCGCGCATGCGTGAGGCCGTCACGCGCCGGTCGCCTCGACGACGTCGTTGCGCAGAACGTCGGCGTCGGTCTCGCGCCGGACGACCAGCCGGTGTCGTCCGCCGCCGGCGAAGGCGATGGCGGGCTTGGGAAAGCGGTTGTAGTTGCTCGCCATGCTGTAGGTATAGGCCCCGGTCGTGTCGAGCGAGACGAGATCGCCCGGAACGAGATCGCTCGGCAAATCCGCGACGACGAGTCGGTCGTTTTCGCAGGATCGGCCGCAAATGGTGGTCTCGCGGAGCGGTGCGGACGACGAGCGATTCGCGAGCGCGGGGTGGTGATGGGCGCCATACAGCGCGGGCCGCGGATTATCGGCGATGCCGCCGTCGACGATGGCAAAGCGCCGCGCGCCCTGCGACTTCACGGCGACCACCCGGTAGAGCGACGTGCCGGCCTCGGCGACGATGCTGCGGCCGGGCTCGACGCCCACGTGTGGTCGCTCGATGCCGCGCGCGCGTGCGAGCGACGTCACCGCTTCATCGAGGTCGCGGAGCACGGCCCAAGTGTCGATGCGTTCGCCCGCGGGCTTCGCATCGATCCCGAACCCGCCGCCGAGCACGACATCGGTCACCGGTGCGCCGAGCCCGCGTGCGCGGGCGAAGACGTCCAAGACGATCGGCACGTTCGCGACGAACGGCGCTCCATCGAAGATTTGCGAGCCCAGGTGACTGTGGATGCCCGCGAGCGCGAGCACCGGCACCGCGAGGACAGCTGCGATCGCGGCGTCGACGTCGCGCAGTGCGAACCCGAATTTCGATTCTTCGCCGCCCGTGCGCACGTAGGCATGCGTGCGCGCTTCGATGCCGGTGTTGACGCGCATGAGTACGCGTAGCCGCGCACTGCGCGGACGTTGCTGCGCGAGCGCTGCGAGGGCATGGAGTTCTTCGAAGTGATCGACGACGATCCGGCCGACGCGGCCATCGCACGCCGCTTCGAGTTCCGCCTGTGTTTTGCCGCAACCGTGCAGGACGAGCCGTTCGGGTGGCATGCCCGCTCGTTCGGCCGTCAACAATTCGCCGAGCGAGCAGACATCGAGATCGAGCGTACTCGCGGCGATGCGGCGCGCGAGCGCGACGAAGAGCAGCGCTTTGCCCGCATACGCGGCTTCGATTGCGAATGCGTCGCGCGCGCGTTCGAAGCGCGCGAGATTCGCATCGAGGACATCGGTGTCGATGACGAGCAGCGGCGTACCGTACGCGTCCGCGAGTGCTCGAACGTCGACGCCGCCGAGCGTCGTGGCCGTCGTCGCGCGTGCGCCCGTCACGACGCGTGTTCTGCCGTCGCGATTTCCGCCGTTGCGTAGAGGCCGCGCTCGGCGATGTAGCGGACGACGCTCTCCGGCACGAGATAGCGGATGCTGCCGCCGCGAGCGAGTTGCGCGCGCACGAGCGTCGCCGAGCCGTTGAGCGCGGGCAGATCGAGGACGTGGAGCTTCGCGCGCTCGGCCGGCGAGAGCGCGGCGAGCAACGTGTCGACGCGTTCGGGCGCCTTCTCGGCGCGCGGTGCGATCGCGAACGCATCGAGTGCCGCGAGGACGACGTCGAAGCGCTGCCAGGGCGAATCCACGAGCGAATCGCCGCCGACGACGAAGGTGAGTTCGTCGTCGGGATAGGTCGCGCGAATCCGCGGCATCAGGTCTGCGGAATATCCCGTGGCGTCCGCGCGCACGTCGGTGTCGTCGAGCGCGAAGTACGGGTTGGGCGCGATCGCGCCGCGTAACATCGCGAGGCGATGCTCGACGCTCGCGATCGGTTGCGTGCGATAGTGGGAGCCGTGCGTCGGCAAGAACACCATGCGCTCGAGCCCGAGTTCGACGCGCGCGGCTTCGGCGACGAAGAGATGCGCGTTGTGCACGGGATCGAACGTGCCGCCGAAAAGCCCGATCTTCACGGGCCTGCGTTCGCATGCGCGCGTGCGATCGGGTGTTCGGCGTGCGCCCCCGCGCGGTATCCGACATAGAACGACACGGCGATAACCAGAGCGACGGCAAGGATGAATCCGGTATAAAATTTCGTGGTCGCGTTCAGTGCCCCAGATCCTCCCTCACGAGTCATTCGCCATTTCATTGCCCTCGCCCACGCGACTCACGCCCTCGCACGTCATCGGCTTCGCCCACGCACCGTACCGCTCTCACGCGCAGCGAGTGAATGGCGCGGAAGCGCCATTCACTATGAATAGTCGAACTCGAATTCGGCGATTCGAACCGTGTCGCCCTCGCGCGCGCCGCGTTCTTGCAACGCTTTATCGACACCCATCTTTGCAAGGACCCCTTCGAAGTGCGCGAGGCCCTCGTCGGTGTCGAAGTCGGTCATCGCCGCGAGGCGTTCGATGCGGTCGCCCGAGACCACGTAGGTGCCGTCGGGATCGACGTCGATCACGAACGCCTCTTGCGGCGTGAGCACGAAGCGCGGTGCGTCGGGCGCCACGACCTCGGGCATCGGCGTCGCGGCGATCGTCGCGAACGCAGCGAAGAGTAGCTCGCGGACGCCCTCACCCGTCGCCGCAGAAATGCCGCGCAAGTCGGGGATGTGCGCCGCGATCGCGGCGAACGTTTCGCGCGCGTCGGGAAGATCGAGCTTCGAGATTACGTGCAGCGTCGGCCGCCGTTCGAGCGCGGGGTTCCAGAGCCGGAGTTCTTCTTCGATCGTGTGCTTCGCGGCGAGGATCTCAGCGACGCCAAGCGCCCCATCCATGAGGTGGATGAGGACGCGCGTTCGCTCGATGTGGCGCAGAAATTTATCGCCGAGCCCGGTGCCCTGGTGGGCGCCTTCGATGAGCCCGGGGACGTCGACCATCACGAACGACTCTTCGGGTCCCAGGCGCACGACGCCGAGTTGCGGTTCGAGCGTCGTAAAGGGATAGTCGGCGATCTTTGGCCGCGCGGCGGATGCGACGGAAAGCAGCGTCGATTTCCCCGCGTTGGGCAGTCCGACGACGCCGCAGTCGGCGATGAGTTTGAGCTCGAGGCGCAGGCGCGCGGTTTCGGGCGGTTCGCCTTTTTCGGCAAAGCGCGGCGCCTGACGGGTCGAGGTCGCGTAATGCTGGTTCCCGAGACCCCCGCGGCCGCCGCGTGCGACGCGGATGCGCTCGCCTTTCGCGGAGAGGTCGGCGACGACGTATTCCTTGCCATCCTCGTCGATGCGATAGACGAGCGTTCCGATCGGAACGCCGATGACCAGGTCGTCCATACTGCGGCCGGACTTGTTCGACGAGCCGCCCGATTTGCCGGAATCCGCGGCGAACTGCTTTTTGAAGCGAAATTCGATGAGGGTCGAGAGTTCGGGTGTGGCTTCGAGAAAGACGTCGCCGCCGCGGCCGCCGTCGCCGCCGGCGGGCCCGCCTTCGGGGACATATTTCTCACGGCGCCATGCGATGATGCCGTCGCCACCACGTCCGCCGCTGACGTCGATCTGGACTTCGTCGATGAATTGCATTAGCTCGGGCGTCGTTTCGCGATGCCTGGCCCCGCGGCTTTCGACATCGGGACCATGGAAAGCAAAAAGAGCCCGGAGGCTCTTTTCGCGCCTGGGGCAACGGTCGTCGCGGGCTTACGCCTGCGCGACGACGTTGACGTGTTTGCGATTGCGCTTCTCGGTGAACGAGACGAGGCCGTCGACGAGCGCGAAGAGCGTGTCGTCTTTGCCGATGCCGACGCCGAGACCGGGATAGAACTTCGTCCCGCGCTGACGCACGATGATGTTTCCGGCAATGACGGCTTCGCCGCCGAAGCGCTTCACGCCGAGGCGTTGAGAATTCGAGTCGCGGCCGTTGCGCGTGGAGCCCGCGCCTTTTTTGGAGGCGAAGAGCTGAAGATCGAAAAGGAACATAGCTCGGGGAGTATACCAGCCGATGGGACGAGGCGCAAGCGCGAGGTCGCCCGGTGTAAGAGCAAAGTAGAGATGTCCGGACCTTAGCAAAGTAGAGATGTCCGGAGCAGCCAAGCGGGTCCTTAATGGAGCTGCTGACGATG
>JAABUX010002859.1_pt1 | contig 23696 bp, 20 predicted proteins | sample 5561851 | NCBI WGS metagenome assembly JAABUX01 (sample SAMN10711883, study PRJNA513361) | rock metagenome | isolation source: Antarctica rocks | place: Antarctica: Victoria Land, Richard Nunatak red sandstone | collected 2016-01-03 | reverse complement strand
GCGCGGCCAGCCGTTGCCCGATCACTCCCGTCTCCACCACCGCCAGGCCCAGCGCATGCGCCATGGCCACGACCCACTCGACGATGGCGGCGTGCTTGAGCGGCCCCGTGTGCCTTTCCTTCCGTTCCAATCACACTCGTGTTAGTATCAGCGACAGCGTGATCGGCGTCAGTCCCCTTTTCGGGCTGGTCCAGATAAGGTAGGGGGGCCTGACGCCTGACGCCCGCTGGCTCACGCGCTGTGGATATCGGTGGCGACGACGTCAGGTCCTGGCCCGCTGGAGGCCGTCACGGTGCGAGCGGGGAGCGTCGGCACAGAGGGTGTGGGCTCGGGTGGCGCGGGGACAAGGCGCGGGTTGAGCGGCGCGGCTGATTCCAGGCGGTCGGCGATGCCGCGTAGAAAGGCGTCCACCAGCGTCTCGTCCCACTGCGTGCCCCGTCCCTCGCACAGGATCGCCGCCGCTTTCGTTGCCGGCATACCGCGCCGGTAGGGCCGGTCGCTGGTCATGGCGTCGTAGCTGTCGGCCACGGCGATGACGCGGGCGCCGAAGGGGATCGCCGTGTCCTTGAGGCCCACGGGGTAGCCCTTGCCGTCCCAGCGCTCGTGATGGTGGAGCACAATCTCCACGCCGCGCCTGAAGTCGGCGTGGCGCTTGAGCAGCGCCGCCCCTTTCTCCGAGTGCGCCTCCATCAATGCGCGCTCGTCGTCATTGAGCCGCCCCGGCTTGTTCAGCACCGCGTCAGGCACGCCGATCTTGCCGATGTCATGCACGCGCGCCGCTGCCAGGATCAGCGTGACCTCCGGACTGTCCGCCGGCAGGTCGAGCGCGCGCAGGATGATCGCGCTATACGCGGCGACGCGGCGGGAGTGGCCCCCAGTGTAGGCGTCGCGCAGGTCCACAGCGTCGGCCATGTTCTCCAGTAACTGACGTGTTCCGTCCTGCATCTCCTTGAGGACCTTGAAGGACTTGTACACCAGGCCGCAGGGGATCAGCAGCAGGATCAGGGTCCACCAGTCCTGTTGCGCGGCGACCGCGCCCAGCAGTCCGACCGCGTACTGCACCGCCTCCGCGGGCAGTGTCGCGCGCGACGTAACCATCATGGCACGCCACGGACGGTCGCCGATGACCGGCGCATAGACCAGCGCGATGGTGACGGCGTCGCCCAGCGCCATCGCCAGGGCGGCGCCCACCAGCAGGGCCGATTGCGGCAACCCGCCTATCCCGGCATGGGCGACGAGTGCGCCGAGCAAGACTACCACCACGCGTCGCGCGGCCTCGGTGGCGATATCGCTGGGATAGGCGCCGCTACGCTTGCGCTGAGACAGCTCGCCGCCCAGCGCGCCCAATCCGGCTGCAAGAGCAGCAAGCGGCGTCGGGACCAGTACGGCCAGGAGATAGTACGCCACCGTCACCAGCAGCACCTTGGTCTGGTGTCGCACGTGGATAGGGTAGCGATAGGCCGCCACGACCGCGCCGCTCAGACTTAGAGCGAGCACGGCCGTGGGCCACGCCTCCCCCGGAAGGCTGGCCCCTCCCGCCCGCCATGCCGCCGCCAGGGCGACCACGGCGAGCAGCGCCGTGGCGACGGCCACGGCCGGCTGTGGCAGCAACCGCTCCAGGCGTACCACCACGGCAGGCAGGCTCAGCCTGCCGCCGCCCATTCCTGCCATGTCGCCATATCCTCCGGCGCGCCGCCTACAGCTCGGCCGATGCCGATAGGGTTTGCCCGGACCGGCCCGGGGGCGAGGTGACGGTCGCGAACCACACCGCCCGATGCGTCCAGTGGCGCAGCCCGTCGGTGACGGTCAGCGGCAAGACCAGTGGCGCCCGCGGCCCCCTGGGCGGCGACGATGCGCCCGGGTTATACCCGCCGCGCACGAGCGACGTGAAGGCGGAGAGCCCGACCATGCGCGGATGGATGCCCAATGCCGACGCGTACCCGCCCGTCAGGTTAAGCGTCAGCGACCGGTTCTCGGTCCGCGTCGTCACCAGGATGTCGACGGTATAGATGCCCGCCGGTCCCACCGAGCCGGGGGCAAAGTAGCTGTCGTTGCGGAAGACGAACGTTTCTTTATAGCCGACCAAGCCGTCGGTCGCCAGTTCCCGCACCACGCGGGCGCCGCGTGGCGCGTGCAGCGTGTACCGGATGCGCTCCACGTCAGAGACCGTATCGTCGATCGTGGCGCTGAAGTCGAGCACGACGCCGTTCGATAATATAGCGATAGGGTCGGAGCGGCAAATAACGGCGGCATTGGCGCTATACGCGCCCCATGATCCAGCCAGTGTCGTCACGCTGAGCGCGGCGACGCCCAGGGCCAGACGAAATGCACGATGTGGTGAGACGAGTGACATCAGGGCCTATCCTTTGTCTTTCAGGTCGGTCTGTAAAGAGATCTGTCGCCACGGGTTGTGTGCCGTGCAACTCCACTCCCATGGTACGGCGTCTCGTCGTCGCGACGCATGACCCAAACGGGCCATCCGCGCGATATTGGCCGTCGCATACGAGGACATGGAAACAGGTATGCTGAGTCAAAGGAGAGCACGCCGTGACAGTGGACGGACACGCGGATTGGTCATCGGACACGGTCGATGCCGGTGGGTTGCGGCTGCACTACGCGCAGGCGGGTCCGGCCGACGGGCCACCCGTGATCTTGTTGCACGGCTTCCCGGAGTTCTGGTACTCGTGGCGCTACCAGTTGCCCGCTCTGGCCGCGGCCGGCTACCACGCCATCGTGCCCGACCAACGCGGCTATAACCTGAGCGGGAAGCAGGGACCCTACGACATCGAGACGCTGACCGACGATATCGCTCACCTGCAGGATGCGCTGGGCCTGACGTCGAGCCACATCGTGGGCCACGACTGGGGCGGCGCCGTGGCCTGGGCCTTCGCCGCGCGCTATCCGCGGCGCACGCGCCGCCTCGCGATACTCAACGCCCCGCACCTCAACGCCTACCAGGACGCGCTGCTCCGCCACCCCACGCAACTGCTCAAGAGCTGGTACATCCTGTTCTTCCAGCTCCCCGATCTGCCCGAGTGGGTCTTGCGCCGGCGCGACTACTCCTCCCTGGAGCGCAGCCTGGCGCAGGTCGACCCTATCCATATGACGCCCGCTGACATCGCGCGCTACAAACAGTCCTGGGGCCAGCCAGATGCGCTGACGGCAATGCTCGGCTGGTACCGCGCCATGGGACGTCGCGCCGCGCGCCGACCCCGGCTGCCGCGACTGGACATTACCGTCCCAACCACACTCATCTGGGGTCTGGGCGACCCGTACCTCGACCGCGCCTGCAACGCCACGCTGCGCCGCTACGTGTCCGACCTGCGCATACACTACCTGCCCGGCGCCGGCCACTGGGTGCAACTGACCTGCCCCGACGAGACCAACCGCCTGCTGCTCGACATTCTACGATAGACCGGATGACGACAGCGCATCGCCCTGCTGACCCACGTCGCGGGCCGGCAATTGCACATGGGGCTCTATGACGATGATCTCGTGCGCGTCCAGCCGCGGGAGGCGCACGCGCGTCCAGCCACGGTCCTGCTCGAAGGGAAGGGGCTCGCCGGTAAGGGCAAGCGACACCCGCGCCGGCGCCGCCTCTGTGCGGACCCGCACCATGATGTCATGCACGGGCGTGAGTTCCTCGTTGTTGACGAGCACGCCGGCGCGCTTCTGCGCCGCGTAGTTGAGCAGGTGGACCAGCAGACGTCCCTCCTGGCGGGCGAGCGTGACTTCCACGTGCAGGGGCTTTGTCACGGCCAGGAGGCGTTGATCGACGGGGACGAGATGGTCCAGGCAGGCAAGGATGAGCCGGCGCAGCGCCGGCTGCCCCTCCCGGTAGTACGGGACGAACGGATCGACGGGCAGGTAGAGAACCCGTCCCGCGCCGTAGGCGTTGACCGTGATGCCCGGGCCGGCGACCATCGATCCGGGCGGCGTCGCGCCGAAGACCGTGTAGTGCTGCCAGTGCGCGCGGTCGCGCACGCCGTCGCGCCACACGTCCGCACGCGGCTCGTACAGCGCGCCCCGCGTCTCGGCGCCGTGCAACTCCACGGCCATCGCGGGACCCCACAGTTGGATGGGGATATCTCCCACCGCGGCCGCCCCCGCCCAGGCCGGGTCCGGCCGCAGGTAGTGCAGCGGCGCCGACAGCGGCGCCGTGCGCCGGAGGCCGAGCAACGCCGCGAGCGGGTCGCTGTCGCGCGGACGGCCCGCGTCGTCCCACAGGCCCGCGCGCCCCGTGACGAGGACGCGCCCGCCCGCCCGCGCGTAGTCGTGGAGCGCGGCGATCGTGTCATCCGCCAGCAGGCACTGGTCCGCGACGACGACGGCCGATTGGTCGGCCAGTTGGCCGCGCAGGGTCGCCTCGTCGTAGATGAGCGCCTGGAGGCCCGCCTCGACGGCGACGAGGTGCGCCCCCCGGATGCGATCCGTCCGATCCCCGCTGGCCCCCTGGACCTCGGAGCCGTTGGCGAATGAGCGGCGTCCCCACTCGGCCCCGCCGGGGGGGCCAAGCAGCGCGCTCGGCAGGCTGGCCAGGATTGCCATGTCGCTCACGGGCGTGGCGCCGCGCAGGTAGCGGTCAAACTCCGCGATGCCCCCATAGACCTGGCCGAGGTCGCGGTAGACTGACGGCTCCAGTGTGCCCTGCGGATACGGCTGGTCGGCGAAGAACGCGGACCCGCCGTGCGCGACCACGGTGCGCGCCTCGAGCCCCCAGTCCGTCGCGGCGCGCACTTGCCACTCCCCCCAGGCGTTGAAGCGCTCGTTCATGTAGCTGAACAGCAGCCCAGTCGTCCCCTGGTAGCGGCCCTCCAGGCTCAGGATTAGTTCGTGGTTGCCGCCCATCGGTACCGGGTCGCACGACAGGTAGTCGACGCCCAGGTCCGCCGGCGCGAGCCACCGCCGCAGCCGGCCATCGACGACCTCGGGGACGCCCGTCGAGAAGCGGCCCAGGTTGTTGTCGGCGACGAGGACAGCGGGGTCGACGGCCTTGATCGCGTCCACGACCCGCGCCACGTACGCGCCGATCTGCCCGCGCCGCCACAGATGCCAGGCCACCCACTCCGCGCGGGCGAGCTCGTCAGACGGGGATGGCGGTGGCCCGCCCGGCAGGTCATGACCTGTGGCGGCTCGGAACGCCGTGGCGCAATGGGCGCACCAGCACGGCGTTTCGATGAGCCAGCAGCCGGCGTCGAGCCAGACGGCGTCGGGGCCGTGGCGGCGCACGGCCTCCTGAAGCAGTGGGATAAAGTAGCGCTCCAGGTAGGGCGACGACGCGCAGAGGTGCGAGGCGGGGTGCGCGAGCCACGCTCCGCCGGGATGGCTGCCGTCCTCGCCGCGGATGAACCAGTCGGGGTGGCGGGCGAAAAGATGCACCGACGTGAAGACGTTCAGGTACAGGATGACTTTGAGTCCGGCCGCCTTGAGCGCGCGCGCCATGAGACCGGTGTAGTCGGCGGCCAGACCGGGGTGGACGACGCCCACCTCCGACGGGTAAAAGCACTGCCCGTAGTGGTCGTACGCGAAGATCTCGACCGCCTCGACGCCGGCGTCCCTAAACATGCGGGCCTGCCGCGCCGCCTCGCCCTCGTCGACCGCGGCCGCGACGCCGCGCATCCAGGGCGGTTGGTGATAATCGAGATGCAGCAGACGCGGGCGCGCCTCCATCCAGTTGGCGCGCGGCATCGTGCGGCCTCCGTCGTTTCTATCCACCGTCACCATTCATGTCCCTCCTCGTTATCCCGGCAGGCCCTATGGCCGCGCACAGCGGCGCCCACGGCGCGACCTCGATCCGGTTGGTCCGCCTCAGGCCACGCGCCAGCGCGCGAGGGCGTCGGCGCGCATCGTGGTGGACGCGCCGGGCGCCGTCGGCGTGAGGATCGTCCCGTTCTCGACCCGGACGGGCTCCTCGAACAAGTCCAGCAGCCAGGGGATGTACTCGAGCATCGGCGCGTTCGGGAACGCCGCCACAAGATGCTGATGCACCTGCATCATGTCGCTGATGTGCGGCACGACCGGCAGGTTGTGGCAGGCGGCGAGGTTCGTGATCGCGAGCGCCTCGGTGATACCCGCGACGCGTGTGACATCGACTTGTACGAAGCCGACGGCCTGCCGCGCGATCAGGTCGCGGAAGCCGAACGCGCTGTAGAGGTGCTCGCCGGTGGCGATGGGCGTGTCCAGTTCACGGGCGAGCTGCGCGTACCCCTCCACATCGTCGGGATGGATCGGCTCCTCCAGCCAGTAGACGTTGTGCTCCGCCAGGCGCCGGCCCCACACGCGCGCCGTCTGCAAGCTCCACTTCTGATTGACGTCGACCATGAGCATGATGTCGTCGCCGACGGCCCGGCGCACCGCCGCCACCCGACGCAAGTCCTCGGCCGGGTCGGGGCGTCCAAGCTTGATCTTGACACCGCGCCACCCCTCGTCCACGATGCGCCGGCAGTCCTCCACCAACTGCTCCCGTGACCAGTTCAACCAGCCGCCGTCCGTGTTGTACGTCACGATGCAGTCGGGCTTGTGCCCGCCCAGCAGCTGCCAGAGGGGGCGGCCAGCGGCCTTGGCCATGAGATCCCAGAGGGCGATGTCGATGCAGGCGTGGGCCATGGTCGTGATCCCGACGCGCCCGATCCAGTGCAGCGGCTCCCAATGCAGGTCTTCCCAGATCTGGCGCACGTTGAACGGGTCCCGGCCCAGCAGGCGCGGGCCATAGTAGCGGTCGATCACCCCGGTGATCAACTCGTCGCCGACGGCGTGGGTGCCGTTGTAGCCCGTGCCGACGAGGCCCTCGTCGGTGTGCAGGAGGACACCGGGGACGCCCCAATGAGTGACACGGCTGGACGAGTCGTTGATAGGCAGCCGTAGCGGCACATGGACGATAAAACTCTCGACTTTGGTGATTTTCACGTCGTCATCCTTTCCCTACCCGCTCCCTACCCGTGGACCCTGGCCATCTGCGCGAGAGCAGAGCCGACCCTCACGCTCCCGGCGCGCTACGCGTTGACCCTTCATTGGACCTGTTAAAGAGATCGGCCAGGACGCCGTCCTTGGCGTGCGCGATATGCGCGGCCAGTGCGGCGGCGGCGGGCTCGATCTCTCCCGCGACAAGGTGGCGGAGGATGCGCTCGTGATCCTCCAGGGCCGTTTCGATGCGCGGGAGATACGACGCGTCGCGCACCTGGAATACGCTGAATTGGCTGCGCAGGGCCGCGAGGATGCGGATGAGACGCCCGTTGGCGGAGGCGCGGATCAGCAGATTGTGCAACGTGAAATCAGCTTGCAGGAACAAGGCGAGGGGCCGCTCGGCGAGCCGGGCGCGTACCGTGCGCAGGGTATCGAGTTGCGCCGTGAGGTCGGCGACATCGAGGTGCGGGGCGGCCAGGCGCAGGGCCAGGACCTCGAGCGAGCCCCGCACGTCGTAGATCTCATGCACATCGTGCGCCGCGAAGACGCGCACCCAATAGCCGCGGCGCGGGTCGGCGTGGATCAGGCCATCCTGGACAAGCCGATCCAGGGCGTGGCGGACGGGCGTACGGCTCAATCTCAGGTCCTCGGCCAGGGCGACGTCGGTGAGGCGCTGCCCCTCCTTGAAGGTCCCCACGATGATCATTTTCCAGATGTACTCGTACGCGTGATCGACGGCGGTGGGGACCCCGACGCGATCCTGCCCCCACACGAGGCGGAAAAGCTCCGCGCCGAAGCTATCGGCCGTGAGGGACGCGTCAACCGCAATCGCCATCGATCATCCCTCCTCGCGCATCGTACAGCGGCCCATGCGCTTGTGCCCCACACCTACGACCTACCCTCATTCCCGGCCCCTCTTGCATTCTGAATGCAGCATGCTGTATTCTATGTTCATCCGTCCGTAGTATGGCGGGTCGGAGGGGTGCCCGTCAAGGAGCGCGCGACGCCTATCCGTCCAGTGCCTCACTCGGTGTGGAACACCTCGGTCATCGTCGCCCACCACTCATCAGGCTGGCGCCCGGACACCGGCTCTTGCAGCGGCTTGCACAGCGCCCACCACTCCTGTGTCTTGGCGTCGGCCGCCATCGTCGCCATATCGGCCTCGACATCGTCGCCGACGTACTCGAAGTAGGCGAACAGGGTGTTGTGGTGGCGGAAGATGGAATAGTTTCGAATGTTGCAGGCGTGTATGGTGGCCAGCACCTCCGGCCATACCGTCGCGTGCACCCGCTCGTAGGCCTCGATCTGGTCCGCTTTGACGCCGATGATCTGACCGTACCGTTGCATCGCTCACCTCTCTGTGATGTTGTACACGCGCGCGGCGGTTCCGCCGAGCACCGCGTCGATCTCAGGCCGCGGCCGGCCCTCCAGGGCACGATTGGTCTCGGCCCACACCGTGGCGTAATCGCCCGCCAGCGTGCAGACGGGCCAATCGCTGCCGAACATCAGCCGGTCCGCGCCGAAGCGATCAAGCGCGCTGTCGATGTAGGGTTTCAGGTCCGCCGCCGACCATGTCGCCGGATCGGCCGCCGTGTTTAGCCCCGAGACCTTGGCATACACGGTGGGGTAGCGCGCGGCCGCGGCCAGTTGCGTCGCCCAGGGTTCCATCGCCCCGTCCTTGATCGGCGGCTTGGCCAGATGATCGATCACGATGGTCAGGTCGGGCACGTGCTCGGCCAGGGTGGGGACGTGCTTGAGATGGTTGGGGAACACGGCGACCACCTCGAAGAGCAGCTCGTGCGCGGCCAGCACGCGCAAGCCCTCGATCACCCGGTCTTGCACGACCCAATCCGGGTCCGCCTCCTCGTGGATCAGGTGGCGCACCCCCCGGAATTTGGGATGTCGCGCGTAACGATCCAGCGTCTGCCCGGCTTCCTCCGGTTGCTGTAAAGGGACCCACCCGACGACGGCGCCGATCCAGTCGTACGTATCGGCCTGCCGCAGCATGTCCTCAGTGTCGGCATAGGAGTTCGCCGCTTGTACCAGCACGGTGCGATCGATCCCCGCGGCGCGCAACTGTGGCGCGAGCTCGGGTGGTTCGAAGTTGCGATAGAGCGGGCCATACGCCGGTGTCAGCCACGGGTACGCGACTCGGTCCAGGTTCCAGAAGTGCTGGTGCGCGTCTATCCTCGTCGCGGCCATCGGTCTCCTCCTCTCGTGTATGCTCGTGTGCGCGGGGTCAGCGCTCAGGCGTCACTGCCCTCGCCCTCATGCCCATCCATCGTCCGTGGTCTCTGGGGGCGGCTGGACCAGTTCCAGCGTGATGCCGTCGGGGTCGAGAAAGTAGATGGAGTAGCCGCCGCGGTTGACCCCCTCCGTGATGGCGTTCGGCGCGTCCGCCTTGAAGCGCACACCCCGCGCCCGCAGCCGGTCATGCAGGGCGTGGATGTCGTCGACCTCGAAGGCGAGGTGGGCCACGCCGATGTTGTTCGTCGCCAGGTCCAGAGCGTGTCCCCGCGGCGCCACGTACTCGACCAACTCCAGGTGGTGCCCGGAGCGCGTCGGGGCCGCGCCCGGGATGCGCAACTGCGCCACCTTGAGGTGCGCGTCGGGGAACCCGACGAGGCGGCGGGTGTAGGCGTTGGCCTGCTCCTGCCCGCGCACGTACTCGAGTCCGAGCAGGTCCGTGTACCAGGAGACCGATCGCTCCAGGTCGCGCACGGTGAAGGACATGTGCCATGCCCCGCGGATCATGACTGCCCCTCGCGCGGCGGGTCCAGTGCTTCCACGTTGCGCCGCAATCGCATCAGCGCGTCGACGGACGCCCGCGGGATGCGGCCGCGCTGATCGGGCGGCACGTCGAGCAGCAGGTTGACCCCGCGCTCCCGGCAAATCAGCCGCATCCCCAGCAACTCGGCGTCGCCGCGCGGGGCGTCTCCCTCGACGTGGAACCACTCGTAGCCGATCGGGTCGCAGACCTCGCCTGGGAGGTAGTAGTCCCGCTCGTCGCCTCGGCTCAACGCGAGCGTGAACCAGGGATCGTAGCCGCGATGCGAGGACGGTAGGTACCGCTCGATGGCCATCAGGTCGGTCGGCCACGCCTGATCCAGATTCAGGAGTGAGCCGTCGCCGATGCCATGGTTCATCATGATCACGGCGTCCGGCTGCAGCCGGGCAATCTGATCGTACTGCGCCCGCCGCCCGTCGCCGCCCAGGATCACGGGGATGTCGATCCACATCTCGCCGATCGGCCCATATTGGGTGAGCAGCTCCTCGACCTGCGCCATCTGAAACTCCCGGTACGCCGCCGTGGTGAACGGGCTCTGCGTTCCCGCGAAGCTGGGCGTGAGTGAGCCCAGAGTGTGGTGGTTGTCCCACGAGCAGTAGTATAGCCCGGCCATGAGGCCATGCCGCTGGCAGGCGGCGACGAACGCTTCGACGACGTCGACCCGATTCCCACTCGTCCCCACGTGGTAGTCGGTGTGGCGGCTCGGCCATAGGCAGTGGCCGGACACGTGTTTGGCCGTCAGGACGGCGTACGTCATGCCAACATCGCGCGCGACCTGGACCCACTGGTCCACGTCGAGCCCGTCCGGGGCGTACAGCGTCGACGGCTTGTCGCCCTGGGACAGCTCGTCGCCGTCGAACGCGCTCATGCCGAAGTGGATAAACATGCCGTAGCCCAGGGCCTCCCAGGCGCGCAGGCGATCCAGGCCCAGACGCTGCGCCCCCTCGGGGGGCGTGTGTTCCGCGTGCGTCATGCGTCCCTCTCCTTCTCAATCCATCTCTAAGCCGCCGCAGACGTTGAGCGCCTGCCCGTTGACGTAGCCGGCTCCGTCGCCGAGCAGCCAGACGGCCACGCGCGCCACCTCGTCCGGCGTCGCGATGCGCCCGAGAGGGATATTGCGCAGGATCTGCGCGACATCCTCGGGCTTGCGGTCGCGCCAGACCTCCCGCGTCATGGCCGTATCGACCACCCCGGGGCAGACCGCGTTGACGCGCACCCCGCGCGGCCCGAAGAAGGCCGCGGCCGACTTGGTGAGGTGCAGCAGGGCGGCTTTGCTGGCGCCGTAGAGGGTCTGCTCCGGGCGCGCCGAGCGCCCGGCCACGCTGGCGATATTGACGATAGCTCCCTGCCCGCGCGCCGCCATGCGCTCGCCGGCCGCCTGCATCAGCAGGAATGGCGCGCGGGCGTTGACCCCGAAGACGGTGTCCCACTCCTGGGCCGTCGCCGCCGTGAACGGCTGCGTTTTGACCAGGCCGGCATTGTTCACCAGTCCCATCAATAGCCCGCATTCCTCCTCTACCCGCCCTACCAGCGACGCCAGCGCCTCCGTGTCGAGCAGATCGCACGGGTACGCCGTCGCGCCGAGTTTGTCCGCCGTTGCATGCAACGCCTCGGCGGCGCGGTCAGCCAGGGCGACCGTGTAGCCGGCGGCGACCGCGGCGGCGCCGATGGCCTGCCCCAGCCCCCCGGCAGCCCCAGTCACCAGCATCACGCCGCGCTCGGTCATCCCTTGCTCAGACATCCTTATAGCGTCCCTTCCGCTGATGCTACCGCTGTTGTCCCCACGGCGTCGTGTATCGTTGGATCGACGACGCGGCGCTCGGCCATGGAGCGATAGGCGGCGAGGACCAGGCTCAGCGTATGCAGGTTGTCGGCGACCGAGGTTTCGGGGGCGCCCGCCTCGCCGTCCAGGGCGCGCATCACGCTGCCCATCGTGCCGATGAACGCATCAGGGAACCAGCTCCCCTGTAGCGTCGGATGTATCCAGGCGCCGTCCTGCAGATGGCGACTGCGGTAGCGGAAACGGTCCGAGGCGCCGGTCGGATAGTTTTTGAGCAGGCCCAACTCGGCCACGGCCGAGCCGGCGGTCCCGTCGACGCGCATGGTAGCCATCTGGTCGTCGAGGCCGCCCGCGTTATGGTGGTCGTCCATGACGGTCGCGCGCAGGTTGCCATCGAAGATGAGCTGGATGACCGTGCGCGTCTCGCCGCCGGTGTGGTAGCCGGGCAGCGTCGAGCCATCGGCGAAGAGCAGGCGCGGCTCGCGCCCGGCCAGGGCGCGGATGGTATCGAGATAGTGGATGGAGTGGTACATCACCTCGACGGTGGGTCCGGCCACGATCCAGGGCCATAGGCTCCACGGCGTGTCCACGTTGACCAGGAACGACACCTGATACAGTTCGCCCAGCAGCCCGCGCGCGATCAGGTCGCGCGCCGCCACCGCGGCCGGCATCCAGCGCGCCTGCTGGTTCACCGCCGCGACGATCCCATACCGCGCCACAATGGCGGCGATGGCCTCGGCGTCCTCCCATGTCTCCGCGAGCGGTTTTTGTAGCAGCAATGCCTTACCCGACGCGGCGACCCGCGCCGCCAGGTCGCGATTGGCCCGCGCCGGTACCGCGACATCCACGATGGCGGCCGGCCCGCTCAGCAGGTCATCGAGGCGAGGGTAGACGGTGGGGATGGCGAAGCGCGCCGCCGTGGTAGCGGCCCGCGTGGCGTCAAGGTCGTAGATGCCGACCACATCGAAGCCCGCTTGACGGTAGGCCGGCAGGTGCGCGTCGTTGACGATGCCGCCGGCCCCCACGATACTGATCGGATAGTCGCGCCGCCGCGGCAACGGGGGCGCGGTCGCGAGCCGCCAGCTTTCCGCCATATTGTCCTCCTGTCTGCCCCGTTGATTCCCTGGCCACCCCGGTCTCGTCAGCGCGCGCCCATGGTGGAGCGCACCGCCTCGCACACACGCGCGGCCGTCGGCAGGTAGGCCGCGTCGAGGGCCGGCGCGTACGGCTTCGGCGTGTCTGCAGCGCCCACGCGCGCGATCGGGGCGTCGAGCAGGTCGAAGGCCGTTTCCTCGATCGTGGCGGCCAGTTCGGCCCCGAACCCGCCGCGCCGCCAGGCCTCGTGGACGATGACCAGGCGGTTGGTGCGCGCCAATGAGGCGGTGATGGCGGCGTCATCGACGGGCGCCAGCGAACGCAGGTCAATGACCTCGACCTCGATGCCCTCGCCGGCCAGGATCTCCGCTGCATCGAGCGCCACCGGCAGCATCGCCGCGTAGGTCACGACCGTCGCGTCCCGCCCGGGGCGCGCCACGGCGGCCTTGCCCAGTGGCAGCGGCTCCGTACTCCGTGGCGTGGGCCCGACCGTGGCGTAGAGCGCCTTGTGCTCGAGGAAGACCACCGGGTCATCGCTACGGATGGCCGCCTTCAGCAGGCCATAGGCGTCGCGCGGGGTGGCCGGCGCCACGACGCGCAGGCCCGGCACGTGGGCAAAGATTGCCTCCAGGCACTGCGCGTGCTGGGCGGCCACGCCGGGCCGCGCCCCCTGCTGGGTGCGGATGACCAGCGGCACCCTGACCTGCCCGCCCGAGAGGTAGCGCAACTTCGCCGCCTGGTTGACGATCTGGTCGAGCGCCACCAGGCTGAAATCGACGAACATGATCTCCGCCACCGGGCGCAGACCGCACATGGCCGCGCCCACGGCGCAGCCGAGGAATCCGGTCTCCGAGATCGGCGTATCGAGCACGCGGGCGCGGCCGAAGCGATCCCGCAGCCCGCGCGTGACCCCAAAGACCCCGCCGTACGCGCCGATATCCTCCCCGAGCGCGATGACGCGCTCGTCGCGTTCCATCTCCTCCCCCAGCGCGCGGTTGATGGCCTGGGCATAGGTGAGCGTGACTTCCTCCGCCGCGGACGCCGGCGCCTCTGTCGGTGTCGGGGTAGGCTGGCTAGAGAGCGACATAGAGATCCTCCTCCAGGCTCGACGGGGCCGGCGGCGGATCGCTCACCGCCCGCTCTTCGCAGCGGTCGAGCAGCGCGGCCGTCTCGGCCTCGATCGCGTCCAGCGTCGCGGCGAGCCCGGCATCCTGCCCCTCTTGCTCCTCCAGGCGCCGACGTAGCAGCGGGATCGGGTCGCGCGCCCGCCACCGCTCGACCTCCTCGGCGAGGCGGTAACCGGTACCGGGGTCGCCCTGATAGTGCCCCATGAAGCGGTAGGTCGCGGCCTCGACGTAGCCGGGACCGCCGCCGGCGCGCGCCCGCGCCACCGCCTCGGCCACCGCGTCGGCCACCGCGCCGACATCCATCCCGTCGACCGTCGCGGTGGGGATGCCGTAGGCGGCCACGCGCGCCCCGAAGCTGTCGCCGCGGATGGTCTCGTAGGCCGGGGTCATCTCCGCGTACCCGTTGTTCTCGCAGAGGAAGACCACCGGCAGCGCCCAGATCGCGGCCAGATTCAGCGCCTCGTGCGCGGCGCCTTGGTTGAGCGTGCCCTCGCCAAAGGCGCAGAGCGTGACCGCGCCCGCGCCGCGGCGGAGCTGCGCCAGCGCCGTCCCGGTGGCAATGGGCAGACCGGCGCCGACGATCGAGTTGGGCGGCAGCACCCCATGCGTTACGTCGGTCAGGTGCATCGAGCCGCCCTTGCCCTTGCACAGCCCAGTCGCGCGCCCCAGCACCTCGGCCAGGGCGCGATAGGGATCGACCCCCCGCGCCAGCACGTGGCCGTGGCCGCGGTAGGTGGCGACGGTCAGGTCACCCGGACGCAGCGCGGCGGCGGCGCCGACCGCGACGGCCTCCTGCCCGATGCAGAGGTGGATCGACCCGGCCAGCAGGCCGCGCCGGCTGAGCGCGAGGCAGCGTTCTTCGAATTGGCGTACCAGCGTCATGGCACGATAGAGCGCGAGGGACTCGTCGCGGCCGCGTTGCACGCGGATCCGCTCCGGTTGGGTTGGCCTCGCCGGTTGCGTCGCGCTCACAGCGCCGCCTCCCGTGTCGTTTGTGTCGAGGCAGCAAGCACACGGTCCACGCAGTCCGGGGCAGCGCCCAGATAGCGTTCCGGTTGCAGCAGGGCATCGATCTGTTCCGCGTCCAGGCGCCCGCGCACCTCGTCGTCGTCGAGCAGCGCCTGTCGGAACGACCCACCGAACTCCGCCACCCGCATGGCGATGCGGTAGACCACCTCGTGGGCATCCTGCCGCCCGATGACGCGCCCCAGCTCGAGCATGATGACCTCCGACAGCGCCAGACCACCGCTGAGGTCGATGTTGGCGCGCATACGCCGCTCGTCGACGCACAGGCCCCGCGCTACGCGCAGCGAGTGCGCCAGCGCGCTGCCGGTCAGCAGGCAAGCGCGCGGAATATATTCCCACTCGGCCTGCCAGGCGCCCATATCGCGCTCGTGTTCCTGCACCATCGTGTCCAGGGCCAGCGCCGCGTCCTGACGAACGATCCGTCCGAGGGCCACGATCAACTCGCAAATCATGGGGTTGCGCTTGTGCGGCATCGTGGAGCTGCCGACCTTGCCCCAGTTGAACGGCTCCTCGACCTCGGCCACCTCGGTTTGCTGCAAGTGAATGATCTCCAGAGCCGTCTTGGCCAACGTAGCGCAGAGCAACCCCAGCAGGGCCACGAACTCGCCCAGGGTGTCGCGCGCAGTGTGCCAGGCGATGGGCGGCACGCCGAGCCCCAACTCGTCCATCAGCAGGCGCTGCACCTCCAGGCCATGCGGCCCGAACGAGGCCAGGGTGCCGCTGGCGCCAGCGAGCTGGCCGACCAGCAGGCGCGGGCGGCAGGCGGCGAAACGCTCCAGGTGGCGGTCAAGCTCGGCGACCCAGACCGCGATTTTGAAGCCGAAGGTGATCGGCGGGGCGTGCTGCCCGTGGGTGCGGCCCGGCATAGGCGTGTCGCGGTGGCGCGCGGCGAGCGCGGCCCACTCGTCGCGCAGCGCCCGCAGGTCGCGTGTCAGGGTCCCGAACGCCGCGCGCAGTTGGAGGACCAAACCGGTGTCCATGATGTCTTGCGTGGTGGCGCCCCAATGCACATAGGCGCCAGCCTCGCCGCAGCGATCCGCCAGCAGACGGATCGCCGGGACCAGCGGGTGGAACGTGTCGGCGATGCCCGCAGCCAGGGCCGCCGGCTCCCACGTCGTGGTTTCGACGCACACGGCGATGACGTCAGCCGCGCCAGATGGGATCATGCCGGCGCGCGCCGAGGCCCGCGCCAGGGCGGCTTCGACCTGCATCCAGGAGCGGAGCACCGCGTCGTCGCGGAAGATGGCGCGCAACTCCGGCGTGCCGAACTGGTCGCCGAAGAGCGCCGAGTCGATCAGGTGAACGCCCATAGCGATCCTTTCTGAATTAGTAACGATTGCAAGTATAGCCCGTTCACAATGGCACTGTCAACTTGACTGCGGCAGCTCACCTGCTCGATCGACCATTCCCCTAAGCAAGGCTACCCGTGGCGGCACTGTCAACTTGACAGTGGCAGGGCTTTCGGCTTACAGTAGGGACGTGCCAAATATGCAAACGATGTCTATATCTCGTCACTATGCGGCACGATACGGCGCGGCACGATACGGCGTCGCGCTGTCACGTTGCGTCGCGATTTAAGGACGCGAAAGGAGGGGTGGTCAGGCGTACTAAGGCGTAGTGGAGTGTCAGGGCGTACCATTGACTGGCCGGCGCGCGGCATCGGCGGCGATCAGCGGGCGGCTACGCGCGTTGGCGCATCGTGTGGCGTCGTGACGGCGTTGTAAAGAAAGGGGGTTGGTCGTGAAGAGGATCAAGATTCGGGCCGGCGTCGTCGCCGCTGCCCTACTCACCGCACTGGTCGCCGGGGCTCCGATGGCGGGGCCTACGGCCGCGCGCGCGGCGCGGCCGCAAGATCAGATCACCCTGCACATGTGGGCCTGGGCCGACCGGAACCTGTGCGCGCAGGATTTCGCCAAAGCGAACCCGAACATCAAGGTGCTCTACACCGAACAGTTGAACCCGATCCCGAAGCTGAACGTGCTCAAGCGGGCCGGCAACTCCAACCTGCCCGACGTCGTCTTCGACAACATCGAGTACGCCGCGAACTACGCGCAGCTCGGCTTCGTCTCCGACCTCTCCGCTGTTGTGCCGGCCGCGGTCAAAGCCAAGTACGCGCCGGGCACGCTCGCGCCGCTGACCATCAACGGCAAGCTGGTCGGGGTCCCGCACGACATGGCGGCGCTCGGCATCTGGTACAACGTCAACACGCTCAAGGCCAGCGGCCTCTCGATCCCGCACTCGGTCGATCAGGTCTTCGCCGCTGCCGCCACGTTGGGCAAGACAAAGAAATACGCCATCTCAGGGATCGGTACCCTTGCATTCGCCCTCGAATCGCTGGCCTGGGGGGCGCACGCCAACTGGTTCACCGCCAATAGCGACGGGTCCTACACGGTCAACATCGACAATGCGATCACCGAGAAGCTCGCCACCAACTACGTCGCCGCGATTCGCAGCGGTGGCCTGCTGCCCGACGATCCGTTCAGCCCGGTCTCGGGTAAAGCCTACGCCCAGCACAAAGTCGCCTATGCCATGGGTCCCAACTGGCTGGGCCACTACGGCATCGAGCCCGGCTACCCCAAGCAGAAGGGCGAGTGGAGCTTCCAGGCCTCGCTGCCCTCGGTCGGGTGGTGGGGCGGCGGCGCGTTCTACGCGCTCCCCCAGAGCCAGCACCTGGCGGCAGCACAGCAGTTGGCGGTCTACTGCAGCACCTCGCCGACCTTCCAGGCGCAGGCGGCCACGGTGCCATCGTACACGGGCGTCTACAACGTGGCCGGCGCTTTCCAGAAGGACCCCTTCTTCGCCGATCCGGCCGGCGCCGCCGCGCAGCTCCGGCTCTCCGCGCAGCATACGGGAACTGGCTGGGCCTTCAGCCCCAATCAGTCGTACGTCGACACGCAGGTCGCCGCGGCGACGGCAGCCATGGTCAACGGAGCCGACGTGCATACGCGGCTCGCCAAGCTCCAGCAGCAGGTGATCTCCAACCTCAAGCTGCAGGGCGTCTCCGTCAAGTAACATCCCCGTCGGAGGATGAGGGACGAGGCCGCGCATGGTCGTGCGGTCTTGTCCTCAATCCGCGTCTATCGAAACACGAGGCACAAGAGATGGTGACACGCGATGCGGCGGTCTCAGGAGCCGCGCAGGCGCGGGCAACACGGCGGCGTCTGGGCGCGACGCTGACGGGGACGCGCGTCGCGCCCTGGGTCTTTATCGCCCCGTTCTTTCTCCTGCTGGCCGCCTTTACCATTGGCCCAATGCTCTATTCGCTTGTGATGAGCTTCCAGTCCGACCGCACGGGGGCCCTGGTGGGGCTCGACAACTACAAGACGGTGCTGCGGGATACAGACTTCCAGGCGGCCGGCGGGGTCATCTGGCAGACCATCTACACGCTGGCGCCGTTCTTCTGCATCGTCGCCACGGCGGTGGCTCTGATCATCGACGGTAAGGCCGGTTGGGGCAAGGGCCTGGCCAAATTGCTCATCTTCCTGCCGTTCGCGGTGCCGGCCACCGCCTCGACCATCATCTGGGCATTCAACTACTCGCCCGACTCCAGCGTCTTTGCCCCCATCCTGCACTGGGCCGGCACGGCCAACGTGCTGTCCTTCGGCGCCCCGCAGACCCTGCCGTACACGATCATGAACATCGTGGTGTGGCAGAACCTGGGCGCCTGGGTGGTGGTGCTGACCGCGTCGCTGTCGGGCGTGCCGACCGAGGTCGTGGAGATGGCGCGCATCGAGGGCGCGGGGGCGCTCTCCATCGTCTGGCGCATCAAGCTGCCCTTAATCGCGCCGGTGCTGGTGCTGATGGTGATCAGCGTGGTCAGCTATGTGCTGACCCTCATCACCGAGCCGTACCTGCTCCAGCAGGCCTTGCAGGTGCCGGCGACCTACACGCCGAATATGTGGGCCTACAACATCAGCTTCCAGTCCGGCGCCTTTAACCTGGCCGCCGCCGCCGCGATGCTGATGCTGGCCGTGTCGACCGTTTTCGCCCTGACGCTGGTGGTGCGCAGCGGCGTCTACCGCTTGCAGGATCGCTGAGCCGCGCGGCGGCGCGGCCGCGCCGCCGGTCACTAGTCGCGACGGAGAGGAGCCCAGACCCCTATGCAGGCCGTTCGGATCAGACAACTCAGGAGTGCGGCAGCGCACCGCCGCAATCGCTTGTTCGCCAACCTCGCGGTGACCGCGGTGCTCGTCGTGCTGTGCTACTACTTCATCGCCCCGGTGCTGTGGCTCCTGCTCTCCAGCGCCAAGACGAAGGAAGATCTCTTTGCCAGCCCGCCGCTGTGGTTTGGGTCGTCGTTCCAGCTCTGGGAGAACCTGCGCCACGTCCTGAACTACAACGACGGTATCTTCCTGACCTGGATGCGCAACTCGGTCCTCTACACCGTGCCGTCGGTAGCCCTGGCGGTGCTGACCAGCGCCGGGGCCGGCTACGGTCTGGCTAAGTATCACTTCCGGGGCCGCACCGTGCTCCTGTTCGTCGTGGTCTTCGCGTTGTTGGTGCCGGGCACCGCGCTGGCGGTACCGGTCTACCTAGAGGGGGCGAAGCTGGGGCTGGTCAACACGCCGTGGGGCGTGATCTTGCCCTCGAGCGTCAGTGCGTTCGGCGTCTGGATCTGCTTCAACTTCTTCAACTATCAGTTCAACACCGAGATTATCCACGCGGCGCGCATCGACGGAGCCAACGAGTATCAGATCTTCGGCCGCATCGCCCTGCCCAGCGCGGGCGGCGTCCTGGCCACGGTGACGATGCTGACGTTCGTGGGCAATTGGAACAACTTTTTCCTGCCGTTCCTGATGGAGTCGCGCGACGATCTGATGCCGCTGCCGGTCGGGCTGGGCAATATGGCGGCGCAGACCACGCTCGGCAGCCAGGCCAGCTCGGCCGCCGGGTCCGCCATCAGCGTGATGGATGTCCTGACCGGCGCCTTCCTGGTCACCGTGCCGGTGATCGTGCTCTTCATCCTGGTGCGGCGCTACTGGGCGGCCGGCCTGCTGGGCGGCAGCTTGCAGGGGCAGTGACAGGACGACGGTTGTCGGGTTAGTCGTCCTGGGCGGCCGGCTCGATTTGCCGGGTCGAGCCGCGCACGATCAGGCGCGCCTGATAGCGCGAGATCACCGGCGCGCGCGCGTCGGTCGTCCCCGCGTCCGCGGCGTCCATGGCGCGGATGCGCTTCAGCAACAGGTGGACGGCCGCCATCGCCATCTCTTCGATCGGCAGCGCCACCGTTGTCAACGCCGGGCTGAGCAAGGCGAACCAATCGGGGTTGCCGAAACCGACCACGGACAGGTCGTCGGGCATGCGCACGCCGCACGCCGCCAACGCCTGCAGCACGCCGACCACCAATTCGTTGCTCGTCGCGATGAAAGCCGTCGGCCGCCGCACGTGCCGGAGCATGCGCATCGTCGCGGCGCGCGCCGCGTCGCGGCGATACGGCGCGGTGTCGACGAGCGCCTCATCGAACAGCAGGCCGGCCTCATCCAGCGCGCGCCGGTATCCGATCAGGCGATCATGGGCCGTGCTGAGGACCTGGGGGCCGGTCAAGATGCCGATGCGGCGATGCCCGAGCGCGATCACGTGCGCCGTCCCTTGCCGCCCGGCGTCGACGTCGTCGATCAAGACGGCGTCCGTGCCGGGCGGGGCATCCTGCCGCACGAGCTCGACCGTCGGCGTCGCCAGCGCGACGCCAACAGGGGCATGACGCGGACCGATCCTCGGCGCGCGCACGCTCGGCACGCGGACGATGCCGGCCACGCGCTCCTCCTGCAGCACGCGCAACTGGGCCGTTTCCACGGCGGGATCGTCGTTCGTCACGCTGAGGAGGACGCGGTAGCCTTCCGTTGCCAGCGTTTCTTGCACCAGCGTCGCCGCCGTCGCGTAGTAGTCGTTCATGATGTTGGGCAGGATCAGCCCGACGACCTGACGACGCCGGGTCTTGAGGCTGCGCGCCATGCTGTTGGGGGCGTAGCCCATCGCGGCGGCGGCGGCGCGAATCCTCTCGGCCCGGGCGCGTGTACTCGGCCGCTTTGAGTCGCGGCCCGAGAGGGCGCGCGACACGGTCGAGGCGGAGAGCCCCAACTGGGCCGAGAGATCCCGCAACGTGTTACTCATCAGTCGTCGCCAAGCGTATTCTCCGACGGAATAGACGAGCGCGTCGACTGTCCGCCCCTAATATAAAACCGCAACGATTGCAATGGTATGCGGCCGGACGACTTCTTGTCAAGTCCCTTGTTCGCGTCCATCCAGACAAGATACGATTGCACTGGGCTCTTGACAACGTATGTAGGACTGCTGTATCGTAATAAACGGCGGACCAAATTGACACCGTTTGCACGTTTCTATAGGCTGTGTCACTTGGTGGGGTGGCCGATGTGGTGTCGTAGCGGTGTTAGACGCGCTTCCATGCGGTTAAGGAGGTAAGCCCGGACAAGACGGCGCAGGCCACCATCGTCGCGCTGCATTTCCAGCACCTCTTGCATTCTGAATGCAGTATGCTGTACTCTATGGTCATCCGCTCGTCGTATGGCGGGTCGGAGGGGTGTCCGTCAAGGAGCACGGGAGGAGGTGACCGCACTGGTTCAACTGGTGACGCGCAGCGCGTCCTTGTCTTCCACGGTGATTGCAATGGTCTTGATCTTACGTCACGATGCGTAACCACGATGTGTAACGAGGAGCACACGCAATGAAGCTTTCCCGTCGACTGTCGGCCATGATGGCCGCCTCCCTGGTCGTCGTTTCGCTTGCTGTACCCGTGGCCGCGCCCGGGGTCGTCCGCGCCGCGCGGACCCACGCCGGCTACCAGGGCACGATCACGGTGTACGCCCAGGGGTATAATCCGCCCTCGGCCACGCACACGACCCCGGGCCAGACGGTCCTCAACCATAACGCGCTGTCCACCCTTGCGATGGCGTGGGAGAAGAGCCATCCCGGGGTCACCATCAAGTTCGTGGACCTCACCGCCGCGGGGGGCACCAACGACGCCTACTTCACGGCGCTGCGCACCCGACTGACGGGCGGCACCGCCCCCGACCTGTTCTGGATGCAATCGAGTGTCCAGATCTTCGACCCCTACCTCCGCTCCGGCCTCATCCTCGACCTGACGCCGTATCTCAACGGACCGAACAAGTACATCCCCGGCAACCGGCGCTGGAACGACGCCTTCCAGTCCCCCTGGCAGTCGTACGGGCGCAACGCGTCCGGCCAATACGCCACCGTCCCGCAGAATATCGTCAGCACCGGCGTCTACTACAACAAGGCGATCACGGACAAGCTGCACCTGCGCATGCCCCCCGTGAGCTGGGCGGAGTTCCTCCAGGACCAGCAGACGGTCAAGAACGCCGGCTACCTGGCGATGTACGGCCCATCCTTCTGCTTCGTCAAGTGCCACTGGTATTGGACCGCCATCGGGTCGCAGTTCATGCTGGGTGAGCAGTCCCGGCTCGCGTCGTTGACCTACCATCCGGACTACATGCCCGGCGTCGTGACGGCCGAGGACTGGGCGCGCGCGGTGACAAAGAAACACTATCTGCTCAGCACGGACCCCGGCTTCATCGCCGCGACCCGCAATTTCAAGACCTGGTCGCAATACTGGGCGCCCGGCTGGGCAAGCGATACGACGGGCGACACCAAGGGCCAGCAACTCTTCGCCAGTGGCCGGCTGGCCTTCTTCTGGGACGGCACCTGGCTGCTGCCGTCGCTCAAGCAACTCAAACTTCCCTTCCCCTTCGGCTCGTTCTGGTATCCGCCCGTCACGCGCGCCACGAGCCCGCTGGCCCCCGCTCAGGCGCTGACGCCGTTCGGCGTCGGCTGCATCTGCGGCATCTCCTACGCGGCGCCGGCGTCCCTGGCGCACAGCCCCAAGCTGCCGCTGGTCCTGGATTGGCTGCAGTACATCACCACGCCCGCGAACGACGCCACCGTCGTCAACGAGCACCCCGACTCACTGCCAGTGGTGAGGGGGGCGGCCGGCGCCCCGGCCATCGCCAGCCTCTTCACGGGCGAGGCCGTCACCGCCAAATATGGCGGCCAGTTCCCCATCAGCCCGCCCTTCCAGGCCCTCGCTCCCGACGACACGGACGCGTGGTACCGCGACACGGTGCTCTACCTCCAGGGAGCCACGTCGGAGCCCGACTACCTCGCCCAGCTCGACGGGCTCATGGCGCACTCCGCGAACGAGTTGATCGCCCAGAACGACAAGGCAAAGACCAAGGCGGGGACCTGGGACCTGACCCGGTGGTAAACCCGGCCCTGTAGTGTCGGGAGGGGAGCGGGAGCGCGGATGTCCCCGCGCTCCCGCTCCCCTCCCGACCGAGTGGAAGGACAGGCTCATGGCGGTGCGACAACAGCGCGCGCTCCGACGGACGCTCCGGCGCAAGAAACACCTGTATCTCTATCTCGTCCCGACCTTCTTGCTGCTGGCCATCTTCAACTACTATCCCCCGCTCTCGGCCTTCTACCATGCCTTCTTCGACTGGGACGGCTACCAGCAACTGACGTTCGTCGGCCTGGGCAACTTCGGGCAGATGTTGCACGATGCGACGTTGCTCGGCTCGGTGCCCCACCTCATCTTCCTGGTCCTGGCCAGCCTGATCACTGGGCTCACCATCCCCCTGCTCGTGGCGGAGTTGATCTTCAGCCTGCGCAACGCGCGCCTCGGCTACCTCTACCGTCTCCTGTTCGTCGTGCCCATCGTCGTGCCGCAGATCGTCACCATCCTGCTGTGGCAGTTCATCCTCGACCCCAACAACGGCCTCCTCGATGCGGTGCTGGGCGTCGTGGAGGGACGCAATCCCAACATCGACTGGCTGGGAGACCCGCGCATCGCCCTCTATGCCCTCGTGCTCGTGGGCTTCCCCTGGGTCCAGGGGGTGAACGTGCTGATCTACCTGGCGGGCTTGCAGAGCATGCCCGCCTCCGTCCTCGACGCGGCGCAACTCGACGGCGCGACCGGGCTGCGCCGCCTCCGCTACATCGACCT
>JAABUX010002858.1_pt1 | contig 23724 bp, 19 predicted proteins | sample 5561851 | NCBI WGS metagenome assembly JAABUX01 (sample SAMN10711883, study PRJNA513361) | rock metagenome | isolation source: Antarctica rocks | place: Antarctica: Victoria Land, Richard Nunatak red sandstone | collected 2016-01-03 | reverse complement strand
TCCGTCCCGCGCATCAATCTCACCCTGGCTGGTCAGTGCGGGGGTAACGGAATCAAATCGGAACCGAGCCGGGCAAGGGGTTTTTCCGCATCCTGCTAGAGCACTTTCCGAGCCACTTGGCTCGGAAGTAGTGCTCTACTTCATCGTTTTATCGAGCATTACTTCAGATCGGGTGATTCCACCCGATCGGAAAATGCTCTAAGTGGCGCGGCCACAGTATGGCGGCTAGAATTCTCCTTCCCCCGAACGGAGCCAAGCCATGATGAAACTCAGCGCGCGCAACCAGATCAAGGGCCGCGTCACTCTGGTCGTAAAGGGCCAGACCACCGGCCACGTCCACATCGAGATCGGCAACGGCATGACGGTCCACGCCTCCATCACTAACGAGGCTATCGACGACCTGGCGCTGAAGGTCGGCGACGAGGCGATGGCCGTGATCAAGGCTTCGGACGTGATGGTGGCCAAGTGAGGCGACGCGCCGCCCTCGCCGTCGCGCTGCTGATCAGCGCGGCCGGTCCCGGGGCGGCGCAGAGCCCGGCCGTCGAGATCACCGGCCAAGTCCAGTCGCCGATGAGCTACACGCAGGCCGCGTTGGCTGACGCACCATCCGTCGAGGTGCAAGGCGCGCGCGAAGGCGGCGTCCACGCGCAATTCGCCGGCCCATTGCTGTGGCCGCTGATCGCCGCAGCCAAGCCCGTGGACGCGGCGATCAAGAGCGCCAAGCTGCAACACGTGCTGATCGCACGCGGCGCCGACGGCTATGCGGTCGCGCTGGCGATCGGCGAGGTCGATCCGAATTCCGAGGGCAAGTCGGTCATCGTCGCGCTGACGCAGGACGGCGCCAAGCTGGCCACCCCGCGCCTGGTCGTGCCGGGCGACAAGCACGCCTCGCGCAACGTCCGCGATCTGGTTTCGATCGAGATACGATAGTATGCTGCCGCGGGCCGGGACTTGTCCGGCCCGCATCAGCAGGTGCCCGTATCAGCAGGTGCCCGGAACAGCAGGTGCCCGGATCAGCAGGTGCCCGGATCAGCAGGTGCCCGGATCAGCAGGTGATTGAGCCATGACCATCGCGGCGAGCGGCAACTGGTTCGATCCGATCTGGCCGTATCTCAAGCCGGCGCTCGAGCTCAAATCTGGCGAACTCCCGGGCCTGTTGAGCAACATGGGGGTGGTCAACACGGTCGCGGTGTTCGCTTACACCACGGTTCTGGGCCGGGTTGCGGGGGTGAAGTATCGGCGCCGGGCTGCGCTGGCCTTCGTTATGGCGTCGATTGCGGTGCTGTGCGTCATCGTGGCGTATATCAGTCATTCGTATTGGAACCTCGAGACATCGGTGCTGGTCGATGTCGGTCTCGCAATTTGGATCGCCTCGTTCGCTTACACGCTGCTGATGATCTTTCACGGTGCGCGCGACGTGGTGGGCACCGGAGAGCGACGTTACGAGCGGTTCCCGCCCTTCGCGGTTTGGTCGAGCGAGTCGCGTTTCGGAGTGCCGTTCATCGATCAGGTCTTGCGCCTGACGATGCAGCGGCGCGAGCGCGTGAATTTCCCGTTTCTCTTGGTCCACGATCTCAACAGTCCGGGGCTGGGCATCGCCGCCGCCTATGTGCATGCGGGTTTGCTGGCCGGGGAGGCGGTGGTGTATCTCACCTTCTCGCGGCCGCACTCGACGGTGGCCAAGCAAGTCAAGGTCGACGGCCAGATGCCGCGCGGGCTATGGATTATCGACTGCTACTCGACCATCTACATGCCAGAAGAGGTTCGTACTTCCGGGCGGCGGGTCAGTCATGCCGATCCTCGCGACCCGACCAACGTCTATCGCGAATACATGTCAGCACTCGAAATCTGCCGCCTGGACTACGGCTCGGTGCGGGTGGTCTATGAGACGCTGTCGGATTTCCTCAAGATCGCCGACGCCGACCTGGTGGCCTACTATCTGCGCCGCACGATCGTTCTGGAAGAGCGTCGGGGCGTGAAGGCGATCTACATCTTCTGGCTCGACGCCGTGCAACATCAAGTTGACGCCAAATACCTGCAATGGTTCTTTTCAGCGAAGCTGGAAATCGTTATGCCAGATCCCATGGGTCAACCTGCGACATTTCAGACCACTTTCTCGCGGTTCTTCCCCGACCCGGTCGTCGCCCATGTCGGTACCGACTTGCGGATCGACGAAAACCAGTTGTTCGCGGTCTCGCCCGCGCGCGCCCAAATCGTCGGGCTTGCCATGCGCAACCTGGCGTTTCGCCCGCGCGCCTATCATTTCCTGTCGGCGCTGACGGCCAGCGATCGCCCGCGCCACGTCGCCAACTTCTTGTTCTTCATGGTCGCGATCGATCACGACACGCATCGCCCGGCCAAAAAGTTCGAAGACACGCTCGATGGCCGCTTCCTGCACGGTTCGGACTTGCTCTATGCGCTGGCCGAGCAGGCCAAGCTGGCGGACCCGACCCTTTTCCTGCCGAAGAGCTTCCGTTGCATAGATGATGGCGCGGTCGCCGGCCTGTTCACCTCGCCCGGCGGCAAGCAACCGGCAGACGTCGCGGGACGCGCCGAAATATTCCGTGCCTGCGCCGCCGATCTCATCAAGAACTACGGCGGCGACGCTTGCCAGTTGATCGATCAGTCCAACCACATGTTGAGCGGCGATACGGGCTTGATCCGCCGGCTGAAGAAATTCACGGCGTTCAGCGACCCGATCGGGAAAAAATCCGCGCTCCTTGTCAAGCTGCTGATCCGCGAAGGCCTGTTCAACCCGCTCGACCCGGCCGGGATCGACGTCGCTGTCGATCACGTCGTCATGACGATGGCGCTCCGTAGCGGGCTCGTCCAATCGGCCGAGGCGAGGGTGAGGGCGGCCGTGGAGAGCGGGACCCATCTCGACCAACTGCAGATGGACTTGTTGCGGAAGAATACGAAAACCGCCATGCGGGAACTGGCGGCAGCTTCTCGGCTGCGGGCCGACGAGGTCGATGACCTGATTTGGTCCTACGGCCGGGCCTCGCTCCGCAAGCGCACGCCGCTGACGGCGCCGGCGGCCGTGCACTCTGAACTCGATAGCCAAGTCGAGCGCGACGAACTCAGCCACTTCGTCGCCGTGCTGAACGGGTTGGACAGCAACGCCGGCGATGTGTGGCCGGCAGCCCAGACGGTCCACGGACCGTTCACTCGCTTCTACTGAGTCCGGCGCCGCATCACGGTGCAGGCAGTCGCTGGTTACTTTCTGCTGTTGGCATTCACCTGGGCGGTGGGCGAAAACCGGCGCGCGATCCCGTGGCGGACCGTGATCGGCGGCTTGGTGTTGCAGATCTTGCTTGCGCTGTTGCTCACCCGGGTCGGCCCGGCGCGCGAAGCGATCTTGCTGCTTAACCACGGCGCGGACGCGTTGCAGCGCGCGACCGACCAGGGCACGGCGTTCCTGTTCGGCTACCTCGGCGGCGGCGCGCTGCCTTTCGTCGAGACGGCGCCAGGGGGCGCGTTCATCCTTGCCTTCAAGATCCTGCCGCTGGTGCTGGTGATCAGCGCCCTGTCGGCGCTGCTGTTCCATTGGGGCGTCGTGCAGGCGGTCGCCGGCGTTTTCGCGGCCGGGCTGCGGCGCACGTTGGGGATCGACGGGCCGCTTGCGCTGGCGGCGGCGGTGCACGTCTTCGTCGGCATGATCGAGGCGCCGTTGCTGATCCGGCCCTATTTGCGCGGGCTGCAACGGGGCGAGATGTTCGCGATGATGAGCTGCGGCATGGCGGGCGTCGCCGGCACGGTCATGGTGATCTACGGCGCGGTGCTGGCCCCGGTGGTGCCGAACGCGCTCGGCACGATCATCGTCGCCTCCGTCGTCAGCACGCCGGCGGCCCTGGCGGTGGCGGCCCTGATGGTGCCGTTCGCGCGGCCTGAACGCCGAACCGCCACCACCCTGACCTCCGACGACCCGGCGCTCGGCAGCCTCGACGCGCTGGTCCGCGGCACCGCGGCCGGCGTCGGCCCGCTGGTCGGGATCACGACGAGCCTGCTGGTGACGGTGGCGCTGGTCGCGCTCGTCAACATGGCGCTCGGCCTACTGCCCGGCGGATGGACGCTGCAATCGCTGCTGGCCTGGCCGCTGCGTCCGGTGCTGTGGCTGATCGGGATCCCGTGGCCGCAGGCCGGGGCGGCGGCGGCGTTGCTGGCGACCAAGACGATCCTGAACGAATTCGTGGCCTATGTGTCGCTGGCGGGCGAGGGCGGGGCGACGCTCGACGGTCATTCGCGTCTGATCATGACCTACGCACTGTGCGGCTTCGCCAACCTCGGCAGCCTCGGCATCCTCGTCGGCGGCTTGGGCGCGATGGTGCCTGAGCGGCGCGCGGAGGTGACCCGGCTTGGCGCGCGCTCGTTGCTGAGCGGCACGATCGCGACTTGTTTGAGCGGGGCGGTGGCGGGATTGATCGGTTAAGTGACGGCGGCGCGGCGCTGGAACTCGGGCCGCGACCAGGCTTCGGTGGCGAGCGTGCGTTCGATGATCGCGGCGGCGGCGTGGATGTCGGTCTCATCGAGGTAGAGCGGGGTGATGCCGAAGCGCATCAGGTCGGGGGCGCGGAAATCGCCGATCAGGCCGTGGGCGATCAGCGCCTGCATGGCCGCGTAACCGTGGTCGAAGCCGAACGAGACTTGCGAGCCGCGCTGCGCCGGGTCGCGTGGGCTGGCGAGGCGCAGGGCCGGGCAGCGCGCTTCGACTTCGCGGATGAATAGTTCGGAGAGTTCTATCGAGCGGGCGCGGAGGTCGTGCAGGTCGATATCGCTCCAGATTTCGAGGGCGGCTTGCAGGATCGTCATCTGCACGACGGCGGGGGTGCCGACGCGCAGGCGGTCGATGCCGGCGCCGGGCCGGTAATCGGGCTCGAAGGCGAACGGGGCGGCGTGGCCGAGCCAGCCGGCCAGCGCGGGGTGGATCGTCTCGGCGTGATCGGGGCGGGCGTAGATGAAGGCGGGGGCACCGGGGCCGCCGTTGAGGTATTTGTAGGTGCAGCCGACGGCGAAATCGGCCCGCGCGCCCGCGACGTCGAGCGGGACGGCGCCGGCGGAATGGGCGAGGTCCCAGAGCGCGACGGCGCCGGCGGCGTGGGCGCGCTGGGTGAGGCCGTGCATGTCGTGCAGGCGGCCGGTGCGGTAGTCGACATGGGTCAGCATCATGACCGCGACGCTGTCGTCGAGCGCGTCGTGCACCGCTTCGGGGGCGACGATTTTGAGTTCGAGCCCGCGGTCGAGCATGCGGAGCAGGCCGTCGGCGATGTAGAGGTCGGTCGGGAAGTTGCCGCTGTCGGAGAGCACGAAGCGGCGGCCGGGTCGCAGCGCAAGACCGGCGGACAGCGCCTGGAATACCTTGATCGACAGCGTGTCGCCGGCGACGACGGTGCCCGGAGCGGCGCCGATCAGCTGCGCGATTTGGTCGCCGACCCGGCGCGGCTGCTCCATCCAGCCCGCCTGGTTCCAGGCGCGGATCAGCATGCCGCCCCATTCGTCGCGGATCACGCGCTCGGCGGCCGCTATGGCTCCCCGCGGGAGTGGCCCGAGCGAGTTGCCGTCGAGGTAGATCACGCCGGGCGGCAGCGGGAACTGCGCCTTGGTCGCGGCGAAGTCGGTCACAGGTGCTGCTCGAGCCAGTCCGCGGTGGCGCGGAACAGGCGCCGCTTGTCGTCGGGCCGGATGAAGCCGTGGCCGGCGTAGTCGAAGGTTTCGAAGCGGACGGTGCGTTGGCGGTCGCGCAAGGCGGCGTCCATCTGCTCGCTCTCCTCGCACGGCACGCGCGGGTCGCGGGTGCCGTGCAGCAGCAGCACGGGGGCGCGGACGCGGTCGATGTGGCGGATCGGGGAGATGCGGTCGAACAGGGCGCGGTGGCGGAGGGGGTCGCCATATTCGTCGGCGCGGTGGGCGCGGCGCCAGGGGCCGGTCCGCTCGAGCAGGGTGGCAAAGTCGGCGATGCCGTAGAGGCACACCGCGGCGCGCCAGAGATCCGGGTATTCGGTGATGGCGGCGTTGACCATGTAGCCGCCGTATGACTGGCCCATGACGGCGATGCGGTCGGGGTCGATGCCAGGCTGGGCGGCGAGGAAGTGGCGGGCGCCGGCCAGGTCGTGAACGGCGGCGAGGCGATGCTCGCGATCGTCGCTCTCCATCCAGGTGCGGCCGTAGCCGGTGCTTCCGCGCACGTTCGGCATCAGGACGGCGAAACCTTGGGCGAGGAGGGCCTGCATGTCGGCGCGGAAGCCGGCGCGGGTTTGGCTGGCTGGGCCGCCATGGACCCAGATCACCGCCTTGCGGCCGGTCATGGGCGCCGGGCCGTCTGGCGTCGCGAGCCAGCCGGGGACAAGGGTGCCGTCGGCGCTGGGCCATTCGACGAGGTGGAACGGCCGGGTCGGGACGTCGAGCGCCGGGGTACAGACCGGGCGCACGGTGCCGCCCTCCCACAGGAACAAGCTGGCCGGGCGCTCCGGTGTGCTCCAGGCGAAGGCCAGTCGGGCGCCGTCGGGCGACCAGGACGGATCGCTGGCGATCCCTTGCTCGAACCCGGTCACGATCGGCCGTTCGCCGTCTCGCGGGCCGACCCGCAGCACGCCATAGCCGCGATCGTTCTCGATGGTGGCCAGGAGATCGCCGACGGGAGCGAGCGCCCAGGCTTCGACCTCGCGCCGGTCGGGGGCGGCGACCGGGGTGACGGCCCCGGTGACCGGGTCGATGCGGCAGAGTGCCGTATACTCGGTACCGGCGGCGTCGGTCAGGCCGAGCAGGGCATCGCCGTCCCAGCGCAGCGCGCTGTATCGCGCGGTGCCCGAGCGCGGGATCGGGTGGGCGACGCCGTCCAGGGTCAGCACGAACGGGCGCTGGTCGCCGGTGGATCGCTCCTCGATGGCGATGAGGCGGTCGCCGTCCTTGTGCCAGGGTCCGACGGTGATCTCGTGGCGGCCGTGGTGCAGCCGGGTGCGCTGGCCGGTCGCGAGGTCCTGCACGAGGATGTCTTCGTGGGCGATTTCGCGGTCGTTGGCGCTGAGGCTGAAACGGGCGCCGTCCTTGTGCCAGGCGCCGAAGCCGTGAATCGTCTCGGGCGCGGCGGTCAGCGCGCGCGGTTCGCCGTCGAGCAGCCAAAGCTGTTGGCGCTCGTCGCCGCCGGCATCGATGCCGTAAATCAGCCGGTCGTCGCCGGGCGCGCGGCGGAGCAGGGCGACTTTTTCGTCGTGCCCGGTCAGGCGCGTGGTGGCGCCGGAGGCCAGATCGAACGCCCAGATCTGCTGCAGCCCGGCGCCGCGCAAGTGGAAGAGCGTCTGACCATCGGCCGAAAAGCTGGGGTTGGAGGCGAATTCGAGGGCGGCGTAGGGCGAGGGATCGAAGCTCATGGCGTGAGTTTATGGCGGCCCGGGCCGGATGCAAATCGGCGGCTTGATCATGGCCGCTCCGATGCGCTCGTTCAGCATCTCGGTCGAGCCATCGACGAAGCCGGCGATGCGCGCGCAGGCGAGGTGGCGGCCGAGCGGATGGGCATCGCGCAGACCTTCCGCGCCCATCGCCTGGAGACAGTCGCCAAGGCGGCGCTGCGCCATCTGGACGGCGAATTTCTTGGCGTGGGCGGCCGCCAGCACGGCGTCCTCGCCACGCGCGATCAGGATCGCGGCGCGAGAAGTGAGCAGCCGCGCCGCTTCGAGATCGGTTGCGACGTCGGCGAGCGACCAGCGCAGCCCTTGGTGTTCAACGATCGGCTTGCCGAAGGCGTGGCGCTTGCGACCATAGTCGAGGGCGAGCGAAAGCGCCGCGTCGACCATGCCGCAGCACATGGCCGCAACGTAGGTCCGGGCGCCGTTGATGCTGCCGAGCGCCCGCTTGAAGGCCTGACCCGGCGGCAAGAACAGGTCCGCCTCGGCGGCTCGATATTGCTCGAGCCGAAACCCGCCCGCGCCGATCGCGCGGCCGCCGATCACCTCGTATGCCGGCAGGCGCACGAAACCCGGCGAGCGGGCGTCGATCAGGAAGCCGGCGATACCTGCCGTGCCCTCGGCCTGGTTGGTCTTGACGTAGGTCAGGGCCAGGTCGGCGATGGTCGCGTTGGTGGCCCACGCCTTCTCGCCGTCGATGATCCATCCTTCTGGGACCCGGCGAGCCAGGCTTTTGATCGCCGGGAAATCGCTGCCGGCGTGCGGTTCGGTGAGCGACGTGCAGCCGACGATCTCGCCGGCCAGCAACGGCGCGATGTAGCGGTCTGCCTGTGCGGCCGTTCCGTCGGTGGCGATCTTGGCGGCGACGTTGTGGGTGTTGATCAGCGCGAACGCAAAGCCCATGCAGGTGCGCGCGAGCTCCTCGGCGATCAGCAGCTTGGCGATGAAGCCGCCACCCTGGCCGCCCTGCGCGCGAGGCACTTCGATGCCGGTCAGCCCGATCGCGGCTGCCGCGCGAAACGCCTCGTGCGGGACCGCGCCCGCACGCTCCCAGCGGTCAGTATGGGGGGCCACGTAGTCCCGCCCGAACTCCCGCGCCGCTTCGAGCAGGCGGCGCTCGGGCTCCGTCAGGGTGTCGGCGAGATCGTGCATGGGGCACGCTGTCCTGAACCGGCCAGCCTTGACAAGCCTTCCGCACTCCAATCAAGCCGCGACAGGGCTGCAGCCGATCGGGTTTCAGCTCGTGGCGTTGAGAATGGGACAAGGGAACAGATCGGCGACATTGCCGGCCGAGACACTCGCGGTGCGAGTGCAGTTTCTGCCCTCCCGCTTGGCCGTGTAGAGCGCCGTGTCGGCCGCCTGGACGAGAAGCCTCCAGTCATCCCCGATCAGCGGCAATACGGCGGCGATGCCGATGCTGACGGTTACACGCCCGAGCGGGCTATGACTGTGGCTCATCTCTCGCGCATCGATTTCCGCCCTGATCGTCTCGGCGATTTTCTGAGCCGCCCGCAGCTCGGTGTCTGGCAACAGAGCGACGAACTCCTCGCCGCCGTAACGCGCCGCCAAGTCATCGGGCCGCCGAACGTTGCGGGCAACGCAGCTTGCGATTTCCTTCAGCACGTCGTCACCCGCTTGATGACCGTAGTTGTCGTTGTAATTCTTGAAGAAATCAGCGTCGAGGAGGAGGAGCGACAAAGGGGTGCCGTTACGAACGGAGCGCCTGAATGCACGATCAATGGCAAGGTCGAAGCTGCGGCGGTTGGCCACGCCGGTCAGCCCGTCGGTCGCCGCGATCACCGAGAGCTGCTCGGCGGCCTTGGCCAGGGCGCTTTCGGTCAGGGCTCGGCGTCGCACCTCACGCTGGAACAAAAGGCATGACGCGACCGCGGATGCGCAGAGCAGGGCCAGCACCGGGCCGATCACGATCGCCTTGCGGCGCCAGGGCGCAAAGATCTCGTCGGTCGAGAGATTGACGGTCAGGATGACGGGGAACTGGCCAACCTGGCGGTAGGTGTAGAGCCGTTCGATGCCGTCCATGCCCGAATTGGATGTGAACTGCCCCGCCTTGGTCTGGGACAAGTGTCGGAAGGTGCTGTAGTTGCTGAAGTCGCGGTCGACATCTTCTTCCGCAAACGGATAGCGCGTCAGGATCCGGCCGTCGGATCGGAACAGCGTGATCGTGCCTTTGGAGCCTACTTCCAGCTTCTCGAACAGGCGCTGGAAGTAGTTGAGCCGCAGGGCCCCTTCGACGATGCCGGCGAATTGGCCATCGGGGGAGGTGAGGCGGCGGCTGATGGCAAATCGCAGATCTCCGTTGGCGATACGGCTCTTGAAGGGACGGCTGATATAAAGGCCAATATTCGGGCGATCCTGATGAACCTTGAAATAGTCCCGGTCGCCGAGATTAAGGGAATGCGGTTTCAGCGCCGTCGAATCCTCGATGACCTTGCCGTTCCGGTCGAGGACAAGGATGGAGCCGAGATCCTCGGCGCTGGCAGACCGGTCGAACAACGCGATGTGACGGACGGCGGGCGTGGCCTGATCGAGACCCGGTTCGGCGAGCGCTTCTGACACGCCCTGCAGCGACAGGTCGAGAATGGCCAGGTTGCGGCTGATGTCGCGATCGAGGGCAAGGAGCAAGTTCTGCGCGCTCTGCTCGGCTTGCCGCCACGTATCATTACGCGAGTCCAGCAGCGCGACGCTGCCGAGTATCAGCATGCCGAGGGCGCCTATGATCCCGAGTGCAGTCAGCCACCAGGAGGCGGACTGGCCCGGGATCGGCGCCTGGGGAGGGTTCTTGCCGGTTGTCATGCAATGCGGCTGCCGTGCCTGGGGGTTTAAATCTTCCATGCAGGATGCGCGAAAAGTTTGAACGAAAGCTTAAAGGTGCGTGCGATTCCGCGGGCGGCAGGAAGTCAGAAGTGCAGGCCTGACCGGGTCAGCAGCGCCGCGTAGAAGTATAGTTCCGCCTCCATTGCGCGCCGAATGTTGTCCGCCTTGCGGAAACCGTGTTGCTCGCCATCGAATAGGAAATAGCCAACGGGGACGGAACGGCTCCTCAAGCCGTCGACCATCATTTGGGTCTGATTGGGCGGCACGATCTTGTCTTCGGAACCCTGAAAGAAGATCGTCGGCACCGTGAGGCGGTCGGTGTGGTTGATCGGGGAGCGCTCGGCATAGAGCGCCTGCTCTTGCGGATAGGGCCCGATCAGCCAGTCGAGATAGTGCGACTCGAATTTGTGGGTGTCGCGCGCGAGGGCGGCGAGATCGCTCACGCCGTAGTAGCTGGCGCCGGCGCTGAAGGTGGACTCGGGCGCGGTCAACGCACGGAGTGTCGTGTAGCCGCCGGCGCTGCCGCCGCGGATGGCCAGGCGGCGCTGGTCAGCGTTGCGGTACGCCACCAGATGGCGGGCCCCGAACGCGCAATCGTCGACGTCGACGACGCCCCACTGACCGGCCAGACGAAGCCGGTAGTCCCGGCCATAGCCGCTGCTGCCGCGATAGTTAACGTCGAGCACGCCGAAGCCGCGGCTGGTCCAATACTGGATCGACAAAGACAACGTGCTCGACGCCGATGTCGTAGGCCCGCCATGGATCTTGACGAGCACGGGGATCTTCTCGTCGGCAGGCGCGGTGACATCTGCCGAGAGTGGCGGATAGTAGAGGGCGTGCGCGGTTTCATTGCCGCTGGTCTCGAACTCGATCGGTTCGGGCGTAGACAGATAGGGACGTATCGCATCGTCGACGATCGCCGAGGCGCGGATCACGCGTTCGTCGCCCGAATGCAGGTCGAGTTCGATGAGCGACTGCGGCGCGGCCGGGCTGCCGCCGAGGAAGACGACCCGGCCAGCGCTTGCCCGCAATTGCGAAATATCGGTCGATCGGGTCGCGATCGGGGTCATCGCGCCCGTGGCCAGGTCGACCTGCGCGAGCTGCCATCGGCCATTGGACACCGCGCAGCAAATCAGCCGCCGCGCGGACTCGAAGGCGTAGCTGGACATGTTGAATTGCCATTGCGGTGCCGCGAACTCGGCGCGCGTCGTCTGCAGCGGCTCGATCTGTCCATTGCGTTCACGATACAGGTTCCACCAGCCATCCTGGCGATCGGAGGCGAAGTAGAGCACGCCGTCGGGCGACCATTGCGGCTGGCACAACGCTTCCTCCGGACCGCCCGCGACGAGCCGGGCCTGGCCGAGCGTGCCGTCTTCGTGCAGGTCGGCGACCCAGAGCTCGGTGGTCACCCACGGCATGTGCGGATGGTCCCAGGCGAGCCAGGCCAGGCGCTTGCCGTCAGGACTAAGCCGCGGGGCGGCATAGAAGTCGCGGCCCGAGACGAGCGTGCGGGATGGGCCGGCGCCGTCGAGATGGAGGCTTTCCAGCGTGTTGCGGGGTTGACCCGCGCCAGTGTGGTCCTCGCGCACGCACACCATGCGGCCGTGGCCGATGGTGCCATCGGCGTATCGGAACGCGCCAGCCGGGGTGATCGGTCGGGGCGCCTGGCCGGGCTCGTGGCGATAGCGGCGCTGGTCGGCGAAATGGGAGAAGAAGACGGTTCCGTCCTGCACCGAGAACGCGCCGCCGCCGTATTCGTGCACCGTCGTGCGAACGCTCCACTTGCGCTCGTCTTCCGGCAGGACCGGCTCCGGCTGCCCATCGCCGCCGAGCCGATACAGGAGATAGCGGCCCTGCTTTTCCGGATGCGATTCGGTCCAATAGAGGTTCGCGCCATCGAGCGCGACCTGGTCGAGCCCGATGGCATCGGCGAGCACGACGTCGGCCGTGATCGGCGACCGCCACGATCCGTATGGGCTGATGGTCATCGACCGCTCCTTGCCTCAATGCGCCAGGTGCGTCACAGCGGCGAACTCGTGCGCGACGCGGATGCCCGACTGCGGCATCGATCCTGCCGATTTCGGGCGCGGCGCGAGCGCCTCCACAACAACAACTCCGCTCACACGTCCAGATTGGCGACTTTGAGGGCGTTGCCGACGATGAAGTCGCGGCGGGGTTCGACGACGTCGCCCATCAGGGTCGAGAATATCTGGGCCGCGTCTTCGACGTCGCCGACGCGGACCTGCAGGAGGGTGCGGATGTCGGGGTCGAGCGTCGTTTTCCAGAGCTGGTCGGGGTTCATCTCGCCGAGGCCCTTGAAGCGCTGGATGGCGAGGCCTTTGCGGCCTTGCGCCAGGATGCGGTCGAAGGTGGTGGATGGGCCGGCGACCTTGGCCTCGGTTTTGTCGAATGTCAGCGTGGCGGGTTCGGCGAAGCGACTGTGCAAGGCCTCCTCGCGCTCGGCCAGCCAGCGGGCCTCGCTGCTGCGCAGGGCGCCGGGCTCGAGCGTGTAGCGTTCGGCGACGCCGCGAACGACTCGGGCGAAGTGCAGGCCGCGCTCGTCGGCCGAGCACATCCAGGTGCGTTCGGACGGCTGCGAGGCGGCGTTCAAGCGGATGACGAGGTCGCCGGCGTGGGCGGTGGAGGCGGCCGGGTCGGGAAGCAGGACGCCGGCGATGGCGGCTTGTTCGATGATCCAGGCGGGGACCGTTGCGGCCAACCCGGTGACCCGGCCGGCGGCTTCGCGCAGCCACGTCAGTTCGTCGCGCAACTCGGCGCCTTCGAAGACCCGGCCATCGGGGTAGGCCAGGCGCGTCTCGGCCTGCGCCTTGTCAAGCAGGTAATCCTCGAGCGCGGCGTCGTCCTTCAAATAACGTTCATCGTTGCCACGCTTGGCCCGGTAGAGCGGTGGCTGCGCGATGTAGAGATGGCCGCGGTCGATGAGTTCGGGCATCTGCCGGAAGAAGAAGGTCAATAACAACGTTCGAATGTGGCTGCCGTCGACATCGGCGTCGGTCATGATGTTGATGCGGTGGTAGCGCAGCTTGCGGATGTCGAAGCCGCCTTGTTCCGGCTCGCCGCGGCCGATGCCGGTGCCGAGCGCGGTGATCAGGGTGCCGATCTCGGCGCTGCCGAGCATACGGTCGAAGCGGGCGCGTTCGACATTGAGGATCTTGCCTTTCAACGGCAGGATCGCCTGGAATTTCCGGTCGCGGCCCTGCTTGGCGGAGCCGCCGGCGCTGTCGCCCTCGACGATGAAGATCTCGCACTTGGCCGGGTCGCGCTCTTGGCAGTCTGCGAGCTTGCCGGGGAGCGTGCTGACGTCGAGCACGCCCTTGCGCCGGGTCAACTCGCGGGCCTTGCGGGCGGCCTCACGGGCGGAGGCGGCGTCCATCACCTTGCCGATGACGATCTTGGCTTCCCTCGGATGCGTCTCGAACCAATGTCCGATCGTATCGGCGACGGCGGCCTGGACGACCGGCATGACTTCGGAGCTGACCAGCTTGTCCTTGGTCTGGCTGCTGAATTTCGGGTCTGGCACCTTGACCGAGAGCACGGCCGTCATGCCTTCGCGCATGTCTTCGCCGACGAGGGCAAGGCTCTCCTTCTTGCCCATGCCCTCGGCGTATTTGGTGACCACGCGCGTCAGCGCCTGACGGAAACCGGCCAGATGGGTGCCGCCGTCGCGCTGCGGAATGTTGTTGGTGAAGCAGAGCATGGTCTCGTGAAAACTGTCGTTCCACGTGAGCGCGAACTCGACGCGGATGCCGACCTGGCTCTCTTCGGTGGTGACCGAGATCGGCGCGGGCAGCACCGGCGACTTGGAGCGATCGAGCCACTGCACGAACGCGACTAGACCGCCCTCGTAATGCAACTGGATCTCCTGCGGCGGCACGTGCCGCTCGTCGCGGAGCAGGATCTGCAGGCCGGAATTCAGGAACGCCAGTTCGCGCAGGCGGCGCTCGAGCACGTTGAGATCGAACTCGGTCTTGGTGAAGGTCGCCGTGCTCGGCTTGAAAGTGACTTCGGTGCCGCTGTGTTCGGTGGACGGGCCAACGATTCGTAGCGGCTCGGTGGTGTCGCCATGCTCGAAGCGGATCTGGTGCTCGATACCGTTACGCCAGATGCGCACGAGCATCCATTCTGATAGCGCATTGACGACGGCGGCGCCGACGCCGTGCAGTCCGCCGGACACTTTGTAGCTATTCTGGTTGAACTTGCCGCCGGCGTGCAGCCGCGTGAGCACCACCTCGGCGGCCGAAACGCCCTCCTCGATGTGCATGTCGGTCGGGATGCCGCGGCCGTCGTCGCGCACGGTCACGCTGCCGTCGCCGTTGAGCGTCAGCTCGCAGCGAGTCGCGAAACCGGCCTGCGCCTCGTCGACCGCGTTGTCGATGATCTCGAACGCCATGTGATGCAGGCCCGAGCCGTCATCGGTGTCGCCGATATACATGCCGGGCCGTTTGCGCACCGCTTCCAGGCCCTTGAGCACGGAGATGGAGGCCGCATCGTAGGCGTCGGGCTCGGCCGGCGCGACGGGCGGCGGGGCGGGTTGGCGATCGGGCAAGGGAACGGCCTCGGACATGCCGGCAGACTACCTCGGGACGGTTATGGAAGCGTCTTAATATAGGCTGGACGCGGTCGGAAAGACAGGGTTGCGGGCCGGATAAGACGGGTCCGGGCGCAATGTTCCGCCGCCGGTGAGCAGATATTCCGCCTGATCCTCCAACCCGGCGAACGCGGCCGCGTCGGTGCCGGTCAAAACCGCCTGCGCCGGGCCGTCGGCGAGCGCGGTCCACAGCGCGGCGCGGCGTTCGGCGTCGAGATGAACCGCCGGTTCGTCGAGCAGCAGCAGCGGCGGCGCCCCCCTCGCGGCCGCAATCAGCGTGGCGTGGCCGAGGACGACGCCGATCAGCAGCGCCTTCTGCTGCCCGGTGCTCGCGAGCGCGGCCGCGAGACCGGTGTCGAGATCCTGCAGCGTCATGTCGGCCCGGTGCGCGCCCCACTTCGTCGACCCGGCCGCGGCGTCGCGCGTGCGGGTCTCGGCCAAGCGGGCGCGCAGCCAGTCCTCGACGGCGAGCGCCGGGTCGGTGGCCAGGCGCTCGCCGATCGGGTCTTCGAGGCCGATCCGCGCCTTCGGGAACGCGCCTGCCGAGCCCGCCGCCATCGCCGCGTTGAGCTGCGCCACCAGGTTCGACCGGGCCGCGGTCAAGGCCAGCGCATGCCGCGCCATGCTGTCCTCCAGCCCCGCCAACCAGCCAGCGTCGCCGCGGCCGGTCGCGAGCAGGCGCAGGCGGCTAGTCATCGCCGTCTCATACGCTGAGACCTCGCGGGCGTGGCCGGGCTCGAGCGCCCAAACCAGCCGATCGAGGAAGCGGCGGCGGCCGGAGGCGGCCTCGCCAAACAGCCGGTCCATCTGCGGCGTGAGCCAGATGGCGGCGGCGGCGGCGGCGATCTCGGCCTGGTTGCGCACCGGGGCGCCGTCGAGCCGGAACACGCGGCGTTCGAGCGGCCCGTCGGGCGGGGTGCCGGTCGCGACGTCTGCGGGAGCACCATCGCGTTCGAGACGGCCGACCACGCCCCAGCGAGCGCCATCGCGCCCGAATTCGGCGATGCGCGCGTGGCGGAGGCCGCGGCCGGGGACGAGCAGCGAGATGGCTTCGAGCAGGTTGGTCTTGCCCGAGCCGTTCGGCCCGGTGACGACGGCGATGCGGGCGCCGGGTCGCCACGTGAGCGCGGCGTAGCTGCGGAAGTCGGTCAGGGTGAGGCGGGTCAGGCGCAGCATGCGGGGTCGTGGCTCTCACCCCGGCCCTCTCCCCGGGGGGGAGGGAGAAGGTGAGGAGGAGCTGGCCTCAGACCCGCATCGGCATGAGCACGTAGAGCGCGCTGCCGTTGTCCGCGTCGCGCACGATCGTGGGTGCCGCGCCGTCGCTGAAATGGAACTCGACCTGGCTCTCGATCTGGTCGGTGATGTCGTTCAGATAGCGCGCCTGGAACCCGATCTCGATCGGGTCGGACCCGTATTTCACCCGGTCGGCGTCGAGCTCCTCGGACGCCGTGCCCTGCTCAGGGCTTGCCGCCGACAGCGTGAGCAGGTCCTGCGCGATCGTCATCTTGACCGGGCGCGACCGCTCGCTGCTGATCGCGGCGACGCGGGCGACGGCGTCGGAGAAGTCCTTCTTGCCGACGCGCAGCACCTTGTCGTTGTCGCGCGGGATCACCCGCTCGTATTCCGGGAAGGTGCCGTCGATCAGCTTGCTGGTCAGCGTCACGGTGCCGACCTTGAACTGGATGCGGGTGTCGGACAGGCCGACCTCGATGTCGCCGCTCTCCTCGTCGAGCAGCTTGCGCAGTTCTGCGATCGTCTTGCGCGGCACGATCACGCCCGGCATGCCGTCCGCCCCCTCGGGCGCCGGCTCCTCGACGCGGGCGAGGCGGTGGCCGTCGGTGGCGACCGCGCGCAACACGCGGCCAACGGCGCCGTCGGCGGCATGCAGGAAGATGCCGTTGAGATAGTAGCGGGTCTCTTCGGTGCTGATCGCAAAACGCGTGCGGTCGATCAGGCCGCGCAACGTCACGCTCGGAATGCGGAACCGGTAGGGGAGCTGGCCGGCCGACATCTCCGGGAAATCGTCCACCGGCAGGGTGACGAGGCTGGTCGAGTATTTGCCGGCGCGCAGGCGAAGCTGGCCGCTCTCGCCGATGGTCTCGAACTCGAGCTCGGCCGTGTCGGGCAGCTTGCGCACGATCTCGTAGAGGGTCGCCGCCGGTGCGGTCGTGCGCCCCTCGCGGCCGACGCTGGCCGCGACGTCCTCCACGACGGCGATCTCCATGTCGGTCGCGGTGAAGTGCAGCTTGCCATCCGACGCCTCGATCTTGACGTTGGCCAGGATCGGGATCGTGTTGCGCTTCTCGGCAACACTCTGGATGTGAGCCAACGCCTTCATCAGCGTGGCGCGGTCCGCCTTGAACTTCATGGATCGACGTTCCTGTTGCGGCGCGACTCGCGAGCGCCTGGAACGCCACTGTAGCGAATGGTGGTTCCTGAGCCAACGCGCGTGAGCGCGCGCGCCGGGATCAGTTCTCGAGCAGGCGGCGGAGCAGGTCGACCCGCTCCTTGAACTCGGCATCCTGGTCCATCAGTTCGTTCACGCGCTGCACCGCGTGCATCACCGTCGTGTGGTCGCGATTGCCGAACATGCGGCCGATCTCGGGCAGCGAACGGCTGGTGAGCTGTTTGGAGAGATACATCGCGACCTGGCGCGGCCGGGCCACGGCGCGGGCGCGGCGGGCGGAGGTCATGTCGGTCAGGCGGATGCTCCAGTGCTCGGCGACCTTGCGCTGGATCTCCTCGATGCCGACCCGGCGGTCATGCTTCTTGAGCACGTCCTGCAGCAGGTCCTGCGTGCTCTCGAGCGTAATCGGGCGGCCAACGAGGTCGAAATGCGCGCAGATCCGGTTCAGGCTCCCCTCGAGCTCGCGGATGCTGCCGGTGATCTTGTGGGCCAGCAGCTCCAACACCTTCGGCGGCACCGCGACGGTGGCGTTGCCCGCCTTGGCCTCGAGGATCGACAAGCGCAGCTCGTACGTGGTCGCGTGCAGGTCGGCCACCATGCCCCAGCCGAGGCGCGTGCGCAGCCGGTTCTCGATTCCGCTCAGGTCGGACGGCGATTGGTCGGCCGAGACCACGATCTGCTTGCCGGCGTCGACCAACGCGTTGAAAGTATGAAAGAACTCCTCCTGCGTGTTGTCCTTGCCGATCAGGAACTGCAGGTCGTCGATCATCAGCACGTCGAGCCCGCGCAGCTCGCCCTTGAACTCCATCGTCGACTGGTTGCGGATGGCGGCGATGAACTTGTACATGAAGCGCTCGGCCGACATGTATTGAACCGAAGCGCCGCCGCCCTCGCGGCGCTGCAATTCGATGCCGATCGCGTGCATCAGATGGGTCTTGCCGAGCCCGACGCCGCCGTAGAGGAATAGCGGGTTGAAACCCGGGCTCGACGGCCGCTCGGCGACCCGGCGGGCGCAGGCGTAGGCGAACTCGTTGGGCTTGCCGACCACGAAATTCTCGAACGAGAAGCGCCCGTCGAGCGTGGCCTGGCCGTCGCGCAGATCGCGCGGCCCATCGCCCGACGCACGCGCCTCGGCCGGCAACGAGGGCTCGTCGACGGCGGCCGCGGGCGCTTCGACCGCGCTTGCCCCGGGCGGCATCGTCACCATCGATCCGACCCGAACATCGATCCGGCGGACACCGCAATTCTCTGCCTGCCAGAGCTCGCTCAGCCGGTCGGCGAAATGATTGCGCACGTAATCGCGCAGGAAGCCGCTGGGCAGGTGGATCGTCACCTCGTCGCCATCGAGGCCGACGAGCGTCATGTGGCGCAGCCAGCTCCGATAGTCGACGTCGCCCACCTCGCGCTGCAACCGGCCCCGGATCCGGGCCCACTGGGAAGCGAGCTGCTCGCCGGCGGACGCTGATGTCCCGGCTTGACGTGCTGGTTCTTCCGCGCCGCGTGGGTTGTACGTCAAGCGAGGGTGCTTCCCTGGAAAAGAGGATGCGCCGTGCGACGTGTCGGCGCTGCAGGCAAGTTAACGGTAAATGAGATCAACCCCACATGCAATCTAAATCGCATCAAATTAGCTACGCGAGAGTAACAAGCAAGTAAAAACGAAGGCCTAAACCCTCGTTTCTGCATTGCTACTGATGGTAGAGCGGCTGGTCTTGGGCCGCAAGAGGAAATCAGGCCGGGGTGAGGGCCTTAATCCGAGCCGTCAGCCGCGACAGCTTGCGCGAAATCGTATTCTTGTGAATCACGCCCTTCGTCACCGCGCGGTGCATTTCGGGCTGCGCCGCGCGCAGGGCCTCTTGCGCGGCCGACTTGTCGCCGCTCGCGCAGGCCACTTCCACCTTCTTGATGAACGTGCGCATGCGCGATCTGCGGGCGTGGTTGCGAGCCGTGCGCTTGGCTGTTTGACGGATGCGCTTGCGCGCCGATGCGGTGTTCGCCATGAGTTCTCGATAGGTTAACGATAAGGAAGGTGGCACGCAGGGCGTGCCGAAGGGGGCGGTTCTATGGAGCGGCCACGTAGGTGTCAAGCCATCCGTCGTCAGGCGGAGAAGTCAGGCGGAGAAGTCGGGCTGGCGCTTCTCCACGAACGCGGCCATCCCCTCGCGCTGGTGCGGCGTGCCGAACAGCGACAGGAACATCGCCCGCTCCGCCCGCACGCCCTCGCCCAAATTCGTCTCGAACGCTACGTTGACGGCGCGCTTCACCATCGCGTTGGCCACCGGAGATTGCGCGGCGATCTTGGCCGCAACCGTCAAGGCTTCCTCGATCAACGCAGCCGCTGGGACGACTCGGCTTACCAGATTGCAGCGCTCGGCCTCGGCCGCGTCGATCATGCGGCCGGTGAGGCACATCTCCATCGCGCGGGCCTTGCCGACCGCGCGCGTCAGCCGCTGCGTCCCGCCCGCGCCGGGGATGACGCCGAGGTTGATCTCCGGCTGTCCGAAGCGGGCGGTGTCGGCGGCCAGGATGAAGTCGCACATCATCGCCAGCTCGCATCCGCCGCCCAGCGCATAGCCCGCCACCGCCGCGATCACCGGCTTGCGCACCCGCAGCACCGTCTCCCAGCGCGCCCCGATGAAATCGTCGAGGAACACGGCCGGATAGCTCCGCCCGCTCATCTCCTTGATGTCCGCCCCGCCCGCGAACGCCCGCTCCGACCCGGTCAGCACGATCGCGCCGATGGCCGCATCGGCGTCGAACGCCAACAGCTGCGCGCCGAGCTCGTCCATGAGCTGGTCGCACAGGGCGTTCATCGCGCGGGGACGGTCGAGCCGGATCAGGCCGACGGCGCCATGGGTCTCGACGATGATCATCTCGGGCATGCGGGCCTCTTGGTTCGGACTTTCGGTCCTACAAGCGATCGCGCCGCATCGCAAACGGGCGTTGCAGGCGCGCGCAGTAGAACGTGCTGCGCGCGCTCTGCACGATCCGGCCGATGCCGTCGCAGGTCGGCGGGCCGGGGCAGGCGGGGCAGGGCTCGCCCTCGCGGCCATAGACCTGCCAGGCGTGCTGGAAGTAGCCGAGTTCGCCGCCGGGCTGCACGTAGTCGCGCAGACTGGAGCCGCCGGCCGCGATCGCCTCCTGCAGGGTCGCCTTGATTTCCGGCACCAGCGTCCGCGTCGGCACCGCGCCGGCCAGGCTCAGGGGCGCGATGCGGGCGCGAAACAGCGCCTCGCACACATAGATGTTGCCCAGCCCTGCCACGATCCGCTGATCCAGCAGCGCCGCCTTGATCGGCGTGCGCTTGCCCGCCAGAGCGCGGCGGAGCAGGCCCGAGGTGAAGCCGCGGTCGAGCGGCTCCGGACCGAGCCAGGCCAGCAGCTTGTGCGCGTCCTCGTCGGCGGTCGCCACCAGGTCGATCGAGCCGAACCGGCGCGGGTCGACGAAGGCGATCTCCCAGCCGTCGTCGGTCTCCAGCGACACGTGTTCGTGCAGTTCGGGCGCATTGGCCCCGCGCGGCCGGATATTGATCCGCCCCGACATGCCCAGATGCAGCAGCACGCTGTCGCCGCCCTCCAGCCGCATGAGGATGTACTTCGCGCGCCGGCGAAAGCTGGTCACGCGCGCCCCGGTCAGCCGTGCCGCCAAGCCCGGCGGCAGCGGCCAGCGCAGGTCCGCCCGCCGCACCTCGGCGCGACGGATCACCCGCCCTTCGAGCCGGGCCTGCAGCCCGCGCATCACGGTCTCGACTTCGGGGAGTTCCGGCATGACCGCCAACTGCTCTATAGGCTGTGTCCATGAGCAGCAATCCCGAGACCGATTTCGGCTTTCGCCAGGTGCCCGTCGCCGAGAAGAAGGGCCTCGTGCGCGAGGTGTTCCAGAGCGTGGCGCCGCGCTACGACCTAATGAACGACCTGATGTCGCTCGGCATCCACCGGGTCTGGAAGGCGGAGTTCATCGCCGGGCTGGACCCGCGGCCGAACCGCGAGTTGCTCGATTTGGCAGGCGGCACCGGCGACATCAGCTTCGGCTGGCGCGCGAAGGGCGGCGGGCCCGCGATCCTGTCCGACATCAACCCGGCCATGCTCGCCGTCGGCCGCGCGCGCGCCACCCAGCGCCGGCTCCACGGCCTCACCTTCCTCGTCGCCGACGCCGAGGCGCTGCCGTTGCCGCCCGGCAGCGTCGACCGCGTCACCATCGCCTTCGGCCTGCGCAACTGCACCGACAAGCTGGCCGTCCTGCGCGAGGCGTATCGCGTGTTGCGGCCGGGCGGGCAGTTCCATTGCCTCGAGTTCTCCCGCGTCCAGGTCGCCGCCCTCGAGGCGCCGTATGACGCGTGGTCGTTCCGCGTGCTGCCGCTGCTCGGCCGCCTCGTCGCCGGCGACCGGGACAGCTATCAGTATCTGGCCGAAAGCATCCGCACCTTCCCCGACCAGGAGACGCTGGCGGCGATGATGCAGCAGGCCGGGTTCGACCGCGTGCGCTATCGCAACCTGACCGGCGGGATCGCGGCCATCCATCGCGGCTGGCGGCTCTGATGCGCGTCCTGCTGATCGTCAGCGGCGGGATCGCGGCCTACAAATCGCTCGAACTGGTGCGCCTGTTGCGCAAGGCCGGCACCGAGGTCACCGCCGTACTGACCGAGGGCGGCCGCCAGTTCGTCACCCCGCTGAGCCTGCAGGCGCTGACCGAGACCAAGGTCTACAGCGAGTTGTGGTCGCTCACCGACGAGAGCGAGATGGGCCACATCCAGCTCAGCCGCGCGGCCGACCTCGTCGTCATCGCCCCGGCCAGTGCCGACCTGCTGGCCAAGATGGCCGCCGGCTTGGCCGACGACCTCGCCACGACGCTGCTGCTGGCCACCGACAAGCGAGTGCTGGTGGCGCCGGCGATGAACGTGCGCATGTGGCGCCATCCCGCGACGCAGGCCAACATGGACACGCTGCGTCGCCGCGGCGTCGAGGTGATCGGGCCGGACGAGGGCGCGATGGCCTGCCACGAATTCGGCCCCGGCCGCCTCTCCGAACCGCCGGCGATCCTGGCTGCGATCGAGCGCCTGCTGCGACCGCGCTCGCGTCCGCTCGAGGGCAAGCACGCGCTCGTGACCAGCGGGCCGACGCACGAGCCGATCGATCCGGTGCGCTACATCGCCAACCGCAGCTCCGGCCAGCAGGGCCACGCGATCGCCGCCGCCTTAGTCGACATCGGCGCCCGCGTTACCCTGGTCAGCGGCCCGGTCGCACTCGCAGACCCGGCCGGCGCCATCGTCCACCGGGTCGAGACGGCGGCGCAAATGCTGCAGGCGTGCCAAGAGGCGCTGCCCGCCGACGTCGCCATCTGCGCCGCCGCGGTGGCCGACTGGCGGGTCGCCGAAGCGTCCGGCCAGAAGCTGAAGAAGGAGGCTGGTGCGGCGCCGTCGCTCACGCTGATCCCCAACCCCGACATCCTGGCGATCCTCTCGGCCGGGTCGATGCGGCCGCGTCTCGTGATCGGCTTTGCCGCCGAGACCGAGCGCGTCGTCGACTATGCGCAGTCGAAACGACTACGCAAAGGCTGCGACTGGATCGTCGCCAACGACGTCAGCCCGTCGACCGGCATCATGGGCGGCAAGACCAACGAGGTTCATCTGGTCACCGGAACCGGCGTGGAGGACTGGCCGCGCATGGCCAAGACCGACGTTGCCGCGCGCCTGGCCGAACGCATCGCGGCGGCGCTGGCATGAAGGACGTCGAACTCCGCGTGCTCGACCCGCGCCTGCACGAATGGGGGCTGCCGCGCTACCAGTCGGCGCATGCCGCCGCGGTCGATCTGCACGCCTGCCTCGACGCGCCGCTCGAAATCGCGCCGGGGTCACCCTCCGTGCTGGTCTCGGCCGGGTTCGCGATCCACATCGACGACCCGTCCATCGCCGCCCTCGTGCTGCCGCGTTCCGGCATGGGCCATAAGAAGGGGCTCGTGCTCGGCAATCTCGTCGGCCTCATCGATCCCGACTACACCGGACCCATTATGGTCAGCGCCTGGAACCGCAACGCAGGCGGCGAGCCGATCGTCATCGCGCCGGGGGAACGATTTGCCCAAATGATGTTCGTGCCGGTGATCAGGCCGACGCTGGTGGCCGTGGAGTCGTTCTCCGGAGAGTCGTCGCGCGGGCGCGGTGGGTTCGGCTCGACCGGGTAGCTCACGAACGGGTCATTGAAAGCCCTGCTGAGAACGGCTGTCATTTGTTGTCGAGACAGAGAACAATGCCGCCAAACGCGCGGTGACAGCGCGCCGGAGACAGAGGAACGTTGCGTCAGGCTGCAGCTCAAGCAGCGGACGTCCAACGTCGTGATTACCGATTCCGTGATCGGCAACGGTCACGGCATCTCGGCCAAGGCGGCCTTAACAGGATGCGGAAAAAGTGTTCCAACGTCCCGGTTTTCCGGGGTCCCTGATCGTCATCCGCCTCGTCTGAGCCTCTATTTTCTAGGTTTCAGTGT
>JAABUX010002857.1_pt1 | contig 23724 bp, 22 predicted proteins | sample 5561851 | NCBI WGS metagenome assembly JAABUX01 (sample SAMN10711883, study PRJNA513361) | rock metagenome | isolation source: Antarctica rocks | place: Antarctica: Victoria Land, Richard Nunatak red sandstone | collected 2016-01-03 | reverse complement strand
GCTGCCGCCAGCCGGCACGTCGCACGTCGTGCGTCACCAGCGTGGCGAGGCCAACCCCGCCCAGAATATCGGTACACGCCGGGGCTACCTCCCATCTGAATCGGGAAAGGCAAGGGTAAAGGAATAAAGGACGGTTGCGTGAATGATCTGACGTACAGCCTCCACGTTCCACGGTGGGGACGAATATACATTCAGATGATACACGATCGGAGGCAAGAAGTGTACCCCATCACGCGTCCTTGCCCGTTCATGTGGAGTTCATGTCCAACAGCGTATGATAGGGAAAGGTTGGTCAATGTGCCATGGCATGGGGACTCATTTATTGTTATAGTCTTTCTCCCTTCGCTTTCCCGCGAGCGGCGCCTTTTCATCTCCATTATTTGCGCCGCCCGCACCGTGTCCCTCAGGTCCCGACTGCTGCGGCGGTCGGGACCTTTTTCACGTTGCACGCGCACGGTATGAGGGACAACGCAACGGATGGGTTACCTGACCGTTCGGATAGCCTCTTACATACCCAAATGGGGAGTTGGGAGTAGGGTCCCGGTCGGGTACACTGGTAGAAGAGAGTGCGTCGGTACGGATCGTGCTCCGCTTAAGGGGAACATGCGCTTCTCCACCATAAAGGGCGGCCTCGACCGGTAGGTGAACTCCGAAAGAGTTAAGGTTATTGACCATGAACGACCTATTTGAGGATGATGTCCAGGCCATCCAGTTGTCGTGCGCGGAGTGCGGCACAGCCCTGGAAATCGCGCGCAGCGCCCTGAGCCTGTTCGAGTCGGAGGACAAAGTCCTGTGCGTCGAGTGCCTGGTGCGCGTCGGCGATGCACCGACCCTTCGGACCACCACCCTGGAGGAACGCGCCGCGCTGATCGACGAGGTAGTTGAGAACTTCGGGAGCCGCCTGCGCACCGTCCTGCTACGCTCCGTCCGATCCGATCTAAGCTGGAATAATAACCATAGCTTCGAAGAGTGGACCGACCCGGCGGATTCGATGGTCGCGGCCCACGCCCCTGGTATCTGGTACGCCAGTCGCCGGCCGGCGCACGCGGGACGGTAGCTGTCACACCAGGCCACCACACGGCGCCCGTCCGCGAATCGGTAGACACAGAGAACGGCCTGGAGATGCTGACACGTTCGACCCTGCGTCGGCGCCAACGATGACGATGAGCGCCGAACTACTCCATGTAACCCGTGGCGCCTTGGTTGAAACCGTGCAGCGGGGCCACCTCGCGGTCGTAGACGCGTATGGGAAGCTCCTGGCCCACTGCGGCGATCCGCACACCATCACCTACATGCGCTCCTCGGCCAAGCCGCTACAAGCGCTGATGGTCTTACGCTCGGGGGCCGCCACGCGCTTTGCCATCGCTGGTCCGCTCCTGGCCGTCTGCTGCGCGTCGCACCAGGGCGAACCGGGCCACGTGGAGGCGGTCGGAACGATCCTGGCCCGGTCAGAGGTGTCCGAGGCCATGTTGCAGTGCGGCGTACATCCACCTGTTTACGTCCCGGCCGCGGCGGCCGTCTGGCGGGAGGGCGGTATGCCGACGCCGCTGCATAACAACTGCTCCGGTAAGCACACGGGGATGCTCGCGGCGGCACAGGCGCTCGGCGCTCCGCTCGAGACGTACCTCGACCCGGCGCACCCGGTGCAGCAAGGCATCCTGGCCGCGATCGCGGCCCTCAGCGATGTCGCGCCGGATCAGATCGTGCTCGGTGTCGACGGCTGTAGCGCCCCCGTGCACGGACTTCCGCTCAGCGGCATGGCGCGCGCTTACGCCCGTCTTGCCGGTCCGACCGACGACGCCCACGGCTACGCCGAGTCCCTTGGGACGGTCGCCACGGCCATGACCGGCCACCCCTGGTACGTGCGCGGGACCGGCGGTCCCGACACGCTGATGATGGAGCGGGCGAGCGGACGGCTGGTGGTCAAGAGCGGCGCCGAGGGCGTGCTGTGCGTGGGCGTACGGGGCGCCGGCGTCGGGCTGGCCATCAAGGTCGAGAGCGGTCGCAACGAGGGCAGCCATGCCGTGGCCATCGCCGCCCTGCGGGCGCTAGGATTGCTCGACGCGCGCGACGAGGAGGCTATGGGCGACCTTGTGGCCCCGCCCGTCCACAACCACCGCGGCCTCACCGTCGGCGTCACGCGCCCGGTGCTCACGCTCGGCGCGTGACCCGCACTGTGCTCCCACCGCTCTCCCTCTCCTCCTGCCCTCCTCCACGGAACATGCGCCGCGCCTGGTATACCCTCTGGGATAGGTGCTTTACCGCACTTTGCCAACGAGTGCACAGAGTAAAGGGCCACAGGACGCCAGCAGGCGGGGCATACCTGACCGCGCGTGGGCATGGTAAACTGTGCAAAAGTGATGATGCAACGCTGTTGGTGTAGGAGGAAGATCATCATGGTCATGGCGGTGTATTCGCGGCTTGGGCGCGTGCTCACCGCGCGCGATACGGGACTGGACAACCTGCGCGCCGAGCTGTTGGCGCGGTATGGTCTGGATATCGACATTTCCTCCCTCGAAGCGCTCGCTCGGGAAGGCCGCTTGCAGCAGCCGAACATCGAACTCGTCGCGGCTATTGCCGCCATCCTGGAGGTGCGCCTGGACGACCTGCTCGACGCACGCGATGTGCGAGGCGAGGCTGATACCCCTCCCGAGTCTCAACGGCGGACGGACGCCAGCGTCGGTCTCTCCGCAGCCGACGAGCGCCGCCTGAACTACCTGCTATACCTACGCGACTGGGGGGATGACCCCCTCACGAAAGAGGACGAACGCGAACTGGAGACGCTGACCGCGCCAGTGGCCCGTGCTCTGATCGACGGCGATATCTCGATCCTCGCGGCGTCCAAAGGGGTTTCGTTCGATGAGGCGCGTGCGCAGGTCGAGGCTGCAGCGGAGGACGCGGCCGCCTATTGGTCGGCCCTAGTCGCCGATCCGTCGCTCATGGCGGCAGAGGTAGCCAAGACCAAGACGCGCTGACGAGCGAGGGACAGTTAGGCTATGCCAGCGCCCTACGAGTCTGGGCTGAACGCCCGCATTGCCGATCTCAACCGTCGGCGTCTCCCCCACCACGACCCGCAGGATGCGATGATACGCGATCTCGTGAGCCAACGGGCGACCGACGCATGCGAGTATTGTCTGATGCCGACCCACGGCAAGTTCGAGGTCGAGCACATCGTGCCAGAGGCGCGCTGGCTCGAGTACCTGGCCAAACAGTATCCTGGTCTGCGTCCCGCTGAGCGACTAAATCTTCCCGACCATGACCATATCAACAACTTTGCTTGGTCCTGCTTCTTCTGCAACCGCGCCAAGGGTGGTCAAAAGCGCTCGTATAAATCCACGCGTCTCTTCGATCCTCGCTACGACCACTGGCCCAAACATTTCCGGTTCTCGCGGACGAAGGGCTGCGGTGTGATCCTCCCTCTGACAACGATCGGCGCGCATACCATACGGACACTCAAGTTTCACGAGGGTGGTCCAGAAGGGCCGCTAGCGGAACGCTACGCGGTCACGCTCGATGGTAAGTACCCGCCGCTGTGGCTGCGCGAATCGTACGGGATATAAGCCGTGCCCGTAGGACCACATTCGACGTCCAACGTTTGTCCCCTACTCCGTCACGCGCAGCGTTCTCAACTCCCCGCCGGTGTGATCAAGCACACGGACGGCGTGGTTGTTCGTATCGGCGATATAGAGCACGTCGCTGCCGTCGTCACTCACATGGATGCTAGACGGCTCCCATAGCCGTGCCGCCTCCCCTACCCCGTCCTGGAAGCCGTGCGTCCCGTCGCCCACGACAGTCCTGACCTCGTCCGACATTATGTCAATGTGACGGATGCGATTGTTGTACGAGTCGGCCACGTAGACCGCGTCGCCAACGGCGCAGACGCCCAGGGGGTGTTGCAGGCGCGCCGTCTGACCGGGGCCATCGCGGTCGCCAAAGACGAAGAGCCCCTCTCCGACCAGGGTGCGCACGCCGCCGCCGGGCCCGCGCGTGTCGACGGCGCGCACGGCGCTGGTCTCGCTGTCGGCCACGTAGAGCATGGCCCCATCGCCGTTGCCGTCGGTGGCAAGCGAGAGGCCGGACGGCTGGGCATGCCAGGCGCGCGCCCGGATGTCGTCCTTGATGCCCTCGTGCCCGGTGCCGGAGTAGGGTCCGATCATGCCGCTGGTGATGTCCAGCGCCCACACTTGGTGGAAGCCGGCCATGGCGACGAACAGCGTGCCGCCGTCCGGCGAGAGCGCCAGATCCCACGGCGAGCTCAGCGCCACCTCGCGCGCCGGACCGCCGCGGTGGAAGCGCTCGGCCTGCGACCCGGTCCCCGCGACGGTGCCCACGGTCCCGGCGGCGAGGTCGACGCGCCGGATCGCGTGGTTGTCGCTGTCGGCCACGTAGAGCGTGTTGCCATCGGCTGCCAGGGCCAGACCGCGCGGCAGGTTGAACCCGGCCTGCCCGTTGCCGTTGGAAAAAGAGGCCACGCCGCGGCCGATGACCCGCCGCACCTTGCCGTTGGGATTGGTGACCAGCAGCCGATGGCGCCCCGTGTCGCTGATCAGCAGCCGCTGATGTCTCAGGTCAGGCAGCACGGTATCCGGGAAGGCCAGGACACCGGCCGGCGACGGCTCCGGGCGCAGCGGCAGCGGCAGCAGCGCCTCCTCCGCCTCTTCGGGGAACATGCCGGCGTCGCGCATCTGATGGAGCATCATCTCCACCACGGCGCCCAATTCGGGGAACCGCAGTTCGCCCGCGTGCTGGCCGATGACGCGTCCATGCGGATCGACGAACACCAGCGTGGGCCAGGCGCTGACGGCATAGCCGTCCCACAGCGCGTGGTCGGGATCGTTGACCACGGGATGCTCCACGCCGAGGGCCAGGCAAGCGGCGCGCACGTTGGCTGTGTCCTGCTCGGCGGTAAACTTGGCCGCGTGGACGCCGACCACGGTGACGTGGTCGGGATAGGTCTGCTCGAGCCGCCGCAACTGCGGCAGCATATGCTGGCAATTAATTCAGCACTGCGTCCAGAAGTCCAGGATGACCAGCCGCCCGCGCAACTCGGCCAGCGAGAGCGGGCGCTCGACGTTGATCCAATCGAGCCCAGTCGGGAAGTCGGGCGCCCGCACCGTGCCCGCAAACGGAATGTTACTCATAGTTCATGCTCCTTAGCGCGAACGACCTTGGCGCGAACGACGCGCCCGATCACCGCGGATCCAGCCTGGGCGCGTTCACGAACGCGCGCCTCCTCGCTTCATGGTACCAGCGCGTCCAGTGGATGGTGGGGACACGTGTCGTTACAGCCCGGTAGGCGCCTCCTTGAAAAATGGTTGGCGCGCGGACGTGATGGGACGACTGGGAGCGCGTTAGCGAAAAATGGCGTGAACCGCCTGGCCGTGAGATGCAATAAAGTAAGTGGGATGAGCGAGTTAGACGACGAGCAATTGATTGGCGCGGTCGCGCGCGGCGACGATGGCGCGCTACGGGAGCTGTTTGCCCGCCACGCGCCCTGGCTCGCGGCGCGGCTGCGGCGTACCCTGCCCGTCGACGCCGTCGAGGATGTGCTGCAGGAAACGTTCATCGCCGTCTGGCGAGGGGCGGGACGGTACGCGCCGGCGGGGACGCCGGGCGCCTGGCTGTGGGGCATTGCGTACCGTCAGGCGGCCCTCTGGGCGCGCAAGCAGGGGCGCGTCGCCGCCGTCCTCGCGGATGACGCCGATCTGCGCGCACTCCCCTGCGCTGATCCGGCGGTCACGGCAACGAACCGCGTCGACGTGCAGCGCGCGCTGGCCACGCTCGGGCCGGCGGATGACGCGCAACACGAGTTGGCTCGTCTCATCTTCGTCGAGGATCGGCCGCTGGCCGATGTCGCCGCCCGCCTGGGCATCCCGACGGGAACGGTCAAGAGTCGTGTCTTCAAGGTGCGGCGTCTGCTGCAAGCCGCGTTGCGGCTCGGACAAGGAGGTGAGGACTAGTGCGCGTGCATCCCGATGACCCGGCGCACGTCGCCGGGTGCGCCGACTGCCAGGCCCGCGCCGGTCTGGATGGCCTGGACGTGGACCTGGACACGGTCTGGATCGGCGTCGCGGCGGAGGTGTGGGCGCGGCCGGTCGGGGCGATCGAGCGTCTGGCCGGCCGCCTGCTCGGCTCCGCGGGCCTCGCCCGCGCGCTGGTGACGACGCCCTCGCTCGTCGTGTCCTGGATCGTGGCCAGCGCCGTCGTTCTGGCGGTCGGGGTGCTGGCCACGCGGAGTACGGGGACACCGTGGGTGGCGCTGCTGGCGCCGGCGCTGGCCGGAGCAGGCATCGCCTACGCCTACGGTCCGGGGATCGATCCCGCCTTCGAGTTGAGCCAGACGATGGCGATCTCCGACCGCATGGTCCTGCTGGTGCGCTCGCTCGCCGTCTTCGGCGTCAACGCCCTGCTCGGCGTGCTCGCCTCTCTGTTTGCGGTGGGCGCGCAGGGCATCACGCTCGGCTGGCTGATGCCGATGACCGCGGTCGCGGCCCTAGCGCTGGCCGCCGCGACGCTGGCGCGCTCCGCTAACGCGGGGGTCGCGGCCGCGCTGGCCGGCTGGCTCATCGTCGTCCTGGCGAGCAGTATCCCGACGCAGGATCTCGCGACCGCTGTCGTGCAGGACAACCTCGCGCCCGCGTACGCGCTGGCGACCCTTGTCTGCCTCAGCGCGGCGCTCTATCTGACAAGTAATGGGAGGAGTGAGAGACGGCCATGGCTATGAACGTAGATATCCACGACGTGACCCAGCGCTTCGGTGCCCGGCAGGCGCTGCGCGGCGTGGACCTGGAGGTAGGGCGGGGCGTGTTCGGGCTGCTGGGTCCGAATGGCGCGGGCAAGACGACGTTGCTGCGCACGCTGGCCACCATTATCACGCCGACCGGCGGCGCGGTGCGGCTGCTCGGCTACGACATGGCGGACCACCGCCAGCGCCGCGAGCTGCGACGCCGCCTCGGCTACCTGCCGCAGGCGCTCGGATATTACCCGAACTTCACCGTCTTCGAGTTCGTGGAGTACATCGCCTTGCTCAAGGAGATGCCGGCGGAGCGGGTGCGGCCGGCCGTGGCGCGGGCGATCGAGCGCGTCGAGCTAGGGGACCGGGCGCGGTCCCGGCTCAAGACGCTCTCGGGCGGCATGCTGCGCCGCGTGGGCATCGCCCAGGCCATCGTCAACGACCCGGAATTGCTCCTGCTCGACGAGCCCACGGCGGGCCTCGACCCCGAGCAGCGCGTCGGCTTTCGCACGCTGCTGCGCGAGATCGGGCAGCGTGGCACGGTCATCGTGAGCACGCACCTCGTCGAGGATGTGGGGGCGGCCTGCGCGCGGGTCGCCCTGATGGAGGAGGGGCGGGTCGTGTTCGAGGGGACGCCGGGGCAACTGGTGGCGCGCGGATCGGACGGCGGAGCCGGCGACTCGGCGCTGGAACGCGGCTACAGCGCCGTGCTGGCGGGGGCACGCTCATGATGACGACGCTCCTGCTGCGTCTCGAAGCGCGCCGCAACGTCGGTCTGTGGGCGTGGCCCCTCTTCGTCGGGCTTGCGCTCCTCCTCGCCTACGGCAGTGGGCTCGCCTGGAAGATCACCTTCTGGGTGCAGGCCAGCGTCCTGGTCCGCGACGGGCTCCTGGTCATCGGACCGGCGCTCGGCGGGGCCGCCGCCTGGATGGGCGGGCGCGAACGCCGTCGCAAGATCGATGATCTCCTGGCGACGACGCCGCGACCGGCGTGGGCGCGTTGGGGCGTCACCTGGGCCGCGACGGCGCTCTGGGGGCTGCTGGCCTACGTCGTGGCTGGCGCCTATGTGCTCACTCTGGCCGTCCAGCACACCAGCTGGGGCGAACCCATAGCCTGGCCGATGCTGGTGGGCCTCGTGGCGGTCCCGGCCTACGGCGCGGTAGGTTATGTGCTCGGGTCACTGCTGCCTAGCCGGTTCACCGCCCCGCTCATCGCGATCGCGCTGCTGGTGCTGCCGATAGCCACCAAGCCGTCGGCGCTCGACGCCTTACACTACCTCTCGCCCGTTGCCACGCTCGACGCATCGGTCTGGTACGGCGTCCGCCCCGACATCGGATGGCCCCAGGCGATCTTCCTGCTTGGACTGACCTGCCTGGCGCTCGGAGGGCTGGCCCTGCGCAGCGAGCGCGGCCGTGCGGCCTGGAGCGCGCTCCTCTCGGGCGGAGTTCTCGCCGGGGCGGCCGTGGTCATGCTCCTGAATGCTGCGCCTCCGAGCGCCGTCCTCCTGGTTGTATCGCGGACCCCGAACGCGCCCTATCCCCTCCTCGCGCGGTACGACACGCTCATCCCGTACACGCCGGTCTGCGCTGGCGCGCCTGTACCCGTGTGCGTTCACCCCGCGTATCGGGCGCACCTCGCGGCAGAGGCATGGATTATCAATCGCCTGATGGCCCCGCTGGCGGGCGTGCCCGGCGCACCCGCGCGCGTCGAGCAGCGCCCCCACTATGAGCAAGGGATCTTCGGTCGTGTGCTCGCCTTCGTGCCAGACAACGGGGATACGCCGACCGATCAATACTTCTTCGGCCCCGTCGCCCAAGCCCTCGTGACGGGCTACATGTTCGAGGGGCGTGGGCTGTCCAACGAGGCCTGCCCTGGCGATCCCACACTGCAATCGTGCTTCGGCGCACAGGACGCCATCGGCATCTGGTTGGTGCGCCAGGCTGGCCTGCACCTCGACGCGATCACCATCGGCGGGACGAAAGTCCACCCGTATTTCGGGGGCGTGGATTGGGCCGCCGCGTCGGCGGCCGCCGATCACTTCGGCAAGCTCGGACGAGATCGACAGCGGGCCTGGCTGCGCGCCCATTACGATGCGCTGAACAAAGTCCACATCCGTCTGGAAGACATCCCATGAGGCTGGCCTATCTCTTCCTGCGCTCGCGACAGGCCGGCCGTGCCGTCGCTCTCCTGGCCGTCGTCGTCGCCGCGACATGGCTCTGGAGGCGCGTGGCCGCCGGGGACGCCTTGAGCACGATGCTGCTCATCATCACCCCATCGCTGACGGCCGCCGCCGTCATCGGAACCGGTACCTCCTCACCCCTGGCGGACCTGGAAGCCACGGCCAGCCGCGTCCTGCCGCCGCTACGGCTCGGTCACGTGGGCGGCCTCCTGGGTCTGATGGCGCCGGGACTGTTGGCCGTCGGGGGCGCGTTAGACATGGCGCTCATCCGCGATCTGGCCGGCTTCACGGGGCTTGCGCTGCTGACCGCCCGCTTCACCGGAAGCGCCATGTCGTGGATCGTTCCACTGGGCTACGGCGCGCTGGTCATACTGGTGGGAGCCGGCCAGCGCTGGGCGTGGCCCGGCGCGGAGGCAACGGACCGGGAGGCCATGCTGATCGCGGGCGCACTGCTGACCCTCGGGCTGACGGTTATTGCATGGTCCGGCGCGCGTGAGCAGCACGACGCATCGTAAGCAACAAGGAGGGAGCGCGATCGCGGCCTAGTGCTCGGGAGTGTCCTCAGAGTCTGGAGGCAGTGAGGCGCGGGCAACGCGCAGGTCGCGCGCGGCGTAGCGCAGCCAGGCGCGCGTCCGCTGGATCTTAGCTTCGGGCGTCATAGAGCGTCACACCCTCCTCTCGCGCCCAATGCAGCACACTGCTGTAATCGCCGCGCGCATCGGCAAGCTGAGCAGACGTAGCCACAACGACATCTACGATGAGAGGCGCAAAGGCAAGACGGTTGTAGAGCGCCGCGCGAACCTGGCGGCGGCTGACGCCTTCGGGCAACTCATGGAGGACGACGAGCAAGTCGACATCGCTCGTTGGGCGGTGGTCGCCGCGGGCGCGTGAGCCGAACAAGAGGACGGCCAGCGGATGGTAGTCGCGCACGACGGCCGCAACGATCTCCTGGATGGCCTCCTCCGTGGGGAGATGGACGCGGACCGGCGTCGCATCGACCATCTATGTCCCCCTCACGCCTCTGTCACTCTACCGAAAAGCTAGCGCGCTAGCACTAACTTATGCTACCGCGCCGGACCCGGACACCTGGCACAACGGCCAGGCGCCCGAGCCGGCGTAGAGAGGATTGTAAGCTAGCGGCCGGGCGCCCCGTCCTCCCGACGGTCGAACGCGCCGATGACGGCTCCATCGTCACCACCGCTGTGGTCGCCCCCGCTATCCTGTACCACACTCGCCTCGCTCCACGTTCCGTCGGGGCTATGCTCGAGGAGCCGATCAGCGCTCGGGGCATCCTGGTCAATCATGCCGCCGATGTTGTTAATCAGGGGCTTGGTTAAGCCCGGCGTGGTGGTACCGTCACCGTTCGCGTTTGACATGATGTCCTCCGTCTCCTATGCGTGGTTATCAAAAAATGGTGCGCCCCTCTTATTCGGCGCTGATAGACCCATGCGCCTACATCACGGCAGGAACCGTGCCCTAGCCACGCCCGGCCCTGCTCCTGTCCGGTCGCCATCAACTCGCTCTCGCCATGGCTGAAGACGCGGCCGATCCGCGCGCGAACATCTCCATTATTGTTAGTGTCCCCCTGATTGACTGCGAGCCGTGCGCCTGTCGCGGGTTGCGCGCGCGGGCAAATCGGTCGTGTTTGTGCGGTGAGTGCACTGGAAGCCGTATGCTGGATGTAGGAACGACACGCGGCGCGGCCATTGTACCTGGCGTAGGCGGCTGGATACGACTGGACCGACGCTACGATGTGACGGCGATAACTCGTCGCTAGCGACGAGGGATGATGGATCATGGCCGTGTCCCGATGGATGGCTAACGGCCTTTGTCGAAGGAGGAGGAGTGGCTGACGACGAACGGCGCCGACGGCGGCGCCCGCGCAAGTCCGCGGACCAAGCGCGGCAGGGCAAGCCCGTAGACCAAGCGCGGCAGGGCAAGCCCGTAGACCAAGCGCAGGAGGGCAACCCCGCGAATCAACAGCAGGGCAAGCTCGAGCAGGGCAAGCCCGTGGACCAGCGGCAACAGGATAAACCCGCGGATCAACGGCAGCGCCGGTCCGCGGACGGACAGCGGCAGCAACAGCCGCCGCGCCGCGGGCGCCCCGAGGGGAGGCATGAGAGCGTAGCGCAACCGCAGCCGCAACCGCAGCGACAACAACGCGGGTCTCGCCGCGAGCCGTCCACGCTCAAGGTCATTCCCCTGGGTGGGGTGGGCGAGGTGGGCAAGAACTGTACGCTGCTGGAGTACGGCGACGACCTGGTGCTGGTCGACGCGGGCGCCTCGTTCCCCGGCGAGGACGAGCCCGGCATCGATCTGCTGGTGCCCGACGCCTCCTACATCCGTACCAATGCCCATCGCCTGCGCGGCATCGTGCTGACCCATGGCCACGAGGACCACATCGGCGGGTTAGCTTTCGTAGCGCAACAGATCGGCGCGCGGTCCCCCCTCCCGTTGTACGGCTCGGCCCTGGCCCTGGGTCTGGCGCGCGGGCGCATCGAAGAGCGCAAGGCCACGCGTCTGTTCGACCCTCGCCCCATCGCCGCCGGCCAGCGCCTGAATCTGGGCGGCCTCGGCTTTGAGTTCGTGGAGGTGGGGCACAGCATCCCCGACGCCATGGCCCTGGCTATCCACTCCTCCATCGGCCCTTTGATCTACACGGGCGACTGGAAATTTGCCGACATGCCGGCCGCGGGGCGCAAGCGCCTGGAGGAGTTGGGCCGCGAAGGCGTGACCGCCGTGCTGGCCGACTGCGTGCGCATCGAATCGCCCGGCCATACCCCCTCGGAAACCGTCGTGGCAGGCGCCATCGAGCGCCTGATGCGCGACGCGCCGGGCCGGGTCATCGTCACCACGTTCGCCTCCAACGTGCGCCGCGTGGCCAACACCATCGTCTCGGCGCACCGCCTGGGCCGGGCCTGCGTCTTGATGGGACGCTCCATGGAGCGCAATATCGGCGTGGCGCAGGAGGTGGGCCGCCTGCAGATCCCCGAGGGCGCGCTGATTTCAGCCGAGGCGGCGCGGCGCTGGCCGCCGGACAAGGTGGTGCTGATCACCACGGGCAGCCAGGGCGAGCCCGGCGCCGCGTTGGCGCGCATCGCCGCCGGCGAGCACCGCCAGATCCACGTCAAGCGGGGCGACACCGTCATCATCGCCGCCTCGCCGATCCCCGGCAACGAAGAGACGGTCTCGCGCACCATCGACAACCTGTTCCGCCAGGGCGCCGACGTGCACTACTCGCGCATCACCCCGGACATCCACGTCTCCGGACACGCCGCCTACGACGACCACGCCGAGCTGCTGCGCATGCTCAAGCCGCGCTTCGTGGCGCCCTTCCACGGCGAGTACCGCATGATGGTGCTCTACCAACGGCTGGCCGCCTCGTTGGGTATCGCGGAGAAGAACATGCTGCTGCCCGAATTGGGCGGCGTCTTGGAGTTCGGGCGCGACGAGGCGCGTCGTCGCGGCTCCGTGCCCAGCGGTCAGGTCCTCGTCGACGGCTTGACCGTGGGCAAGGTCACCAGCGTGGTGTTGCGCGACCGGCGCGCCCTGGCCGACGAGGGGCTGGTGGTCGTCTCCGTGGCCCTTGAACGCGAGAGCGGGCGGCTGATCGGCGAGCCGGACATGGTAATGCGCGGGGTGCCGGACGATGCGGGAGGCGCGCTGGCCGCGGAGATGCGCGAACGCGTGCGCCGCGCGCTGGAGCGCCGCCGCCGTGGCGCGGTGGAGACAAAACTGGCCCAGGACCTGATCAAGGACGCCGTGGCCGCCTACGTGCTGCACGAGACCGGCAAGCGCCCCATGGTGCTGCCCGTCATCATGGAGGTGTAGCGCCGAGATGTGCTATCACCCGCGCTCGCCCGCTCTATAGACGAGCAGGCCCGTGTCGGCGCGGCGCGCTCATGGGCGGCGCGGGGGTGGCGGACCCTTCGAGGGTAAGTTGGTCGCCACTATCCAGGATAATGCCAATGCGCAGCCGGCCTTTGGGCGCGTCGAGGGCGAGAATCTCCTGAATGCGGCGGCCAACCGCCCGGCTGATCTCGTCCGCGCGGGAGAGATCGCGGAAGGCCCAATAGCGAGCCAGCGCGAATTGGAGGTGCGCAACGGCGAGCTCGCTCAGGCCCGCGAGACGATAGGGGGTCTCGATGAGCGGCCGCTCGACGGTTGAGATGCGCCGTAGATCGACCCATGCCTCCGGGATACCTAACGAGGGATTGGCGACAACTGGAAAAGCATCCAGCCGTTGCCCCGCGCGCACTCCTGCACGCCTTTCATCCGCTAGCGCATCATATAGACAGATCGGGGCAACGGCCACATAACGATCGAGCGTTGGGTCCTCGTTGGCGATATCCTCGGCGTCCCCTTGCGACAGGCCGGTTTGTTGCAACGCCGCCACGCGCTCGTTGAATTCTTTCTCCAGCGCGCAGGCGTGTGGCAGCACCATCGCGAGCCCCCACGTCGCCGTTAGCGCCAGCGTGGGCGCTTCGGGTAGGCTCGCGCCGATCGCCGTCCAGAGAGCGATGGTGCGTTCTTCGGCAAAGCGAGCCGGCGCCGCCAGCGCGGCATCGCCGTCGTCCGCGACGAGGACGCCGCTGGCGGTCAGGACGATATCGCCCTGCGAGACAACCGGATGCGCATCCCCGTAGTAGAGATCGGCCGCGTCAAACCATGCCATCTACACTTGCCTCGCGCTCCGCGCTCTACGGCGCGGGCGGACGACCGTGGCAAAGGCCGTTGCCTCCTCATCCGATACGGGAGCATCGGGCTCGACAGCTCCAGCTTGGCGGCGAGGCGTCCTATCGCTACGATGCGGACGGCCGCTGACGCGGGCTGTCAACGCGTCCCACGGCGATGCCTCACGTTGTTTCAGCTGCTCGGCAAGGGCTTGCACCCGATCGGGCGCGTCCATCGAGACAAGCGCCGTACGCGCGTCCAGACGCGCGACCGTGACGGTTTGCCCTTCACGAAACTCGGGGAGTAGGGTCACGACGTGATTCTTGCCAACTTTGCGCTGACGCATTTCTATGTCAAGCTCCACCAGTGCCTCCAATATAACTGTCTCTCTGTATTCCGGATTCAGATTTCATCGTACCACATCGGGCGCTTATGCGCTTTATCAGCACTCGTCACTCTCTCCACGCAAACGGCGCAACTGTTCCTCGGCATTGGCCAGCACTTGCTCCAGCGCCGCCCGCTGCCGCTCCGTCTCGACTCGTGCCCGCTCCGTCTCGGCGAGGCGCCGCGCGGTTTCTCCAAGGTCCTGCTCCAATTGCCAGTTGCGCCGCCGAACCTCTCGAGGTAGCTCGACGGGCGTCCCATCGCGGTCGCGCATGCTGAGGAAAGGCTGTGTGGCCCGGAACGACACGTCGAGCGTCTCGCTGTGCCACCGCCACCATCCGCCCCTGTCAGGACGCCACGGGACGTAGGTTCCCGCCGCCAACCGCCAGGCCAGCAACGGAGTGGATAGAACATCTCCGGAGGGGTCGAAGACGATGTACTCGGGCACGCCGACCGCGGCGTAGGCCTGGCGCTTGTCGCCCTGGTCGTTGGACTTCGTCGAGTCGCTCGCCGCCTCGGCCACGAACAGCGGCGCGCCAACATCGGCGACGCGCACGGACGCGAGGCCGCCGCTCGGTAACGGTTGTCGCAGGACCATCACGTCGGGGCGCGGGTCGTAGTCCGTCCCGTCCTCATGGCGCAGCCCGACGAGGGCAATTTGCTGACACACGCCCCACGCGATGTCCCGGCAGTCAGCGACGGCGCGCAGCATGTCGGCCAAGTTCCAGACAGCCTACTGATGCCACTGCGTCCCCACGACGCTATCCTCCGTGTCGCTCGGCAGCGAGTCGGGGACGCGATAGGTCGTCGTCCACGTTGCTGTCCGCACCATATGGTGAGTCATAGTGAGTCCTTCCGCGTGTTTCAATACGCTCCGTTATGCTCCCTACAGTTCTGTCTGATGCCAGGATAGCATGGGTCACCGGCGCCAGGCGTTAGCAGTGCGCGACGATGACCATGTCGTTCCGTCATGACAATTATGCCCGGCGCTCTACGAACAATGAAAGGCGTGCGCGGGCAGGCGCGAGAGGCCGATGTCGCTCACGAACGGCAAGGCGCCGCTCGCGCAGGCGTTGCGGACGGCGACGCGCGTCGCCGCCGCGTCTCCCGGAGCAGTGTAGTCCGTGGCCGTGACCAGCAAGCCGTCGCCGCGCAACCGGCGCAACGCCTCCATGGCGGCCCGCACATCGCCGGGCGATTGACGGACGTAGGCATGCCTGTCGGCGTCGTACGTGCTCGTCACGTCCTCGCGATTCCAGCCGTCCAGGTAGCGCACCATCGGACCGATAGTATCCTCCCCATTCTGCGTGAAGAGAAGACCGCGCTCGTATCGGCCATGGCGCGTATGCGCCAGCGCGGAAAGACCGCGCACCAGCGCCGCCATACCGGCTGCCTGCGCGGGATAGTCGCCGATCATAGCGGTGTTGTCCAGAAACAGGCCGTCGAAGCCCTTGGCCAGCATGCCCGGCGCGACGGCGTGCAGGATGAGGTCGCGGTAGCCGGCCCTGGACACGTCGGCGTACCACTCGCCCCACTGCCGCCAGTAAGCCAGGCGATACGGGGCCGCCGCCCGATACCAGGAGCGGTACGGCTCAATCGTGCCGACGCTGAGGTAGGCCAGGACGGTTGTCGTGCCTGTGCGCCGCAGTTGGGCGACCTGGGCCGCGGTCGTTCCTTCTCCGTCGACCACTACCAGGTCGAAAGGGCCGGCGCGCCGGGCAAGTAGCCCGGAGAGCGCGCCGTTGCCGATCGCGAACGCCCAGGTCCGGACCGTCGCGAGCCGCGGACCGGGGCCGGCGGCCATGGCAGGCCGGGTCCACACGTGCGGCGACACGATCATCAGCCCAAGGACTATTATCGCAAGGACCGCGGCCACCCGGATGACCACTAACCGCCGACATACCTTCATGTTCGCCTCCCTCTCCAACCTACTACCTGCCGTCACGCGCGTCGGGTACGCGGTACGTTGTCGTTCATACAACTGCCTGTCCCGTGTGTTGAGTCCTCTACGTGCTCAGTTCGGTCCCGGCTATAGTATCCCATTGGCGCGGCTTTAGTCGCGGGATGGCGTGCGCTAGACTGTAGACGATGGAACGATACACCCATGGGACGCAGGAGCTTCCCTTCACGCGATAGAGGATATGCCGCTATGACAACAGGAGACAGACGCGCCGACGTCTCGCTGGCCCGTCTGCTGCCACGCCTGGACGCCCACGTCGCCGCCTTGACCGAGACGGCCACGGAGACGGTCGAGTGGCAGTCCTTCAAGGACCGCCTCGCGATCCACTTCGGCGACCTGTTCGGGCTGCTGCTGCGCCTGTACGGCGGGCAGTACGATTTTTTCTACCACCTGGAGGATCTGCTGCTCACGGCGGCGCGCCTGTGGCTGGCCCGGTCGCCCGACCTCAAGGCGCTGGACGCCCGGCGCGCCGCCGACCCGTACTGGTACCGCTCACCGCAGGCCGTCGGAGCCGTGTGCTACGTCGACCGCTTCGCCGGCACGCTGGAAGGTGTACGCGACCGAATCCCCTACCTCAAGGAGCTGGGCGTGACCTATCTGCACCTGATGCCTCTCTTCCTCTCGCCGCGGGGCAACAACGACGGCGGCTACGCCATCAGCAGCTACCGCGAGGTCAACCCGGCGCTGGGGACCATGGCCGATCTGGAGGCCCTGGCGGCGGAGTTGCGGCGCAACGGCATCAGCCTGGTGCTCGACTTCGTCTTCAACCATACCTCGGACGAGCACGCCTGGGCGCGGCGCGCCCGCACGGGAGACCCCGAGTTCCAGGACTACTACTATATGTTCCCCGACCGCACCATGCCGGACGCTTTCCAACAACGCCTGCGCGATATTTTCCCCGACCAGCGTCCCGGCAGCTTCACCTACTTTCCCGATGTCGGGCGCTGGGTGTGGACCACCTTCAACAGCTTCCAATGGGATCTCAACTACCGCAACCCCGCCGTCTTCAACCGCATGGCCGAAGAGATGCTGTTCCTGGCCAACCAGGGGGTAGAGGTGCTGCGCCTGGACGCCCTGGCCTTCATCTGGAAGGAGTTGGGGACGACCTGCGAGAGCTTACCCGAGGCGCACTTGGTGGTGCAGGCGTTCAACATCGTCGCGAGCATCGCAGCCCCGGCCCTGCTGTTCAAGTCCGAGGCCATCGTGCATCCCGACGAAGTGGCCAGGTACATCGGCGAGCGCGAGTGCCAGCTCTCCTATAACCCGCTGTTAATGGCCCTGCTGTGGGAGTCCCTGGCCACGCGCGAGGTCCGCCTGCTCCAACTCTCGATGCGCGAGCACCTGCGCATCGATCCCCGCTGCGTCTGGGTCAACTACGTGCGGTCGCACGACGATATCGGCTGGACCTTCGACGACGGCGCCGCCGCCCGGCTCGGCATCGACGCCTTCGGGCACCGCCAGTTCCTCAACGCCTTCTACACCGGCCGCTTCGCGGGCAGCTTCGCCCGCGGACTGCCCTTCCAGGAGAACCCCCGCACGGGCGACGCGCGCGTCTCCGGGACCTGCGCCTCGCTGGCCGGACTGGAGCGGGCACTGCTCGACGGCGACCCTGCGGAGACGGAGCGCGGCATCGCACGCATCCTGCTGTTGTACGGCATCGTGCTGTCCATCGGCGGCATCCCGCTGCTCTACCTGGGCGACGAGGTGGGCACGCTCAACGACCATGGCTATCGCGACGACCCGGCCGAGGCCGGCGATAGCCGCTGGGTGCACCGGCCCGTCACCGATTGGGCGCGAGTCGCGCGGCGCCGCGATCCGGACAGCGTGGAGGGACGCATCTACGGCGGACTGACCCACCTGATCCGGCTGCGCAAGGAATCGCCCGCCCTTGCCGCCGGGGAGACCGACGTGCTCGACACGGGTAACGGGCACGTCTTCGGCTATGCGCGCCGCCACGAGGGCCAGCGCGTGGTGGCGCTGGCCAATTTTAGCGAGAGGGAGCAGCGCGTCGCGGCCAACGCGCTACAACTCTACGGCCTGGACGACGCCGTCATCGACCTCGTGAGCGGTGAACGTATCACCCCGCGGGACGGCCTCGCGCTGGCCCCCTACCGCCTGGTCTGGTTGATGGCCGCGTAGCCGCATAACGCGCTTAACCGCATGCGCACGCACAGGTCGATCATCACTGCCCATCCTTTCATCCCACGACGCCGGTGCGGCGCGCTATCGCCGCATCCGTTTGTAGCCCAATCCTTCGATCGCGGCGCGCAACTCGTCTTTTCTCCCCGCTGTTTGCCAACGGCCGCCAACCTGGAAGGCGCCGTAGGCGCAGGAGATGGCCATGGCAAGCAGGAGCGCGCAGGCGATCGCCAGCGGCGCCGTCGGGACACCCTGGTAGGCGAGCAGCCGCCACCAGGTGTGGGGCTCGACCGTGACGTTCTGGCGCGTCAGCAGCTCGGGCGAGACCTGTCCGGGCGCCGTCCACGTCCCGGCAAGCCCCAGTTGCTGCCAGCTGCCGATGATGGGCGACCACGTCGGGCGGTTGATATAGTCATCCTCCAGGGTCGTGACGTCCACCGGATGTCCCGCCACTCTGACGGTCGCCTGCAAGTAGTGGATATAGGTGTGCGGCTCGTACACCACCAGGGCCGGCGCCTGCGCCACGATGCCAGCCACGATCAACGCGGCAAGCGCGCCTGGCAGGACGCGCCTACGCCCCTTCAGAGCCTGTGCATTGTCAATCTGGGGGCGCGGGACGCGTCCCGCGCCCCCAGATTGCTCTAGCCCGTCGGTGTGCCAACCAGCATTAGCAGGCCCTATGTGCCCCTCCAAAGAACCCGCCCGACTGTCGGAGGACAACTGCCCCCCCCTTCCCGCAGCCGGGAGAGGGGGCGGGGGGGTGAGGGCTCCTGGGGTGAGGGCTGCTCCCAGTAGCGGCGCCAGCAGCAGCAGCGCCAGCGGCAACACGGGCAGCAAGAAGCGCGGCCCCCACGACCACCCTCCCACCCAGCGGATCAAGACGTTGGCATGGGCCACGAGGTCGAGCGCGAACACCAGCAGCAGCAGCAGCAGCTCGGGACGCCGCCGTCGCCACAGCATAGCCGCGCCGAGCGGGGCCAGCAACAGCACCGGCGCGTACTCCAACAGGCCCTTGCCCGGACTGATCAGCAAGCCGTAGAGCCCCTCGGCCAGCGAGGCCAGGGTATGCGGCGGGTGCGTGTCGCGCATGGCGGTACCTAGCCCTTCGCTATAGCCCGTCTCCAGTGGCGACCCGAAGCGGGCGGCGTTGTAGAGCGCCAGTCCAGCCAATGCGACGGCCAGCGGCAGCACGAACGCCGCGGCGCGTAGCGGCCGTCTCCGTCGCGGAAGCACGGCGTAGAGCAACAGTGGCGGGGCGAACAGCAGCGATTCGAGGCGCGTACAGACCGCCAGAGCGGTTGCCGCTCCCGCCAGTAGCGGACGCCACGCGGTGAGCCTGTCGCGGTCGCGCAGTAACAGGTAGACCGCCGCCAGCGTGGCGCAGGCCGTCAGGGGCTCGCTGAACCACAGCGTGGCGTAGACACCGGCCGGAGTGGCCACGGCGTAGACAATCCCCAGCAGCAACGCCCCGCGCGGCGCCGCGCCCAACTCGGCCGCCGCCAGCGCGAGCAACGCGGCGGTACAGGCGATGGCCAGCGCGGGGAGCAACGAGGAGACCAGGCCCGGCAGTTCCGGGCGATACCAGGACGGGACCACCGCCTCCAGCGCGCGCCCTATCAGGTAGAGCGGGATTGCCGCCAGCGACTGCCCCGGCCCGAACTTGGAGTAGTAGCGGCCGCCCAGACCAGGCACGCCGATCACCGCGTCGTGGACGGTGACGTCCCAGCGATCCACGATCGACCGCGTGACCCCGAACATGCTCTGCCCGTCGAACCCGCTGAGCGCGCCCGGCGCGACCAGGAGCAGCGCGGCCAGGACGCCGAGCCCCAGCAGTGTCGCGGCCACGAGAGGGACGCCACGCGTCTGCTCATACCATGGTAGGGAACTGGCCCTTCGTTGGATAATCAAACGACTAATGGCTCGGGGCGATGGTGAGGTTGTGCGGCGTGCCCAGGCCGGTGAGCGTAAGCGTGAGGGAGAGTCGACCGGCGGGATCGGCCTGGATCGACCGCGGTTGCCGCACACCGTCGATATCGATAGCGTACGAGGAGCCGGGGCGGTAGAGGGATGCGGTTTGCAGGGTCAGCAGACCGGTACCGGCCGCGCTAAATCCGGCCACGGATACGTTGTCCAGGTAGGTCCAGCCTGGCGCGCCGCCCGTTCTTGCGCCCTGGTACCCCCACACGTTGAATCCACTGTCCGTCGTGTGGTAACTCCAGGGCGACGGCTGCGCCGGCGGGTGCGCGAACGCATCCAGGAAGAGCGGCATAACGTGGTGCAGGTCGCGCGTGAAGTGGGGCCAGGTATGGATGCCGAGGCCGTAGTAGTCGACCACGGCGGGGATACCGTTGTGAGCCAGGGCGGCGGCCATATCGTTCAGCGAGGCGTGGCAGTAGGACTCGCGCGAATCGCGGAGGCGGAGGCGCCGCTCGTCCGGTTGGGGCCGGCCGTTGCCGCTGGCCAGATAGAGCCGCAACCCGCGCAGGTTGGACGCAAGCTCGACCGGATCGTGCCCTTGCCAGGACCAGGCGTACGTGCGCGGGTCGCCAAAGACGGAGGAGGTGCTCGGATATTGCCCCTGCCAGTAGGGCGCTTGCAGATCGATGAGGTTGAGAAAACCGCTGAACGAGGCGGCCGCCACGAACAGGTCCGGGTGCCGCGCGGCGTACGTGAAGGCGCCGAGCCCACCCATCGACGGCCCGGCGATAGCGCGCCCGTCGCGGTTGCCGACCGTCCGATAGTGGCTGTCGATGTAGGGGATCAGCTCATCGATGTGGTAATCTTCCCAGCGCGGTTTGTTCGCGTCAACCGGGTTGGCATACCAACCTTCCTCGCCATCGGGCATGACCACGATCAGCGGCAGGCGGCGCGCAAACCGCACAACGTCGCTATTGGTGGCCCACTGCAAGTAGTTGCCCAGGTGGCCGGCCAGCAGGTAAAGGACGGGGTAGCGCCGCGTCGTGGACGCATAGTCGTCGGGGAGCAGGACATTGATGTGCGTGACAGTGCCGAGGGCACGGCTATAGAACGATGCGGTGCGCAGATCGGCCGGACTGGCCGATCCGTGAGCAGCATGGTGGGCCGCATGGGCCTGGCGCCGCGGCATAGAGTGCTGTGACGTATTGGTTTGTGGCGTGCCAGCCGTCACTGGCATCCACTGTACAGCTATGGCGAGGCCGGCCAGCGCGCCCACGACGGCGAACGTTTTGATGAGACGATGCCGCACGATGTCTCCGCACCCCCGTGGTTGTTTTTGCCCTCTGTTTAGAATACAGGAGGATCGCCCCAACGTGCTACCGGTCGATGACAGCCCTGGTACAGTGATGGGGCACTGTCCCTCCGCCCCGTCGCAACCGGCTGACCCTTCGCAAACGTAGAACATAAAACGATAGGCTTGGTATGTGGGACGTTACTATTGTAGAGGCGCCGTGGGTATGACGGCAACCGTCGCGCCGGCGGAACTCCCGCGCGCCGCGTTGGCGCCCGCCGAGCGCCCCCCCACGCCGCATCTGCGAGCCCTGACCGGCCTGCGCCTGGTTGCCGCCTTGCTCGTCGTCATGTTCCACTTTCTCACCATACATCCAGCGGCCGGCGCGGGACCATGGCCTGTTATCGCGCGGATCGGCGCGCACGTCGTCGCCAGCGGCTACACGGGCGTCAGCTTCTTCTTCCTGCTCTCGGGCTTCATCCTGGCCTACACCTATCTAGACGCGCACGGCCGGCTGCGGGTCACGCGGTCAGGCTTCTGGTGGGCGCGCGTGGCGCGCATCTACCCCGTCTACGCCCTGGCCATCGCGGTCAGCTTCGTGCCCTACCAGCAATGGGGCGCCTGGCACGAGCAGTTCTGCGTCGGCGGCCACCCTTTTCTGGAAGGCAACCATCCGCTGGTGACCTGGCTCGGCGCCATCTTCATGCTGCAAGCCTGGCTGCCCTGCTCCATGACCTGGAACGCCCCGGCGTGGTCTCTGTCGGTCGAGGCGGTCTTCTACCTGCTGTTCCCGCTTATCGCCCTCGGGACGGCGCGCCTGCGCTGGCGCGCCCTGCTCGTCTGCGCGGTCGGCGCCTGGGCGCTGACCCTCGCCGCGGCCCTGGCCTACCTGGCCCTATCCCTCGACGCCTCGGCGATGGGGACGGCCTGGTGGGAACGCTACTGGGCCTGGATCTTCTACAGCAACCCGCTGCTGCGGCTGCCCGAATTCCTGATCGGCATCGCCCTCGGGCGCCTGTTCGTGACCCGAACGGCCATGGCGGCCGGGCCCGTCAGTCCCGTCAGGCCGACCGGACCGCCACGAGAGCTATCGGGGCCAATGGCGCTCGCCGGCTTGCTGAGGGCACGCCACGTCACCGTGCTGGCCGCGGCGGGCATCGTCGCCATCTGGTGCCTCGGGCCGTTGCCGCTGATGCTCTTTAATCAGGTGCTGCTCGACCCGTTGTACGCCGTGCTGATCTACGGTCTGGCCTTTGGTGAGGGGCCGCTGGCCGCGCTCTTCGCCTCGTCGGCCATCGTCCTGCTGGGCGAAGCCAGCTACGCCGTGTACATCTTGCACTGGCCGATCAGGTACTGGCTGGGCCACTACATCCCGCGGCTGCCCCTGGGCACGCCCCCCTTCCTGGCTGCCAGTACGGTCTACTTTTTTGTCTACCTGTGCGTCGTGATCGGCCTATCCGTGCTCTCTTTTCGCTTCGTCGAGCAGCCGGCGCGCCGCGTCATCAACCAGATCGTCAAGCGCCGGCGATGATGGGGATAGGTGCGGATATCCCCGCGCGGCCACGGGCGGAAAACCGCGTGGCGCGCGTGGAAATGGTTTTACTCTTTGGGCTGTTGGTCCTCTGCCTGGCCCTGCGCACGGCTCAACTGCTGGCCTGGCCCATCTTTGTCGACGAGAGCCTCTACATCCACGCGGCGCAACTGATGGACCCGCGCCTGCCCGCGACCCTGTTCACCCCGGAGAGCGCCGAGCTCGGCGGCGATCCCCCGCTCTTCGCCTGGCTGACGGCTCCGTTGCTTCACCTCCTGTCCGATCCACTGCTGGCGGCGCGGCTCACCTCGGCGCTCATCGGCACGGTGGGCCTGCCGTGGACCTGGGCCACCGCACGGACGCTCTGGGGGCCTCGCGTGGCCCTGCTGGCGGGCTTCCTCTACGCGCTGTGCCCGTTCCTGCTCTTCTATCACCGCATGGCCCTGCTCGATGGTCTGGTCGCCACCTGCGGCGCCGGCGCGCTCTACTACGCCGTGCGCCTGGCGCGACGTGGACGCGCGTTCGACGCGGGCGCCCTCGGCCTCTGCCTCGCCGCCGGCCTGCTGACCAAGATCCTGGCCGCGAGTCTGCTCCTCTTACCGCTGCTGGCCGTCGTGGCCGCCCGGCCGCGCGACCGGCGCGCCGTCGTCAGGGGCGCGGTCATCGCCGCGGTTCTTGGAGTGGCGCCGTACACGTGCCTGGCCCTGTGGCCCTACGACAACACGCCCTACTCGTTCGTCTTCCATGGCCACTTACAAGTAAATGGCGGCGTCGGCGGCCTGCTGAGCGTTATAGGGGGCCAGGCCGCGAGTTGGGCCGATGCATTGTGGCTCTATCTGACGCCGCCCATCCTGCTGTTCGCCGCGCTCGGTCTATGGGCGGCGCGGCGCGAGCGCATGGCGCTGCTGCTGGGAGC
>JAABUX010002855.1_pt1 | contig 23738 bp, 24 predicted proteins | sample 5561851 | NCBI WGS metagenome assembly JAABUX01 (sample SAMN10711883, study PRJNA513361) | rock metagenome | isolation source: Antarctica rocks | place: Antarctica: Victoria Land, Richard Nunatak red sandstone | collected 2016-01-03 | reverse complement strand
CCCCGCCCCAACAGCCTCATCGGCCGCCTCCTCGACCAGCTTCGCCGAGGCCGCGAGCTCGATGCACAAACCCCCACCGCCGAATCTGTCACTCCCAGCGAGGTCGAGGAACCTCCTATCCGTGCCACCGAACCTGTCATTCCGAGCGAAGTCGAGGAACCTGCGTTTGCCCCCGCCCAACCCGTCACTCTCCCCAACCTCTCCGCCTCCTCCGAAGCCTCCGTCTCTCGGTGTCATCCCGAGCGAAGTCGAGGGACCTGCTGTTGGGGTGCCCACGCTTATCGCAAAAGCTGGAGGCAAGAACCGCCATCCTCCATCACAGAAACGAAAACAGAAAGGGCCACAGCATCCGCCGTGACCCTTCTCAAACAAAAACGAGAAATCTACGAGGCTCGCTCCACCTCGCGCAAACGAGCCGCCTTGCCCCGCAGACCGCGAAGATAAAACAGCTTCGCCCGGCGAACCTCGTACGACCGGACCTTCTCCACCTTGTCGACTACCTTGGAGTTGTAGGGGAAGATGCGCTCGACACCCTGGCCGAAGCTCATCTTGCGAACGGTAAACGTGCCCTGCGGCCCCTTGCGGGTCGCGATCACCATACCCTCAAAGGCCTGGAGCCGTTCCTTCTCGCCCTCCCTGATCTTGACCTGAACGCGAACGGTGTCGCCGGGGGCGAAGGCGGGGAGATCGGTCCGCTCAAGCTTCGCGGCCAGTTTCTGCATAAGGGGATGAATAGACATGAGGATCTTTCCTGGGTTGAACTCAATCTCTGAGTCTACACGAGATCGCTGACATCCCGGCGCGAAAACCCTGCACCTCCGTCGCTCATCCGGGAGCCGCCTCGCCACTCTCCCGACGAAGCTCCTCGACCACCACCCGATCCTCTGCCGACAGAGCCGCAGCCTCCAGCAGATCCGGCCGATTCCGCAGCGTCTTCCCGAGCGCCAACCTCCTCCGCCACCGACGTACCGCCTCATGGTCGCCCCCCATCAGCACCTCCGGGATGGATACCCCGCGAAACTCCGCCGGCCGCGTATAATGCGGGTAGTCGAGCAGACCTCCGGCCCCGTGTGTAGCCCGCGGCACTCCATCCAAACGCGCCTCCGAAATTTCGGACTCATCCACACCAAAGCTCTCAAACCGTGACGAATCAGGGTTGCCAAGCACGCCCGGCAACAGTCGCACCACAGCATCCACCACCACCGCCGCCGCAATCTCCCCGCCCGAAAGCACGTAGTCGCCGATCGAGAGCTCGCGATCGCACAGCAGCTCGTTCACCCGCTCATCCACTCCCTCATATCGCCCGCACAGCAGCACCACCCGGTCCAGTTCCGCAAGCTCATGCGCCACCGCCTGCGTGAAACGCACCCCCTGCGCCGACAGCAGAATCACCGTCTCCCGTGCCGCCCTCCTCCCCGCCTTCTCCGAGACGCCCAGCGCCTCTACCGCATCGAAGATCGGCTCCGGCTTCAACACCATGCCCTCCCCACCCCCATACGGCCGGTCATCCACCGTCCGATGCCGATCCTTCGTGAAATTCCGCAGATCGTGGGTGAAGACCTCCACCAGCGCGGCCGCCTGCGCCCGGCGCAGCACGCCAAAGTCGAGCGGCCCACGGAAGAACTCCGGAAACAGTGTCAGGATGTCGAACCGCATCGTCGCAGATACCACAGAAGAGGGATCGATGGCTGGGAACCTCCTTGCTACGTTGAGCATAGTCGCGTCAGGCAGTTCGGGAGCGTACCCGACGTGCGAGGGATCTCCAGACCTTGTTGCCGCGCAAACTAGCCACCACCCTCACGATGACGCTCACGCTGGGTATGCTCCCCGCTGTGGCTCAGATGGTGCCGGTCGCCGGCCTGCCCGCGCCAGAGGAGCCTTCCGCAGCCTACACCTCAGCGTCCACTCTCTCCCTCACGCCTGCCGCCCTCTCACCGAACCTTTCGGCGGCAATCGGCGGCGTCCAACTCCCACCACCGGCTCTCCGTCACCATGACCTGCATATTGGCCCCTTCTCCACCGTCGCTCTCGGTTTCACGGCCGGAACCCTGGGCCCCGGTCTCGAACTCGCCGTTCCCCTAGCCCGATCCCTCAACCTCCGGGTGGGCGGCATCTACTTCAACCTCCAATACCCCTTCACCATCGACGGCGTGAACTACGACGCGGGGATGAAGTTGACCTCCGGGCAGGCGATGATGGACTGGTACCCGAAGCACCGCGGCTTTCATGTAAGCGCCGGCGCGCTTTACTTCAAGAGCATGGTGGACGCTGCTGCGGGCGTTGCTCCTGGGCAGCGGTTCAAGCTTGGGGGAACGACGTATCTCAACAGCGTCGATGATCCCGTCGGAGGTACGGCGTCGCTCAGCTTTCCGCGCAAACTCGCTCCCATGGTTCTCCTGGGCTTCGGAAACCTCATCCCCCGCAGTGGGCGACACATCTCGGTTCCGTTTGAGATCGGAGGTGCCTACCTCGCGCCGCCACAGATCAACCTTCAACTCGCCGGCACTGCGTGTACCGATCAGGGTTGCTTCAACACCGCGACGGACCCTACTACGCAGACCAACCTGACGCAGGAAAGGGAAAAACTGAACACTGACATCCGGCTCCTTAAGATCTACCCAGTCGTCTCACTGGGCTTCGCGTTGCGTTTCTGATCCGCAGAGATGGATGCGGTATTCAGATCCAGCAGACCTTCCGGCAACTCCATGTAAAGCATCTTCCGTTCCGTATCTACGCTGCTGAGGAGATTCTTTGCGAAAGGGATCAGAAGCTCACCCGACGGCAGATCGACCACAAGCAGAGGTGCAGCTTCTTCAAGCCGGCGTTTTCCATCCGGTGTCGTCATGAATTGCACATCGCGAACCGTACCGATTGGAATATCGTGATCGTAGATCGTGCAGCCAACTAGTTCATCTACGTAGACACTGCCCTCGGTGAGGGGAACGCGGTCGGTCCCGGGCACGATAACCTCCAGGCCTCCGAGGGATTGCGCACTCTCGATCGAGTCCACACCATCGAATCCCAGCACGATGCGACCCTGGTTGCGCCCATGAGGAAGCCATCCGGAGGCGATCGTTAGCTGACGAGCTTCTGAAGAATCGCCACTGAAATGTTCCTTGGCGAGGTACACCGTCCGGCCTGGTTCGAACCGCTCCGGAAAGTCAGTGAGCATGTTGGCAAGCAACTCACCCTTCCGTCCTTGCGGACGGATTAGTTGGGCAAGCACGACCCAGTCTGTCTGGAGATCCGGCACAGGAGACGACTATATCCGAATCGCGACGCCCACGATGTGCGCTTAATGGTTCGCAAGGCCCGGCTCTGGGACAGGGTTCTCCTCGACGATATCGAGGGAGAATCGGTGTTTGAGCTTCATACTGGCCGCACCCAAGATCGTTCGGAGAGAACGAGCGGTACGCCCTTGGCGGCCGATGACCTTGCCGAGATCGGTTGGTGCCACCCTAAGTCGAAGGATCGTTCCGTCGCCATCGGGAATGGCATCCACGGCGACTGTTTCTGGACTGTCAACAAGCGATTGGGCAACTTCGAGCATTAGCTTCTTCATACTCGATGAAGGGTCGATCCCTACTATCGAGTCCATGGCCTGCGTCATCACACATACCTCCTGGGAGTCACGCGTGACACTCATGCTGGCATCGTTTGCCCTGTCTAAGCAGGATCTTCCGGACGTCAACTAATGCGAGTGAAACTACAGTGCACGTTCTTTGACAACCGCAAGGGCGATCGAAGAGCATGGTGGCGTCTCCGGAGAGGAGGCACCACATGAGAACGAGTCTACGGGAGCAAAGGGAGGGGACTGCGTCCCAAATGACAGAAGCCTAAACCTTAGGAACCTGTTGGAGTACCCATCGTTACTTCAATCAGAGACCTACGATGCGGGAATTGGCTCCGCTGGGGCTGCTGCCGGCAGGACCGTCAGTAATTTGCCCACGCGCTCCGAGAGTTGTGCTCCGTTGCGGGTCCAGTATTCGATGCGATCGCGCTTAAAGTCCACCGTGGCTGGAGTGGTGCGGGGGTTATAGGTGCCGACGACCTCAACGGAACGACCATTGCGGGCACGATCCTTCTCGATAACAACGACGCGATAGTGGGGCTGCTTGCGTGCTCCAACACGCGCCAAACGGATCATTAACACTGGATTGCCTTTCGAAGCATGAATTGGTGGGCGGAACGGAAGCAGAGCTGACCAGGGAAGAGTTCCTCTTCACCACCCAACATCTAAGTATGGAGGAAGCGCTGGCTTTTCGCAACGTCGGAGCGATGTCACAGGGGAGGGAAGAGGAAGCGCAGGACGTCGCCGAACCGGCGGGCCCAAGCCTCTTCATTGTGAAGGCCACCCTCGACACGGCTGTAGGAGAGGTTCTGACCGGCGTTCCACCCATGCTGCAAGAGCGTTCGATAGAGCAGGTCTGCATCCCGCAGGTGACGTGCGCCCTCGGCGGTTCCCATGTCCATCCAGATCTTCATCTGCATCTTCATCTCTGGCCTGGCCTCGACACGGGCAACGAAGTTGAGCATGCTGCGATGGTCCCACCACAGCGAGGGAGACATAACGGCAAGTCGGCCGAAGATCTCCGGATGTTTAAGGCCGATGTATAGGGAGATGAGACCGCCCAGGGAAGACCCACCCAGACCGGTATCCGTTGGTCCGAGGAGCGTTCGGTAGCGATCGTCTATCAGCGGCTTGAGCTCTTCGATCAGCAGCCGGGCGTAACTTTTGCCATCTCCTCCGCCGAGTCTGAAGTCGCTCGTGGGCGTGTACTCTGCCATGCGGCGCAGCCCGGTGTTGGCAACTCCAACGAGGATGACCGGCTGGATTGCGCCGGCCTCGACCAGGTCGTCGGCGGTGGTATGCGCGCGCCACGTACATCCGGGGATGTACGAGGTTCTGCCATCGAAGACGTTCTGCCCATCGTGGAGATAGAAGACCGGGAATCGCCTCTCCGAAGTTTCCCGGTAGATCTTCGGCAGGTAGACGCCGACAGAGCGATCGTCTTCAAGAATGGCTGAGTGAAACCTGTGAAGCTCGTACCGTTCGCCGGAAAGGAGGCGGTCTTCCGGCACGTCATGGTTGCGTGTGGCAGAGTCGTGAGCCGTGTCCGGCTCCGGAACAAATCCGAATGGAGATGGAGATAGTGATTTCAATCGAGAAGCACCTCTAACGGGTGCGCTAGGATTATCAGATTAGCAGAGGGACAAGCATGAAGCGGGAGTACTGCAGGTGGTTTTCCGGATCTCTTGGACGTGACATGGAGATACTTGTCTTCGGTCACTCCGGACTTCCGGTTCTGGTCTTCCCAACGTCTGGCGGCCGCTTCTATGAGTTCGAGGAGAACGGCATGGTGCATGCCGTTGTACGGGATGTCGAGGAAGGCAAGATCCAGTTCTTCTGTGTCGATTCGGTCAACGGAGAGAGCTGGTATAACCGAGAAGTTCCTCCGCGCTGGAGAATCGCACGGCATGTGCAGTATGAAGAGTATGTGCTGCGGGAGGTCTTGCCGCTGATCTGGAACTGGAACGGAGGGGAGCGCCCGGTGGCGCTCGGGTGCAGCCTTGGCGGATTCAACGCAGCCAGCATCGCACTTCGGCACCCATCGATCTTTCGAGGCTTTCTCTCGATGAGTGGCATCTTCGACCCGTGTCGATTTCTGCACGGCTACTACGACCAAGATGTCTACTTTCACTCACCTCCGCACTTCCTCGCAAATCTCCATGACCCGCATGAGCTAGCAAAGTACCAGGGCAATGCGTATGTTCTGGCGACGGGTGTCCACGACCAATGCTGGGATGCCAACGAACGTATGGCAGACGTTCTCCGTGCGAAGAACATCGCTCACCGTCTGGATGTCTGGCAGGATGGAATGAGGCACGACTGGCCATGGTGGCGTCGAATGATTCAAACTTATTTGTGAATCCAGTTTTGGAGGTGTGATGGCGAAGATTGGTGTGCTGTTTGGCATGGAGAATAGTTTTCCAGGCGCTCTTGTTGAGAAGATCAACGCGATGGGGGTGCCGGATGTCGGTGCGGAGTTCGTGCATGTGGGCGGTGTCGAAATGGCGGAGCCATCCGGCTACGACGTGATTGTCGATCGCATCTCGCACGATCTTCCGTTCTACCGGTCCTTTCTCAAGAACGCTGTTCTGAGCGGCACGCGGGTCATCAACAATCCGTTCTGGTGGTCGGCCGATGACAAGTTTTTCAACTACGCTCTGGCGGCGAAGCTGGGCGTCGCCGTTCCGAAGACGGTGCTGTTGCCGCACAAGTACTTCCCGCCTCAGATCAACAGCCAGTCCCTTCGCAATCTTGAATTCCCTTTGAACTGGGACCGGATCTTCGAGTATGTCGGCTTTCCGGCATTTCTGAAGCCGCACGATGGAGGCGGCTGGCGCGATGTCTACCATGTGCACCACCCGGGAGAGTTCTTCGCCGCATATGAGCAGACACGGGATCTTTGCATGACGCTGCAGGCAGCCGTGAACTTCAAGGAGTACTTCCGCTGCTACGTCGTCGGCCAGAGCGAGGTGCGCATCATGCCGTACGACCCCCGTCGGCCACACCACGAGCGTTACTTGCTCGATCCGCCGGAGTATGATCCTCAGCTCATCAAGAGGGTGGAGCAGGATGCGCTGACGTTGTGCCGCGCGCTTGGATATGACCTCAACACCGTGGAGTTTGCGGTGGAAGATGGAATCCCGTATGCGATCGACTTTATGAATCCTGCCCCGGACGCCGACCTCCACTCCGTCGGGCAGGAGAACTTCACGTGGATCGTGGACGCAGTTGCCCGTCTCGCGGTTCAGAAAGCACAGTCGTCCGATGAGCCGCAGCTGCCGCTCAGCTGGGCCACGATGCTGGCGGGGAAGTTTCCTTCCGCTTCGTCCCCGGCCGAGAGTGTTCGTCCGAAACGTGGCTCTAAGAAGCTGTCGAAGACGACGGAGTAGGGGGATCACAGGGTACGAGGTGCTACGCTATGCTCCTCAACTTACGGGAGAGTGCATGAGGCCATCGTTCACGCTGGGCATCGAAGAGGAGTATCAGACCGTCGATCCGGAGACCCGTGATCTGCGTTCACATATCGCCACGGAGATGCTGGCGACGGGCAACCTGAGGCTGGAAGAGCGTGTTAAGGCGGAGATGCACCAGTCCGTGATCGAGGTGGGCACACGGGTCTGCCGCGACATACGCGAGGCACAGGAGGATCTCTTTGACCTCCGTCGGAACATGGTGAGGCTGGCTGAGGAGAATGGCCTCATTCTGGTTGCCGGGGCAACGCATCCTTTTGCGGACTGGCGCATGCAGGAGATCTACCCTGACCCGCGCTACGCTCAGGTAGTCGAGGACCTGCAGCTTGTCGCACGCGCAAACCTCATCTTTGGGCTCCATGTGCATGTCGGCATCGAGGACAAGGAGGTGGCGATCCGGGTGATGAACTCCCTGCGATACTTCCTTCCGCACATCCTTGCGCTATCCACGAACTCGCCCTTCTGGCAGGGCATGGAGACCGGCTACAAGAGCTACCGGGCAAAGGTCTTCGAGAACTTTCCCCGCACAAACCTCCCTGACTCGTTTGCAAGCTACTCCGAGTTTGAGAGCTATGTGGATCTCCTCATTAAGACGAACTGCATCGACAACGCCAAGAAGATCTGGTGGGACATCCGGCCCCATCCCTTCTTCGACACGATCGAGGTTCGGATCTGTGACATTCCGCTACGCGCGGCAGAGACGGTCGCCATCGCCGCGCTGATCCAGGCAACGGCCTGCAAGCTCTGGCACCTTCACTCGCGCAATGTCGATTACCGGGCCTACTCGAGGGCGCTGCTTATGGAAAATAAGTTCCGCGCTGTACGTTATGGGCTTGACGGCAAGATGATCGACTTCGGCAAGCAGGAGGAGGTCCCTGCGCGCGATCTAATTATCGAGTACCTCGATTTCGTCGATGACGTTCTTGAGGAGCTCAACAGCCGCGAGCAAATCGGGTATATTCGCACGATGCTGGAGCAAGGATCGGGAGCCGATCGTCAGCTCCGGGTCTTTCGAGAGACCGGCGACATGCTCGCCGTGGTCGATTACATGGCTCTAGAGACCAAGTCAGGTCTCTAAATGCATCTAACTTGGGGAGCCGCACACAGCCCCGGAAGGAGTGTTCCACTGAAGACCGATATCATGTCCGGCCAGGCACAAGCGCAAACAACAGAGCTCCGCTCTACCCCCTTTCCCGAGGATTTCTGTTTCGGCGCAAGAAACGCTGTCACGACCTGCCTTCAGATCCAACACGATGAGAAAGTGACGTTGATCACCGATCGCAAGTGCCAGGCGATCGCTGCTGCTCTCGCGGTTGAGTTAGATGCGCTGGGCTGCGTATGGAATGGCTTCATCCTCGAGGAGATTGGTGCTAGACCCGTGAAGGAGATGCCGGCGACGGTGCTCGAAGATATGGAGACCTCTCAAGTCAGCATCTTCGCGGTGGAGGTCCAGGCAAACGAGCTGCGCAGCCGCATGCAGATGACCGATGTGGTCAACCGGCGCCATATGCGGCACGCTCATATGGTCAACATCACGCCTGAGGTGATGACCCAGGGCATGCGCGCGGACTTCCAGGCGATCGATCGTCTGAGTCAGGCAGTGCTCGACAAGGTTCGAGCCGCCAGCTATGTGCGTGCCACCACGGCAGCGGGCACCGACATCCATGCCGAGCTCTCCAAAATTTATCGCTGGTTCAAGACCTCCGGGATCATCAGTGCGGAGAAGTGGGGGAATCTTCCCGGAGGGGAGTGCTTTACTGCTCCACAGGAGGTCAACGGAGTTTTTGTCGTGGACGGAGTGGTGGGAGATTACCTGTGCGCTCGCTACGGCATTCTTCGCGCAACACCGCTGACGATCAACATCGAGGGGAACCGCATCACGCGGGTTTCCTGCGAGAACAAAGATCTGGAACGGGACTTCTGGGCCTATACGCACACTGACGAGAATTCAGATCGCGTCGGGGAGTTCGCTATCGGGACCAACATCGGAGTCGAGCGCGTGATCGGCAACATCCTCCAGGATGAAAAGTTCCCTGGCGTACACATCGCCTTCGGAGATCCGTATGGCGCGCACACGGGGGCGAACTGGAAGTCTTCGACCCACATCGACGTGGTCGGTCTCCGCTTTAACATCTGGCTCGGCAGTGCATCGGGCGAAGAGCAGATCATGCGTGACGGGGTATTTTTGCTGCCGCACTGATGGTAGTGGCGAAGGTCCGGCCTGCTTCACCGAACGTTCCACAGCAGCACAGCAACAGAGTTGGTAGACTATGCTCGAACCATACCGATGCGACTTCAATCGGAGTTTCAAGCCGGCGGCCTACTTGGACCTGATCTCCGCTTTAGAGGTCAAGACCGAGGAGACGATGGACTTTCGGGTCTGTGAGACACCATGTTTTATCCCGAAGCTGCTACTTGAGGAGATGGCTGCTGCCGGGCGGGAGATGACCCTGACACTGACCGGCGACGAGGCCTACCGCAGGGCATCGAACATCTCCATCCCTGAGCGCTACGGTGTTCCCAACGAGAGCTCGCAGCCGAACTTTATGACGGTGGACTTCGGCTTTGTCCGCGAGGCGGATGGCAACATCGGGTTCAAACTGGTAGAACTACAGGCATTTCCGTCGGTGTACGGGTATCAGGATCTCCTGTCCCGGCAGTATGTCAGGTCGTATGGACTTCCGGAGAGTTTGAGGTGGCACCTCGGAGAACATACGGAGGAGAGCTACTGGCGCCTTCTCGATCGTGTGGTTGTCGGCGCTCACGACCCGCGCACGGTGGTCTTGCTGGAGGTGAGCCCGGAGAAGCAGAAGACTCGCTCTGACTTTCGTATCATGGAGCAAAGGCTCGGCATAACCACTGTAGATATAGCCAAGGTCTTGAAGCAGGGTTCGAAGTTGTTTTACGTCGAAGGAGGACAGCCTGTCCCAATTGAGCGTATCTACAACCGCGCCATCGTGGACGAGATTGAACGCGAAGGGATTACCCCAGGCTTCGATCACCGGGAAGACCTCGACGTCGAGTGGGCTGGGCACCCCAACTGGTACTTCCGGGGGAGCAAGTTTTCTCTCCCCTTTCTCAAACACCCCTCTGTCCCGCGTGCCGTCTTTCTCGATGAGTGGTTTCGGGGCAGCAGCCATTTGCTTCCGGCCGAACGAGACCAGATCCTTCTCAAGCCGCTCTATTCCTTTGCTGGAAAAGGAATCCAGTTTGCACCTACCGAAGAAGATCTGCGCGCGATTCCTGAAGAACAGCGGCACCTCTACCTCCTGCAGGAGAGGGTTAATTTTGAACCCGTTATTGAGACACCGTTCGGGCCTACCCAGGCTGAGGTGCGCATCATGTACCTATGGCCGGATGGGGGGGAGCTCGAACCGGTGATCAGCCTTGTCCGCCTCGGCCGTGGGTTGATGATGGGAGTCGACCACAACCGGAATCAGGAGTGGGTTGGCGGTTCGGCGGCACTGTTCCCAGAAGGGGAAAGTGTGGAATAGTTCAAGCAAAAAAAGCCTAGAGCTGAGGGGAACTAAGATACACTCCTCGTGACTGCTCCACCGTTGCTCGTGGTGGGAGTGCGGAGGAAGATTTGGTTGCTACGGAGAGGACCTCGGGAGTCACTCCCGTTCGAACGGCTGTCCGCTTTCCGATGAAGTTAGTGATTCTCATCGGCACTCCGGAAGGTCTGCTGGAAGCCACGACAGAGAACATCTCCGCGAACGGCCTTCTGTTTGTAAGTGACCGTCTACCTGATGTCGACAGCAAGATCGAATTCACCATACACATGCCCTCGGCCGTCATGGGATCCGAGAAGGATGTCATGATCCACTGCTTTGGGCGCGTTGTGCGTCACCAAGACCATGGAGATAAGAAGAAAGCTGCTGCTGTTATTGACGAGTATTATCTGAAGGCCTGAACATGACCCAAATTTCCCCAAGTCAATTGCAAGATGGCGATGAGCTACCGCACGATGTGACCGGCCCTCCTGGTATCCGTGTCGTGCTTGCAGATTCGCAGGCGATCTACCGTGTTGGCATGAAGAAGATCTTTGCCATCGAGGACGACATCCGGGTAGTAGCGCAAGTGGAGACTCTGAGTAATCTCTATGCTGCGCTCGATCTGTATCCGACCGACGTGGTGATTCTTGAAGGCCAGCTCATCTCGGGCACGATTGATGCTGTGCCGGAGCTTGTTCGTCAGGCTCCTCAGGCGAAGTTGATTGTGCAGGTCAGTGAAACGGATGAGGCGAACACGGTGGAGTTGTATCGCCGAGGGGTGCGGGGGGTCGTTCCGCGCTCGATCTCACCGGATCTGCTGGTAAAGTGTGTTCGCAAGATCGCGGATGGGGAGACCTGGATCGATAACCAGTCGATCAGCTGGGTAATCGAGGCATACCGGTCACAGGCGACGATGCTGACGAACCCTCGGGTGCAGCCGAAGCTCTCACGGAAGGAGCTTTCGATCATCAGCTGCATTACACGGGGCATGCGCAACAAGGAGATCGCCTACCAGATCGGTACGACCGAACAGGTCATTAAAAACTACCTGCGCAAGGTTTACGACAAGCTGGGCGTCTCCGATCGTCTTGAACTGGCGCTTTACTGCCTCCATCACGAGTTGCTGAAACAGTACGACGAGGTGCAGGACCCTGGGTCGCCGGGACGGCCGACAGAAGTGACGCAGCCGCTAAGCGCCAAGATGTAAGCGGAGCCGCGGCAGCGGCTCCGCTTTTTTCCTAATCGCCACCGGTTAATTGCTACTGCTTGTCGATCTCGATATCGATGGTGAACTTGACGTCGTCGCCGATCATGGGCGGAGTGTACTTTCCGCCGAAGTTGTAGTCGGCGCGCTTGATGGAGCCGGTGGCGGAGAAGCCGCTGACCGTCTTGCCACCCGGGCCTTTCTGCGGGGGAGCGGGGCCGTCCACGTCGAGGGTGACGGGCTTGGTGATGCCGTTAAGGGTGAGGTCTCCGGTCATCTGCAGCTTGCCGCTGGCGTTTGAGAGGCTTGTGGACTTGAAGGTGATCTGCGGGTACTTGCTGGCGTCGAAGAATTCGGGCGATTTGAGGTGCTTGTCGCGGGCGTCGTTGCTGGTGGAGACGGTAGAGGTCTCGAGGGTGGTGTTGACGGAGGACTTGGTCACGTCCTTGTCGTCGAGTTGCACGGTGCCCTTGACTCCGGTAATGGAGCCGTGGACGGTGCTGACGCCGAGATGGCGAATCTGGAAGTCTGCACTCGAGTGGGCAGGGTCGATGGTCCAGGTGGAGGTTTGTGCCTGGCCTGCGATGGAGCCGAGGGAAACGGCGAGGAGCGTTGCGAGCGGGAGAGATCTTGCTTTCATTTGGCGGGTCAACTTTCGTGCGGTCAGGATAGACACCGCTCCCTGTTTTGCTTCAGGCAGGTTTGAGGAGCTGGGCAGAAGATGCGGCGAAGGCTCGTGAAGATACAACCTTTTCTTCGCCCGCCGCCCCCCCCCGACCCTACTCATATGACGCAAAATATTCTATTCATAAGGTTTAAGGCTGTACTTCAAGCTCAAAAGTCCCATAATTAGGGTCCATTCCGCTCAAAGTCCTCCATTCGTTGGTGTTAAGAGTTCGTGGAGAGTTGGCTACTATAAAGCCTTAAGACCATGGTAGCTGGTTGAGGACCTCGGTTACGCCATCTTTTCATGACTTATTGAGCAGTGTCGCTCGGGTGTGACTGGCTGCGTGGAAAGGAGCCCGGGGCTAAGACCTGTCCCCTTCGCGATTTCCGCAGCGCTGAAGAGAGTGTTTCGGAGCAGGGGATCTGAGCGGGAGGTGAGACTTACCTGTGTGCGATCTCGGGCTCTAGCCGGAACGGCCATGGATAGAGGAGAATGGAGCCGTTGCTGCTGCGCCCCGAAGTGGCGGACAGCAGTGGGATGGGGAGAGATGCGATGGCGACGTTGAATGCGGTTCCGGTGGACGAGAGGGCGAAGCTGAAGGCGGCGGCGCCGTTTCTGATTGAGCAGGACCCAAGTGCGTATACGGAGGAGCAGCACGCAGTGTGGGGGGAGTTGGTGCGACGGCGGATGCCGCAGCTTCGGGCGCATGCGTGCCGCGAGTACCTTGCGGGGTTTGAACAGATTGGGCTGCAGGAGGACCGGCTGCCTGATCTGAAGGCGGTGAGTGCGCGGCTGGGGCCGAGGACGGGTTGGCAGTCGACGCCGGTGAGTGGGTTTCTGCCGGCGGATGCATTTTTTGAGATGCTGGCGAACCGGATGTTTCCGACGACGACCTGGCTGCGATCGCGGGAGAGCATGGAGTACACGCCCGAGCCGGACATCTTCCACGATGTGTTTGGGCATGTGCCGATGCATGCGCACACGGTGTTTGGGGATTTTCTGCAGCACTATGGACGGGCGTGTGCGGAGCTGAAAAGTGCCGAAGCGCTGGAGCAGATGGGCCGCCTGTTCTGGTTTACGGTGGAGTTTGGGCTGATCCGGCAAGACGGCGAGGTGAAGGTTTATGGGAGCGGGCTGATCAGTTCGCACGGGGAGTGCACGCGGGTGCTGGAGGGTGGGTGTGAGGTGCGGCCCTTCGATCTGGACGAGGTGCTGCAGCAGAGATTCGATACGGGGGCGATGCAGCCGGTGCTGTTTGCGGTGGAGAGCTTTGACCAGATCTATGAGGCGACGAAGTTGGCGGAGGAGCGGCTGGGATAGGTGGTGCTCGCGTTTACAGTGAGATATGGACGTTGTCGGTGGCACAGACCTTATTGTTTTCGATGAAGCTGGAGAGGATGGGGCACCCGGCGTTCCCGTTCGGGGGTCGGATGCGCAACGGCAAAGATCAGGACAAATACAGGGGGCCTTCGCTGCGCTCAGGATGACGGCGTAGAAAAAACAACAGCAACAGTAAAGCAATAGCAGCAGCCAGAGCGAGACAACGGCGGAAGCAGAAACAAGAGCAGACGATGGTAGACCGGCAAGCGACCGGTAGGTATGGGGAGAGGTTTGGAGTCAGCAAGAGACTTGGCATGGTGAGCAATGCGCCGGAGGCGAGAGCGAGGGTGCGGGCGCTGGGGCCGTCGTTGATTCGGGAGGTGGCGAATGCGGCGATGCACCGGGAGGGGGTGCTGCGGTTCTGGTTTGGGGAATCGGATCAGCCGACGCCGCGGTTTATTCGCGAGGCTGCGGCGGCTTCGCTGCGGGATGGGGAGACGTTTTACACGGAGAACCTGGGCCGGAGGTATCTGCGGGAGGGGATTGCGGAGTATGTGACGGGGCTGCACGGGCGAAGGTTTGGGGTGGAGCGGATTGCGGTGACGAGCTCGGGGGATTCGGCGTTGATGCTGGCGAGCCAGATGGTGCTCGATCCGGGCGATCGGGCGGTGCTGGTGACCCCGATGTGGCCGAACCTGGTAGAGATTCCGCGGATTCTTGGGGCAGAGCCGGTGTGTGTGCCGCTGGAGGTGAGTGGCGGGCGATGGGTGCTGCCGATGGAGAAGGTGATCGAGGCGCTGACGCCCGAGACGCGGATGCTGTATGTGAACTCGCCGAACAATCCGACCGGATGGACGTTTACGGTGGAGGAGCAGCGGATGCTGCTCGAGCACTGCAGGGAACGCGGGATCTGGGTTTTGGCGGATGACGTGTATGAGCGGCTGTACTTCGGGGAGGGCGAGGGCGGCCGCGTAGCCCCTTCGTTTTTGTCAATCGCGGAGGAGGGCGATCGGGTGATCAGCATCAACAGCTTTTCGAAGGCATGGCGGATGACGGGGTGGCGGGTGGGCTGGATGGTGGTGCCGCCGGCGCTGCTACCGGCGCTGGCGAGCTTGATCGAGTACAACACGTCGTGTGTGCCCGAGTTTGTCCAGAGGGCCGCGGCGGTGGCGTTGCGGGACGGTGAGGGGGAGATCGACTGCTTGCGCGGGGAGCTGGTGCGGGCGCGGGAGCGGCTGCTCCGCGGGCTGCACGGGATTGCGGGTGTGGATGTGCCGGCTGCGGATGGGGCCATGTATGCGTTCTTCCGGATTGCGGGGGAGCGGGATTCGGTGGGGTTGGCGAAGCGGCTGGTGGAGGATGCCGGGCTGGGGCTGGCGCCTGGGCGAGCGTTTGGACCGGAAGGGGAGGGCTGGCTGCGGTGGTGCTATGCGACGGAGCTGGGGAAGATCGATGAGGGTGTGGAGCGGCTGCGGAGATTTCTGCGCGGGCGATAGGGCCGGAATAAAGAGAGCTTGTATGTCGTCAACAGATACACCGGGGCTGAAGCCCCTTCCCCGCCGAGATTGACGTTCAGAGGCTTGGAGGCCGCTGCTCCCACCGAAGATGCGAGAGCGCAGCAACGCGGAATGCGGCCTTAGCCGGTGAACTCCTCCTCTTGGGTTTGGGCGATCTGCTGACGGTGGGTGGTTTGCTGGGCCAGGAGATGGCCGATGGCGACTGCGGCGAAGCAGAGGACTACGGAGAGGACGACGTTGGTGAGGGCGCGGAGCCAGGCGCCGGAGCGGGCGAGGTCGAGCGTTTGGAGGCTGAAGGAGGAGAAGGTGGTGAAGCCTCCGCAGATGCCGACCATGACAAAGAGGCGCGTATTTTCGGAGGCGGCGAAGCGGGTGCCCTGGAGCGTGAGGGTGCCGAAGTAGCCGATGATGAAGCTGCCGATGATGTTGATGAGGATGGTGCCCCAGGGGAGGCCGGTGCTGATGGGCAGGGTGAGGCGGGTGAGGACGTAGCGGAGGAGGCCGCCGAGGGCGCTGCCGAGGGTGACGTAGAGGTAGGGAAGCATCTTCTGTCGCGGGTCTCCTTGAGGTGAGGACACTGTGGCAGAAGTCATCAGCCCGGGTGGGGGCGGTTGAGGGGAGACTTCATTCCCGCTGCGGCTATGGTAGCGCAGGCGGGTTGGGCACGTGGGTTGCGGGTTGGATGGCGTCCCCGATGAGGAGGAGGACGGGGGCTGGTCCGGTGTTGGCGGAGCGGAGGTGCTGGAGGGTGGTGGTGTGGGTGTGCTCGTGGGGTGTGGAGGCTCGGGAGATGGCGGTGACGGGGGTGGCGGGGGCGATGCCGGAGCGGATGAGGTCGTGGGCGAGGGTTTCGAGGTTGGGCCCGGGCATGTAGAGGACGAGGGTGGCGTCGGTGGGGAGGGGGCCTTGCCAGATGGGCTGCGGGTTTGGGTCTAGATCCGGCTTATTGGCGGCGTGGTGGGCGGTGGCGAGGATGAGCTTGGAGGCGGAGGTGCGGTCGGTGAGGGGCGTCTGGAGGGAGGCGGCGGCGGCGAAGGCGGCGGTGATGCCGGGGACGATTTCGAAGGCGATGTGGGCGGAGCGGAGGGCGGCGATCTCTTCGCCGGCGCGGCCGAAGATGAGCGGGTCGCCGGACTTGAGGCGGAGGACGGAGTCGCCATTGCGGGCTCCCTTGATGGTGAGGGCGTGGATTTCGGCTTGGGTGATGCGGTGCTCGCCGCAGCGTTTAGCGACGGAGACAGTGCGGGCGGCGGGATTGGCGAGGGCGAGGATTTCGGGGGAGATGAGGCCGTCGGCGAGGATGAGGGTGGCGGAGGTGAGGAGCTGGTGGGCGCGAAGGGTGAGGAGGTCGGGGTTGCCGGGGCCAGCGCCGACGAGGTAGACGTGGCCGGGCTGGGCGTCTTTGTCTGTTGATGCGGCGGGAGGAGCGGAGGGTGTTGCCGGTACGGGCACGGGACTTTGTGGCGGAAGGGTGCGACCGGCTCCGGTGATGCTGACGGTCTCGGGATCCTTCGCTGTGCTCAGGATGACGGCTCTTCCTTGTGGCGGCGGGATGTGCGGGTCGCTGCTCATTCGGGGTCAGAGGGGGGGTCGGCGGTCACGGTCACTGGGACGCGGTCGGGGCGGGGGTTGGTTTGGGCGTGGCGGCGGGCTAGGGTGCGGGAGGGGCAGGCGTCGTAGGCGCAGACGTCGCGGGAGGCTAGGGTGTGGAGGATTTGTTTGCGGGCTTCGTTGAGAGGTTCGAGCTGTAGGACCTCGCGGCGGAGGTTGCCGAGCTCGTTGAGCCAGTCGCCAGCGTCAAGGGGAAGGATGCTGTTGATCTCTTTGCGGAGGCGCTGGGCGAGGGCGGGGGAGTGGCCGGCGGTGGAGATGGCGATCTGGAGATCGCCGCGGCGGACGACGGAGGGGAAGTAGAAGTCGCAGAAGGGCGGGTCGTCGACGGCGTTGATAAGGATGCCGGCGGCCTCGGCTTCGGCGAAGACGGCTCGGTTGACGGCCGGGTTGTCTGTGGCGGATACGGCGAGGAAGTATGGGGGTTGCGAGGAGCTGAGGTCGCCACCTTGGTAAGGGCGTTGGTAGAGTGTGATCTCGCCGGCGGCGTCGAGATCGAGGATGCGGGGGCTGGCGTGGGGCGCGATGACGGTGACATGGGCCTCCGCGGCGAGGAGGGACTCGATCTTGGACTCGGCGAGGTGGCCGGCGCCGATGACGACCGTGGGGCGGGCGGTGAGTTTGAGGAAGATGGGGAAGAGGGACATGGTGGAGCTCTCCGGCGGTACTTGGGGGTACCCTCCCCCCCCGTACTAAGTACCCAAGGTCTTCGATCGAGGCGGTTTAGGTCTGGACTTGCATGGTGATGGTCCGTTGCGGGCCGGTCCCAGTTCAGGAGAGGATTCCGCACTTTGCGAGCGCTTGTTCTCAAGTATAGAGAGATGGCGGTGGTATTTGCGCCAAGCGGCTCCAGGCTCGTGCCGATTCGCATGGGACACGATAGGGTCTCAGGGCGGAAGGGTTCAAGCGCGTTGGTGGGTGAGATCTCTCGGGATCCTTCGCTGCGCTCAGGATGACAACAAGACGGACGGCGGAGTGTACAGGGAAGAGCTGCTGGGAGTTGCTTAGGATTGGCCAGCTATGTTTTGGGACGGGTGGAGGATGCGCCAGCCTTGCTGGGCGGCGAGGTTGGTGAAGGTGGGGTTGTGATGGGTGATGAGGGCGATCTTTTTGGCTCGGGTCCAGCCTTTGATTTGTTTCTCGCGGGCTATGGCCTGGCGGATGTCTTCGTAGGTTTCGTGGTGGAGGAGGCGGTGGCAGTTGTACTTCGTGGCGAAGCCGGACTTCACGCCGGACTTATGTTCTAGGAGGCGGCGGTCGAATTTGCTGGTGATGCCGGTGTAGAGGGTTCCGGTGGTGCTGCCGAGGATGTAGACGTGGCCTTGAGGCATGGCTTGTGGGTTTTGTGGCGGAAAGGTTCGGACGGTTTGGGCTGGTGTGGTCTCTCGGGATCCTTCGCTGCGCTCAGGATGACAGCAAAAGCTGGGTGTTGCTATGGCTGCGCTCAGGATGACAGCAAAAGCGGGGTGTTGCTATGGCTGCGCTCAGGATGACAGCAAAAGCGGGGTGTTGCTATGGCTCGAACTGGCTATGGTTCGGGTATGGCTTCAGTGGGCTATGCTCCGTTGGCAACGGCAACGGCAACGGCAACGGCAACGGCAACGGCAACGGCAACGGCAACGGCAACGGCAACGGCAACGGCAACGGCAACGGCAACGGCAACGGTACGGTAACGGCACGGCAACGGCGCTCGAATGGCAACTTCCGACGCGGTCTGGGATCAGGCGTCGACGGCGTGGCGACCTCCTGCGGGGGCGGGGTCTCGGGTTTCGGGTGGGGGCAGTTGCGAGATGGGGGTGGCGGCGAGGTGGGCGCGGAGGAGTTCGTCTTCGGTGCGGCTGAACCAGGCGCGGAGGTCTTCGTTGGGTTGGCGGGCCTGGAGGTAGGCGCGGAGGAGGCGTTCGATGGCTTCGGGGACGTCTTCGGCGGCGGCTCGGTAGCCGATGGGGCGGGCGGGTTTGGCGTATTTGCCGACGGAGCCTCCGACGCAGAAGAAGAAGGCATCGACGAGGGCGCCATTCTGCTTGATTTTTTTTCCTTCGAGGCCGATGTCGGCGATCCAGTGCTGGCCGCAGGAGTTGGTGCAGCCGGTGACGTGTAGCTTGATCTGCTGGTCGAAGGTGGGGAGGCGCTCCTCCATCTCTTCGACGAGCCATTTGGAGAAGGCCTTGGTCTCGGAGATGGCGAGCTTGCAGAATTCGGTGCCGGTGCAGGCGATGGCTCCGCGCCAGAAGGGGGTTACGTCGACGTAGAGATCGATGTTCCTGAGTTCGGCGATGAGGTCGTGGACGCGGGCGTTGGGGACGTTGGCGATAAGGATGTTCTGGGTGATGGCGGCGCGGAGGTGGCCGTCGCCGAACTGCTCGGCTAGGTCGGCTAGCGCGAGGAGCTGATCTCCGGAGAGGCGGCCGCGGAGGACGGAGGCGCCTACGGCGGAGAGGCCTGGCTGGCGCTGGGGGGTGATGCCGATGTGGTCGCGGTAGATGTCTTCGGGGATCTGATCCTGTTGGAGCTGGGCGGCGTCGAGGGTGGCTGAAGGGTTGGCGTTGCCGCTGGACCCCACCCTTTCCTGCGGAAAGAATGGGGCACCCGGTTCATGGGTGGCATTCGACTCCACCCTTTCCGGCGACGAGGCTGTCGGAGAGGATGGGGCATCCAGTGTGGGGGGCACTGTTGGGGGTGGGTCGAGTTTGTAACCGAGTTTGGCTTCCAGGGCTTCGAGGAAGGATCCGGCGGTCCAGCCGTGGCGCATGAAGAGATATTTGAGGCGGGCGCGAGTGCGGTTTTCACGGAGCTCCTGCTGCTCGCGGAAGATCTCGGCGGTGGCGACGACGGCGGCTAGGGCCTGGTCCTGGCGAACGAAGGCGGGGATGCGGACGGCGATGTGGGGCTCTGTGGAGAGGCCGCCGCCAACGCGGAGTGTGTAACCGATCTCGGTCTGATTTGGATCGTCGCTGCCGGGCTGTGATCCGGGACGGGGACGCGCGATGGCGGTGAGGCCGACGTCGTTGATCTCGGGGTAGGAGCACCAGAGGGGGCAGCCGGAGACCGAAACTTTAAACTTGCGGGGGAGGTTGTAGAAGTCGGGGTTGGCGGTAAGGGCGTGGGCGATCTCGACGGCGAGGGGGGAGCTGTCGATGAGTTCGTGGGCGTCGAGGCCGGCGAGGGGGCAGCCGGTGACGTTGCGAACGACGTCTCCGCAGGCGCCCTTGGGGGAGAGGCCGATCTCGGTGAGTTGGTCTACAACTTCGACGAGGCTGTCGAGGGTGAGCCAGTGGAGCTGGATGTTCTGGCGGGTGGTGATGTCGGCTAGGTTGCGTGCGTGCTTCTGGCAGATGTGGCCGATGGTGCGGAGCTGGTGCGAGGTGAGGAGGCCGTTGGGGAGGCCGATGCGCATCATGAAGAACTCGGTGGCCTTGCCTTCGCCGCCTACGCCGCCGGTGGCTCCGATGCCGTCGCCCTGGGTGTAGATGCCCCACCACTTGAAGTAGAGGCCGGTCCACTCGGGGAGGACGGAGGTCCGGCCGTTGCGGGCGAACTCGCGGACCTCATCCCAGGCGTCCCAGGGATTCTTGGCGAGTTTGAGGCGCTCGGATTTCTGGGCTTTGGTTTCTTTGGGAGCTGCGGGGGAGGGCGTGGCGAGGTCTGGCATCGGGGTCGGGGATTCCTTGTGTTGGTAGGAAAAGAAAAGGCCCACGGGGTTCGTGGGCACGGTGGGCTCTGCGATGTGGGTAGGGTGAGACGCTACCAGGGGCAAAGGCCGTCGCGCACGGTGTCGTCATAACAACACGTGCAACAGATCGGCGAGAGCGTTGGGAGGCTTGCCATTGAGGTTAAGCGTACGTGGAGTGGAGGTATGCGTCAAACCGAGCGCGCGTCCTTTGGTTTCGGCTTCGAGGCGGGCGCTGGAGTGGATGCCTTTCGTCTTTGGATGGCATTGCGCAGTATCATTTCGACCTGGCCGTTGATGCTGCGCAGTTCGTCCTGCGCCCAGGATTCGAGGTCGTTCCAGAGCGCTGGATCGATGCGCAGGAGAAACGCTTTGCGCTCCTTCATTCGGGTTCCTCAGCTGTAGAGCGTTCCGGTATTGACGACGGGGTGGACCTCGGACTCGCTGCAGAGCACGACCATGAGGTTGCTGACCATGGCGGCGCGGCGCTCGTCGTCGAGCTGGACGACCTGCTTGTCGGCGAGCTCCTGGAGGGCCATATCGACCATGCTGACGGCTCCGTGCACGATCTTCTGCCGTGCGGCGATGACGGCTTCGGCCTGTTGCCGGCGGAGCATGACCTGAGCGATCTCGGGAGCGTAGGCGAGGTGGGTGAGGCGCGCCTCGTCGACGGCGACACCGGCCTTGGAGAGTCGCTCACGGAGCTCTTCGCGAAGAGCTCGCGAGACCTCGTCGACGTTGCTGCGGAGGGAGGTTTCGATGCCGTCGCCGTCGTCATAGGTGTACATGTTGGCGATGTGGCGCAGGGCGGACTCGCTCTGGATGGGAACGAAGTTTTCGTAGTCGTCGACGTCGAAGAGGGCGTGCGCGGTGTCTTCGATGCGCCAAACGACGACGGCGGCGATCTCGATGGGATTGCCACGCTTGTCATTGACTTTGAGGCGCTCGCCGTTGAGGGTGCGGGCGCGGAGCGAGAGCTTGTTGCGGGCGAGGGAGCGCGAGGCTGAGCCGCTTCCGACGGCTTTGAACTGGCTGAAGCGGCTCGTATCCAGGCGGCCGTTGCTGAACAAGGGATTGGCCCAATGGAAGCCGCTGTCGCGGACGGTGCCTTTGTAGGCGCCGAAGAGGACGAGGACGCGAGCCTCGTTGGGCTGGAGGCTGAAGAAGCCGCGCATGGCGAAGATGCAGAGCGCGAGAACGGCGACGGTCAGCGAGAGGAGCACGCCTGTGGGCGTAGCGAAGACGAGGAAGCCAGCGGCGGCCGCGAGGATTGGGAGGAGCACAAGCAGGAGTGCCCAGCCATTCGGCACGCGGACGATGCGCTCAAGATTGACGACGGAGAGAGTTGTGGTCATTGCAGCGACTTCCTTGGCGCTATCATTATGATATCACTTGGTGAATAGATACAGGTGGGGAGCGAGGATGAGGCGCGGACGCGTGGAGACGCATGTGTAGATGTCCCCAAGCTCCTGTTGAGAGAGCGCGGGGGCAGGCTGCTGTGGTCGTGAATGCAGAGGTGTGGCCGGGATCCGGCCTGCAAAGTTCCAGGCTAGAGTTTGTAGGCTTTGCGGACGAGGTCTACGGTGAGGTCCTGGATGAGGTCGAGGGCTTCGGTCTCGTCGAGGCGGTGTTCGGCGACGAGGCGGGCGAGGAAGGCGGCGTCGACGCGGCGGCTGACGTCGTGGCGGGCGGGGATGGAGAGGAAGGCGCGGGTGTCGTCGTTGAAGCCGACGGTGTTGTAGAAGCCGGCGGTCTCGGTGGCCTGCTCGCGGAAGCGCATCATGCCTTCGGGCGAATCGTGGAACCACCAGGGGGGGCCGAGGCGGAGGCTGGGGTAGTGGCCGGCGAGGGGGGCTAGTTCTCGGGAGTAGGTGGTCTCGTCGAGGGTGAAGAGGATGAAGGTGAGGCGGGGGTCGTTGCCGTGCTTGTTGAGCAGCGGGCGAAGGCCGTGGACGAAGTTGGTGGATGCGGGGATGTCGGCGCCCTTGTCGCGGCCGAACTTCGCGTAGACGGCGGCGTTGTGGTTGCGGATGGAGCCGGGGTGGAGCTGCATGGTGAGGCCGTCTTCGACGCTCATGCCGGCCATCTCGGTGAGCATCTGGGCCTGGAAGAGGGTGACGTCGGCGGGGGAGAATCTACCGGTGTAGATGCGTTCGTAAAGAGAGGCCGCCTCCTGCGGGCTGAGGTCGGCGGTTTGTGCGGTGAGGTGGCCGTGGTCGGTGGCGGTGGCGCCATTGTGCTTGAAGAAGGCGCGGCGGCTGCGGAGGGCGTTGAGGTAGCCGGTGTAGGTGGAGGTGTCTTCGTCGGTGAGTTCGCCGAGTTTGTCGATGTTGTTGCGGAAGTCGGTGAACTCGGCATCGATGACGGAGTCGGGGCGGAAGGTGGGGAGGACGCGGCCGGGCCAGCCGGATTTGCGGATGGCCTGGTGGTGCTCGAGGGAGTCGAGGGGGGAGTCGGTGGTGGCGAGGACCTCGATGTTGAAGCGGTCGAACAGCGCACGTGGGAGGAACTCGGGGGTCTTGAGGGCGCGGTCGATGGTGTCGTAGACCTCGCGGCAGTTGTCCTCGGAGAGGCGCTCGCGGATGCCGAAGAGGGTTTGGAGCGAGAAGTCGAGCCAGAGGCGGGTGGGGGTTCCGCGGAAGAGGTAGTAGTTGCGGGCGAAGATGCGCCAGACCTCTCCGGGGTCGGGGGTGAAGGTGGAGCCGGGGCCGGGGACGCCGAGGGCTTCGAGGGGGATGCCCTGCGAGTAGAGCATGCGGAAGATGTAGTGGTCGGGCTGGATGAAGAGGGCCGAGGGGTTGGGGAAGGGTTGGTTGAGGGCGAACCAGGCAGGGTCGGTGTGGCCGTGCGGGGAAAGGATGGGCAGGTCGCGGACGGTGGCGTAGAGGCGCTCGGCGATGCGGCGGGTGGCGTGGTCTGCGGGAAAGAGGCGGAGGTCGTGAAGCATGGGCACCTGATATTTTCTAGGAACTCGCTGGCCGATTAAGGGTAACAAAAATTGACGCGTGCTGAAGGCAAGAGGGACGTTTCCATGCGGTGAAGTGTCGCCAAGGACGAACGATTCTGGCTGAAAGCTACGAAGGATTGTGGTGGAAGCGGGTCTCTCGGGATTCTTCGCTGCGCTCAGAATGACGGCAAGGGCAAGGGCAAGGGCAAGGGCAAGGGCAAGGGCAAGGGCAAGGGCAAGGGCAAGGGCAAGGGCGAGGGCAAGGGC
>JAABUX010002852.1_pt1 | contig 23750 bp, 18 predicted proteins | sample 5561851 | NCBI WGS metagenome assembly JAABUX01 (sample SAMN10711883, study PRJNA513361) | rock metagenome | isolation source: Antarctica rocks | place: Antarctica: Victoria Land, Richard Nunatak red sandstone | collected 2016-01-03 | reverse complement strand
GTAACTCCGGCTTGACACATCCCGCTCCGATTGGTATAATCCAACTATCCCCCGCAATGGCGCGCGGCCTAACGCTAAACAGGCAGGAGCCGCCGCCATTCCCATGTCCCTCTTCGACCAATACACCCTCGATGGGTTTTACGACGAGATGTTCCTCGAAGCGAAAACGCCGCGCCCGCACTACCGGAGCCTGCACGCGACTCTGGAGTCGCTGACCGCGCGCGACTTCAAGCAGCGCGCCCAGATGGCTGAGATGAGCATGATGAACCAGGGCGTCACCTTCACGGTCTACGGGGACAACCAGGGGCTGGAAAAGACGATGCCCGTGGACCTCGTCCCACGCATCATCACGCACGATGAGTGGGTTCGTATCGAGCGCGGGCTGATCCAGCGCCTGCGGGCGCTGAACCTGTTCTTGCACGACGTTTACCACGACCAAAAGATATTGAAAGACGGCGTCGTGCCGCGCGAGCTGATCGTCAACGCCAAGCACTTCCGCCGCGAGTTCCTGGGGGCGCCTGTCCCGAAGGACATCTATGTCCACATCTGCGGCACCGATCTGGTGCGGGACGACAAGGGCGACTATTACATTCTGGAAGACTACCTGCGCTCGCCTTCGGGCGTCTCGTACCTGCTGCAAAACCGGCTGCTGATGACGCGCATCTTCCCCGGCCTGTTCCGCGAAAACCGCGTCCTGGCCGTGGACCATTACTGCTCGCAGCTCCTGACCAATCTGCGCTACGTCTCGCCCCGCCCCATCGCCGACCCGACGGTCGTCCTGCTGACGCCCGGCGAGTTCAATTCCGCCTACTTCGAGCACGCCTTCCTGGCCCAGCAGATGGGCATTGATCTGGTGCAGGGCCGCGACCTGTATGTGGACAACAACTTGGTCTGGATGAAGACCACGCGCGGCGCGCAGCGGGTGGACGTCATCTACCGGCGCATTGACGACGATTTTCTGGACCCGCTGACGTTCCGGCCCGATTCGGGCCTGGGCATCCCCGGCCTGATCAACGCCTACCGGGCCGGCAACGTCGCGCTCGCCAACGCCGTCGGCACGGGCGTCGCCGACGACAAGGTGATCTACGCCTATGTCCCGGCCATGATCCAGTATTATCTGGGCGAGGACGCCCTGCTGCCGAACGTCCCCACTTATCTGTCCGCCGACGATTCTCAGCGGTCATTCATCCTGGAAAACCTGGACAAGCTGGTCGTCAAGGCCGCCAACGAGGCGGGCGGCTACGGGATGCTGATGGGGCCGCAGTCTACGCGGGCCGAGCAGGCGGAATTCGCCGAGAAGATCCAGGCCGACCCGCGCAACTTCATCGCCCAGCCCCTCGTCCAGATTTCGCGCGCCCCGGCCTTCGTCCCGGACGTAGAAGGGTTCGAGGGTCGTCACATTGACCTGCGGCCGTATATCCTGATGGGCGAGGAGATCACCATCATCCCCGGCGGCCTGACGCGCGTGGCGCTGAAGAAAGGCTCCTACGTCGTCAACTCCAGCCAGGGCGGCGGCTCCAAAGACACCTGGGTGCTGGCCCGCCCGACGGGGCAGTCCCAGTCTCAGTCGCAGCGGATGGGCGGCATGAGCCAGTCGCAGATGCAGGGCTTCGGCGGCCCGGCGGAGACGCGGCCTGTGGAGGGTGCGGGGTGAGAAGTCCCGGCACTGGAAGTGCCGGTCTACTAGGAAATGAAAGTCGCTCCGCGACTAAAGAAGAACGCAAGACAAGGCTACCTCGGCCTCTCCTCAGTCGCGGAGCGACTTCCACTCAGAGTAGACCGGCACTTCCAGTGCCGGGGACTTCTCATCAGGAACCAACCTATGCTTGCTCGTGAAGCCGACGCCATGTTCTGGATCGGGCGCTATGTGGAGCGCGCCGAGGCGACCGCCCGAATCGTGGACGTCCAGTACCACTCGGAACTTGAAGGCGCGTTCCCGCTCGCGCAGACCGGCGAAAGCGACCCGTCCGCGCTGTGGGGGCCGATCCTCGCCATTTCGGGCGATGCGGACCTCTTCGCGACGCTCTACGCCGACAACCAGGTCGAGCGCAACGTGCTTGACTTCTTCGCCTTCTGCCGCGACCACCCGAACTCTATCACGTCCTGCGTCAGCCGCGCCCGCGAGAACGCGCGCGGGGTCCGCGAGTTGATCTCGTCGGAGATGTACGAGAGCCTGAATATGTTCTTCCTGGAAGTGACGCAGTGGGACGTGGACAAGATTCTGGATGCCTCCCCGCATTCCTACTTTTCCCAGGTCAAGAGCGCCTCGCAGCTTTTCCACGGAGTCACCGCCCGGACGATGCCCCGCGACGAGGCGTGGGCCTTCCTCGATTGCGGCATGTATCTGGAGCGGGCGGACAAGACCGCGCGCATTCTGGACGTCAAGTACCATATCCTGCTCGGCCCCGAGCAAGTGGGCGGGACGCTGGACCAGCACCAGTGGATCGCCGTCCTGAAAAGCGTCGGCGCGTTTGAGGCGTTCCGCAAGGCGAACCGGCTCGGCATCACGCCCGGCAAGGTGGTTTCCTACCTCGTGCGCAACCCCGCCTTCCCTGCGTCCATTTCTTACTCGGTTGCCCGCTTGGACCGCGCCCTGCGCCACATCGGCGGGACGAAGGGTCAGCCCGCCTCCAACCGCGCCGAGCGGCTCGTCGGACGCCTGCGGGCCGATTTGTCGTTCATCACCACCGATGAGATCATCGAGCAGGGCCTGCACCAGTTTCTGGACCAGGTTCAGGTCCGGTGCATCGAGATCGGCAACGCCGTCTCCGAAGCGTACTTGAGGTACTGACATGAGGAGTGCCGACCCCAAGCCCAGCCGAGGCCGGCGGTTTTGGGCGTTCCCGGTGACGCGCATCGTGCTCTATCTGCTGCTCTACGGCGTGGTCGCGGAGGCGCTTTCTCTGGCCCCACTCGGCGTACTCCACTTGCTGCACCACCAGCCCGGACACGACCAGACGCTGATCGCCATCGTCAGCGAGGGGCTGTACGCGCCCAGCCCGGTCCTCGCGTTCTGGATCATGGTGCGGTTCATGGACAAGCGGCCCTGGGCGACGGCGGGCCTGACATGGCGCGGCCTGCCGGTGGGGCTGCTCGGCGGCTTCGCGGTCGGAGCGGCCATTCTGACGGCCGTTGTGGGGACGCTCCGGCTGTTCGGCTTATACCAGGTGACGGCGGTGACGCCGAGCGTCTTGCTCTGGGCGCCTCTCGTGTTGTACCTCGGCGTGGCGGTTTCTGAGGAAACACTGTTCCGGGGGTATCTGTTCCAGACACTGGAAGGCCGCTGGGGGAGCGGCGCGGCGCTGGCGGCATCCAGCCTGTTGTTCGGCCTGGCGCATCTGGGGAACCCGGCGCCGGGGGTGACGCCGCTGGAGCGGCTGGCCGGCCCGCTGTTTATCTGCTTGGAGGCAGGCTTGCCGTTCGGCGCGGCCTACCTGCTGACCCGTCGGTTGTGGCTGCCCATCGGCATCCATTGGGGCTGGGATTACTTGGAAGGGCCGATCTACGGCTGCCCCGACTCCGGCACGCATGATCCCCACGCGCTGCTACAGGCGAACTTTTCCGGGCCATCTTGGATGACTGGCGGCTCGTTCGGCCCAGAAGCAGGCGTCGTTCTTCTGACGGTCGGTACGCTGGCCGGCCTGCTCCTTCTGTGGGGGGCGATCCAGAGGGGCCAGTGGCAGCCGAGGCCTCGCCGAGCGATTTAAGCGGCCAACCGGGAAGTATTTCCACGAAAAGTATCCTCAGCGCCTCTTGACAAATTTCCACCCATGCTGTATACTTTACTTATAGTAAAGCGCTTACACATGAGGCAAGTCATGGAGATCGAAACGCAGCAGGCGCGGGAAGCCTTGCAAGCCATTTCACGGGCGGAGGCAACGGCCCGCCTGCACAGCCCAAACAACGGGACCGTGCCGCTGGTCTGGGGCGTGGTCGTTCTGGCTTGCCTGATTGGCTACGACCTGATCCCGCCGCCCGTCGCGGCGGCCGTCAACTTCGCCGTCGCCCTGGCGGCGTCGGCCTGGACGGTTTTCTACCAACTGCGTCTGCCGGTCAAGCCGCTCAAGGTGGAAAAGCCCTGGCTGTTCGGCGTGTGGGGGTTGTACCACGGCGCCGTGCTGATGGGCGGCATGGCGCTGGGGACGCACTTCTGGCAGGCCGACCGTGCGCTGCCGGGGACGTTCACGATCATCGGCCTGTTGGACGCCGCGCCGCTGCTGTATGTCGGCTGGACCCAGCGGCGGCGCGCGCGGGGGATGCGCCCATGAGCATCCTGCCGACGTCACCGCCCCACCCCCGGCTGGCACTGGACGAGGCCATCCATCAGCCCGTCCGCCTCTCCATCATGGCGCTGCTGGCGCAGTCGGAAAAGGTGGATTTCGCGTTCCTGCGCGGCCACCTGGCCCTGGGCGAGTCCAACCTGTCACGCCACCTTTCCGCCCTGGAAGCGCTGGGGTACGTCGTCATCACCAAAGTGTTCGAGGGCAAGCGGGGCCGGACCTGGCTTTCGCTCAGTCCCGCAGGCCGCACGGCGTTCGAGAACCATGTGCGCGTCCTGCGCCAGATCGTCGGCCCGGTCGCAGGCGGTTGAAACCGCAGCAACAGAAGCACAAAGTCCGCCTGCGCGGACTCATACCAAGGACTTAATCCAGACAGTCTGCTCCTAACCTGCGAAGGCAGGTTTTATGAACTTGTTGCCGCGACTTTAGTCGCCCGCCTCGTTCTTGCGTGAGCCTCTCAAAACAAGGAAAATAAAAACAAGGAAAATCATCATGCACATTCGTTTCGCCGCCTGCCTCCGGGCATCCGTCCTGTGCGGCCTGCTGTTCCTCGCCGCCCTCCCCGCCGCCTTCGCCTTTGACGAAGATCACAAAGAGGTCATCAACGGCACGACCCTCCACTTCCGCGTGCGGGGCTTGGACAAGTCCCACCCGTACCTCGTCCTCCTGCACGGCGGACCGGGGTTCTCCTCCCACATGTTCTATGCCTGGGGACCGAGCCTGGAAAAGACTCTGAACGTGGTCTACCTGGACCAGCGCGGCAGCGGCGAGTCGGCGCGGCTGACAGTGGCGAACGTCATGGCGCCCACGCCCGCCGAGGTCAAGGGCTACACGGTCGCGAACCTGGTGGAAGACGTGGAAGGCGTCCGGCGGTTCCTGAAAGTGGACAAGTGGTACGTCCTGGGCCACTCGTGGGGCGGGATGCTGGGGCTGGAATATGTGACGGCGCACCCCGATCACGTCCTGGGCTACATCCACATGGACGGCCTGGTTTCGGTCCCGCAGATGCAGACCGCGATCTTGGACAACGCCGGCAAGAAGTTCGCGGCGGCGACGCCGAAAGACGACGCGGATCTCGCCCAGGTGACGCAGCTCCGCGCCCTGCCGCCCGATAATCCCGCCCGACTGTTCGGCGCCCTGGGTCTGGCGATGGGTCCGGCGGGTCTCTATTTCGCGGGCGACCAGCAGGCCGGCTTCGCCGCCTCCTACAAGCAGATCGGGGCGGCGATCAAGCCGTACAACCTCGCCTATACCGCCCTGCTGCCCGCCTCGGAACCGGGCGCGGCCTTGATCGTCAACGACCACTTCCTCACCCGCGACGACACGCCGCTGCTGGCGAAGGTCACGACCCCCACGCTGATCCTCAACGGCAAGCAGGACGGCGTCATCCCGCCCTCGGCGGCAGAGGCGGCCCACGCGGCCATTAAAGGCTCGCAGCTCGTCGAGCTGGACCACTGCGGCCACTTCCCGTTCTTTGAGCAACCGGAAAGAACGGTGGCGGCAGTGTTGTTTTTTGTCGCAGCAACAAGGGTGATCCCAATTCGCTAGAGAATAAACCTCTTGCATAAGTCCCCTGCCTTTCTTCCCCGGATTGAAATCCGGGGACTTATGCGGGAGGGCTATTAGGCAGTCGCCTTCTGGCGGACGCGCGCCGCGCATTCCTCAATGGCAACCAGAGTGTGAAAGCCGGACAGGTGCAGGATGCGGGCGACGGTCGACCCGGTGCTGTCCATGCCAGATAGGACGTGTGGGAAAGGTTCAGGACCAGGCGGCGGCATCCCGGCGCGGCGAGGGCGCTCAGGTGGTCGCGTAGGAGCGGGGCAGTGAACAGGTCAATGTCGTCCCAGGTGGAAATGATCGCCTCGTCACAGGCGACCAGCGTGTCGTCACAGGCGACCAGCGTGCGCAGGCGCAGTCGAGCCATCAGAAGACCCACTTTCCGTCAGAAGCCCCGCCATGAGGGTGGAGGCAGCCCCTGTACGATCACGAAGTCGGCTCCATTGTAATTCCCCCAGGGTGCCCTGTCAACCGGTTTTTGGACCGAGATTTTGGGCAAAATCTTGACAAAACCGTCGCCGGAGACGTATAGTAGTTGATAGCAGAGTCAGAAGGGGTTTAGCCGTGGCACGCAGCAATTCCAATGGAGCACTCAAGATCGTCGGCGCCGCCGCCGCCGCCATCGTCGGCGGCGTCGCCATCGGCTATCTGTTTGGCGGCGCGCGGGCCTCCCACTCATCGGAACAGGTCGTCCAGCAGCCCGCGCCTGCCCTCTCCGCCCCAGCGGCCCCGCCTGCCGCGCCGCCCAGCCTGCGCCCCCATGCCAACGGCAATTACATCGCGCCCGGCGCCCCCCGCATCGTCATCCGCGAGGAAAGCGCCCAGGTTCTGCGGCGCGTGGATCGGACGGTCCCCGCCGCACCGGCCGACACGGAAGCCAGCCAGGAGGCTCCGCCGCCGGTCAAGACCCAGCCGGCGAGAGAGCCATCCAACCCGAATGCAGTGGGCGACGCTTCCAGCGGCGACACGATGCCCCCGTCGGCGGCCACGCCAAACGACGCGGCGCCGCCCACAGACAACAGCAAGCCGCCCGCCCCGCCGGCGGCCCCCGCCGACCCCGATTTCGAGCGCGTCGGCAAGCCCGGCGACTCGGAACCTGGACAGGAAGGCGGCGGCAAGGCCCAGTTCCGCGTCCAGACCGGCTCCTACACCGACGAAAGCAACGCCCGCAGCATCGCCGACCAACTGCGCGGCCAGGGCTACACCGCCAGCACTCGCAGCGAGCGCGAGGGCGACCACCTCGTTTACAAGGTCCAGGCAGGCGCGTACCGCTCCAAGAACGGCGCGAACAAGGCTGCCGAGGACCTTCAGAAGAAGGGCTTCCCAGCCTATGTCGCGCCGATCACGCCCTAGCCCCTGAGCCTCAGTAGATCGGCCAGCACCCCGGCGTGATCAGTTCGACCAGATGACCGTCGGGGTCGCGGAAATACAGGCTGTCGCCTTGGGGGCGGTCGTCCCCGCAATGCACCTGGCTTTCGAGCGCTACCCCTTTTTCCCTAGCTGCCGCTTCCACGGCTCGACCTCTTCGGGCGAGATCGCGAACGCCAGATGCAGCGTTCCCTGCCCGTCATGCGGCGGGATGACCCCGCCGTGCATCGGCGCGGGCTGCGTCGAGCCGCCTTTCTTGAACAGCAGCAACACCTGTTTGTCGGCGACGCTGTACGCCCGCATCCGGTCCTCGGCCATGAGCAGGCGGAAGCCGAAGACCTCCCCGTAGAACCGCCCGGACCGCCCCAAATCATCCACATAAAGCGCCGTTTCGACGACGCCGTTCACGGTCGGCATGGTGTTTCCTCCAGGTTCCTATCTGCCCGCCGCTTCCGAGCGCGGGTCCAGCGCATCACGCAGGGCATCGCCCAAAAAGTTCAAGCTGAGGACGGTCAGTGACAGGCATAGCGCGGGGTAGATCACGAGCGCGGGGTGCGAGCGCCAGTAGTGGGACGTGCGCGCGATGCTGATCATCTTGCCCCAGGAGGGCAGCGGGTCCGGGACGCCGATGCCCAGGAAGGACAGGGTCGCCTCGGCGATGATGACGCCGGCGATGTCGATGGCGCTGGCGACGACGATGGGCGAAAGCAGGTTGGGCAGCAGGTGGCGGCGCAGAATCTGCCCGGAAGGGACGCCCAGGGCGCGGGCGGCCTCGACGAACTCGCGCCCGCGCAGGGACAGCGCCTGCCCGCGCACCAGCCGCGCCAGGCCCGGCCAGCCGGTGATGGCCAGCGCGACAAATAAATTTCCCAGACTCTGGCCGTAGACCGCCATGATCAGAATCGCCAGCAGGATGTCGGGGAAGGCGAACATCATGTCGGTCAGCCGCATCAGGGCCGTATCGGCCGCGCGCCCGAAGTAGCCGGCGACCAGCCCGATGGGGACGCCGACCAGCAGGACGATGGCCTCCACCCCCACCCCGACCGTGAGCGAGACGCGCGCGCCGACGGCCAGCCGCGTCAGCAGGTCGTAGCCCGAATCGTCCGTTCCCAGCCAGTGCCGGGCGGACGCGGGCGCGCTGATGTCCGCTGTCGGGTGGGCGTAGCTGTACGGCGAGGCGAGCGGGTAAAAGACCGCCAGCAGGGCGATCAGCACCAAGACGGCGAGGCTGACGGCGGCCAGGGGGTTTCGGAGCAGGCGCTGCCGGACGCCGGGCGCGGGGCGCGCCGCCGCCAGATCGCCGGCCTCCTGCCGCTCCTGTTCCAGCATGACGCTCATGGCAGAGCCTTTCGGAGCCTATCTCCGGCGCAACACTGGCTACCCGGAGCGCAAACCGACCCATTGCCCCTCCTCTTACCCTTCCTTAACAGGGAAGGGTCGCCGCTTGCGGCGGGGATAGGTTTTCTCATGCCGCCCCCTCCGTCGCCTGGACGCGCGGGTCCAGGAAGGCATACAGCAGGTCCGTCAGCAAGTTGATGCCGACGAAGATCACGGCCAGCAGCAGGGTCGTCCCCTGGATGACCGAGTAGTCGCGCTCGCCCAGCGACTCGATGGAGGCTGCGCCGACGCCGGGGATGGTGAACACGGTCTCGACCACGAACGAGCCGGACAGGAGATACCCGAAGGAGACGCCCGCCGTGGTCAGCACGGGCAGGAAGGCGTTCTTGAGCGCGTGCCGGAACAGGACCCTAGCGGGCGACAAGCCCTTGGCACGGGCGGTGCGGACGTAGTCCTGCCGCAGCGTCTCCAGCAGCGAGGCCCGCGTCATGCGCGCGATCAACGCGGCGGGCCGGGCGGCAAGGACGACGGCAGGCAGGACGAGGTGGTCTGGGGAGACCGCCCACAGGTTGTCCTGGGCGGGCGGCGGGAGCAGACCCGATTGGAGCACGAAGATCAGGATGAGAACCGGGGCGAGGACGAAGTTCGGCAGGGTGACGCCGACCAGAACGGACGTCATCAGGGCGCGGTCGAGCAAACTATTCGGCTTCAAGGCCGCCGCCATCCCCGTCAGGATGCCGACCAGCAGGGCGAGCACGATGGCGGCCACGGCCAGAATGATCGTGTTGGGCAGGCCGCGCCGCAGAAAGTGCGCCACCGGCTCGCGGTCCCGCAGGAACGACCGGCCCAGGTCGCCGTGCGCCACCCCCGCCAGGTACAGCCCGTAGCGCGTCAGCACGGGCTTGTCCAGGCCCAGGTCGTGCCGCGCCTGCGCGATGGCGACCGGCGTGGCCTTTTCGCCTGCCGCGATCAGGGCGGGGTCGCCGGGGGCCGAGGCCGCGATGAAGAACGTCAGCGTGCAGACGGCCCAGACAGAAACCAGGGCGAGGGCAAGGCGTTGTAGTAAAAAGCGGAGCATGGTGACAACTCCCCATGGCTAAAGCCAGGGGCTTCCCGCTTGCATCGCAAGCGTTGGCCTCTTGACATCAGCAGGGGCTACTCTGGATTTTCACCATAGCCATGTTATCCCACGGCAAATTGCTTTGTTTCTCGATATGACTGTTTCTATGCGTTGGAGGCTTCCAGTGACAAGGTTTCCCAAACTCTACCTTGTTCTTAGCCGAGGCAAAAACAAAGAAGGCGATGGCTCTGGTGGCGTGTGTAGATAGCCCAAACAGTATTTATGAACAGTAGTTGTATATGCCTCGATTATACCCGAAAGGCACGAATATAAAGGCACGAATATCATGCCCTCAAACAGACTTATAGAAGGGCATGGAGCCTTATATCCCCGTGGCTGAAGAATAAATCCTGAAGCCAGGGGTCTTACGGCTCTTTCCGATAAGCCCACCCAGGGCTAAACCCTGGGCTACAATAGTGCAGAAACCCCGCCTGCGCGGGCTAAATGCCGTTGGCACTGTGCTCTGCGCCCGCGCAGGCGGGCAGCGGGAACTTCCTAGCCCCGCCGTTCAGGGCGGAGTCTACCTCGCCAGGGTCAGGCTCTTGTAGGGCAGGTGGCCCATCAGACCGTCGTCCAGGTTCTTGACGTAGGGCTTGACCAGCTCGATGTCCTTCTGGTAGTAGAGCGGGATCAGCGGCACCTCGTCGGCGGCGATGCGGGCGGCCTGCCGGTACAATTTCCGGCGCGTTTCCGGGTCCCGCTCCACATCGGCCCGGTCACAGAGGGCGTCGAGCTTCGGGTTGGAATACAGCGTGTGGTTCTCGCCGCCGTTCGTGTGCAGCAGGATAGAGTAGTAGTCCTGCGGGTCGAGGTAGTCCGCTGCCCAGCGGATGTGGTAGCAGTCCAGCGCGTTGTCATGCTCCTGATTGAGCAGCGTCGCCCACTCGGTCTGCTTCGCCTGCACGGTGATTCCTAGGTTCTGCTGCCACATGTCGCGGAGCAGGTCCACCGTCTTGCTCAGGTCCGGGTAGGATTCGCGGAAGGAAATAAGGATCGCCGGGAAGCCCTTGCCGCCCGGATAGCCCGCCGCCGCCAGAAGCGCCTTGGCCTTCGCCGGGTCGTAAGGGATTCCCCGGAAGGCGGGGTCGTAACCAGGGATGCCTTCCGGCAGGATGTCCTGGGCGATGTCCAGCTTGTCCCGCAGGACGACCGACTGGAGGCGCCTTTTATCCGTTGCGTAGGCTAATGCCTGCCGGACGCGGATGTCGGCGAAGGGCTTGAAGGTCTTCTCGTTCAGGCCGATGTAGTACGTCGCCGCGCGGGGCCAGTATTTGATCTGGCCTTTCAGGGCCGCGTCTTTTTCGTCGGCGTCTAAATCACCCTTGGCCTCATCCACGATGTCCAGATCGCCGGCGACATACTCGTCGTGCCGCGTCCCCGCGTCCTTGATGATGGGCCGGCTCTGCCCAGCCAGCTTGGGAGCGCCCCCCCAGTAACCCGGATTGGCCGCCAGAGTGACTTTCGCACCGCGCTGATAGGACGTGATTTGGAACGGCCCGGTCCCCGCCCCCTTAGCCACGTCCGCATCCATTAGCTCCACGCCGTCTTTGGCCTCGGCTTTGGAGACGACGTACCCCGTCGGGTAAGTCAGCGTATAAATCCAGTAGGCTTTGGGGGCGCTGATCGTGACGGCGACCGTCTGCGGGTCCACAACCTTGACACCGGCAAGCTGCATCGTCTTGCCCGCGTTCAGCTCCTTCGCGCCAACGATATCGCCGAGGTAGAAAAGCGCGACCGTGGACTTGAGCGCGGGGTCCAGGGCGCGGCGCAGGGAGTAGTACACGTCCTGCGCCGTCACAGGGTTTCCGTCCTGGAATTTGACGCCGGGGCGTAGGTGGAACGTGTAGGTGCGGCCGTCGGAGCTGACGTCCCACTTCTCGGCCAGCGCGGGCGCGAGCGTGTTCTGCGGCGTCCACTGCACCAGCCCCTCGAACGCCTGCTGGAGCATGTCAATGGTCGTGCCGTCCTCGACTTTGGCCGGGTCAAAGGTCGTCGGATCGGCGAGAAGCGGGACGCGCAGGATATTGTCGGCAGGCGGCTCGGCGGCGCGGTGTCTGTGGCCGCAGCCGGCGGCGACGAGAAGCGCGGCGGCAAGGCCCAGGGGAAGAAGGCGGCAGCGGGAGGTCAAAGAAAGTCTCTCCTGTCAAAAGTTCGGCAAATCTGGGTGAAGATGGGCTATTATACCACACGGGAGCGTCTTGCCAGAATCGGGCGGCACGGTTGCAGTGCCGGGCGACTGAAGTCGCGGCAATTGCATTATGAAGGGCAGGCACGGGGAGAGGGAGAAAGGGCAGGAGGAGATAGGGCAGGCACGGGGGCCTGCCCCTACGCGCCCCGTGATTGATGGTGATTGATACATTGATGGTGATTGGTAGGGGCAACCCTCCGTGGTTGCCCTCTGTCTGTCATCGGCTGCCCTCCTTCCTCTCCGTGGTTGTCCTCTGTCATCTATATGCAATCGCCCTGCGACTTCAGTCGCCCGTCTTGACAAAATCACGCAACGCTGGTAAAGTTTGCTGTATGAATGCAACGTTTGCAACCGCGGCGATCCTGATGGTCACTTTCAGCGCCGCCTCCGCCAATCCACCCGCGTTTGTCCCCCACTGGGCAAAATGCCGATCCTGACGCCGGACGCGAAGGCGGCGGGCATCTTCCCCAGAGGCGAAGGCTCGCAGTGGCCGCGCGGGCCGGTGGCCGTGTCCCCCGCCGACCCGGACTTCCTGCTGCTCCCCATTGATGTCGGGGGCCTGTACCGGAGTTTAGACGGCGGCGCGCATTGGGCGGTCAGCATGGTTGGTTGGGACGCGCGCGGCGCGAACGCCTTTGCGATTGACCCCAAAAATGCCAAGCGCGTGATCGGCGTCGCCGGCAACTCGATGGAGTGGCAGGCCGGCTGGGGGACGTCGCCGCACGGCCTGTACCTATCCATGTCCATGGACAAGGCCGCCTCTTGGCGTCATGTCCTGTCCGCCACAGCGGGCGTCGGTGGGATGGTGGCCTATGATGCCCATTCCTACGACGTACAGAAAGGCTTCTGCACGGTCGCCTATTACCTCTCGCCGCATGGGGGCCTGTTCCGCTCGGACGACGGCGGCGCGTCCTGGACCCGGCAGGGGGACGGCCCCACGCCGGGGATCAAGGACCGCGACTGGACCCAGGGCGGCGGCCTCGCGGCGAGCCTCGCCGTGGACGGCAGGGCCGGGGCTGTTTACATCGCCGGCGCGGGCGGCGTGTTCCGCTCGGACGACAAGGGCCGGACCTGGGCGCGCGTCCGCGAGGCCGACACGTTCGGCCTGTCCCTCGCGCCGGACGGCACGGTCTATGTCAGCGGGGCGGACAAAGTCGCGGCCTCCCATGACGGCGGCAAGACCTGGGCGGCGCTCACCTGCGCCGGGCTGGACACGCTGGGCGACAAGCCCGTCCAGAATCTGGCCGTTTCCCCCGCCGACCCGCGCCGGATGCTCTGCTGGGTGGCCGGCGACAACTGGAATTGGACGCGCTACGTCTCGCAAGACGGCGGCATGACGTTTGCCAAAGTGAAGATAGACAATGCAGGGGCGGCCCTGCCGTTCAACGCGCGCCAGGGCTACGCCGCCTGGAGTCCGAAAGACCCGAATGTGGCTTATAATCTGGGCGGCGACTGGGTGACCAAGTCCACCGACGGCGACCGGACGTTCCGCTGGGCCAACAACGGCTACAACGGCATCATGGTCGGCGGCCTGTTCAACTTCAGCGCCCATGCCCCCGATACGGTCTTTCTGGGCTTCCAGGACTACAACGGCGCGTTCACGACCGACGGCGGGCGGACCTGGAACTACCGGGACGTGTCCGGGCTGGGCTGGGGCGGTCAGGAATACGGCGCCCACGCCGTTGATGCTCAGGTGATGTGGGCGGGCGACGCCGGCTCGTCCTGGACGGCCCCCCGCCGCCTGCGGCTTTCGCGCGACGGCGGCAAAACGTGGGCCTTCGTTCCCGGCCCGGATGGCAAGCCGCTGACGTTTACCGGCTCGGATGTGTCTCTGAGCGACCCCGCGAACGCCGACATCCTGTTCGCGTCCAACCTGCGCTCCCCCGACAAGGGGCTGACGTGGCAGCCGATGACCGGCTGTGAGGGCGTGTTCACGTCCGGTGCCGTGACGCAGGCGCTTTACGGCAAAAAGGGCGACAGCGTTGTCCGCTCCACCGACCACGGCGTCACTTGGGCCAAGATCGCCGATGTCGAAGGCGGCTTCGGCGACATGGCCGTGGACGAGCGGGCAGACCGCACTTATGTCGCCTCGCAAGACCACTTGAAGGTCTGGGTGAACAGCCTGTGGACGACGCTGGACACGCCCAAAGACCAGTACGGGAACGCCCGCGTGTGGACCGTCGCGACCGACCCGCAGGACGGGCGCGTCGTGTATGTCGGCGGCCCCCGCAACACCTACGCCAGCAAGGCCACCGTCTGCCGCTCCCTCGACGGCGGGCGGACATGGGAGAACCTGACGGTGAATACGCCGCTCAAAAGTGGCAAAACGGGCGGCCTCGCCGACGGCCCGCACGAGGTTTCGGCGATCCGCGTCCACCCCGTCACACGCGAGGCATGGGTCAACGGCCAGTGCTACGGGATGTGGCGCATCGCCCCGCCCGCGCCGGGCGAACGGGGCGTCCCTGCCGCGCTGGCCTCGGCGCCGCCCGCCGTTCTGCCGCCCCCGGCGCCGTCGCGGACGGCGGGGCGTTAGGAAAGGGCGCGATGAATCGCGCCCCTACAGCATTATCCGATGCCCGCGCAGGCGGAGATTTGCTCTTTGACAGCCCCGCCGTTCAGGGCGGGGAACGGCAGGAGAGTTTATGCTGCCCGATCCCACCCGACCGAAGCCTGCCGTGTGGCCGGACAATCCCGACGCCTGGCAGCAGATGGCCCGCGCCCTCGCGGAAGACGCGCGGCGGGCGAACCCGCGCACCGTCTTCCTCGGCGACTCGATCACCCAGGCGTGGGGCAGCGACGGCAAGGCCGAATGGGACGCGCGCTTCGCGCCGCTGGGCGCGGCCAATCTCGGCATCGGCGGCGACCGGATGCAGAACGTCTTGTGGCGCATCGAAAACGGGGCGCTGGACGGCCTCCATCCCGAATTGGTCGTGCTGAAGATCGGCGTCAACAACCTGTGGGAAGAAGTCTTCCAATGCGGCCCGGACAAAGTGGCCGACGGGGCGGCTGCCTGCGTCAACGCCATCCGCGCCGGATGCCCCAGTACCAAAGTGCTGGCCCTGGGCATCCTGCCGACGCAGGCCGCGCCCGACCATCCCTTGCGTGCCATCGTCCGCGCCGTCAACGCCCGCAGCGCCGCGCTCCTGCCCACGCCGGACGGGCAAGTGCGCTTTGAGGACATTGGGGCAGCGTTCCTGGAGCCAAACGGGACCATCTCAACGGACATCATGCCGGACGGCTGCCACCTGTCGCCGCGCGGCTACGCCCTCTTCGCCGACGCCCTGGAGCCTCTGGTTCAGGCCATGCTGAACACACATTAGGAGACCATCCTGTTGGAACCGAAGAACCCGACCCCTTTAGACGACTTCCTGTTCGACCTGAACGGCTACATTATCCTGCCCAACGCGGTCGAGCCGGCCCTGCTGAACGACCTAAACCGCGCCTTCGATGACTTCCCACCCCTGGAGCCTATGGAGTGGTGGGGCAACGCCCAGCGGCGCGATTACACCCAGGACACCGGCTTCGAGCTGCACAACTGCGTCGAAGTGGGCGCCCCGTTCGAGGCACTGATTGACCATCCCGGCTGGCTCGGCCACGTCCGCCGCTTCTGCGGCGAACAGGACTCCTACGTCGAGGGCCTGTTTATTGACGAGGCCATTGCCTCCATCCGGCGGTCCGGCGGGCACCACCCCGTCCACTCCGGCGGGTACAAGGGCGCGCTGCGCGGGGCCTACGGCTTCAAGGACGGCGTGTTTCGCTGCGGCCAGTGCAACGTCATCCTCGCGCTGACCGACATCGGCGAGGGCGACGGGCCGACGATGGTCGTTCCCGGCAGCCACAAGTCCCACTTCCCCCACCCTCTTGCGGGCGACTACGCCCGCGGCGACCGGATGGACACCCTGCCCGGCGCCATCCCCGTTTACCTGAACAAAGGCGACGCCGTGCTGTTCGTGGACGGCCTGATGCACGGCGGCAGCAGCCGCACGAACGAGGGCGGCGAGCGGCGCGTCACCATCTACCGCTACGGTCCGCTCTGGGGCGCGACCCGCTTCGGCTACCGCTACTCCCAGCCGCTGCTGGACCGGCTGACGCCGGTCCGGCGGCGCATCCTCCAGCCCATCCCGCCGCTCGAGCCGGCGTCGTAACCGACCGGTCCCCATGCCGGCGCCGCATCTGCCGGTCGCCACATTCGGCCTCCGAAAAAAATGCTTGACTTTTCGCCCCGCCTATGTTAAAGTAGGTTCGCATCCGATTTTTCCCGTGAGCCCGCCGAACACACCCACCGACGTGTCACACCACATCTGCCTGGAGGCGTTGAATGAAACTTTGCTTGAAGGGCTTGACCGGCGCCGCGACCATGCTGGCTGCCGCGCTTGGCCTGAACCTCATCGGTCCCCACCGGGCCTATGCCGCGCCGGGGGGCATCGCCGCCCCCGGTGAAAGCGACCTGGGCGTCAAAATCCTCAGCCCCGACCCGGACACTCCGCTTACCGGCTTGAAGCCGGTGGACATTTCTGCCTTCTATCAGGGCACGCCGACCAACCAGATCGTCGCCGTGGAGCTGTATCTGGACGGCAAAAAAGCGGCGGCCCGGACACTGGACGTGCCCGAAACGCGCGGCGTGGTCTCGTTTCTGGTGGACGCCTCCCAGCTCACGCCGGGCGCGCACCGAGTCGTGGTCCGGGTGACGGCCGCCGATCAGGAAGTCAAGTCGGCCCGCACCGGCTTCCAATTCGGCGATTCAGGCGCGCAGAGGCTGGGAAACCCGATTGCGGGCAGCGTCCCCAATGCCTTGTCCTTGCCTGCCGCCCCTACTATCGGAACGGGCCTGCCCCCCACGCTGCGTCTGATTGACCCGTCCGATAACGGCAAGGTGCAGGGCGTGGTGACGATCCGGGTCAAGGCGACCGACCCGAGCGGCAAGGATCCCTACGTCTCGTTCTTCGTGGACAAGGTTTTCAAGACTCTGCGCAACTACGCGCCCTATGAATTCGAGTGGGACACGACGGACTACCCCAACGGCTACCACACGATCCAGGTGTCCGGCTACAACGAAGCCGGCGATGCCAGCCAAGCGAAGGCGCTGCGCCTGTACGTCAACAACCCCGGCGGCGAGACCGCTATCCGGCACGACCTGCTGGATGGCGTCAAGCCCCTCGCACCGAAAAAAAGCGTCGGGCGGCCTCTGCCCCTGCGCCGCCCCGACCTGCTGACGGCGGGCGAGCACAAAACGGCCCCGCCGCAGATGGCCTCGGTCATGCCCTCCCACCTCCAGTCCACGCGCGAGATCGTGCGGCATCTCGTGCACGGCGCAAGCGCGCTCCGCTTCGGCTCGCTAGATGCCGCGACCGAACTGTCCACGCCGTTCGCCGATGAGGCGCCCGCCGCCACGGAAGCCGCCGCGCCACGGATCGCGCCACCCCCCGCCGAGAAGACGCCGCTCGGCGGTTACAAGCCGCTGCCCGCCGTCGCACCCGCCCCGGACGTGACCCCGGACACGGCCGCCCTGGCCGAGACCATGACCCGGAGCGCGCGGCGCGTGTCCGGCAAGATCGCCCGCCTCCAGCGCAGGGCCGGGCTGCGGCTGCCCGACAGCGAACTAGCCTCGCCTTTCCTGACCGCCCCCCGCGCGGCGCCCCTTCCCGCCAGGCCGGTCGTCAAGATCGCCGCGTATCAGGCCGAAATGCGGATGACGCATTCGATCATCAAGCCCGTGATGAAGATGCACCCGCTGCGAGTCCACCTGCCCGCCAGCCTGGGCAGCCTCCTGCGCAGCGTCGGGCAGACGTCCGTGCTGTTCAACCACACGACGGTGAAGCTGGATCGGCCCCTCACCGAGCAGGGCAGCGTCCTCTTCGGCCCTCTGCGCCAGATATTTGAACAGGGCGGCGGCAGCCTCACCTGGGAGGCGCGGACGGGCACGGTCCACGCGAAGAACCCCACCAAGGACATCCTGCTGACCATCGGCCAGAGCCGGGCTGTGGTCAACGCCAAGGCCGTCTCGTTGGACGGCAAGCCGTACCTGATCATGGGCCGGACGATGGTCCCGCTGTCGTTCGTGACGGCGGCGATGGACGCGGACGTGCAGTACGACGCCGCGACCGGGCACCTGCTGATCACGAGCCGCAAATAGCCGCATCGTCCGCCGAAAAAGAAAACCCCGCGCCGTCCGGTGCGGGGTTTTCGTCTTTTCCCGAAGCCGAGCCGTGAACCGTCATCTGTGCTGCGTCGCGAACACTGCCCTCCTGCTGGCTCTTCTGCTGTTCCCCACACCGGGCCGGGCGCAGAAGGACGCCGCCCCATCTGTCGTTCAGCCCGGCTGGCGGCTCACGTTCGACGACGAATTTTCGGGTTCCAAGCTGGACGCGCGCAAATGGACATGCAGCGAAGGCACGTTCCCCACGCGCGAGGAGCCGCTCCAGTACTTTCTCCCGGACAACGTGCGCGTCGGCCAGGGGCATCTGAGTATCACGAGCGAGGAGCGCACCGTCCAGAGCCAACGTTTTGCATCGGGCGAGATCCATACGCAGGACAAGTTCTGCCAGCTTTATGGGCGGCTGGAAACGCGCTGCCGCTTTCCCCAAACTCCCGGCGCTTGGTCCGCCGTCTACCTGCTGCCCGCCGACGGTGACTGGCCGCCGGAGATTGATGTTGCCGAGTTCATCGGGCGCGACCCGGCCGAAGTCTGGCTGACGAACCACTGGAAAGACTGGAACGGGCAGCACCAGCAGGCCAACCGCAACTGGATAGACCCGACCGTGGATTGGGGCGGCTGGCACACCTACGCCGTCGAGTGGCAGCCGAACTCGATCCGCTGGTATATTGACGGCGTCCTGCGCGGCGAGACGATCGGCCCGGTGTCGGCGGTCCCCATGTACATCCGCATCAACACGGCGGTCGGCGGCACGTTCGCCCACGAGCCGGCGCCCGGCCCGTGGCCGCAGGTCTTCGACGTAGACTACGTCCGCATGTACCGGCGGCAGGATGACCCTGTTCCGATCTTGGGGCCGGTCGCCCGCGTTGCGCCGCCACCGGCGTCTGGGCCGCTGCCATTGTCCCTATTTGGCCCATCGCCCCCGCCTGCCGCACAGGACGAGCAGAACGGCCAATATTCGTGGGGCTTGTTCCTCCTGCCGGCGACGCCGATCCTGGTCTGGGGATGGATGCGCCGCCGGACCGGCCCGCGCGGGGCGCGGACGGCCGCCCTGGCGGCAGGCGTGGGAGTGAGCGCGCTCAACTACTTCCTCTTCCGCACGCAGATCATCCACTGGGCTGCCTGGTGGATCGCGCTGCCGCTGTTTCTGGCCGAGTTGCACGGGCTGGCGCACACCTTGGGCTTGCAGTACACGCTCTGGCCCCGCCCCGCCCCCCATGTCTACGCCGAGGAAGACCCGTCTCGGCAGCCTATCTTCATCCTCATCCCGACGGTGAATGAAGACGAGGCCGTGCTGGAGCCGACGATCCAGGGCGCCCTGGCGGCTCGCGCGCATTACCTGACGCTCTTCCCCGACGCCGAGGTGACGGTCGTCGTCTGCAACGACGGCTACGTCGCGGGCTGCCCGGACTGGTACGCCGTCGAAAGGCTGGCGGCGCGGCTGGGCGTGGTCTGCGTCACCCGCCCCGTCGGGGGCGGCGCGAAGGCCGGCAACATCGAATGGGCGCGGCAGGCGGCAGGCGCCGTCGGAGACGCCCTGCTCGTCCTGTTCGACGCCGATCAAGTCGCCGAGAGAGAGTTCCTGGCGCGGACGATCCCGCCGTTCGCCGACCCCACCATCGGCTGGGTGCAGACCGGGCAGTATTACCGCAATTTAGCGAATCCCATCGCGCGCTGGGCCAACGACCAGCAGGCGCTGTTCTACCGGGTGCTGTGCCCCGGCAAGGCCGCCTTGAACGCCGCCTTCATCTGCGGCACCAACGTCGTGCTGCGGGCGGAGGCGCTGGACGAGATCGGCGGGCTGCCGCAGGATTCGGTGACCGAGGACTTCGCCGCCTCACTGCTGCTGCACCCACGCTGGCGCAGCCTGTTCCTGTCCGAAGTCCTCGCCTGGGGCCTGGGACCGATGGACCTCAAATCTTATTTCGCCCAGCAGGGCCGCTGGGCGACGGGGACGCTGGGCATCCTGCGCCGCCACTGGCGTCGGCTCGTGTCGGCCGGCCCGGACAGCCTCAGCCTGCCCCAACGCATCCAGTACGGGCTGGCCTGTACGCATTACCTGTCCGGCCTGCGCGATCTGGTCTACCTCCTCGTGCCGTTCGTCTTCCTCCTCATGGGCGTCTCCGCCATTCAGGGCGCGGACCTGCCGACCTTCTTAGGGCGCTTCCTGCCCTACTTCGTCTTCTCGCAGCTTGCGTTCTGGCACGCCGCCCGGCGGAAAACGACCTGGCGCGGCATCCTCCTGAGCTTCGGCAGCTTCCCCGTCCTGCTGGCGAGCCTGCTTCTGGTCATCCTGGGCCAGCGGACGCGGTTCGCGATCACCCCCAAGCGGCGCAGCCGCGCCAGGACAGCGGTGCCGCTGCTGCCTCAGACTCTGGCGGGAGCGGGCTGCCTGGTGGGCTTGGTCATGGCCGCCGCCTCGCCCGGAGACAAGACGCTGGTGCTGCTCAGTGCGGTCTGGCTCCTCACCATGCTGCTCATGCTCCTGGGCATCTTGTGGCTCGGCTTCTGGGACTGGCGGGCCGGGCGCGGCGTGGGGGTAGAGCAACGACTTTCCAGCAGGGGGCAGAGTTCCGAAGAGGACGAAGGCGGCTAGGGCTTCACGCTGACCGGGACAGCGCGCAGGCCCCCGACTAGACTGCCCTCAATGCCTGCCTTATCGTCAAGCGGAGCCGTCTGCCCTTCATGGTATTCCGCATCCTGGTTGACGTTCCAAACGTCGTAAGCGCGAGTCCCGGCGAGGATGTTCTCGACCGTGAGCATCGCCGTCATCATGGCATGGTCCTGGTTGTTGTACTTGTGCATCCCGTTCCGTCCCATGAGGTGCAGCGTGGGGAACCGTGCTTCCAGTTCCCAGCGGATGGTCTCCACGTTCGCGGCATAGTCGGCGTCATAGACAGGATAGGCTTTCGGCTGACGCACCACGCACCCGTCCAGGACATCTTCCGGAGCGGCCATGCCCAATGCCGCGAGTTCCTTCTTCGCCAGGGCCAGCAGGTCGGCGTCGGAACTCGCCCACAGGCCGTCCCCCTCAAAGCAGAAGTATTCCAGGCCGTAGCAGCACAGGGCCGGGTCGGGCACCATGTCGGGCGACCAGGACTTGAAGTTCTGGACGCGGCCCACTTTGACGGCCGGGTCGTGGATGTAAATCCAGTTATCGGGGAAACAACCCTTGTCCTTGAGGATGACGGCGACCACCAGGAAGTCCCGGTAGCGCAGCGCCTCGGCGGCGCGGAGCGTTTCCTGACTGACGGGGGGGTGCAGACCGGCGACCAGCGAGCGGAGCGGGGCCGAGGAGACGACCTGCGCGGCCACAGTCTCTTTCACCACGCCCTGCCCGTCCTGGGACCGCACCGTCCAGCGCGCCTTGTGCGCGTCGTAGTCCAGCCCGACCACCTTCTGCCCCATCAAAATCTCTCCGCCCCTCTCGCGCGTCTTCCGTGCCGCCGCCTCCCACATCATGCCGGGGCCTCGACGCGGGTAGCGGAACGAGTTGATCAGGGTCTTGACCACGGCCCTGCGGCGGGACGGCCTGTGGGGCAGGAGCGCGTGGGCCAGCGCCTTGCCGAGCGACAGCCCTTGAATGCGCTGGGCGGCCCAATCGGCGGAAATGTCCTTGCAGTCCATGCCCCAGACCTTCTCAGTGTAGGTCTTGAAGAAGATGCGGAAGAGACGCTTGCCGAACTGGTTAGAGACCCAGTCCTCGAAGTTCTTGGGCGCTGGGATGGGGAACATCCGGCTGTGGAGGTAGGACAGGACGCACCGCGCGGACTCAGCCACGCCGAGCCGCCGCAGGGCCTCCAGAGGCTTTAGGGGATAGGAAAAGAACTGGCCGTTGTAGAAGATGCGCGACGACCGGGGCCGCTCCAGCATGTCACCCGGCAGCAGCTCGGTCCACAGGTCCTCAACGGCCTGGGACTTGGAGAAGAAGCGGTGCCCACCGATGTCGAACAGGAAACCCTTGTAGGCGACGGTGCGGGAGATGCCGCCGACATACTGTGGGTCAGCCTCAATTACCGTCACCGGCACGCCTGCCTTCGTTAGCAGATACGCCGCCGTCAGCCCCGCCGGCCCCGCGCCTATGACGACGACAGGATTAATCAGATGCTTCATACAATTCTATTCCTTCTTCAGCACGAAGCGTACCACCGTTACTTCCGGTCCTTCCTCTTGATTAACTCTGACCTTCCACAAAGGATGCCTATCAACTTGAACGAAAACATAATTACTATGAGAAATATAGCTTTCAAGTTCATCCGCGTGGGATAGAGTGCTAAGGTAAACGAAATCGTTAGCTTTCATGCGTCTTAGCACTGTCGCCAGTAGCTTTTCGTCATCATCTGAGCGAACCATGAATCGTGTTTGGGACGCGGGCAGAGTAGTAATCACCGGGCCTACTGAGAGCGAATCTGTCACTAATACATTCGCGGTGATAGCTCTCACATATTTGTTTAGCTGCTGACTGTACGTTAAACTCCTGCGGATAAAGAAGAAGCCATCGCATTGACTGATTAAGCTAATCGCTATTAACCCCGCAGCACTAGCAATAACACAACCGTGCTTGATGCCTACCGTCTCTTGGTATTGCTGTTCCAGGGCGTGTGCTGCTGTCAGAACCAGGAGTGGGAGTACCGTCAACAGATAGCGGCTACCCCAGTCCACGCCAGGGAGCATTGGGTTTATTAACACGAACAGGACGAACAGGAAGCAGGTACGGCCCGTCCAGCTATAAAACAGGCTGCTTGGCGAGAATGGAACTCGCGCTTCGTGGATACGCCACGGCACCGCCAGTGCCGGGATCAGCACCGGCGTTGCTTGGAACAATCCATTGTTCGTTCCGGCATATCCTTTTAGTGACAGAATCAGGGCTAACGCGCCAATTGCCAACCCAAGTAGCGGAGCGACTCCGCGTACCCGCGCAGACGACCAAGCTATTAAGGCGTAAACTGCCAAAAGACCGGCAAACAGAATGAACCACCAGAAGAGACCATTTCGTCCAGCAAAAGCTGTAGTTCCTGTCAGTTGGATCATCGCTCTTTCTACTAAAGCTGATAAATCTAGTATTGACGCGAGATCGAAACGATGATCTGGGCTGTTTTGCAAAACATTTGCGCCTAGATGCGGTCCTAATACAATGCCGTAGACCGACCAATTGAAGATGCCCCACAACAGAACAACAGAAAAGAAGCCAGAGGTTATGCCTGGCATGATGTGGCGGCGCATTCTTGATAAAGGAATAGATGATAACCACACCGCGATGAAAAGTGCCAAAGAGAGTTCGTGGAGCCACATGCCTAACCCCATCACGGCCCCTAGAATCAGCGGGTTATTCAGCGTGTCATCCTGCAACGACCGCATCATCCAGTAGCCTGCTAGTGCCGTAATCAGCATAATAGCTGAGTGATCCCAGAACACCGAAGAATACAAGCAAAGCGGGGTTGCAAGACCGAGCACCAGCAGTAGAAGGAGGCGGGAACGTAAACCCAAACGGCGGGCCGTGGCGTATGTCGTGAGAAGAGTACCTAAACCGCTAAAAGCTGGCACCACCGTAAGAGCACCGACTCCAAAGGTGTAGTAGAACAATCCCGAAACGAACGGGAATAATGGCGGATACATAGTAGAGTCGTGGTGTAATTGCTTATGTTTTCTGACTGATCGCCTTTGGCGGCCTTTTTAGTCCGCTGCCGCCTGGACATAGGCTTTGAGCGGCCGCTTCTCCAGGCGGCGGTTCACCAAACCCGCCAC
>JAABUX010002849.1_pt1 | contig 23770 bp, 20 predicted proteins | sample 5561851 | NCBI WGS metagenome assembly JAABUX01 (sample SAMN10711883, study PRJNA513361) | rock metagenome | isolation source: Antarctica rocks | place: Antarctica: Victoria Land, Richard Nunatak red sandstone | collected 2016-01-03 | reverse complement strand
ATGAAAATAGCAATTTTGCAACTGAACAAGGTTTATCGTGGCGGTGTCCATGCGCTCAACGACCTTGACCTCACCATCTCAAGTGGCATGTTTGGTCTGTTAGGACCAAATGGCGCGGGTAAAACAACGCTCATGCGTATCCTCGCGGGCATCCTGCGCCCAACAAGCGGCGTATTACAAGTTGGCGAACATGATGGCAACACTGAAAAGGGGAGAACGGCCATCAAGCGCACTCTCGGCTACCTGCCCCAGGATTTAGGTGTCTATCCTGATTTGAGCGCCCGTGAGTTTCTCGATTATATTGGTATCCTCAAAGGGCTTGACGACCGCAAGGTGCGACAGAAGCGGGTCGATGAATTGCTAGAGGTCGTAAGCCTGAGCGATGTCGCCAAACGTAAGCTCAAAACCTACTCCGGTGGGATGAAACGTCGCGTCGGCATCGCCCAGGCTCTGCTTAACGACCCTCGCTTACTGATTGTCGATGAGCCAACGGCGGGACTTGATCCAGAAGAGCGTATTCGCTTCCGCAACCTGCTGTCCGATCTCGCAGGCAATCGAACAGTGCTGCTCTCCACTCATATTGTGGAAGATATTGCTCAAACCTGCCAGAACCTCGCGATCATGAAGAATGGACGCGTTGTCTTTCAGGGAACAACGGCGGCACTACTGAGCGAGACACACGATAAAGTATGGACGATTACAACCAGTGGCACAAAGCCAGAAGGAGATTTTACGGTCGTCTCTACGATGCATATGGGCAGTTCGGTACAATACCGTGTTGTCGGCGAGCCGCTGACACATAGCAACGCTATACGGACCGAGCCAAGCCTGGAAGATGCTTACGTGTGGCTGATGCGGGAACAGCGCAGGCCATCTATGGCGGCCCTTTCCTAGCGTAACAACAAACGCAGCAGCAGGTACGTATAGATTCTGTGACGTTAACCGTAGGAGCGCGATTGATCGCGCCCATCATGACAACATTATTAACCGTAGGGGCGCGATTGATCGCGCCCACCATGACAACATTATTAACCGTAGGGGCGCAATTGATCGCGCCCATCGTAACAGTAATACCATGTTGGTCTGATAGGCACAACGGGCGCGATCAATCGCGCCCCTACAAAAGCATGGCAACAAAACCGTCTTCTTCGGTCGCTTCACGACTATTCTTCGGCTCTGGTCGGCATTCCTGGCAGGGGTCAACCACATGCACTGGCGCGCCTTTCTGGTTTATAATGCCGTGGGCGGTATCGTTTGGGCAATCTTCTATGGTCTCCTCGGCTACTTCGCGGGTCGTCTCTTTCATGACAACTTCGCGCAGGTAGAGCAAATAGCAAGCACAATAGGCTGGGTTACAGGTGGGTCGATTGTAGTTGTGGTGTTAGTTGTGATAGTCATTGTGCGGATGCGTATTGCGCGTAGTATTCAGGTGCATAGGGCGGCCGGACAGGATTAGAGAGAACGCTTGACATGTACGGGCGCAATTGATTGCGCCCGTACTCAGTACCTATCAATTTGCTTACGAGAACGCGTTCTCCCCAGTGATAGCCTGACCTATGATAAGCGTATGGATATCGTCTGTCCCTTCATAGGTGAAAACCGACTCAAGGTTATTCATGTGGCGGCTGATTGGATATTCCAGAGTGATACCATTCGCGCCAAGGACGCTGCGCGCCTCACGCGCTGTTTTGAGTGCTTCACGTACATTGTTGCGCTTCGCAATCGAAATCTGCACAGGATGCACCAGGTCTTCATCCTTCAACCGTCCGAGTTGCAAGGCAAGTAACTGCGCCTTTACCAGTTCCGTTGCCATGATCGCGAGTTTCTGTTGTACAAGTTGGAACCGCGCGATGGGCTTGTTAAACTGGATACGCGACTTGGCATATTCAAGGGCTAATTCGTAACAGGCGCGCGCCGCACCTGTTGCACCCCATGAGATGCCAAAGCGGGCCTCGTTGAGGCAGGAGAGCGGGCCACGCATTCCACGCACGTTTGGCAACATATTTTCGACAGGTACGCGGCAATCATCGAAATGGAGTTCAGAGGTGATAGAAGCCCGTAGTGAGAGTTTGTGATGGATATCACTCGTGCTAAAGCCAGGCATGCCACGCTCCACCAGGAAGCCGCGCACGCCATCCTCAGCTTTGGCCCAGACGACCGCGATATCAGCGATACCGCCGTTCGTGATCCACATCTTTGAGCCGTTCAAAACATACGAGTCGCCATCACGACGTGCCGAGGTTCGCATGCCGCCCGCGTCACTGCCAAAATCAGGCTCCGTCAGACCAAAGCAGCCGATGGCCTCGCCTTTTGCCATGCGAGGAAGCCAACGCTGTTTCTGCTCCTCCGAGCCAAACGCGGAAATAGGAAACATCGCTAACGAACCCTGGACCGAGACAAATGAGCGTAGGCCACTATCGCCCGCCTCTAACTCCTGACAGGCGAGACCATAACAGACAGCGCTAAGTCCAGCACATCCATAGCCCTCGATATGCATTCCCAACAGGCCAAGTTCGGCAATCTCAGGGATGAGTTCGCGTGGAAAGGTGCCTGCCTCGAAGTGCTCACCGATGATCGGTATCACACGCTCACGCACAAATTGGCGCACTGTATCGCGCACCATACGTTCTTCCTCGCTCAACAGACGGTCTATATTATAGAGGTCTGTGACAGACGGCACCTGTACTTTCTTCGTTTCAGCAGTTGTTGTCATGATGTATATGCTCCCTTGTGCGCTAGTACACTTAGACGTGCTCTCCGTTGAATGCTCTTCTTGTTATTATATCGCAGATGGACTCCTCTTTGCCCATGACTATGTCTCCCCCATTGCAGTTTTTAACTGTTGAAGTGCATAATACTATGTGAAACCCATCGGCTTCTTGTCCGTAATAATACTATCAAGAAGTGTTCAGTTAAACAGAAGCAGATGTAGAAAGGTCCCTATGCCAAAAGCATTGCACCGTCGCTCGCATAGATCGACATTTTTCAGACGATACATCAGAACGGACCTTCCCATCATCTACTACGCGACAATATCCATACTCCTGGGCTTCCTCATTGCCTGGATTCTTGTCGTCAAAGTTCGTATTCCAGGGCTGATAGAGGGGCCGTCTGGATATCGGGTTGTGGGTTCCCCGACTGTTACCGCCGACTTCATCAATCGTGTGCTAGACCATTATCACTCGCCAGCAGCAGGCAAAGGGCAGACGCTTTATGATGATGGCATCAAATATGACATCGACCCCGCCTATGCGCTTGCCTTCTTCATGCAAGAAAGCACCTTTGGTACACAGGGTGTCGCAAGAGTAACGCATTCGCTTGGCAATATTCGGGCCACGTCAGGGCACCCTCAATACGCGGGCTATCGCCTCTACCGTAACTGGGAAGAAGGCTTTGACGATTGGTACAGGCTCATCTCCAACCAATATGTAGGACAGTGGGGGCTTCTGACCGTTGACCAGATCATCCCTGTCTACGCACCCGGCTCAGATAACAACAATGAGAATGCCTATATCCAATCGGTCAAGAATGCAGTCGATACGTGGAGACACGGCTCGTTAGAGGTGTGAAGCGGGAAGACGTGGAGCAACCACCACGCGGGAAACCAGGGCAAATGTCCCCCATACATTTTGCCCTGGCCTCGAGCCTTTACAAGCTCTTTTCACCTTTAAGTTGGTGCATATGGGAGACCCACAAGAGGTCTCCCTACTGCGAACTGGGCACAGCAGCAGTGAAGATTTCCTGTCTACCTGTTCGCGTATCATTCCAGAAGGGGTGGACAAAGTGCGCGTCAGCAGATAGTCCCTGATAGTCTCCGATGAACTGCAAGCCATTGAAGTCTGTTGGGGCACCAACGATAGGATTCCAGCTCTGTGTCGTCACGCGGACGTTCTTGAGGAACGATGCGCCGTGATCGCGCGACTGAGCAACGTAGACATCAATTAACAGATGCTGTGGGTCAACGCGTGTATCGAAGAAGGAGACATTGACAACGCCGTTTGGAGCAACAGCCAGTTGTGGCTGAAATTGGTTGGCTCCATTAGCAGTTGGATCATCGTTCACCCGTACGGGCCTCGACCATGTATGCCCACGATCCTTTGACGTTGAGAGCAGGATGTCGGCATCGTGCAATCCCTTATCAGCCCACACCAGGTAAAGCTGACCCGTCTTCGGATCGCTGGCGAAGGCGGGTAACGAGCCAACACGGTACTTCTCGTGCGGAAACGTTCCCCCGATATCGCGGATAGTCGCCGCCAGCACAGGAAATGTCCATGTGCCTCCCTCATCAGAAGAGGTCACTACCACCATTCGCGTTGGAATATTTGACGGTACTGGACTACTATAAGAAAAAACCACGGCAAGGGTACCATCTAGCTCAACGACAGGAATAGCACCTAGCGCTTCATCACAGGCAGTTGAGTGAGTGGATCGTCCGGGCACAGGATCGGTACAGAAGGGCGCAGCTCCTTCGATGAGTCGAACACGCGAGAATGTCTTGCCTCCATCCATAGAACGGGAAAAGCCTAGTTCCTGTTGGCAAAAGCCAGCACCTCCACAACTTTTCCCATGATCGTAGGACCAAAAGACGTAGAGCGAGCCATGATGTGATCTCGTTGTTTGATCGACGGTTATCCAGGGCTTATCGTTGAAAATGCGACCCGTCTTATCCTCAAAAACGCTGACCGGAGACCCGAAGGTCTTGCCACCATCCGTAGACGCCGACACCGAGATGCCACTCAAATTCCCTTTGATGGCTGTATATAAGACGCACGCATAGACGGTGCTATGATCGCCAAACGCGAAGCTCACGTCGGAGGTAACGATATTTTTTGGGAAACCAGGGAGCACGCCATTATCTACCCACGTACAGCCGCCATCGAAAGAGGCGAAGGACCCGATTTGAAACACGTAGTGGGCGGGATCGGTAAAGAATTTTGAGCCACCGACGAGGTGGAGCGGATTATTCGGGTCTTCCGCAAGCATCGGCTCACTATGAGCCGGGTAAGCATCACGGCTTACTCGAACATTCGCATACGGTGGCTGAGGATGACGCCCAAGCGTCACGCATGCCCCTCCTTTGGCTAGAGAGTAGAACGGTGTTGGCGTTGAAGCAGGCACAATGTTACCGTTGATCGGGCTACAACCAAATAGCCCTGTAAGCAGCAGGGTAGCCACTACCAACCAGAGGTAAAACCGCTTTTGGAAGAGATTGTTACATATGATAGATGATGTGATTGGGTATCTGTGCAAGCCAGACATACGTTCCCCATGCAATAAACGATGCGTACACACTATAATCGGTGCGATTGAACAACACTGAGACATACACGCGTTCCGCACTACATCCCCTGAGCCACCGTTCCATCGTATCCCTGCGCCTCTGCATTACAGGCCCAAAAGAATCTACTATATAAATGAAATAGAGTTTGTTGCTTTCTTTCTGATAGAGTAACACATCGGCTAATTGATCGTGGAAGGCAAAGGGCACTCCCAACCCCAACAATATCTCGTGCTCATAAATAAACAGCTTGTTGGTCACATCTTGCATGTACAGTAGTAGTGCATGTGGAACATGAGATGGAGCCAGCAGTTCGAGAGTGTCAACCAGCAGCGAGTTGCGCCGCCCAGGAGCAAAAGCGAATGGCTCACCATTCGCCAGCGTAAGTGATGTGGAAGTCTGTACACTGCTCTCTTCTATCACGCTATTTCTCCGATCATTATTTACAAGTGCTTAATCAACATAATTGTGTTTGGAAGAACGGTCACATATTCCCTTATCCATTCCCTATCTTTCTACCTCATTAATGCCGTTAACAATTGTAATTCTAGCATTACGAATAGCACGTAGTCAATATATAACAATTGAACTTTATCATACATTTATGTCAAAAAACGCAACACGAGGAAAACTAGCTGAACTTCTTTATGCGGCTATGACAAACCGCAACATGAGTGTGCAAGCATTAGCATCTGCCATTGGCGTCCAACGTCAAACATGCTATGCATGGCTTCATGAGTATCAGCGTCCCAGTTTGGAGATGCTACGCCGCCTTGCCAGAGTGTTGAATCTTCCTCTCGCTGAACTTATCGCAGCAGCATACTCCGATGTAGATGGTGCTCGACTAGAGTCACTATTGCAAGTTTACCTTGGCCTCCCCGAAGAGAAACGACGCTTGCTAGAAGCCATCGCAGCTACGTTTGAAGCTGAAAACAAGCAGAGTTCCGATTCCAGCTAAAGCTTCAGGCATTTACCTTCATCCTCATGCTTATTCAATCTCAAAACCTTCTTGACCTTGATGCGCTAAAAAAGAGAGCAGTCCTCGGCGATATGCAGCGAACTGCTCGACAATGTGTGAATCGAGTAGTGTTGCATCGGCAAGGATGAGGTATCCAGTTTCATTTTCATCGTCTGTTGCCAGAACGAGCGCGTAGAGTCCAAATTCCTCTTGGTAAGGTTGTCCACGACCCTCACCACCATATCGCCTGGCATGATCTCTGGTTCGACAGACCCAGACAATGTCCCTTGCACGAACGCGTTTTTGTTCTAGCTCGCTCATCAAAAAATCCGGAACATCAAGCGCATTGCCCAACTCTTCCTGCTCATAGCGGATAATATCGGCTGCGCTTGCTTCAGGTGGAATATACCGTTCTCCTGTACGCCAGCCGTAGGGAAGATGCCAGTAGATGGTCCCATCTTTTTGCTGTTTTGGCATAGTACTCTGCTTTTCCCAAAAGGACGGGCTGTGTTCAGAACACGGCCTTTCTCTTTTCATGCTCAATGATAGATTTAGTGTCAGACGAGCAAAATAAAATACTCTGTTCGAGATGTCATACCCATACCTGCTCTATGACATAGCCATCAGGCAACCCTAACGTGTATCGCTCACTTTGCGGCATACGAGGTAGTAGTGTTACTTCAGACATACTATCTATCCTTTCTTCTTAAAATGACATTACAATGTCGGTTCTTAAAAGTTACCATTACAAACACTCTATTGTCAAGCAAGGAGTAGGTGTATGCTGGAATTATGAAAGTGAGATTGAGAGTCAAAGAAGCTGCTGAGGCTAAGGGAATGTCTATGACCAGGCTGCACACATCGTCAGAGGTCGCCTATAACACTATTCGGCGCATATTTCGAGACCCTTACGTAACAGTGGACACCACCACTCTCAGTAGATTGGCGCATGTGCTAGGAGTTGCTACTGCCGAATTAATAGAGGACGTGCCAGACGACAGGACCGATTAGTAATGGGGTCTTGGAGTAGTGGAGCAGGTACAATCTAGTCAGTCAATTGAAACTTTTTCTATCCCAGTTCTACGTCCTTCCAGGTGAACTACGTAGGTAATGGTAGGGGCGCAATTGATTGCGCCCCTACCATGCAATTGATTGCGCCTGTGAACATGCATTAGTGTCCCAGGTGGGCGCAATCAATTGCGCCCCTACCACCACCCGCAAGGACGTAGAACCTCTATTCCACGCCCCTTGACAAATCCCTAATGCGCTGATATTATGTTGTGCAGTGAGAGGCGACAAATTGTCTTTCATAAAAGTTGAGTACCCGTAGCTCAGTGGATAGAGCGACAGATTGCGGATCTGTAGGTCGTAGGTTCGATCCCTATCGGGTACGCCACAACGGGGACCACTGATGTAGTGGTCCCCTTTTGATTGTCTTTTTACTCATCCATTCTATTCATCTACTTTGACTCCAAGTAGCGTATACTATGACCAGGATGATTTATCACTTCTCAACGGAATGCAACGGGGGCATACATGGACGTTCCCACTTATATCGGCGTTGATATCGGCGGAACCAGCACGCGCATTGGCATATTCCAGAACTTAGACATGCCACAATGCAAGATCGTTGCACGCTTTCCCACGATGCCGGACTATGACCAGCAAATGCAGAGCATCATCGAGGCGATACAAGGCGTAGAGGCATGTTCGGGAATAGGTGTCTCCATTGGAGCACGAATTGCGAGGGATGGGCGCTCTGTCATTTTCGCTCCAAACATACCTGATTATATCGGCAAGCCATTTGCGCAGAACCTCTCTGATCACTTCAATTGTCCTGTGCGTCTAGCACACGACACAGTATGCGGTCTCCTGGGCGAAAAGAAGTTCGGAAGTATTCAACACGATGAGCGATGTGCCTATCTGACCGTCTCGACGGGGACGGGAGCGGCAATACATCTGCAAAAAGCTGGGATAATGCTGACAATCTCTATCGAAATCGGGCATCAAATTCTTGATGGCAACACACTTCGCTGCCTCTGTGGACAGGTAGGCTGTCTGGAAACCTTCACCGGCGGCAAACAGCTAGAGCTACGGCTTGGACACCCACTTACCCAAATCACCGATCCCGCCTTCTGGGAAACTTTCAGCGAAAAACTCGCATTGGGACTCGTCAACCTTGCTCAACTGACCAAAGTGGAAGTGGTCGCCGTCAGTGGAGGCATTGCCATACATAATCCTCTTTTATTGCCGATGCTACAGCAAAAAGTGAACGACACTCTGGTAGGAGCAAGGCTCGAATTGCGTCCTGCACGCCTGGGCGAAAATGCCCCCATTGTGGGTGCGGCACTGCTGCTTGAGACTCCCGAAGAGACGATTTTGCATTGAAGCACTACAGCCAAACTTCGCTTTGTCAATAAGGACTTTTAGCTTGCTTTTCCACGCCACTGGTCCATTCCCCCTTCCCGAAAACGCCGCTTGCCCGATGATACATAACAGTGGAACGGATGGGTTGCGGTGAGGATACAGTGTTATTTGCAGGAGGAGCGGGACCATGAGCAAATCTAATAAATATACTAACGAGGCACGTCAGGCATTTAGTAACGCACGCGAGGAGGCGCTGCGTCTCAGACATAAAGCGGTCGGCACTGAGCACCTGTTACTGGGTCTTCTCAAATTGAATGACCCTCTTATCGAGGGGCTATTTGTATCGCTTCATGTCAGCACTCTGCGCGTCTTCCAGGCGCTGGAATTTGTATTGGGACGAGGCAACAAAGCCTACGTCAGCGATCCAGTACTGAGCGCGGGAGCGCGCGCCACCATCACACGAGCAGAGCAAGAGGCCAGCACAGTGCAAGCGGGTTTAGTTGGCGTCGAACATCTCCTGCTTGGTATATTTGGCGAGAGCGGTGGTGTAACGGCTGATGTTCTGAGCAGTTTTGGAATGTACACGGAGACCACGCGTCAGCAAATTGCCATTTTGACTCATATTGGGCGTGAGAAGATGCTCTTCTCAAAACAATATCAAGAACGCTATAATGCGACTCCTACTCTGAACCACGTGAGCCGTGATCTGACAGCAGCGGCCCTGGCAGGGTCTCTCGACCCCATGATTGGTCGAGAGGCAGAGTTGGAACGTACCATGCAGATTCTCTCGCGCCGCTCAAAGAACAATCCCGTCCTACTTGGTCCGGCTGGTGTTGGCAAGACGGCGATTGCAGAGGGGCTGGCGCAGCACATTATCCAGGGACAGGTACCAGATAACCTACTTAATGGCCGCGTTGTCGCGCTGGATGTTGCCATGCTCACCGTCGGGACCAAGTTTCGCGGCGACTATGAAGAGCGGCTCAAGAAAATCATGCGGGAGATCATCAGCGACAAGGGCATCATCATCGTCATCGACGAGTTGCACACGCTCATGAGCAGTGGTGTCGCGGAGGGGTCAATAGATGCGGCGAACCTCTTCAAACCCATGCTGGCACGCGGCGAGTTTCAATGCATTGGTGCCACAACCTTTGACGAGTATCGTAAAACAGTAGAGGCCGATCCTGCCCTGGAACGACGCTTCCAACCCGTACAGGTGCGGGAGACCAACGCGCAAGAGACGCTTGAGATTCTACGCGGTCTCCGTTCGCGCTATGAAGACTTCCATCAGGTCACCATCACAGACGAGGCATTGTTGGCGGCGATACAGATGTCCTCACGCTACATCCAAAGCCGTTTTCAACCAGACAAAGCCATAGACCTGATCGACGAAGCCGCCGCACGGATATGTGTGCAACGAACCGTCGTGCCAGACGCTATACGCCAGTTACGCGAGGAAATTGCGACGGTACAGTGCGATAAGGATTACGAGATTCGACAATGCAACTTTGCCCTGGCTTCAATGCATCGTAACCACGAGAACCGACTGCGACAGATGTTACAGACAGTTGAGTACACATGGTATACCAATCAGCAGGAGCAGCCCCCTGTAGTGGATGAACAGCATATAGCTGAAGTCGTCGCAAAATGGACAGGCATTCCTGTAGTACAGGTCGCCGCAGAAGAGGCACAACGTCTACTGACACTGGAAGAGGAACTGCACAAGCGCGTCATTGGTCAACATGAGGCGGTACAGGCAGTCGCAAAGGCAGTACGTCGCTCACGCACCAACCTGAGAGATAGTCATCGTCCCATTGGTTCGTTCCTTTTCGTCGGTCCAACCGGAGTAGGCAAGACCGAACTAGCACGAGCCCTCGCGGGTACACTCTTCGGAGACGAGAACGCCATGCTCAAGCTCGACATGTCCGAGTTCATGGAGAACCACCACGTCTCACGTCTCATCGGTGCCCCTCCGGGGTATGTTGGTTACGATAGCGCGGGTCAACTGACTGAGGCAGTGCGTCGTCGCCCATATAGTGTCGTACTACTCGACGAGATCGAGAAGGCGCATCCCAAAATCTTCGATCTTCTGCTACAAATTCTCGACGATGGCAGTCTCACCGACGCGCATGGGCAGACCGTAGACTTCCGACACACGATTGTCATCATGACATCCAATGTGGGTACCGACCATTTCAATATCAATGAGATGGCCTTCACCTCCCGTCGTCGCCGTAAGGAAGAGCGTCAGGCCGATGCTCACAAGCGCATGCACGTCGTGGTCACGCTCGCGTTAAAAGAATTGTTCAAGCCGGAGTTGCTGAACCGTATCGACGACATAGTGCTATTCCATGCGTTAGAACAAACGCATCTGCGTGAAATCATCGACATCATGATCGCACAGACGGAGCAGCGTCTCGCCGCTCAATCTATCACGCTTCAGGTGAGCGATGAAGCGCGTCAACTGCTCGTCGAGCGGGGCTATGACCAGGCATACGGGGCACGTCCACTTCGTCGCGTAGTGCAGCGCATGCTGGAAGACACACTGGCGGAAGCCATTTTGCAGGGTGTATTCACACCAGGCGACGCGGTTCAGGTTGATGTTGCCGATGAAGAACTGAGAGTGCATCACCTCTCGCCAGCGATGGTAGAGGCTGTAGCGACGGTGAGCAACGAAGAGTTCGAGGCTGCGTAATGGCCCAATTATGTTGTTTTACTTTTTCATCAGGAATGAAAACACTGGGTTGTACGGGCGCGATTGATCGCGCCCGTACAACTCAGCCCTAAAAGAATTTGTAAAAACGAGGAGGGCTCATCAAGCTCCGTCTCCGTGGCGGAGCTTGATGAGCCCGTGATCAGACGATCGGACGAGGCGTCAAGCCGTTACGGGTAGCTCACCACGGTGACCGGGGCGTCCGCGTTGGCGGGGGTCGACGGCCCGCCTGTGTCGTTGACCACGTGCAGGATGCCACCGGACCCGGCCTTGGAGAGGCAGACCGTGAGCAGATCGTGGAGGCTTGACGTCGGGAGGGTGACGGGGACCTCAAACGCGTGTGCGGCGTAGATGTTCACGCCCCGGTTGAAGAAGCTGTAGCTGCCCATACCGTATCCGCTGAATCTGGTTACAGTGTTGGCAACCTTGAAGGCCGCCCAGCCGTCGACACCGGGAGCCTCCATCCACGCCGCCTGGCTGGGCGGGTCGTAGGGCATCTCGTTCTGGAAGAAGATGTCCGTGCCGCCATTCCCGTTCCAGATCACCTCGTACTTCTGGTAGTGCTCGACGAAAAGGCCGTACGCGGTCACGTTGTCACCGTTGACGATGACGCCGGTGGCGGCAGTGTTGTTATTCCAGCCGACACCGTTGCCGTGGTCGGCCCGCCATGCCCAGATGTCATCGAGAATGACGTTGTCGCTGTTGACGACCAGACTGTTCGTCGCGCGGCCCGGCTCCGCGCCGCCGATACGGAAGAATACATCCTGAAGAGCCGTCGGGTCGGAGGCGTCATGGCTGCTGCGCGCGTTGTCGTTTCCGACCCGCAGCAGCGCCGGAGAGTTCGTTGCGCCCGCGTCGAAGATCATCCCCGAGATCGAGATCCCCTTCGCACTGGCGACGCTCATTGACACGATTCCGTTTTCAGGGATCAGAGTCGGGAAACCGAGACCGAGCACCACGGTATCGGGACGCGTGACCTTGATGCTCCGGTCCAGGTGATAGATGCCCGGGGTCAGGATGAGGTCCCTGCCGGAACCTAAGGCGTGATTGATCGTCGCTGCGGAGTCTGCCGGATGGGCAATGAAGAACCTCTTGATTGGGATGGACGAGCCGGGCGTCGCGCCGCCAGCCCATGTCGTGCCTACGGAGTTGCGCTGCACCGAGGGCACGAAGACGTTGTAGTGCCCATGGGAGTCCACGTACAGGTATGGCGCCTCTCGTGTCACCGGGCTGGTCGCGAGCGTGGTGTACGGGCCACCGCATGGCGCATGAGCGGGGAAACACTGGGCGGGCGCACCCACGACGCCTGAGAACACCTGATTCCAGACACCGTTGCTCCAGCCATCAAGCTTGCTGTTCCTGACCAGCCACTGCTGCTGCGAGCCGTTGGTCACGGTGGCGCCGTCGAACTCTGAATCGGCGATGAAGCCGCCACTCGCGTACGACGGAGAGGTGCAATAGTCCATAAGGGTGATGTGCCCGTTGATGTGGACTCGACGCATCGGCGCGGCCTGCGACACTGCCCAGAATTCGCCGTTGTAGCAGCCGAAGTTCGGGGTGGTCACGTTGATGGTCAGGTTCGACAACGATCGCCAGAAGTTCTCGAGCGCGGTGCAGTTGTTGGTGCCGAAGCACTGGTTGTATACGTCGATGGACCCGTTGATGACAACGTCGTTCGGGGAGAGGCCGAGGCCCGCCACGGTGGTGTAGTAACCGACCTGAAAGTTGAGAGGGTCGGTACTGGATCCATATGTGCCAGGCTCGAACAGCAGCGCATAGCGCTGAGTTCCGAACTGGTTGGAGAGCTGTTGTTTTGCCACCGCATCGACCGTCGCCTGGATCTCGCTCCGCGGCATGCTGGGATTGAAGATGTAGACGCTCGAACCGAAATTGGGTTGGCTGGACGACGCTGACGGAGCCGCCAGTGCGGTGGCACCGCCGCCGGTGGCCGCCAGTGCGACGCCGCCGGTGGCTACCGCGCACGCGAAGGCCACGAGAACACCTACGGCGAAGATCGAACGATGGCGCAACCGCCCGCCGCCGGTGCGGACGTGCCACGTCCTCCATGTGTCTGGCTGCCAATGCCATCGGGAAAGGAATGTGCGCATGTTCATCTCATCATCTCCTCGTCTGTAATCTGCCGCAGCCATGCGGCTCCCACGTTAATTTGCACTTCGTCAGCCGCGTAGGCAGTCGAAGAGCGAGTGAAAAGAGGGAAAGTCACGAAAAAGCCAAGCATGATGCTGAGCAGCGTAAAGATGCCTATCAAGCATTGCAGTGATCTGCGGCGCATAACTTTCATAGTCATCCATTCATCATCTTGCATGTATGTCTGGTTTTGCGGAGGCGCGGGAGCAGAGAAGCATCCTTCTCATGCCAGCGGCGCTCTCCGCCGCCACGCCGAAAAAAGAGAGCAATACGCGTCGATAACTTCGATAATTTACGAAATCATTATCGTGGCAGATATTACAAATATAGCCAATTTTCCCGCAATTGTCAAGAAGTGCGCCTGAAATCCACTCATAACTCAGACGCGATTGACCGCAACCTTGATCAGAAGCGAGATGAGTCCTAAGGCTCATGCTGGTTGCAACTGGCTAAAGGAGCGATACCTGGATCTGTCATTTGCCCCCAGAAGCCGCTTCAGGTCACTCAGAAATAGCTCTGCAATTCTAGAATCACTTAAATTGAGGGGGAGCCATAAATTGGGCGGCAGCGGACGCGGTAAATCGGGCCTCTACTTCAATCGCTTGTATCAGCAAGTCCTGTTTCCTTGAGGCGTTTTCCGTTGTAGTATGCCCCACTCAGATAAGTACCACTGAGGTTAGTTCCAGTAAATTCGGCCTTAATCAGAGATGCGTTTCTGAGGTCTGCTCCACTCAAGTCGGCACTTGTAAGCAAAGCACCACAGAGAAAGGCTCCCGTGAGATTTGCTCCACTCAGGTCAGCCTCACTTAGATCTGCTTCACCAAGATGTGCTCCACTCAAGTCAGCGTCGCTGAGATTTGCCCCTCTCAGATTTGTTCCACCTAAACTTGTCCAGCTTAGCTCCGCTCCGCTCAGGTCTGTTTCGCTAAGATTTGCCCCAAAGAGATTTGAGACCTTGAGGTTCACACCTCTCAAATCGACACCGCTCAAGTTAGCCCCACTCAAATATGGCCGTATCACTTCGGGATGCTGTCGCCTCCATTGATTCCAAGTAGGCACACCTTGCTTGAGAATAACAAGATGTTGCTGTAGAAGCACAAGACGTTGCCGTTTTGCCATAGCCTATTCACCTCCTATGCAGGTTTTAATTCTATGTATTTAGAGGTACTTTGACAAGTGCCGTTTTTTTGTTCAAATGATTATACATAATGTCCAGAATGGTTCTCTTGCGAGAGAACGCAAAACCATGTATCATATGAAATACTACGACATGAAACAGAGCGTGGACCTTTCGTATCACGAAAGACACCTTTTCCTGCTTGAGAGACTCATAACCAATGAAGCCTATATCTTTTTGGAATACACTACCACAACCGATTATTGCTCTGGCACCGATGGATGGCGTCACCGATGCACCGTGCCGCACTATGCACGGTCTACATGGACGCCCTGATATTGTTTTAACCGAGTTTACTAACGTCGAAGGGCTGTGGCGTGGCAGTGACCGCATCTTCCGCGACTTTCTCTATACACCAGCGGAACGACCCGTTGTCGCCCAAATCTTCGGTTGTCGGCCTGAATACTTCTACAAGGCCGCCCATGTTGCCTGTGAATTGGGCTTTGACGGCGTCGATATTAATATGGGATGTCCTGCAAGAACTGTCGCTAACAAGGGCGGTGGTGCTGCATTGATTCGCATGCCCAATACGGCGAAGGAGATCATTCGTGCCACACAGCAAGGTGTGCGTGACTGGGCAAATGGTCAAACGTTGGAAGACCTGGATATGGAGCCGTTCCGTATTCAACGTATCCGGCAGATGAATGAAGACCGCATACGCATCTGGGGCGACACAGCAAAGATCGAACGCCGGCTCCTCCCCGTCTCAGTCAAGACGCGCCTTGGTTACGACTCCATCGTCATCACTGATTGGGTGCAGGATCTGTTGGAACTGGAACCTGCCAATATCTCTATTCATGGACGCACGCTCGCGCAGCATTATAAAGGTGAGGCCAACTGGGACGCGATAGCGGCAGCAGCCGAAATCGTGCGCAAGACAGCTACGCTTATCCTCGGCAACGGTGACATTCATAGCCTTTATGAAGCCGCGCAGCGCATCCGCACAGCAGGTGTGAATGGCGTCTTGATCGGTCGTGCAAGCTATGGCAATCCCTGGATATTCCAAAAGAAAGAGTTGCTCAAACAGTTACTTCATGCAGGTGTCAATCCAACGCCTGAGGATCTACCCAGTGTTCAGCCGACACGCGAGGAGCGACTCCTCATGGCTCTAGAACACGCACGTGTACATGCGAAGCTCAAAGGAGAAGATCACTTTGTCGAGTTGCGCAAACACATGGGTTGGTACCTCGGACACTTCCCAGGAGCCAAGCACGTTCGCAATGAACTGGTGCGCATCAATAGCCTCACCGACGTTGAGCAGATTATCCAGCATGCTTTAGAACATCCAGAAGATATGCGCGACGAAGGGGCAGAGCCTCCTATGGAAGAACTGCGCGACTCAGAACTGGACCTGACATGTACCGTATAGAAGTCTCGTAGGGAACAATTATCGCTTGTGTAAAATAATGGGAAAGATTTGGAGGAAAGACATGTAGAAGCAGTGATACATCGACGAGCGAACTATTTACTTGTATATAGAAAGACGTGAACTATCATCCTGGCAAGATGAAAGTGTATCACATGGAGGATAAGAAGCTTCTTTGCTCCTTCTCACATTCCATCTACCTACACCAGTACCTCGCTGATCTCACCAACAATCTTCTGGATTTGGCGCAGCCGATGCTCAGCCAGTTCGACGTTCTCCAATGCCTGCGCTAAAATACGTGCCTCTAATGATGGATAGGTCTCGGCAATTTCTGGATCGATGGAGCCGCCGATCAATTCCAAAGCGCGATTCAATTTGTTCTCCTCGGTTGCTGTTGACATTGCTTAGTACCCCTTGATACTCTAGGAACTCTTAGTCAATTATGACAACACTATCTATGTGAATGGTATGCTACCAGAAAATCACGCGCTCCGCATTTGTACTTCTACTGCTCATTACGTTCTTTAGCGAAGATTGGTTACAACAAAAGTGATTTTCTTCTTTAGATTAACAGCAATTGTAACCGATTTTACAACCTCCTGTTGCATTTACTCTGGGTCCATAATACACTAGACGCAAAAAGACTTCCAAACGGGGACACCAACATTCCTACTGCCTAAATCCCGAAGTACCATATTTTCCTCTTGTACAACACCAACGCGTGTAACCAAAAGCTGCTATTGCACTCCGGTAGCATTAATATCACTACTGTATAGTAATCGTCAAATTCATTCCCCAGGATACAGGTAACAAGTACTAGTTACATAATATGTTTTATTAGTAAACTAAAAAATCGCTTAGAGAGCGTACTGAAGCGCTTTTATTTATTGACTTTAGGTGAAGAGGCATGTTATGGTTATAAATGTGCTTGCGGAGTGGGTACTGGTGGCGAGTGACAATAACGTTAGATATAGCAGTTGCTACTCGGACCGCTAAATTTCCTTTACGTATCTGCGTTTCGGCGTATAAAACAAGGTTTTAGGAAGTGAGAAAGCAGGAAAGAACATGGCAGAATATGCATCACATCACGCTTCTGTAGCGGTAAACGCACCTGTTCATCAGGTTTATGGATTGTTTACGCACTTCAATGACTTTCCCAAGTTCATGAGCTTCGTCAAGGAAGTGACCTACTATGATGATCAGCGTAGCCATTGGGTTGCTGAGGTTGTCGGTCGCCAGGAGTGGGACGCGGCTAACGAAAACTGGATTCCCGACCAGCAGATCGGATGGCGCTCGACAAGTGGTGTCGAGAACTTCGGTAAGGTCACGTTCAGCCCAATAAACGACAATCAGACGCAGGTTGATGTTTACATCAACTACAACCCACCTGCTGGAGTGCTTGGCGACATCGGAGAGAAGATGGGCGCTGGTAGTCGCTTCGAGAAGGCACTACAGAACGACATGAATCACTTTGCTCGTATGGTTGATGAGGCTCCTGCAGGGGCGCTTGATCCCAACTCGTCCAATTACCTCTTCCACGGCGACAGTGCAGCGGCGAAGGGAACCACAACGAGTCGGCAAAACGAGACAATGTACGATGACCCTAACATAAGCCAGAGGACTGGAGCAACAACTACAGATCGTCCGGTTTTGGACAGCGACATCACAGGTACGACAAACCGAAACCTGGCGGCTTCTGAGACGGACGTACCGACCATAGGCGGTCAAGCGGGTCCAGCGAATATCCCTCCCGACCGAGAGATGCCTGGATACTAGTACGTGGCAAACTACAAATAGACTTAGTAACACTGCTGGCATGGTGAGCATTCACTATGCCACTTCCTTTTTCAGTCAATATACCCTTTTAAGAGACGAAACACGTAGTATAGGCATAGAGAATTAGATAGGCACTTTCCCATGGAAATATGCTAAGCACACATCATAATACAAGGATGGATTTCTTTTTATGAAGAATGATATAGACAGGAAGAGTATAGGACTAAATCTTTACTCGCATAGAACAGATTAGATAGTCCTTAGAAGTTCTATCCTTTCCCATGGGAAGTGAGATTTAGGATTGACTTTCGCAGAATCACGTGGTAATCTTTAAGTGTTCTCCAAAAGATGGAGTGCCACCAGGGAAAGCAAAGAGACCCTGGCACATGGCTTTAAGCCTTGCACGGTAATCTGAAAGGAGGCCCTATGTGGTCGATGAAGAAGCCAATTCGCTTGCTTGGAGTTGTATTTCAGATTGACTAGGAGTGCCCGTAAATACGGGCGCATCAAGCCTCTGAGCGTCTGACCATATTCGAGTATACAGACTGCATCTCACTGAGATACGTCCTCTACTGGACACTGCAATGTCTTTAGGCGACATACGCCGAGGATTGGCAGAGGTATACAGAGGAAACTGTTAAACACTATCAGTAATTGATCTATGTGGATTAGGACTTGATTGTGTATACAGGAGACGTATAAAATGAAAGAAACGAGGACCAGGTGAATACCTGGTCCTCACCCTTTGTAAAGAATGAGTTTCTAGCATAGCACTGCTGAAGAAGGAAAAAGGGTCTGAAAACCTGGCAGGTTTTCAGACCCTTTTTCCTTCTTCAGCAGTGCGTCATCTGGCTTAAGGTATTTCCCTGGATTATTTGACGCCCGCAAGCGATCAGGAAACATGTTATTTGAGAGTCGCAAGTTAACCTTGACACGTAAAGTACTTATCATGTATCCTAACAGAGAAGAAATGAGAATAATTCTCATTATTAGGGTATGCTAATATTAGAATATGCTAAACCATGAAACAAACGCTCAATGCAAATGCGCAGGCAGTCTTATGCGTGGTGCAGGCAGCAAAAAATCATCCTACAGCACTGGAGGTGTATGAGGCGGTCAAAAAGGCGAAACCACGTATGGGATTAGCGAGTGTGTATCGCATTCTACATCATTTAGTTGAACAGGGGTATATCAAGGATTTGAGTTATGGCGATGAAAGTTGCCGCTACGATGCGCAAACCTCACGTCACGATCATGCAGTATGCACAGAATGTGGAGCACTCCTTGATTTGCCACTAGAGGTCTCATTATCGCAGCAAGTCTTACAAAATGCAGCTCAAGCAGCAGGTATTGAATTAGGATCACACGAGGTGCGCTTGTATGGACGCTGTGCGTCGTGTCAGGCACAAGCACTTCGTTCATAATATATTGAGGAGTCCAGGATGTCGCTAGAACAACAGCCAAAGGCGAACCAGCCGAGCAGTGTAGAAAACCATGCCATAGAACAGAATGACAACAAGCCTGCCGAGCAAAAAGAGCTAGAGGAGACACCAAGTACAACAAAAGAACAGCTTGTGGAAATATTCAGGGCGCTTACATCAAGAGATGTTTCCTCGCACAACTTCCTCCTCCGAGTGGTGCAGCCCGGACTGGCAGGACTCATGGATGGATCGGTTTCAACGCTTGCTCCTATCTTTGCAACTGCCTTTGCTACACACATACCATTTACAGCATTTCTTGTAGGTATGGCTTCAGCGACAGGCGCAGGTATCAGTATGGCATTCTCGGAGGCCCTTTCCGATGATGGTCAGCTCACCGGACGTGGAAGTCCCATTGTACGTGGAGGCATTACTGGTCTTATGACCTTCTTTGGTGGAGCGCTGCATACCCTCCCGTTCCTCATCACAAACCTGGGCATTGCTCTGATAACAGCCTATATTGTCATCGCGTTTGAGCTTGTCATTATCGCGGCAATTCGCCATCGCTTCTTTGGAACAAGTTGGTTAATCTCGATGGTGCAGGTGGTAGGCAGTGGCGCGCTCGTGTTCGCTGCGGCCCTCATTTTTGGAAATGCCTGAATAAAAAAACTGCTTGCGACCATCGGCTTGGCAAGCCGATGGTCGCAAGCAGTTTTTTATTCGCTGAGTGAGAGTACTGCCATAAATGCCTCTTGTGGAATCTCTACATTGCCCACCATCTTCATACGCTTCTTGCCCTCTTTCTGCTTCTCCAGCAGCTTACGCTTGCGCGAGATGTCACCGCCATAACATTTGGCGAGCACGTCTTTACGCATGGCTTTAACCGTCTCGCGGGCAATAATCTTGGAGCCAATTGCCGCTTGAATCGGCACCTCAAAGAGTTGGCGTGGAATAAGTCCACGCAGTTTCTCGACCAGTGCGCGTCCCTGATAATACGCCTTTTCACGGTGCAGTATTAATGAGAGTGCATCAACTGGATGCCCGTTGACAAGAATATCAAGCTTCACGAGATCAGCTTCTTGATAGAGCCCAAAGCTGTAGTCAAGCGAGGCATAGCCCTGTGTGCGTGATTTAAGCTGGTCATAGAAGTCAACGATCAGCTCTGCAAGAGGCATATTGTAGGTCAGTAAGACGCGTTCGGCCTCAATGTACTTAAGCTCTTTGAAGATACCGCGTCGTGTAACAACTAAATCCATGATCGTGCCGATATAGCGCGAGGGTGCGAAGATAGAGATATCCATCATTGGCTCTTCAATCCTCTCAATCTCGTTGGGAGGAGGCATCTCGGATGGATTATCTACCTCTATTATGTCACCATTGGTCTTATCTACATGATATTCAACGCTTGGTGCGGTAGCGAGAATATCCAGGTTGTACTCACGCTCCAGCCGCTCTTGAATGATCTCCATGTGAAGCAGTCCTAGAAAGCCGCAGCGAAAGCCGAACCCTAGAGCATTCGAGGTCTCCGGCTCATAAGTAAGTGCAGCGTCATTGAGCTTCAAGCGGTCAAGAGCTTCACGCAAAAGGGGATAATCGTTGCCCTCCACTGGATAGATGCCTGCGAAAACCATCGGTTTCGCCGGTTGATAGCCAGGCAATGGATTCACAAGGCCAAGCGCACTGGGAACCGTCACAGTATCGCCAACGCGACAATCTTTGACATTCTTAAATCCTGTTGCAATGTAGCCTACCTCACCCGTCGTCAGTTCGTTCACCGAAGTGAGCTGAGGATGAAAGTAGCCCGCTTCCAGGATATCCGTAGCGCTACCAGCAGCTATCATTGAGACACGTTCACCATTGCGCAGTTGCCCGTCAATGACACGCAGATAGGCGATCACACCCTTATAAGCATCGTAGTGCGAATCGAAGATAAGCGCACGTAGGGCAGCATCCACATCTCCCTTAGGTGGTGTAATGTGTTTAATAACGGCTTCCAGGATTTCCTGTGTACCAATACCTTCTTTTGCTGATGCAAGAATGCACTCGTCCCTGGACAAACCAATGACATCTTCAACCTCTTGTATGACCTTCTCGGGGTCGGCACTGGGCAGGTCGATCTTGTTAATCACGGGGATGATAGCTAAGTCGGCTTCTAACGCAAGGTAGAGATTCGCTAGTGTCTGTGCCTCGATACCTTGTGTCGCGTCGATAACAAGTAGTGCACCCTCACAAGCGGCAAGGCTGCGCGACACCTCGTAGGTAAAATCGACGTGACCAGGAGTGTCAATCAGGTTCAGTTCATATTCTTCCCCGTTAAGAGCTGTATAGCGCATGCGCACAGCCTGTGCCTTGATGGTGATACCCTTCTCGCGCTCCAAATCCATCTGGTCAAGCGTCTGCTCCATCAAATCTCGTTTAGAGACCGTCCCCGTGAACTCCAGGAGACGGTCAGCAAGTGTCGATTTGCCGTGGTCAATGTGAGCAACAATGCAAAAGTTTCTAATATGAGCTTGATCCGTCATTCAATAATTCCTCCACACAACACCTCATCACCATCCATACCGCCATAGAAGACGGCTGCCTGTCCAGGGGTGATGGCCCGCTGTGGATTTTTAAGTATTACCTGTACGCGGTTTCCCTCTATAGGTGTGACCAGTGCAGGCTGTTCAGGTGCCTTGTAACGCACTCGTACCAGTGCATCAAACGGCGCGGTTGGGCTCTCACCACTCAGGTGGTGCATATTGCCGACAACAAACGTTGTCTTCTCCAGAGCCGTTGACGGACCAACAATGATTGCATTCTGGTCAGCGTCAATCTTGAGCACGTGCAGTGGCTCGTTTGAAGTGATGCCTAATCCTTTACGCTGTCCGATTGTATAGTAGGCCAGTCCACGATGGCGTCCAAGCGGCTTACCCTGTTGGTCATAGATCGGTCCTGGCTTTGGCAGCGTAATTAAAGGTTTGGTGCTTGTTGCTACTCCTGCTGCCGCACTTATGCCAGCACCGACAAGTTCAGGCTCGTACTCGCCCTTTGCCGCCGCGTAACGATCAATAAAGCCTCGATAATCGTTTTGCGCGACGAAGCATATCTCCTGGCTTTCGGCCTTTGTCGCTACCGTCATGCTACGCTCAGCGGCCATCGCCCGCACCTGTGACTTAGTGTAACCACCAAGTGGGAAGCACGCATGTGAAAGCTGATGCTGATTAAGTACATGCAGGACATACGACTGGTCCTTGTCTGGATCAACGGCACGTCGCAGCCGACGTTTGCCTGTGATAGGATGATCATCTACACGCACATAGTGACCTGTTGCCAGGTAATCAGCGTCTAAAGCTAGTGCTCGATTAAGCAGCACAGTGAAGCGGATATGGCGGTTACAAGTCAAGCACGGGTTAGGTGTGCGACCTGCAACGTAGTCTTCATAAAAAGAGTCTACAATCTTATTCTTAAACTCTTGCTCCACGTTGACAAGGTAAAACGGCATGTCGAGCATACGCGCCACACGTCTGGCATCATCAACCGACTCAAGAGAGCAACACTTATTTTGCACAACGCGCTCAACGCCGTCATCTTCTTCCTCGATAACGCCCGGCTCTGACCAGAGGCGCAGCATGATGCCAATCACCTCATGGCCTTGCTCTTTTAACAGTGCGGCGGCGACTGAGCTATCCACGCCGCCGCTCATTGCGACGACTATTCGTGCCATGACTTTATTTCCGTTTCGTGTTGAGAATATTGGTACATACGGAGTATAGAAAGTAGATACAAGATGTGTCTCGATAGAAAAAAGGACTAGCCATCCGTGGGCTAGCCTTCTTGCTGTTACGCTTTCATTGGTTGTTAACCGTGTGAGTAATGCCCTGTATTACCACAGTAAGAGTAGCATAGGAGGCCATATTTGTCAAACGTAAGGTAGTTCAGGGCAGCAATTGAACACGAGGAAAGCTGGAAGGGACGGATGATGATAAAAGTTTTATGCTCTTTTTTACTCGACGGCTGTTTTCCTTTCGTGTATAATAGCTGCAATGCATTCAATCCTTGTATTTTTTAGAAAAATGAAATCATAAAGGTGCTAGAAAGACCTGAATGGGAAAAGGCACTCTAAAACAGGACGTAAAGACGCTCGAGAAGCCAAAATTTCATCCAGGCTATCGGGCAGGGAGTAGCAATAATGCCAAAGAAATCGACGCCTGCGCGAAGCAGTGCGCAGCGTAACAAGCCAAGAGCGCAGAAAAGCTTTGAACTGGTGCGTCCAGTTTCTGAAGTTCAGGAGCTTGAGGCAGAAAACAGTACTACCGAAGACAGTGAAGCGCGTATTGCAACCACAACACCGAGTGTTTCAGATTTATCAGCTCTTCCGGCGGTGCCCAAAAAGAAAGAGAAGTCAGGTAGTGTAGCAACAGAAGAGGCTCCCATTGTACCTGTTGCACCCAAAACTGCTGTTCCTGCGGAGCCACAAGTTGCGCCGAAGGGAAGTGCATCCGCACGTTTAGCGGCTCGTCGCCAAAACACGCAGAGGACGCAACAGCGGAGTGCCGCAACTCTCATCACGGCAGAACACTATTCTTATGT
>JAABUX010002848.1_pt1 | contig 23772 bp, 23 predicted proteins | sample 5561851 | NCBI WGS metagenome assembly JAABUX01 (sample SAMN10711883, study PRJNA513361) | rock metagenome | isolation source: Antarctica rocks | place: Antarctica: Victoria Land, Richard Nunatak red sandstone | collected 2016-01-03 | reverse complement strand
GACCCTGGCCGGGTACCACGGCGTGCGCCTGCTGACGGATCGCTACACCTCGCCCATGTCGGGTGAGCCGGCCGTCACAGCGGTTCGCGTCCTGCTGACGCAGGGGCAGGCGCTGCCCCTGTATGGCTACCTGCTGCGCGATGGGGACGGTGTGGCCGAGGTCGTGGCCGAGTGCCTGAGCAGCCTTGCCGAGGCGCCGGCCTCCATCGCGGCTCCGCTCGTCGAGCGGTACCGGGAGGATGAGGACGAGATTGTGCTGCTCGGGCTGTTCGACTTGTTGTTGATGCGGGAGGACCACGCTTCCTACACCGAGGTCGTCTTGACGTTCCTGGACACGACCAGGCTCTATAACGTGTATCGCTACGTCGTCAACACGGTCGTAGCGCGCCGTCGGGTCGAGCTGATCGCCGCGTTGGACGCGATGCTGGCCGACGAAAAGGACCGTATGAAGGCTGAGATCCTGCGGGAGGCGCTGGAGCTGCGGTAGAGGACAAAAGCTAATAGCCGCGCCTATGCATTGATCTCGCGCGGTGCGCCCTGACGGAGGAACACGCCGAACAGGATCAGCAGCGTCAGCCCAATGCCCGCGCCGAGCCAGATGGTGGCGTGCAAACTCCAGGTCTGGCCCACGATCCCGCCGAGCCAGGGGAAGATCGCTCCGCCCAGGCCGCCGGCCGCGGTGATGAGGCCGGCCAGCGTGGCGAACCGACGGGGGTACGCGCGCGCCGCGATGGCCATGATCGTGGGGTAGATCGGCGCGAAGCCCAGGCCCACTGCGGTCAGGGCGAGGAGCGCGGGGCCGACCGCGCCCGCCGTTGCCAGCGCCACGAGCGCCGCGAGCGCCACGATGGCGCTGCCGCCGAGCAGTCGCTCGTTGGAGAGACGCACGGCGAGGGCACTGGCGAGCAGGCGGCCGACGGTCACGGCGGCCCAGTAGAGGGCGACGCTGCGCGCCGCGACATCGGGGTGCGCGCCAAGCGCACGGTTGAGGTACGTTGTGCTCCACCCCCCGGTCAGCTGTTCCATGCCCACGAACAGGAAAAGCAACCCCACGAGCAGCCAGAGGTGGCGGCCGCCCCATGCCCGGCCGCCGACTGGGACGACCGGAACTAGGTCGGGGGCGCTACTCACCGCGCGGGGCGCCTCGTTTGTTCCTCCCGCCGTTAGATGCGGTGGGGGCGGGATGCGCGCCGCCATGATGAAGACGACGCAGGAGAACGACAGGACGCCGGTGACCACGAACATCGCGCGCCATCCGGCCGCGGTGGCAAGGAAAAATCCAACCAGGAGCGGTCCGAGCAGTGCTCCCACGCCGAAGAACGTATGCAACAGGTTGAGGGCGACACTGCCCTCGCCCGGTACCTGGGCCGCTACCACCGCGTTGCAGAGCGAGTCGGTCACCCCAAAGCCGAAGCCGGCTGTCGCCGTGAGGGCGATGGCGGCTGGCCAGGTCCCCACGAACGCGGTCCCGGCCGTCCCGGCGCCGGTCAGGGCCGCCGCCAACACCATGAGGCGTTGGTATCCCCAGCGATCGGCCACGACTCCGCTGCCAAGCGCGCCGCACAGATAACCGATGAATTGCGCCGTGAAGATCGTCCCGGCGGTCCCCAGGTCGACGCGAAATGACCCGACCATACCGAGCAGCGACGGACCGACCTCACTATTGAGCACGCCATTGACGACATAGATCCAGTAGGCCACGGCCAGGACGGCGACCGTGTGCCGGGCGGGACGCCATGGGGGCCGTGGCGCCATCGCGGCTGTCGCGCCCTGAGTTGCGCCGACAGTGGTCATACGACGTGGATCTCCTCTGTGCGATGGTACAGGGCGCCGGATAGGCGAAGACAGCACGATGTGTCTACGGTTGGCGCGGCCACGTCATCCAACGTAGCTTGAGAGCAGCACCAACTCCTCGATGCGGGCGCGCGGCGGCAGGCTGGCGATCAAGCGCACGCAGGCCGCCACGTCGTCCGGGTCGAGGTACTGGGCGCGCGTCTCCGCCGAAGGCGGCGCCGGGCGGTGGTCGAGCAGGGGCGTATTGACGTCGCCCACGACGATCACGGCGCTGCGCAGGCCGTTAACGCGCTCCTCGGCGTTGATGGCCGCGCTCAGCCCGGCCAGGCCGGCTTTGGCGGCCGTGTAGGCGGCGCCAGCCAGCGGACTCGGGCGCCACGCCGCCTTGGAGCCGATATGGATGAAGGTACCGCTCCCCTGCGCCCGCATCGCGGGCAGCACGGCATGCACGCAGAGGTAGGGACCCTCCAGGTTGACGGCGACGATGCGCCGCCAGTCGTCGGGGTCCATCTCGGCCAGCGAGCGCCGCGGCACGTTCAGGCCGGCGTTGTTGACCAGCACGTCGATGCGGCCGAAGCGGTCCAGCGTCCGCGCCACCATCTCCCGCACCTGCTCCGGGGCGCTCACGTCGCACGGCGTCACTAGCACGCGGCCCGCGTCGACGCCAGACAGGTCCATCAGCAGCGCCGCCGTCTCGCGCAGCGGCTCCTCGCGCCGGCCGGCCAGCGCCACGGCCGCGCCCTCCCCGGCTAGGGCCAGCGCCGAGGCGCGCCCCACGCCGCTGCCCGCCCCCGTCACAATGGCCGCCTGCCCGTCCAACTGTCCCATGCGTCCCCTCTTTTCACCCTTGCCGCGCTACGTCTCACGACAGGATAGATCTCCTTAGGGCCCGTCCACGAATAACCCATCCACTTTTTGCGCCAATTCACGGGTGAACGGAGCGCAAAATTGACTACTTTGTTCTTGGACGGACCCTTAGAGCAGGAGGATGTGGCTGTCGTCCGGCCCCTCCGGGAGCAGGCGTAGCGTATGGTTCTGTATGTCTGGCTCGACGCCCAGGATCTCCATCGGCGTGACGCCCAGCAACGGGGACGACCCGGCGGGGACTTCCAGGCAATCGAACGTGCCGGAGCGGCCCATCACGGTCAGCTCGACGTCGCGAAATTGCCGGATCTCGCGTGGGCCGGCGGCGGTGCGCGCGGTAACCGTGCGCCGGACCCTCAGGCCCAAGCGGTCGATGACGTCGATGGGCAGGGCGAGCAGTGTGGCCCCGGCATCGACCATCACCCCGTCGAGCGTTGCCGAGCGTATCTCGTCGGCGGCCAGTTCCCCCCTCTCGGCCAACGCCTGGTCCAACTGGTTCGCGACCGCTATCGTCACCCGCACATGTCCCACGGACCCCTCCTCGCCCGGTCTCGGCGCTGTCCACACAACCACCATCATGCGGCCCCTTTCCCCCTCACGTTCGGCGACACCATCTCCTGGTAGTGTACGCCGTCAGTAGCGCGCGTTGCTCGACACGCTCCCCTCGGTCAGCGACTCCACGCGGGTGGACGCGACCGGCGCGATCAGCGGCTCGTTGACGCCTAGATGGCCGTTGGGCCCGAGCCCGAGCATGGAGAGATCGAAGCCGCCGGTGGCCCGCACCGCCTCATCGTAGGCGCGGCCGGCAGCGTCCGGGTCGGGCGCGTCGCCGGCCGGCCAGCGTCACGGCCGCGCCCTCCCCAGCCAGGACCAGCGCCGAGGCACGCCCCACGCCGCTGCCCGCCCCCGTCACACTGGTCGCTGCCCGTCTAACTGTCCCACGCGCCCCTTCTTTTTACCCCTGCCGCGCTACGTCTCAAGATAGGATAGACTATGTTCGCTCCGGAGGGCATCCAACTTCCCCCTCCGTGAGCAGGTCCGGCGAGGCCGTCATGTGTCGGGCGCTAAATAGGAGTTGGAGCGGAACGGTGGTATAGCGATGGCTACTGGGGAAAAAGAGCGTGGGCGGCAGTGGCACGAGCATCATTCTTTTTTCCAGTAGCACACGGTCGCGGCCGAACTGTAATAGAATAAAGAGGTAGAAGAGAGATGTACAGGAAATGAGACGCGGATCTGTCGCCCTAACCAGTGGGACAAGTCTACTGCTGCTCACGGGATTTGGGCTAGCGGTTTGGGGCATTATCGCGCCCATACGCCAGGCAACGCACGGTGGCTTGACGCAGTTTTACGGGCTGGATCAGGCCGCGCATGATGCCATCCAGCCCGTCTTGGGCTGGACCATTCTGTCGCTGCCCCTTCTGTGGATAGTTGGCACAATGATCCTACTCGCGATTGATCAGCGCCGAGAGATCTCATTGCCTCTGCTCGTAGTTATCTTCGGGCAATTCCTCTGCCTAGTCGTCTGGATCCTCCCCGCGGTGTTCCTCTACGGGTTAAGCATGGGCGCATGGGTGATGTGGTCCGCCACACGCCATCCACTCACTGGTCGGGTCTATCGTGCGGCCATCGGTGCAGTCCTGACCTTTAGCGGAGTTCTGTACGCAATGGAACTGATGTTAGGGGTGTTTCTCTGGCTGACTCTGGCGTGCTATGCGGTCGTCCTCGCCATCTACTGGGTTGTGGTATTAGTTCGGCCCGCCATGCTGCGCCAGGATATGTGACGATGTCACACTCCTTCTTGTGCTATGTGATCGCGTCCGGGAGGAACAGGTGTACGGCTTCTCTCTGGTGCTACTGCGCCTGATGTAAGGGACCCGCTGTTATCTTGCAGAGGTTTCGCTACCATGGGTTCGGTGAGGTGCTATGTTCTATGGACCCCAAACGGATCGTCGCGGAGGGATATGACCGGATCGCCGAGAGGTATGCGGAGTGGGCGCGCCGCGTTCGCGTTGGTGAGCGCGAGTACTACGCATCGCTTGTCCTCGCCGACCTACCCGCGGGGGCAAGCGTGCTCGAGTTGGGCTGTGGCACGGGCGTCCTAAGGGACCGCCAGGCAATAAAGATATCAATTACCTGCCCGTTTCCAGTGTGGATTCGGCGAAGAATTGGGACGTTTATTCTTTGACGGACCCTAACGACCAAGCAGTTCGCCGAACGCTTCCACGTGACCGGCGTGGATATCGCACCCCGGCACATCGAGTGCGCGCGGCGCAATGTCCCGAACGCCACCTTCATACAGGCCGATATGACGACCCTCGACCTGCCGACGGCTGCCTTTGACGGAGTAGTGGCTTTCTACTCCATCACTCACGTTCGCTCACGTTCCGCGCAAACAACACAGCCTACTTCTCTCTGCTGTTGCGCGGTGGTTACGCCCAGACGGGATGTTCGTCGCGGCTATGGGGGCGCGGGATAACGCGGGCGGCGTGGACGACGATTGGCCTGGCGCGCCGATGTACTTCAGCCATTACGATGCAAAGACAAACATCCAGCTCGTCGAACGTGCGGGGCTGCGTCTAGTCAGCGCGCGCAATGAGACAGCCGACGAGGACGGCATCCCGACGACATTCCTCTGGGTCGTCGCACGGAAGCCTTGAGCATGTGGAGCCTTGAGCCTGCGCGCGCTATCTCCCGCGGGAGCGTGTTTTGCGAGGAATAGGACCCTGGTCGCCGATGGGCGGCATGGTCTAGGGAAAGAGACGAGCGACGGGGTAGGTGAGGCCTGGTACCACGTCCTCGCCGGTGAGCATGTCACTAGCGCCAAGTGCGGTGGGGGTCTCGTCGCCGGGATGCCAGACGCCGATGCGCCTGTAGCGCGGCCAGATGATCCATACCAGGCGCGTCCCGAAGGTGAGGTACAGCTGCGCCTTGGCCGCCATGCCGGGCGCATACTGGTTCTCCGAGGGGATTTCAACGGCGAGATCGGGGGCAAGAAGCCACGCATGGCCGTAGAAGTCCAGTGACGTGGTCGATGGGGCGCGATCCGCGCGCACAAAGGCCACGTCCGGGCCTACCTCGGTCTCAAGGGGGTGGGCGGGGTCAAGGCGGTAGCCGCCCTGCTCACCGGTCACAACCCCTAAGCCGTTGTCCTCGACATACACACTCAGGCGGCTAGCGAGGCGCATACCAACACTAGACGCTCCCGGACTACTCAGCGGCATACGGACCAAGACCCCTTGCACCAACTCGTACACCCAACGGTCGTCGGGAAGCGCGTGCAGCTCGTCCACGGTCATTGGATAGGGCGCCCCAGGGACGATCTCGGCCCACGGTGCGATAGGGTCCGGTGGGTAGGAGCGTAAGGCTGTCATAGATCAAGCGTCCTCTTTTCATCGGTCGCCGTCAACTCGCCTCCTCAGTCTCCCCTCGTGCTGGCCGCGCTGCGTTCCACGACCGGGAATGGAGGGCACGTCGGCTACGTCGATCCAGCGCCCCTCGGAGGCCGACCGCAGCACGGCGTCCACGACCGCCTGGCAGCGCATGCCGTCGTAGAAGGAGGGTGAACACGGCCGGCCCTCGACGATGGCCCGGATGAACTCGTAGTCCTCGTCGTAGCGGAACGCGGTGGTGGGGTCGCCCTGGGAGGGGTCGCGTGGCGTGCCGGGGACGGTCAGGAACTCACGCGGCACGGGCACAGTCTCCAACACGCCGTCGGGGCGCCCGATCTGCACCTCGTGGGGCCGATGCAGGTGGTAGATCAGGGTACCCTCGGTCCCATATAGCTCCAGCTCGTCGAGGCCCTGGCCGCCAAACCCGCGGCCCTTGGTGACCTTGCTCAGATCGAAGACGGCCACGGCGCCCTGGTCCGCGCCCACGCCCGGCGCGAATTCGGCGATAAAGGCCGCGAAGTCTTCGACGTCGGTGGGGACCGGTGGCCCGCCGTCGCGCGCGGCGCGCTCGGGCACGTAGGTGCGCGTCAGGCCGACCACGCGCCTGATCGGCCCCACCAGATCGTGGCAGAAGTCGATGCGATGCGCGCCCATGTCGCCCACCTCGCCGGACCCGGCCAGCGCCTTTTTCTGCCGCCAGCCCAGATCCTCCTCCGGCCAGTCCTGGAAGCGCGCGACGCGCAGGTGGCGGGCCTGGCCCACCACGCCCTGGCCCACCAGGTGCTTGAGGTAGCGCATGGCCGGCACGAAGCGGTAGGTGAAGGCCGTCATGTGGCGCACCCCGGCGCTCTCGGCGGCCTCGTACATGCTCCTGGCCTCGGCGTAGTCCATGGCCAGCTGCTTCTCGACCAGGACGTGTTTGCCCGCGGCGACGGCGGCCAGGGCGATGGGCGCGTGCAAGACGGTGGGCGTGGCCACCACGACCGCGTCGACCGCCGGCAGAGCCAGCAGGTCCTGGTAGTCGGTGAAGGTCTGCGCCACACCGTACTCCTGGGCGCGCTCCCGCAGCAGGTCGGTGTTGCTGTCGCACAGGGCGACGATCTCGGCCTCGGGTAGCAGCCGCAACCCTGGCATATGCACATAACTACTAATGCCCCCAACTCCGATCACTCCCACGCCGACGCGTGACTCGCGCATCTATCGCCTCCCTTTCCCTACATGTCTACAATATGATTATGAATGGCCGCTGCGATGTCCGCGTCGGACGCCCCTCGTATCGTCACTGTCATGGTCACTCCCTTCTCCTGGCGAGCCGCGCGCTTATTATGAGGGAAGGCTAGCATAGCGCCGCGTCAAAAAATAAGGGATAAGGGATAAGGGATAGAAGCAGGCCCTACACTGGGCTCCACCCGCGCAGGTGCTTGACCGATTGGCGGTATTCCCACTCGATGGCGTCTTTGAGCACGTGTCCGAGCCGGCCGCCGATGGTGCGGCCGGCAACATCGGCAACGCCGCGCTCACCGCCAACCGAAACGACAAAGCCTTTGTCGTGGAACGCGAACGCCCGCAACGGACGGTCATACAGTTCCGCCTGCAGGTTGTAGGCGACCGTATCGCCCTCTTCCAGGGCGATCTGCGCCAGTGGCGGCAGCGCGTGACCCGATTCCGGGTCCACCACCGACGCCAGATCGCCCGCGACATAGATCTCCTCGTGGTCGAGCGCGCGCAGGTACTGGTCGACCTTGATGCGGCCGTTGTACCCCACGTCCAGCCCCAACCCGGCCACGATGGCAGGCGCTTTCACCCCGCCGGCCCACACGAAGACGTTGCCCTCGACCACTTCGCCGCTCTTGAGCCGCACGCCTCGCGGCAGCGCCTCGACAATCGCCGCGTTGGTCCGCACCACCACGCCAAGGTCGGTCAGGATCCGGCCCGCGCGAGCGATGAGGTCCGGCGACGATCCGGCCAGGATGGTATGCCCGGCTTCGACCAACACCACCCGGCAGCAGTCGGCCGGGATGTCGTGGCGAGCGGCCAGGACCGGCAGCTCCCCGGCCAGCTCCCCGGCCAATTCCACCCCCGTGGCGCCCGCCCCGCCGATGACCACGGTCAGCAGGCGGCGTTGCCCGTCGGGATCGCGCGTCCCGGCCGCGTCCGTCACCGCTCTGTTGACCGCCGTCCAGACCGCCCGCGCGTCGTCGGCCGACCACAGAAAGAGGGCGCGCTCGGCAAGGCCCTCGATGGCGAAGTCGTTGGGCCGGCTACCCAGCGCGAGCACCAGGCGCGTGTAGGGGATGGCGCCGGCGTCGGTGAGTACCTGCCGGGCCACGAGGTCAAAGTCGGTGATCGTCGCGCGGACGAACGTGACCTGGCGCGCGAGCACCTGGTCGAGCGGGAGGCGCACCGCGTCGACCGCGCGCGAGCCTGCGGCGACGCGCGGCAGCTCGGTCAGCACCTGATGGTAGTCGTAGCGATCGACGAGAGTGATGTCCGCCCGGTGATCCTCGTCCAGCTGCGTCACCACACGCAGGGCCACGTGCAAGCCCGCGTATCCCGCGCCTGCGATGACGATCCGTTGTCCTGCTCCTAGCCTATTCATGTCTCCCTTTTCCTTTCTCGCCGTCCAACGCGCCTATCCCAGCATGCTTTCCTATCCATGTTGTACAGGATTACCCGCGCCCGTGCGGATCAGGCTCGTGCGGTGACATCCCATTCCACGGCCATCCGTCGCGCAGAGTGCACGACCGTCGACAGGAGAGGAGGCATGATGACCGGCAGACCCTCCGCCGCCGGCGCGTGCACATAACTACTGATACGCGGACCGGATCCCACACACCGCTTACATATCGAGCGCAGATGCGGCGATGGCTCCGACATAGCAGGGGGCGGGTGTGAGTTCGGCCAGGGTCCAACGACAGGCCATGGGCTCGGCGCCGTCGACGTCCATGCGCAAGACGCACGCGGGCTCACCCGACGCGAACGAGACATCGAACTTGTCGAGCGGCGCGCTTAGACCGTATCCCAACGCTTTCAGCACGGCCTCTTTGCGCGTCCAGCAGGCGTAGAATGCATCCTGTTTAATGCATCCATTTTTTGTGGCAATTGGTCGAGCCAGGCTCGCCAGACTCGCACCTCGTCTCCAGCCAACCAACCAGTGGTTGCCGGCGGCCATGTGTCTTCACCCATTCGCTATGTTGAGCATCTGTCCTTGACCACATTGTTGGAGACATGCGATGTACATCATAATGAATTAATCTATCCTATGCCTGGCCGGTGGTGACGCGGCGGGAGGCGCTCCCGTGGGCATGGACGGAGTGGGAGGGGTCGGCCACGCCCGCGCTGGCCGTGGCGTCCTTGCCCTTACCCTCGATCATGAATAACGCCGCAAGCGCGCTAACCAGGGCGAGCGCGACCCCCACGCCCATGGCCACGCGGAACCCGGACACGAACGACGCGGCGACCGACCGCTTGACGGCGTCGCGCGTTGCTGCGTCCAGGCCGGGCGGGGGTGGCGTGCCAGCCAGCCGCACCCGTTGCGCGTCGAGGGCGTGCTGCGCCGCCGGCGCGAGGTGCAGCGTCGCGACGTGCCCATCGAGCGCGTTGTTGAACGTTGCCGCAACGACGATGCCCAGCACGGCGATGAACAGCAGCCCGGACGCGCGCGAGACAGCGTTATTGATGCCCGAGGCCACCCCGGAATGCTCCTGCGACACCGCGCCCATCACCGTCGTGGTCAGCGGCGCGATGACCAGCGCCATGCCGGCGCTCATTACCAGCACCGCGGGGAAGAAGGTCGTCCAGTAGCTCCCGCCGACGCCGGGCAGGATGTACAGGGCGAACCCGGCGGCCACGATGACCGGACCGGCCACCAGCGGGATGCGGGCGCCGACGCGTTGCACCAGGCCGCCAGTCCAGCGTGAGAGCGCGAACACCACGATGGTGAACGGCAAGAGGGCCGCGCCGGCCTGTAGCGGGGAGTAGCCCTGCACTTGTTGAAGATCGAAGGGCAGGAAGTACAAAGCGCCGCCCAGAGCGCCGTAGAGCAGCAGGGTCAGCAGGTTCGCCCCGCTAAAGGTGCGCGAGCGGAAGAGGTCCAGCGGCATCATAGGCACACGCTCGCGCGCCTCCGCCAGCAGGAACAGGGCCAGGGCAACCAGACCCCCGCCCAGGGTGATGAGCACGACCGGCTGCCCAAAGCCGTCCACCCCGGCCGCGATCAGCCCGTAGACGACTCCGCCTAGTCCGAGGGTCGCCAGCGCCGCGCCGAGGTAGTCGATGTGGCCCTTGGCCTGCTCATCCCGGCTCTCCGGGACGCGCGAGAACAGGATGACCAGCGTTAGCACGGCCAGGGGGACGTTGATGAAGAAGACCCAGCGCCACGACGCGTTCTGCACCAGCCACCCGCCGAGCAGCGGCCCCAGGGCCGAGGTCACCGTGGTGAAGCCCGACCACGTGCCGATCGCCTTGCCGCGCTCCGACCCATCGAAGTAGGCGCTGATAATGGCCAGGCTGCCGGGGACGAGCAGGGCGCCCCCGACTCCCTGGATGGCGCGGCCAGCGATCAGCAGATCGATGGTGGGGGCCAGGCCGCACAGCACCGACGAGGCCGCGAAGATGACAATGCCAACGGCATAGATGCGCCGGCGTCCCAGGCGGTCGCCGAGTGAGCCGCCGACGAGGATCAGCGCGGCGAGGAAGAGCGAGTAGGCCTCGATGACCCATTGGGCGTCGGCCCCCGTCGCTCCGAGGTCGCGCTGCAGGGTTGGCAGCGCCACGTTGACCACCGTCCCGTCGATAAACGATAGGCTGGACCCCAGGATCGTGGCCACCAGAACCCACAACCCGCCCTGGCCGGACGCCCCCGTCCCCGCTCGCCCGCCTTGCCCAACTCCCCCGCCTTGCCCGTCGTGCCGATTGCGCTCGTCAGCGCCCTGATGACCGGTCCGCCCGCCCGCTACAGCCACCGTGTACCTCCAGGTTCAGGATGAGGGGCATGCCTGGCAGGCGGGCCAGGGCAGGCTAGCATCCGCCCGACAGCTTGCCGTCCCCGCCGTCCCCGCCGCCCTCCCACGCCCTGTTCGGCGCGCATCTGAGCAGGCGGGAGCGCGTCGTTTCCCCTGACCATCCGCGAAGGCGGGGTGGTCCTCGGCGCGCCACTTCATTATCGCCGATACGGGCCGCTGGCGGGGACGGTACGACGCGCGCGGGCTGCTTATCGTGTCACGCGCCGTACGCGCCGTACGCGCCGCCGCTCACCCGGCCGACGTACGACATAATGGGCTCGAATGGATCGGCATTGACCGCGCATATGGGCCTACCGGGCGCAAGCGAGGCCAAAATGATCCAGGTTTGTCCGCCCCCTCCTGGTCCACGCCCGGCCATCTCCTCCATCGTCATGACACTCATGCTTCGGCGTCTCAGACGCCTGGCGCCGGCGTTGGTCCGAGCCGGGTCGGGCGTCTGAGACGCACAGCGCGCGGCCACGCCCAATCCGGCGGGAGCTATGGCGCCGGCTGGGGTGTGGCCGACGGGCCCCGTACGCGCACGGCGTTGCCGACCCATGTCACCGGGTCGATGCGCAGGTTGCGCACGCCGCCGGCGCCGTAGCCTGGCCCGCCCGTCCAGCCATGGTACAGCAGCCACCACTGTCCATTGGCCGCCTGGACGAGCGAGCCGCCGCCCGGGCCAGTCACATGCGCGTTGCCTTGCAGGATCGGGTCGTGGGCGTCTTTGGTGAACGGCCCCAGCGGCGACGTGGCGTAGGCGACGCCCATGCCGTAGTCTTGCTGCCAGTTGTTACCCGAGTAGAACAGGTCGTAGGTGTGACCGTGCTTGACGGCGAACGGTCCCTCGTTAGTGGTGTAGCCAATGCCGTGCTCCCAGGCCTGGCTGACCGTGAACAGTTCGCGGCGCGGGCCAGACTCACGCAGCAGGTCGGCCGACAGGGGCAGCACCGAGATGTCGGGATAGATGCTGTCCAGCGGGTTATCGACCGAGACGTAGAGGTAGGCGCGCCCGTTGTCGTCGATCAGCGGAGCGGGGTCGATATAGCCAGAGCCCTTGGCGTCGCCGCAGGCCACCACGCCGTGGTCGGCGAACGGGCCGGCCGGGCTCCGCGCCATGGCGACGCCGATGCAGTGCGCGTTCTGGGTCAGGCCCTTGCCCACGTAGTACATGTAGTACCGGCCCCTGGCCGCGATGACGCTGGGCGCCCAGAAGTCGGTCAGCGCCCACCCCGGGGTCTCGGCCATGGCGTCGCCGATGTAGCGCCAATGGACCAGGTCGGTCGAGTGCAGGATAGGGAAGATGTGGCCCTGCGGTTCCCAACCCGTCGAGGTGCTGTAGGCGTAGTAGTCGCGCCCCACGCGGATGGCGGCGGGATCGGGAAAGTCTTGCGCGAAGACAGGATTGGTGTAGGTCGCGGCGGCGTGGGTGCGCGCGTACGTCGCTGCTCGCGGCCGCGCCGACCCCTGGCTTGCCGCGCTGCCTTGCATGTGTGGGGTGACAAAAGCAAGGCCGGCCAGGGCGCCGATGGCCAGGATCGCCAGGCCGGTTATGGAGAGAGTCGCCCCCTTGTCGCCGCGGCGGCGACGCGTCACGGTTCTCATGCGAAAATGGCTAAGCATGGAGATATTGCTTTCTATGAAATGCTTATTGTCCTAGTCATCAACCAGGATACCTGGTGACGTTCATGTGGGTGAGTTTCGCACCAGCTGGCAGAATAGCTCCCCCTCTCCCGCGCATCGGGAGAGGGGGTTGGGGGGTGAGGGTAGCCCCTGCCCGACGCTGTGCTAGCCTTTGACCCCGCTGAGCGCAGACGAGCCGACGAAGTGGCGTTGGAGCGCCAGGAACACGATGATCACCGGCAGCGCGGCGACGACGGAGAAGGCCATCAGCGCCCCGTAGTTGTTGGTGTACGACCCCTGCGTTACCACCGCGATGCCCACGGTCACGGTGCGCATCTCCGGGCTTTGTGTGAACAGCAGCGGTCCCAGGTAGTCGTTGTAGACGCCCATGAAGGTGAGGATGCCAAGGGTCAGGAGGGCAGACTGCGAGAGCGGCAGGATGACCCGGAACCAGCGCCCGAACTTGCCCGCGCCGTCGATCATGGCCGCTTCGTCCAGGTCCTTGGGAATCTGGATGTAGAATTGGCGCAGCAGGAAGACCCCGAACACGCCCGAGGCGTAGGGCAGGATCAGCGGCCAGTAGGTGTCGATCATCGAATAGTTGGGGATGGCGTTTGCAAACTCGTTGTACAGCGGGATGGTCAGCAGCACCGGCGGGATCAGCATCGAGCTGAGCAGGATCAGGAAGATCGCGTCGCGGCCGGGGAAGGTTAGCCGCGAGAGGGCATAGGCGGCGAGCGAGGCCACCACCAGCGTCAGCGCCGTCGCCACGACCGACACGCCGAGGGAGTTGACGAACCAGCGGCCGACGGGGTTCTGCGGGTCGCTCAGGATGGTGCTGTAGTTGTCCGTGGTGAACGGCTGCGGGATCCAGCCGATGCTGCCCCGCGTGATCGCGTCGGCCGAGCGGAACGAGGTCACGATCGTCCAGGCCAGCGGGATCAGGAACACCACGGCCAGGACGAGCAGGACCACCACCTGGATCGCGCGAGCCGTCGCCGATTGGCGCAGCATGGTCTCGGCCCCCTCGCCGGCCCGCGCCCTGGCCTGGGCGCGGGGCGGGATTGGCGCCGCCGGTTGTGCGCGTACTGCCATTGTTTTGCCCTCCCTATTCCCTACGCCTGCCGCCGCAGGAAGCGTAGCTGCACGATCGAAATCAAGACCAACACCAGCCCCAGCAAGAAGGTCATGGCGGAGGCCGTCGCGTAGTTGTTGCCCAGGTAGACCTCGTTGAAGATGCGGTACACGATGGACGTGGTGTCGTCGCCGGGTCCGCCACGGGTGATCAGCTGGGGCTGCCCGAACAGGCCGAACGAGGCCAGCGTCTGGGTGATGACCACGAACCCGAGCACCGGGCTCAGGATCGGCAGCGTGATGCTGCGCACGCGCTGGAACCAGGTCGCCCCGTCGATCATGGCCGCCTCGTGGTAGTCCCGTGGGATTTCAAGCACGCCGGCGAGCAGGATCACCATGTTGAGCCCGACCGTCCACCACAGGGTGGTGATGATGAGGGTCAGCCAGGCCCAGGGCTCGGTCTCGAGCCAGTTGACGTGCAGGCCGAGGTAGGTGTTGATGAGGCCGGGGTCCTGGAAAATCCAGCGCCACACCGCACAGGCCACGGTCACGGAGAGCACGGCCGGAATATAGAAGACGGGGCGGAAGAAGTTGCGCCAGGGTGAATCGGCCACCAGGATCGCCACCACCAGTGCCAGCACGACGAGCGAGGGCACAGTGATGACCACGAAGAGGGCGGTGTGCGCCATGCCCGACCAGAAATTGCTGTAGAGCGCGCTATCGGGATTGAACAGGATGTTGTGGTAGTTCCTGAAGCCGACGAATCCCTCATCTCCTGACAAAGCACTCCAGCGATGCAGGCTGGTGTTGAACGAGTAGGCCAGCGGATAGAAGACGAAGGCCAGCCAGAAGATGAGGAAGGGGATCAGGAAGAGGAGCGAGCCCCCGTAGTCGCGGAACTTGTTGCCGCGCGACCGCCGCTGCACCGCCTCGCCTCGCCGCGCCCCGATGGTCGGACTGTCGGGTATTGATGCCCTGGCCATGGCGAACCTCCCTCAATAGGAATGGGGCGGGCGGCTCGTACGACCGAGCGGCCCGCCCTCCGATGCGAATGTCGTCCTCACATGCCAAGATCGTCGCACGCCAATCGGGCTACGAGTTGTTGCTGGCCTGCTGGATCGCCTTGGTCCCCTGCGTCGTCGCGTAGTCGAGCGCCGCCTTGGGGGCCTGCTGCCCGAGCAGCGCCTTGATGATCTGGGGGTAGAGCGCCGTGGAGACGGCGCCGTAGTTGGGGAACTTGGGGTTCAGGTAGCCGTAGGGCAGCGACTTGGCGATGGCCACCTCGTACGGCAGCGACGCGAACGCCGACGAGGACAGCGTGGGCCGGTAGGCCGGTAGGTCGCCCGCTTTGGCCCATTGGATGCTGTTGTCCTCGAAGTACTTGATGAAGGTCAGCGCGCCCTTGGTCATAGTCGGGTCCGCGCCCGTCGACTTGTAGAGCGCGAAGTAGTGCTGGCCCAGGAAGACGCCGGGCTTGGCGCCCCACTGCGGCACGGCCGCCACGCCGAGGTCGGAGCCGAGCGCCTTGGAGAGGGCCGTATACTGCCACGGGCCGTCGACGATCATGCCGGCCTTGCCGCTGGAGATGGCGGAGATGTCGTAGTCGACCGCCGTCTTCTCGGGCGAGATCTTGTACTTGTAGATCCAGTCGTGCAGCAGGTTGAGGGCCGCGAGGCCGGCCGGCGAGTTCCAGAGCAGCTTCTTGTTGGCCACGTCCATCTCCTGGCCGCCGAACTGCGCCAGCAGGGTGGGGAACAGGAACGGCTCCGGCCAGTCGGGCGGCACCACGAAGCCGTAGGTCCCGCCGTGGGTCATCTTCTGGGCGTCGGCAAGGAACGTGGCTTCGTTGGTCGGCGGTGTGTTGGGGTTGAGCCCGTTGGCGCGGAAGACCTTCTTGTTCCAGTAGAACGTGAGCGGCAGCGCGTCCATGGGCACGGCGTACTGCGTGCCGTTGTAGTTGCCGCCCTGCCAGAGGGAGGGGAAGAACTTGTCGGAGGTCAGGCCGACCGTGGTCGCGTCCTGGCTGATCGGCGTCAGGATGTTGGCGCTGGCGTAGGTCGCCATCAGCACGTCGTCGACCACCAGGATATTGGGCGCCTTGTGCGCCCCGATGGCCGTGGTCAGGGCTCCGCCGTAGTTCGTCTGCGGGATGATCGTCATATTGATCTGGTACGTCGATTGCGACTTGTTGAAGCTGTTGACGATCTGCTTCATGGCGGCGCCATCCGGACCGCTAAAGCCGTTCCAGAAGCTGAGGGTCGTGGCCGCGGCGGCTCGATGCGCGACGGGCGCGGCATGCGCCGCGGGCAGACCTGTGGCCAGCACACACCCAGCGGCGACGGCGCCTGCCAGGAGAGATCGTCGCAGGCTAACCCCGTGACGCGCGGACTTCTTTGTCATGGTGCTTTATTCCTCTTTAACTCCACTATAGATGGTATCAACGATAAGATAGCGCCGCTTAGGGATGTCCAGCCATGCTGCGCCACATCGCGTAGCGGGCCAGCGTCCTCATCGCAGCATACGCGCGTCGGGCTGCGATAATGTGAATAAGATAGCGCTCAATCATGACAATTCAGTCTAATAAAGGCTGTTAAAGGCTGTTAGATGACAAGCGGCGGGTGTCGCACCGCCGCTAGCGGAGGCCGCCACGCGTTAGGACGCCCACGCTCCCAGACGCCTTGGCGCATGGCCCCGACCGTCTGCACGCCAATGAGAGTTCAGCGGTCGATGGTGCGCAACAGCAGAACCGGGGCGCGCGTGCGGGCGAGCAGGCGGGCCGTCACGCTGCCGGCCCAAATGGCCTGCAGGCCCGCGCGGCCGTGCGTCGCCGCGACCACCAGGCCGACCCCCGGCTCGGCCGCCTCGTCGCTCAGCGCCGCCGCCGCGTCCCCGCGCCGCACCTCGGTCGTCACCGCGAAGCTCGTCGTTCGCAGGGGCGCCGCCAGCCCGTCGAGATACGCCTGCGCGTCTCCTTGTTGTTGGTCAAGCAAGGCCCGCGCCGTCGCCGGGAGCAGGTGCGCCCCCGGCTGCCGATCAGCCCGCACGGTCTGCAGCGTGGCCACGACCATGACCAGGTGCAGCCGGGCGTCGAGCGCGCGGGCCAGGTCCGCCGCCGGGGGCAGGGCCGCCTCGGCGGCCGCGGTTCCGTCGAGCGGGACGAGCACGGTGCGCGGATCGAAGGTTGCGGGTCCGCCAGCGGCGTCCGGCCGCACCAGGAGGACGGGTACGGCGCCGCGCCGCAGCACCTGTTGGGCGATGCTGCCGACGAGCAGGTCACGCACGCCCCCGCCCCCGTGCGTGCAGAGCACGATCACGTCGGCGCGCTCTTCCTCCGCGTGGGCGGCGATGCTGCGCGCCACATCGCCTTCCGGCACATCGTGGGTATGCGTCTCGACCGGGCATCCCACGGCCCGCAACCTGTCGGCCACTCCGGCAAGGTAGGCCGACGCCTCATCGGCCGCGCGCAGGTGGCGCTCGCCATGAATGGTGGCCGGAGCGCCGCGCTCACGCACATGCAGCAGCACCGGCGTGGCCCCCGCGGCGGCCAGAGTTTCCACCACCGGGAGCACCGCCTCGGCCAGGCGTGACCCGTCGAGCGGCGCCAGCAGACGGGTTGCGGCCAAGTCGATATGCCGCTCCGTGGTGTGGCCTGCGTCGATACTGTCATCCCATATGCCCATACTCTCCTCCCTCACAGATTGGCATAGATACGTTTGCGTTCGCCTGCGACCCAAGTCGCATGGCAAACCACGGACACTGACGTGTCTCCACACGCGTCGCACCAACGACTTTAGTCGTCGTCCTTTGCCATGCGACTTGGGTCAAAAGCCGGTCCTGACGTTGTAATATTACGCAGTCGCTTGCAAGGAGATCGTCCATCCCTAGATGTGCTAATGGCTAATGACTCAACCGATGCCCGGCAGCCCTGGCAGTCCCACGAACAGCGACCGCGCCACCTGCTCGTAGAGTAGCACGCCGTTGAGCAGCAGGATCACAGCGGCGACGAGCGTCACCAGCACCGTCGTGCTGCGTCGGTTAACCAATGTCCCCATGATATCGCGTCGGCGCGTGAAGTAGATCAGAGCCAGGACGGGGATGGGCAACACCAGGCTCAGGACCACCTGGCTGTAGAAGATGCTCTGCGTGGGATCGACCCCCACGAAGACGACGACGATCGTCGGCAGCATGGTGAGCAAGCGCCGTAGCCACAGCGGGGTGCCGAAGCCCACGAAACCCTGCATAATGACCTGCCCGGCCATCGTCCCGACCGTCGAGGAGGAGAGGCCGGAGGCGAGCAGCGAGATGGCGAAGACGAGGCCCGCGGCCGCGCCCAGCAGCGGCGTGAGCGTATGGTACGCCGTGGGAATGTCCGCCACCGCGTGCAGGCCGTGCCGGTAGAAGGTGGCCGCGGCCATGAAAAGCATCGCCATGTTGACCAGGCCGGCCACGCTCAGCGCGAGCACGAGCTCGGGGATGCTGAAGTGGAAGATGCGCCTGGCCTCGGCCTCGCTGCGCGGCACGATGCGATCCTGCATCAGCGCCGAGTGCAGGTAAATCACGTGCGGCATCACCGTGGCGCCGACGATGCCGACGATGGTGAGAGCGCTGCCCCCGCTGATGTAGGGGACCACGCTATGCACGGCGATGTCGCCCCAATTGGGGCGGGCCAGAATTGTCTCGATCAGGTAGCTGATCGCGATCACGCCGACCAGCGCCGTGATGATCGCCTCCAGCGGGCGCACGCCGTAGCGCTGCAGCGCGAGGATAGCGTAGGTGGCGACCGCCGCGAGCACGACGGCGACGCGTAGGTCCATGTGGAACAACAGATTGAGGCCCAGCGTCGCGCCCAGAAACTCGGCGAGATCGGTGGCCATAGCCCCGATCTCCGAGATGATCCAGATGGGGTAGACCAGCGCCTTGGGGAAGTGCCGGCCGCAGAGCTCGGCCAGGTTGCGTCCCGTGGCGATGCCGAGCTTGGCCGAGAGGCCCTGCACCAACATGGCCATCAGGTTGGCCATCACGATAGCCCAGAGCAGGTTGTAGCCGAACTGGCTGCCGCCCTGGATGTTGGTGACGAAGTTGCCCGGGTCGATGTAGGCCACGCTGGCGATGAAGGTCGGCCCGATGAAGGGCAGCAACGCCAGGGGGCCGCGGCTGCGACCATCCAGGGTGGCGCGCGCCGCCCGCGCCAGCCCGCTCTCCACGGGCTCATCGCCCAGCGGGACGCCGTCGATGGGTCGCTCGTACGGCCTCACCGCGGCACCTCGTCTCCGGGTGTCTCCTCGGGTGTCTCCTCAGGTGCGCCTTCCCGCGTCACGAAGATGCGGTCGGCGAGATCGGCGCCAAGCGCGTGGACGGCGCCGCCCCCAGTGGCCTGCGCGTCGGCCACCGCGCCCATGACGACTGGCCCCTCGACCCTGGCCGCGGGCCGACGGTCGGGCGTGACACGTACGGTGATAACGCCCCCGAACGGGGCCACCGCGACGACCGCGACGACCGCGCCCGGAACGAGACCCAGGGCGCGCAGGTACTGCAGCACCGGCTGCTCCTGGCGCGCGATGCGCGTGACCGTCCCCGTCGCTCCGGGCTCCAGCCCAGCGAGGGGGACGGCGTCGCGGGCGGGGACGACGCCCTCGCGCGTGGGGATGGGGTCGCCGTGCGGGTCGTACGTGGGCTGGCCCAGCTTGGCAGCGATGCGCTCCTCGAGATCTTCGGAGAGGGCATGCTCCAGGCGTTCCGCCTCGGCGTGGACCTGGTCCCAGGGCATGTCGAGCAACTCGGCCAGGAAGGTCTCGATCAGGCGGTGGTGACGCAGCATCTCCAGGGCAACGGCCAGCCCTTTGTCGGTCAACTCCACCCCGTGGTAGGGCGTATGTCGTACATAGGGTCCGGCCGGGTCCGCGGCGAGGTGCTTGAGCATCGCCGTCACCGAGGAGGGTTTGACGCCGAGGCGCGCGGCCAACTCCTGCGTCGTGGCGCGCCCGGTTTCCTCCCACAAGCGGTAGATCTGCTTGAGATAATCCTGCTCGGCCGCCGACGGCGCGCGCACCATGCCCGTCATCCCCGTTTTCCTATCGCCTATCACTTATCATCTTATATTTAGTCCCATCTAAATTATGGATGAGTAGAGACGATTTGTCAACCAGTTCGAGTAGCAGTGGAACAGCCAGCCGGGCTATGGGCGGATGGACAACCTGCCGATGAGCGCGGTGACAGCCCTGGCCTATGACGGCGATCGCGCGCTACGGCGTCGCGCGCATGACGCAAGTCTGGCCGCCTGGGAGGGCGTTGCGGCGCCGCTCGCGGCGGCCCTCAACGGCGTCAAGGGATCTCAGGTGAGTCTCGCCCGGCGACGCAATTGGGACTCGCCGCTCGACCAGGCGCTGCTCGATAATGGGATCGACCGCGCGATGCTCGACGCGCTGCTCGATAATGGGATCGACCGCGCGATGCTCGACGCGCTGCTCGACGCGATGCTCGACGCGGTTCGCGCGACGTTCCCTGTTATGCGACGCTTCTGGCGCGCCAAGGCGCGCGCGCTGGGCCTGCCGACGCTGGCCCGCTACGATCTAAACGCACCGCTCGGCACGGAGGCGCAGCAGTGGTCGTTCGAGGCCGCGCGCGCCTTTATTGGCGAGCAATTCGCGCGCTACTCGCCGCGGCTGGGAGCCTTGGCCGACCGCGCATTCCGGGAACGCTGGATCGACGCGGGGCCGCGCCCCGGCAAGCAAGGGGGAGGTTTCTCTCTCCGCGTGCGCGGTGATCAATCCCGCATCCTGTACAACTATTCCCCCTCGTTCACCGGCATGAGGCATATCGCGCACGACCTGGGGCATGCGTATCACGATATGACCCTCGCCTCCCATGCCATGCTGCGGCAGGAGACGCCGATGGCGCTGGGCGAGACGGCCGGCATCTTCTGCGAGACCATCGTCGTACAGGCGGCCCTTGCCCGTGCCGATGCAGCCGAGCGACCGGCGATCCTGAACGAGTCGCTCTCCTCCGCTGCGCAATTCACCGTGGATTTGTTGTGTCGATTCCTCTTCGAGCGTCTGGTGTGCGAGGCGCGACAGGAGCGCGAGCTCTCGATCGATGAACTGAAGGCGCTGATGATCGAGGCACAACGGCAGACGTACGGCGACGGCATCGACCCCTCGACGTACCATCCCTTCTTGTGGGCCGGCGTCCCGCACTTCTACATCCCTGATCAGCCGTTCTACAACTTCCCTTACACGTTCGGCTGGCTGTTCGCGCTGGGGCTGTACGCGCGTTACCAGCGCGACCCGGACACGTTCCGTGTCCAGTTTGATGAGTTGCTGTCGTCGACCGGGCTGGCCGACCCCGCGACGTTGGCGGAGCGCGTCCTGAACAACGACAATCCGCGCACGAACCATGAGTACATTGGGTAGTGGGTACATTGGGTGCAGGATGAGTGATAACGGTACACCACGCATCAACGTCGGGTATCCGCTGGCCCAGCTCCTCAAGGCGCTCTCGGGGACGGGCGAGCAGGCTCCCGTGCGCGCCAGACAGTGGCGGCAGGTGCTCTCCGGCCTTGTCGATGGCGCCCTGCAGGTCGGCTCGCGGACTCCCGTCAAGGACATTCCGTCCTGGGTGACACTGGAGGTGATCCACGGCGGATTCGCGACGGGCAACACGGCCGCGGCCGGGCCGTTACAGCCGCATGAGATCCAGAAACTGAGATCCGTCGCTCAACCGGGGCAGGCGGCCAACCGCGGCATATTGAACCTCTACTTCCTGAGCGATCTCGGGCGCCCCGAACTGGCGGCCACGTTGGCCACCGGAGGCTTTCGCGTCCGTGTTCCCGAGGAAGGGGCGCTGCTCATCGCGACCTGGTTGCTGGAGAGGGGTGAGGCGGAGCGCGCGGCCGCATTGATCGAAACGATCGTGCCGTTCTTCGATCGGTTACGCTTCTACCCGATGCCGCATCCTCGCCCCGCTCCCTCCGGGACAGGGATGTCCGTCCAGTCCGCCGGCGACACAATCAGAATTTGTGTTACACTCTCCCCAATGGCGCTGTATTTTACATAATGTCCAGAGCAATCCTACATCAGAGATGATAGTGAGGGTAGCCATCTCTCTTTGTCCGAGGGTGTGCCCCTTAGTGTTGGCTGTGGCGATTGCCAGCATCATACACGGATCTACCTGAAAGGAGGTGCCATGACCATGGAATTTGTGACTAATAAACCTGTTACCTCAGGGTCGCTTCCAGCATCGGAAACTGCAATAATCCTTGGCGTGGGACTGCCCGAAATAGTTGGGTATTGGGTCAAGACAGGCTACATTAACGGCATAAGAAAGGACGGCGAGACAAGGATTCCACGATCCGAGATCAACCGCATCAAGGACGATGAGCGCGTAAGGTCTCTTCGTGAGTACAGGAAGCTACAAGAAGCGGTGCCAGAACTTCCCGGCGATGATCAGCCTTTATCGCTTGAGGAGCTTGCGTACCGCTAGCATTTGGCGGCCGGATACCTTGATTCCGGTCGCCAACGATGTGTTTCTGATTCAGCTCATCTAGCCAGTTGATAGAGGGAGTTCATCAAACTCCTCTAAAGGCGTTAACGCTAGCTGATTGGGTCTGGAGCCACAGCCTACGGCCCAGTGTCACGCCCCTCCCAACTCCCACCGAAAAGCGGAGGGCATCCCGGATTTGCCCTCCGTATCCGCTCACCTGTCTCACACGTGGTGTGTCACCTCAGCATCACCGTGGACATGGTGCTCCGTGTCCAGATCATCGGACGTGAAGCGACGCAAGCGCAACTGCTCCGTCTCGATCTCCTGCATGGCTTCCATCCCTCCTTGCCCATACAGTACCGTGCCCTGGATCTCGGTGCCGCGCCGCGGCCAAGGCTTCCGCTGCTGGCGCGCCGGTGCTTCGCGTGGACCTGTCGACGGCAGCAGCAAAAGATCCCCGACTGGCGAGCGGAGTTGCGGATAATGAAGAACACGGCGTACGCCTGGCGCCAGATGCTGTTCTATCTCTCCCTGGTCGATCAAGCGGAGGTGGCCCTTTTCCTCGATTGGAGCGCGTCGCACCTGAACGAGCAGCGGGACGAGTTCCATCGACGCTTCATGCCCGTCATGGCGGGACTGACGGCCATTGCCGGCGGCGAGCGATTCGATCTCCAGGGCTACCATGCGCCATCGGGCGGGCGGAGGTTCCTTGGGTGGTCGGTGGGGCGACACTGGCTCCGCCCACAAAGCGATGTCAAAGCGTCACCTTGATGCGCGCTCAATAACAGCAGGAACAGCCCTACCAGGTGGACAGGGAGGCCTTGAGCCCTTCGTCGCTCCACTTGGCGTAGACGCGGGCCGTCTCGATCTGGCTGTGGCCCAGGTGCTGCGCCGCCCATTCCAGGCTGCCGCCCTCGCGTACGATGCGCGTGCCGCAGTAGTGGCGCAGGCTGTGCACGCCGCGCGGGGTCACGCCGGCGCGTAGCGCCAGCCGCCGCATCTGCCGCCATAGGGCAACCCGCGAACTGACGCGACCGAACACCCGGCCTTGCCGCGGCGCCGGGGCGACCGCGTCCAGGGCTGCGATGAGAGTGGGGCTCATCGCCACGCTGCGCCGCTTGCGCCCCTTGCCGCTGCGCACCACGAGCTCGCCCCGGCCGGGGTTGATGTCGGCCCACTCCAGCGCGTGCGCCTCGCTCACGCGCAGGCCCGCGTGCGCCCCCAGGAGCAGCAGGGCCAGGTCCAGCCCCTCGGCGATGTCCAGCATCGCGCGCACCTCGGTCTCGGTGTAGGGCTTGCGCTTCTCCCAGGCCGGGGTGGTGTCGGCCGTTCCCTTGACGTCCTTGAACGGATCGGCGGCGGTGGCGCCGGACCACCGCAAGGCCGCGTAGAGGCAGCGCGCGCCAGCGAGCCGGACCGAGATGGTGCTGGGCGCGAGGCGGCGATCTTCCAGGGACGCGGCCCAGAGGGCGCCGGCGTCGCGCCTGGGCCGCAGCAGGTTCTCCTGGGGCCAGGCCTCGACGAGGTCGCGGACGGCGCGGTGGTAG
>JAABUX010002847.1_pt1 | contig 23772 bp, 25 predicted proteins | sample 5561851 | NCBI WGS metagenome assembly JAABUX01 (sample SAMN10711883, study PRJNA513361) | rock metagenome | isolation source: Antarctica rocks | place: Antarctica: Victoria Land, Richard Nunatak red sandstone | collected 2016-01-03 | reverse complement strand
CGAACACCGCAAGGGCTAGAGTACCGATGCGGGGCACAGGGGCGGAGCAGTTCGTAGTAGGGATGAAGGTTCTGTAATGGGACTGGACCGAAGGGGCTGCGTTGTTCAGCTGCGGCCCAGAGCCAACCGGTAACGGGAGGAGCTCTGTGGACAAGGCAAGGCCGTTCGAGATTCACGGCCGAACATCGGGAGCCGTGTGAACCGAGAGGTTCAAGCACGGTTCTAGGAGCGCCTGGGGGTGAGATTCCCCCGGGCGACTCGCCAGGCGGGCGACCTGCGCGGCTTCGCCGCCGGCCTGCGTCAGGACGAGCAGGCCGTCCGTGCATCCCTGCTGCTGCCCTGGAGCAGCGGTCAGGTCGAGGGGCAGGTCAGCCGCCTGAAGCTGATCAAGCGCCAGGGTTACGGCCGCGCAGGGCTCGATCTGCTCAGGGCGCGCCTGATCCGTGCCGCATGACAACGATCTGCACCGAGGCTGCGGATGAGCCAAACTTCCATGCCGATCTACAGTCACCTTCCGGCCGCTCGATCTTGATCACCGGCGCCCCCACATCCGCGAGCCGGGACGAGCAGTATGGCGCCGCCACCACCTGTTCGAGCGCCACGACCAGCAATCCGTCAAGCGCGCCCATCAGTAGGAGCGGGGCAGGCCCAAGACGTGTTCCGCGATGTAGGATAGGATCAGGTTCGTGCTAATCGGCGCCACCTGGTAAAGCCGGGTCTCGCGGAACTTGCGCTCGATGTCGTATTCCTCGGCGAAGCCGAAGCCGCCATGGGTCTGGATGCACGCCTCGCCCGCGGCCCAGCTCGCTTCCGCTGCCAGCATCTTGGCCATGTTGGCCTGCTCGCCGCACGGCAGCCCGGCCTCGAACCGCTCCAGCCCGTCACGCACCATCAGCTCCGCCGCCCGCGTCTGAGCGTAGGCGCGGGCGATCGGGAACTGCACGCCCTGGTTTTGCCCGATCGGTCGCCCGAATACCTTGCGGTCGTTCGCGTAGGCGGCGGACCTCCCGGTGAACCACTTGGCGTCGCCAATGCACTCGGCGGCGATCAGCAGGCGCTCGGCGTTCATGCCATCCAGGATGTATCGGAAGCCGCGGCCCTCCTCGCCCAGCAGCGCGTCGGCCGGGATGTGCATCTCGTCGAAGAACACCTCGCACGAGTTGTGGTTCATCATCGTGCGGATCGGCCGGATCGTGAGCCCCGTCACAGCCTTCATGTCGACGATGAAGGTGGACAGCCCCTCGGTCTTCTTGGTCACCTGGTCGCGCGGCGTGGTGCGGGCGAGCAGCAACATCAGGTCGGAGTGCTCGGCGCGGCTGGTCCAGATCTTCTGGCCGTTGACTACGTAGCCGTCATTGTCACGGCGGGCGGTCGTGCGCAGCGACGTGGTGTCCGTGCCGCTGGTCGGCTCCGTCACGCCAAATGCTTGCAGCCGCAACTCCCCGCTGGCGATCTTGGGCAAATACTGCTGCTTCTGCTCGGGCGAACCGTGCCGCAGGATCGTGCCCATGGTGTACATCTGGGCATGGCAGGCGCCGCCGTTGCAGCCCTCGGCCTGCACCGTCTCCAGGATCGCGGCAGCCGCCGAGATGCCCAGGCCGGAGCCGCCGTACTCCTCCGGGATCAACACGGACAGGTAGCCGGCGTCCGTCAGCGTAGACACGAATTCGGTCGGGTAGCCGCGCACCTCGTCCAGCTTGCGCCAATACTCGCCGGAGAAGCGGCTGCAAAGCTTGCGAACCTCCTCACGGATCTCGGCATGGTCCTCGCGGGCGATCAAGGCTACGTCCATCGTCGTTCCTCCTTAAACGGGATCCCAGGCGAACACGTCCTGGCTGCGGTCCAGCGGCACGAGGCCGGGCCGCAGCGCCGGGAGCGCCTGCTCGGCGATCGCCTCGGGCGTCCACGGGTCCCGGTGCAGGCTGCGAACGGGCCGCATCTGGTTGAACAGGAAGAGCTCGTTCAGCCGCGCCGCGAATACCTGGCCCGTCACGTCGGCCGCGGCGTCGGACGCCAGAAACACCGCCAGCGGTGCGTTCTTGTCCGGCGTCATCTGCTGTAGCTTGGCCACCCGCGCCTGTTGCTCCGGCGTCTCTGCCGGGATCGAGCTGGTCATCCGGCTCCAGGCGAACGGAGCGATGCAGTTCGAGCGCACGCCGAAGCGCTGCATGTCGAGCGCGATCGACTTCGACAGCGCTACGATGCCGAGCTTGGCCGCCGAGTAGTTCGCCTGGCCGAAGTTGCCGATCAGCCCGGACGTGCTCGTCATATGCACGTAGGCGCCACTGCCCTGCTTGCGGAAGTGCTCGGCGGCGGCGCGGCTGACGAAGAAGCTGCCGTTCAGGTGAACGGCGATCACGCTCGTCCAGTCCTCCGGCGACATCTTATGGAAGATCACGTCGCGGAGGATGCCGGCGTTGTTCACAACGACGTCGATGCGGCCGAAGCTGTCCAGCGCGCACTGCACGATCCGCTGCGCGCTGCCCCACTCGGCCACGCTGTCCGTGCTGATCGCCGCCTGGCCCCCGCGTTGCTCGATGATCTGCTTGGTCTGCTCGGCAGGTGAGTCGGACAGCCCCTCCCCGCCCAGCGAGGCGCCCACGTCGTTGATCACCACCGACGCCCCGGCCAGCGCCATGGCGACGGCGATCTCGCGGCCGATCCCGCCTCCGGCGCCGGTCACGACCGCGACCTTGCCGGCCAGCATCGATCCCTCAGGCATGGTTTCTCCTACTCCTAGGACGGCAGTTTCAGGACGGCCTTGGCCAGGATGTTGCGCTGGACCTCGTTCGACCCGCCGTAGATCGTCACCGGCCGCGCCTGAATGAACTGCCCAGCCGGGTTGAGCTCGCGGTTGCCGCCCATCGGTTCCAAAAGGCCGCCGTTCTCCCCAGCGATCTCCAGCATCGCCTCGGTGATGCGCTGGTAGAGTTCGCTCTGGTGGATTTTCAGCATGGAGACGTCAGCGCCCAGCAGGTCGCCCCGTCGTAGCCGCTCGACGAAGCTCTCGTAGAGCGAGACGTGGTCGGCCAGGTCGAGGCGCAGGCGGACGTAGCGGTCCTAGAACACGGCGTCCTCCCAGACATCCATGTACTGCGCCAGAAGGCGGAGGCGGTCCAGCGCATAGGAGGACTGCTTGGGCGAGCCGATCATCACGCGCTCGAACCCGAGCAGCGCCTTGGCCATCGTCCAGCCCTGGTTGACCTCGCCCACCAAGTGGTCTCGAGGCACACGCACATCGTCGAAGAACACCTCGCAGAACTCATCGTGCATATCGAGGTTGACGATTGGGCGGACGGTGATCCCCGGCAGGCCCATCGGCACTAGCAGGAAGCTGATCCCCTCCTGCTTCTTGGCGGCCTTGTCGGTGCGGGCGAGCAGGAAGATCCAGTTCGCGTCGTTGGCCAGCGTCGTCCAGGTCTTCTGGCCGTTGATGACCCACTCATCGCCGTCCAGCACGGCCGACGTCGATAGGCTGGCTAGGTCCGACCCGGCGTTCGGCTCGCTGTAGCCCTGGCACCAGATGTCCTCCCCGGCCAGGATCCGTGGCAAGAACCGCTCCTTCTGCGCCTGGGTGCCGTAGCGGATCAGCAGCGGGCCGAGCATGACGATGCCATGGTCGTTCAGGCGGGCCGCGCCGTGCCGCTCAAACTCCTCGACCATCGCCAGCTGCCGCGCGCCGGACAGCCCCATACCGCCATATTCGCGCGACCAGCCCGGCGCCAGCCACCCCTTGCGTGACAGCGCCATGTAGGCCGGCTTGTTGTCGCGCCAATGCAGCCGCTTAAGCGGGTTGCGCAGCTCGGGCGGGTAGCTCTCCCGCAGCCAGCTGCGGATGGTGGCGCGGAAGGCCGCCTCGTCGATCAGGTTCAGGTCCTGATGACCGGTCACGTCATCGCTCATCGCTCTCTCCTATTCTTCGGCCGGCTCGCGCGCGGTTGCGGCGTAACGCGCCCGGTGCAGCCGCGCCGAGCCGAACGTGTTCGCCAGCACCATAGCCTTGCGTAGATAGAGCCCGGCGTCGTACTCGTCCGTGTAGCCAATGCCGCCGTGCAGCTGGATCCCTTCGCGCGTTACCAGCATGGCCGCATCGGATGCACGGACCTTCGCGCGGGAAACCGCCGCCTGGCAGTCAGCCGCCGGGGCGCCGGCGTCGATCGTAGCGGCGGCGTTCGCCACGCTGGCCCGAGTCAACGCGATCTGTAGGCTCAAATCCGTGCAGCGGTGTTGCAGGGCTTGGAAGCTGCCGACCGGGTGGCCGAACTGCTTGCGCGTGCGAAGGTAGTCGAGCGTCAGGGAGAAGCTGCGCTCCATCACGCCGAGCAGGCTCGCCGCCGTAAGCAGCGTCGCTTCCTCGATCGCGTCGCGGAAGTCGCCAGGCACCGCCCTGGCGGGAGCGTCTGTCAGCGTTAGCGTGCCGAAATGCCCGCCATCCTGGGTTTGCGCCCTGTCGAGGTGCACGCCGTCGGCGTCGGCCGCGACGATGGCCAGCCCGTTCCGCCCCGTCACGAGGAACGCGTCCGCCCCCGCCGGCATAGTAACGAACACCTTGCGGCCGCTCACCCTACCGTCACGGATCACCGTGTCTGGGCCGGTGTCGAGCGTGTCGGCGCGTTCCTGCCAGGCCGGGATGACGACGTGGTCCCCGGCGAGCACGGCAGCGAGGTCGTCACCCCGGAGCACCCTGGCCGCCGCCGCGCACGCAACCAGCGGCTCCGGCACCAGGCCTCCGGCGAGTTCCTCCGCGATCGCGCAGAACTCGGTCATGCCGAGCCCGGCACCGCCATCCTCCTCCGGGATGCGCAGGCCCACCCAACCCATTTCGCACATCTGCCGCCAGACTGCCCGGTCGAAGCCGGGCACTTGGTAGCGGAGCGCCCGGATGCGCTGTAGTCCACCATCTCGGGGTGCGACCGCGGCGGCGCTGTCGCGCAGCATCCGCAGGTTCTCCTCCTGGTCGGACGTCATGGCGGCCCGCCGGTGACACGCTGCCGTACGTCGGAACTTGGATATGGCAGCATGCGGTGAGGATCAATGGTCAAGTGCGGCCCCGCCTAAACCGAGGCTGCGCTGCCCAGCAGCGCCGTCACCTGGCTGGCCAGCGTGCCGCCATTGCCATGGCACAGCGCCACCTCGCACTGTGGCAGCTGGCGCTCGCCGGCCGCGCCGCGAAGCTGGGTCACCGCCTCCACGATCAGGAACATGCCGTACATGCCCGGGTGCACGCAGGACAGCCCGCCGCCGTTGGTGTTCACGGCGAGCCGACCGCCCGGTGCGATCGCGCCGTCGGCGACGAAATGGCCGCCCTCGCCCTTGGGACAGAAGCCGAGATCCTCCAGGAACAGAATCGTGTTGATGGTGAACGCGTCGTAGAGCATCGCGAGATCCACGTCGGCTGGCGACAGGCCGGCCATCGCGAACGCGCGCGGGCCGCTCTCGGTCGCGGCGGTTACGGTCAGGTCGGGCATCTGGGCGATGGACCGGTGCCACTGCGCGCCACCGACGCCTAGGATGTAAGCCGGCGGCTGCGGCAGATCACGCGCCCGGTCTGCCCGAACCACGACGCAGGCTGCGGCGCCGTCAGTGACCAGGCAGCAATCGCGCGCGCTCAAGGGGTCGCTCACCATGCGGGATGACAGGACGTCCTCGCGCGACAGCGGCCCGCGGGCGAACGCATCGGGGTTGTGGTTCGCCCACGCCCGGGCCGCGACCGCGACATCGGCCAGCATCTCCCGGGTGGTGCCGAACTGGTGCATGTGCCGGCTAGTGGCCAAGGCGTAGGCCGTGATCGGGTGCCGCGGCCGGTAGGGCGCCTCGTGCCAGACTGGCTCGCTCATCGATACCAGCTTGCCCCCGGCGGTCCGCTGGTTAGAGCCGTAGCAGATCAGCGCCGCATCGCAGAGCCCGGCGTCCAGCGCCAGCGCGGCCTGCAGCAGGTGCATCTCGAAGCTGGCCCCGCCCACATTGGTGCCGTCGAAGAAGCGCGGCCGCAAGCCCAGGAACTCGGCCACCGTCAGCGTCGGGAACGCGTGCGTGCTGGTCGCGGCGAACAGGCCGTCAATGTCGCCCGGCAGCAGGCCGGCATCGGCGATGGCTGCGAGCGCGGCCTTGGCCATCAGCTCGGTGGCCGACCAGCCCGGCGCCTCGCCCACGCCGGCAGTGCCGATCCCGGCGATGGCGGCGCGGCTGCGCAGGGGATGCGTCACAGGGATACCGGGTCGAACACGATGATCGGTTCCTCGGCCGTGCCGTCAATCCGCGCACGCACGGCAGCGCCGATCGGCAGGCTCTCGACGCCGTCGATGCGGCTCATCATGCGCGGCCCTTCGGCCAGATCGACCAGGGCGATGTTGTAGGCGCCGTCACGCGCGCGATTCACGGTCACGGCATAGACCACGCCGTCACCGGAAGCCTTGACCCACTCCAAGTCCTGCTGGCCCTGTGGCGCCGAAACGCGGGGGTAGAAGACGTGCTGGCCGGTAGAGCGGCTGCGCTGGATCATGAACCGGCCTGCGCGGAGATGGGCGCGGAACTCCGCCTCAGGCCCCATCGCGGCTTCTCCCGCGTCAGCAGACCGTTCTGGCCCTTGTCCCATGGTCAGGCACCTCATGCTTCCCCCAGAGAATATATTCAGCCCGTGGAATTGCAATCACAAGACTGAATAAAGCTCTCTGATCTCACCCTCGTCCACGGCGCTGCCGGACCGGCCGTCGCCAGGCTCCGGCCGCTGGGGGAACAACGAAGCACCGACCAGGGCGGCCAGGTCGCGCAGGTCACGGCCTAGATCGTCCAGCCGCGCCTGTGTCTGCTGCCCGGCGATCGAGACGCCGCTGAACCCGAACCGCGGCCGCCCTTTCTGGTCCAGGACAGCGGCGGCGACGGTGACCAGGCCGCGATACAGCTTGCCATCGTCCAGCGCCCAGCCGATCTCCCGCGCCCGCGCGACATCGGCCTGGTAGGCGGCAAACGTCGGTGGCGACTGCCAGCGCAGGGCGGCGAAGCGCCGACGCATCTCGGCCGGCGGAAGCGGCAACGCCGCGGCCACGCAACGGCCGACCGCGCCGGCCAGCATGGGAATGCGATATCCGACGCCAATCTCGACCCGGATGGCTGTCTGGCTGTGCGCACGGTCGATCAACACGAGGTGGTTGTCGTCGGTCACCCGCCAAAGCAGGATGAGCGTCTCGTAGTTCAGCGCCAACCGTTCCAGCTCGGGCCGGATCAGTTCGGCGTGGCTGACGCCGAGCAACCCGGACGCGAGCTCCGCCATGGCCAATCCGAGCGCGTAGGTTTTCTCCGTCGGGTGGAACGAGACAAACCGTGCCCGCGCCAGCGTGCGCAGGATGTTGAAGCAGGTGCTAGTGCTGATCTTCGTGCCGCGAGCTACCACGGCCACGCCGACCGGCGCATCGCTCGCCGCGAGGAACTGCAGGATCCGGAGGGCATTGACGACCGCACCGACATCACGCTGCGGACCGGCAATCCGGTCGGAGGCAGCTTTCAAGAGCCTTTCTGTCATTGGGACGACATTCTCCATGTTGAATAGACCCGAGAGGGTTTGGCCGAGAGTGACAGAGGAACCGCGCCTGTCCCAGCCGGGCCGTCCGCCGCTGTCCTAGCCCGGTCCACGCACGCCCTTCGCGGCCGCAGCTGGCCAAAGCGGGCTCAGGAGATAAGGATGCCGCTGTCCACCGCGAGGATGTGGCCAGTCGTCATTCGCGCCTCGTCGCTGGCGAGGTAGAGGACCGCCTGCGCCACGTCGTCGGGCTCGACGAAGCCGAGCAAGTAGTTCTTGGCGATCCCGGCGGTCACGCCGTCTTTGGCCATGATGTCCACCACGCGGTCGGTCAGCGTGGCCGCTGGCGCCACGGCGTTGACGCGGATCCGGTGCGGCGCGAACTCGACCGCCATCGAGCGGGTCAGCGCCGCGACGGCGCCCTTCGCGGCCGTGTAGGCGTCCTTTCCGGGCGTGCCCATCATGCCGCACATGGACGTCGCGTTGACGATGGAGCCGCCACCCGCCTCCATCATGGCCGGGATCGCGCAGCGGCAGCCCAGCCAGGTGCCGAACACGTCCACTTTCATCTTGTGCCAGAACTCCTCGAGCGGCGCCGTGGTCACGGGGCCATCCCGCAACGTCGAGCCGCCCACGTTGTTGTAGAGGATGTCGAGCCGGCCGAAGGCGCGCAGCGTGTCATCCACCGCGGCCTGCATCTGCTCGGGCTCGGTCACGTCCGTGGCCACAAACACCGCCTTGCCTCCGGCTGCCCGGACCGCATCCGCCGTCGCCGCCCCGCTGGCCGGGTCCAGTTCCGCCACGGTGACATTGGCGCCCTGGGCCGCGAACAGCATCGCCGTCGCGCGCCCGATCCCCGTTCCGGCCCCCGTGATCAGTGCCGTCTTTCCAGCCAGTCGCATCGTGCCCCCTCCAGGTCCGGTCAAAGCATCCATCCAGCCCGCTCGCCGTCCATGATGGCGTCGCTGATCAGGCGCGGGCTGACGCAATCCCCGACCACGTGCAGCTCCGCCACGACGCCCTTCAGTTGGTCGCGCAACGCCGTATCGGCCACCTGGCCCATGCCGAGGATCACGCTGTCGACCGGCTGCAGCGTGCGCGCCTCGCCGGTGAACCGGTCGCTGCAGGTGAGCGAACCGGGGTGGATGGCGGTGATGACCGTGCTGGCGATCACCCGGACCCCCTTCGGGAGGAGGCGGCGATAGAAGTCAGGGACGTGGTCTGGGTGCAGCCCCGGCGCGGCATGCAGGTGAGGCGTGAGTATCGTGACGCGCTTGCCGCAATCGGCGAGGTGCTCGGCGGTGTAGGCGGCCGACAAATGCGGATCCTCGTCAACCACGACCACGTCGTCGCCGATCGAGTTCGGGTTGCGGAACACGTCCCAGACGCTCAGCACGCCTGGCTCCCCGGCGCCGGGGAGCGGCCCTCCGCCAGGCCGGTAGCTCGATCGGCCGTCGCGCCGGGGCGTCGACCCTGTGGCGACCACGACGGCGTCGAACCCTTCCAGGGCGGCAGGGGTCGCGGGACAGTCGAGCAGGATCTCTATCCTCGCCTGGCGCAGCATGTGCTCCTGCCAGCGCGTCACCTCCCTGAACTCGGATCGCGTCCGGATCATGCCCGTCATGAGGTTCTGCCCGCCGAGCCGGTCGGATGCCTCGAACAGCGTGACCGCGTGGCCGCGTGCGTCGGCGATCCGCGCCGCCGCCATCCCAGCAGGCCCGCCCCCGGCCACGGCGACGCGCTTGCGCCGGGCAGCCGGGCGCATGGTGCCGATGCCGAGCTGCCGCTCCCGCCCGACGGCGACGTTGTGCACGCAACCGACGCCGCGGCCCTGGTCGAGCCCCATCAGGCAAGCCTGGTTCGAGTAGGTGCAACGCCGGATGTCGTCCACTCGGCCGGCCAGAGCCTTGTTCGGCCATTCCGGGTCGGAGATCAGGGCGCGGGCCATCCCGATCAGGTCGGCCTGGCCTGATGCGAGGATGGCCTCGGCCACCTCCGGTGACGGGATGCGGGACGCGACGCAGACCGCCAGGCCGGGCGCCGCCCGTTTCAGGCCAGCGGCGCCCGCGGCGAAATGGCCCTCCGGCGCCGTCATGTCGGCGATCCAGCCGGGATAGGCCCCCGATGTCAGCCCGCTCACGTTCAGATAGTCGACATCACCGGTGGCCGCGAGCCGCGCGGCGATCTCGTGCGCCATCCCGCCGTCGATCCCGCCCAGGACGCGGTCGTCGGCGTTCAGGCGGACGCCGACGGCGAGGCTGCGGCCGACCCGCCGCCGGACAGCCGTGAGGCTGTCCAGGAGGAAGCGCATGCGCCCGGACAGGTCGCCGCCGAACCGGTCCGTCCGCAGGTTCGTCGCAGGCGACAGGAAGCTGTGCAGCAGGTAGCCCTGCGCGGCGAACAACTCGACGCCGTCGCCGCCCGCCTTTGCCACGTTCTCGGCCGACACCGCGAAGGCTTCCACAAACTCCTCGATATCGGCGGCCTCCATCTCCTTGGGGATCTCGCGCGTGCGAGGGCACGGCAGCGGCGAGGGGGCAAGCAGGGGAATGTTGTGGGCCCGGACCCCGGGCGCGTGGAGCTGCCGTCCGCTGGCGTTCAGCTGCGATACGAAGCGGCCCCCTTCGGCATGGATGCCGTCCACCAGGCGGCGGTAGGCGGGAGCCAGGTCGGGATCGTCGATCCTGTCGAGCGTTCCGAGCGACGTCGTCTCGATCGCCCCGCCCCAGCTGGCGAGCCGGCGCCAGGAGGGCAGGAAGAGAAAGTTCGACATCACGATCAGGCCTGCCCCGCCCTTCGCGCGTTCCACGTGGTAATCGATCATGCGATCGACCCCGCTCCCGTGACCCGGCGCGAAGACGACACCGTGCGGCGCCATTACGACGCGGTTCTTCAGAGCCATGGGGCCGATCGTGATCGGGCTGAACAGATGCTCAAACGCACGGGTGCCCGTGGATGGGCGGGCCGCGTCGGCGTGGCCGGTGTGACGGGACATCGCTCCTCACCTCCAAAGGGACCGGCGGGTTACGCCCGCTCCATTGCCGGCATCTTAGCATGCCGTTCCGCACTCTGAACGCCATCAACTTGCAGCAAACATCCGGATGTCTCAACCCGTCGCTGTCATCCGTTGCGCAGCAGGGTCGACCATGCTTGTCCTCCCGCGCCCAACGCGGCATTCTCGGCTGGAAAAATGCCGGCGGCACCTCCAAACTGGTGGCCGCGTTGCGGGGGAACAATGCCATGACCGGGCCGCTGCAGGTCGGTTTCCTCGGCCTCGGCCAGATGGGCGCGCCGATGGCCGAGCGCCTGCTGTGCGACGGGATTGCGCTGCATGTCTTCGACCCGGCCGCGCTGGCACTGGCCAGGCTGGCCAGCCTGGGCGCACGCACACACGCCGACCCGGCCTCGGTCGCGGATGCGGCGGAGATCGTGCTGGCCTGCCTTCCCTCCCCGGCGGTCAGCGAGGCTGTGGCGCTCGGGCCGCGCGGGATCGCCCAGGGCAAGGCCGTCCGGGTCTACGCCGAGATGTCCACGATCGGCTGCGCCAGCATCGAGCGGATCGCAGCTGGCCTTGCCGCGCGAGAAATCGGGCTGGTGGACGCGCCGGTCAGCGGCGGGCCGCCCGCCGCACTGGCTGGCACGCTGACGCTGATGGTCGCCGGCGGGCCCGCCGAAATGGACCTCGCGCTCCCGGCACTTGAGCGGATCGGCCGCAGCATCTACCGCGTCGGCGACCGGCCGGGCCTCGGGCAGATGATGAAACTGGTCAACAACCTCGTCGTCGCCGCCAACATGGCCGCGGTGTTCGAGGCGCTGGTCCTCGGCGCCAAGGGCGGGCTGGACGCGGACATGATGGTCGGCATCCTCAACGCCAGCACCGGCCGCAGCATGGTCAGCACCGACATGGTCCCGCGCAGCGTGCTGACGGGCCGCTTCGATTTCGGAGCGACGATCGCCATCCTCGACAAGGACGTGGCCCTCGGGTTGGAGCAGGCGGCCAAGCTGTCCGTGCCGATGTGGACCCTGGAGCAATCCGCCCGGCTCTGGCGCTTCGCCGCCACTCAGGGGCGCGGGGCGGAGGACATCACGGCGCTGATACGCGTGATGGAGGAGTGGGCGGGCGTGACGGTCCGCGGCGCCCGCCCACCCTGACGGGTTCAGATGGGCGAGTCGGGGTCGAACGCCGGCTTGCGCTTCTCCAGGTGGGAGGCGAGCCCTTCCTTCACGTCTGGGCTGTCGAAGCCCAGGAACTCCATCGCCAGCGATGCATCGAAGGTCGGGCCTGCCTGCCGCAGCCAGTTATTCAGCGCATACTTGGTCCAGCGGATCGCCGTCTGCGCCCCCCCGGCGAGCCGGACGGCGATCTCGACCGCCCTTGCGTCCAGCGCCTCGTCGTCCAGCGCCTCGGTGATCAGCCCGATCCGCTCCGCCTCGGCGCCGGGCAGCGGCTCGCACGTCAGAAGATAGTATTTGGCCTTGGCCATGCCGCACAGCAACGGCCAGATCATGGCGGCGTGGTCGCCGGCTGCGACGCCGAGCCGGGTATGGCCATCCAGGATGCGGCAATCCTTGGTCGCCAGCGACACGTCCGCCAGCAACCCGCAGACCAGGCCCGCACCGACCGCCACGCCGCGCATGGCGCTGATGACGGGCTTGGAGCAGTTGATAATGTTATAGACGAGGTCGCGCGCTTCCTTCCAACCGCGCGCGCGAGCCTCGAACCCGTCGATCTGCGCCTGCACCATGGAAAAATCGCCGCCGGCGGAGAACACCCGCCCCGCACCGGTCAGTATCACCGCGTTCACCTCGGGGTCCGCGTCGACGTCCCGCCAGACCTGGACCAGCTCCCTGTGCATGACGCTGTCGGCGGTGTTCATCTTGCCGTGGTCCATGGTGACCCGGATCACACGGGGATGGGGCCGGTCGAACCGAAGCCGCTCGTAGGCACCATAGCGCAAGGCGACATCGGACATGCTTTTCTCCCCCTGTGCAGTTGCACCGTCCCGCCCATCCTAGCCACGGGACGGCTTCCTGCAACTGGCAAGGCCGCAACTGGTAGCCGCTTTCCGGGACTGCGACACGAAATCAGCAATTCACTATTCCGAATGCTGTGCTATCTTGAGAACATAAACCAGACTGGCCCGTCATTCCCCGACAGGGCCGGCAGTCTCGACGGAGGACATAAGCACTATGCGCCAACGGGTCTTCGCCGCACTGACGGGCGGCCTGCTTGTGCTGTGCATGGCGGCGCAGGCGCAGCCGATGGTGAAGATCGGCGTGCTCACCGACATGAGTTCTGTCTATGCCGATTACGGCGGCACCGGCTCGGTGGACGCCGCCCGCCTCGCCATCGAGGATAGCGGCATGGCGGGCCGCGTCGAGCTGCTCTCCGCGGACCACCAGAACAAGGCCGATGTCGCCGTCGCCACCGCCCATGCCTGGTTCAGCCAGGGCGTGGACGCGATCTTCGACGTGCCGACCTCTGGCGTGGCGCTCGCCGTCAACGGGGAGGCCGGGCGGGCGCGCAAGTTGGTGTTCTTCAGCACCGCCATCAACGACCGCCTCACGGAGGAGGAATGCAACGGCTACGGCATCGCCTGGGTGTGGGACACCTACTCGGTCGGCCGGGCGGAGGCGCTCTCGCTGTTGAAGGCGGGCAAGGACACTTGGTTCGTGATCACGCCGGAAGGCGCCGCTGGGTCCGCGCTGGAGCAGACGGCGCGCCAGGCCGCGGCGGACAACGGCGGCAAGGTGCTCGGGGCGATCCACCACCCGCTCGGCGTGTCAGACTGGTCATCCTACCTGCTGCAGGCACAGACATCGGGGGCGAAAGCGGTCCTGTTCGGTTCCGGCGGGTCCGATCTGGTCAACGCATTGAAGGGAGCGCGGGAGTTCGGGTTGCCGCAATCCGGCATCGCCATCGGGACGATGTATTCGGTCATCACCGACATCCAAGCGCTGGGGCTCGAAGCGACCCAGGGCCTGAATGTCGTGACGGCGTTCTACTGGGACCGTGACGATGCCGCCCGGGCGTTCGCCAAGCGGTTCATGGCCGTGCACAAGAAGATGCCGACGATGTTCCAGGCCGGCGTCTATTCCTCCGTGCTCGAATACCTCCGAACCGTGAAGGACACCGGCACGACCGACGCCGAGGCCGTGCGCGACACCATGCGGCGCACCCCGATGGAGGACGCGTTCCTGCATAACGGCAAGCTGCTGCCGAACGGGCGCATGGCGCACGACATGCTCCTGGCCCGTATCAAGGCGCCGGCGGAATCTGAGGGCCCGTGGGATTTCTACCAGATCACCGGCGTCGTTCCCGCAGATGAAGCATTCCGGAAGGTTGCCGACAGCAAGTGCCCGTTGCTGAAGTGACATCCCTGCGGCCCGCGGGTCGCCGGAGGAGTTGAGCCGCATGGACCAGCGATACGTTCCATTCTGGCATCCCTCCCCGGAGATCGTGGAACGCGCCCACGCCACGCGCCTGTCCGGGAGTCTCGGCCTGAGCGGATTCGACGCGCTTTGCGCCTTCGCGGCCGAGCATCCTGACCGCTACTGGCGGCACCTGATGGATGCCCTGCCGATTGTCTGGTCCAAGCCGTATCGCGACTACGTCGACCTGACCGATGGAGCCCCGTTCCCGCGATGGTTCACCGGCGGGGAGATCAACTGGATCGACACCGTCTTCTCGCCGGGCCACCCGCCCAGCCGCGCGGCGGTGATCGCCGAGAACGAGGCAGGCCACGTCGAGACGGTCAGCTACGGCGAGCTGCGCGCGCGCGTGGCACGCATGGCCTCGGGCCTGCGTTCACTCGGGCTCGGCCGCGGCGACCGTGTCGGCCTGCTGATGGAGATGGGGGTCGAGGCGACCGTCTCGATGCTCGCCCTGTCCTCGATCGGCGCCATCGCGGCGCCGTTGTTCAGCGGCTTCGGCGCCGACGCCATCATTGCCCGGCTCGTCTCCTCCCAGGCCTGCGCCCTGATCGCGACCAGCGGCTTCAGCCGCCGCGGCCGCTGGATCGACATTGGCGCGCTGGCCGATACGATCCGACCGAGCCTGCCCGCGCTGCGCCACGTCATCATCAAGGACGCTCGCCAGTTTCCGGCCGCTGCCGGCATGACCAGTTGGCACGACCTAGCCGCCGGTCCCGTCGCGAGCGACCCCGAACGCATGGACGCCAATGACCCAATGATGGTGATCTACACCTCCGGCACCACCGGCAAGCCCAAGGGGGCCGTGCACACGCATGGCGGCTTCCCGCTGAAGATCGCCCACGATGCGGCGGTGCATTTCGACGTCGGGCCGGGCGACGTGTTCTTCTGGCCAGCCGACCTCGGCTGGATCGCCGGATCGATCAACATCTGCTCCGCCCTGATGCGCGGCGCGACCCTAGTCTGCTACGATGGCGCCCCGGACGCCCCGGATTGGTCCCGTCTGTCGCGCATCATCGAGGCTCATGGCGTGACGCACCTCGGCGCCTCCCCGACGCTGATTCGCGGGCTCGCCGCCAATGCGGCCCTTGCCACGGCCGGCTGCTGCGACAGCTTGCGCGTGCTGCTGAATGGCGGCGAGGTGATCGATCCCGAGCATTTCACCTGGTTCGCGCGCAGCTTCGGCCGCGGCGTCTGCCCGGTGATCAATTACACCGGCGGTACGGAGGTCTCGGGCGGCCTGCTGGCCAACGTCGTCGTCCGCCCGATCGTGGCCGCTGCGTTCAACAGCATCTCGCCCGGCGTGGATGCGGACGTGCTGGACGAACAGGGCCGTCCGGTGCGCGACCGCGTGGGCGAGCTGTCGATCCTGAGGCCCTTCGTCGGCATGACGAAGTCGTTCTGGAACGACCGTGAGCGCTACCTGGAGAGCTACTGGCAGAAGACCCCGGGCCTGTGGACGCATGGCGACCTGGCGCTGCGCACGTCGGGTGACGTGCTGTTCCTGCTCGGCCGCTCGGACGATACGCTCAAGGTGGCCGGTAAGCGCGTGGGCCCCGCGGAGATCGAGGACGTGCTCCTGGAGCTTGCCGATGTCGGCGAGGCCGCCGTGATCGGCGTGGACGATGCCATGAAAGGCCAGAGTCTCGTCGTGTTCGTCGTCCGGCCGGCCTCCTCGTCCCTGACAGACCCGATGCTGGCCCGGCTGGTGACATCGACCATCGCCACCCGGCTCGGCAAGCCGTTCCAGCCGGGCAGGGTCCATGTCGTGACGCAGCTGCCGCGCACCCGCAGCTCCAAGGTGATGCGGCGGGTGATCCGCCGGGTCTACGCCGGTGAGGATCCTGGCGACCTGTCCTCGCTGGAAGACGCCGCCGCGGTCGAGGCCATTCGCCAGGCCGCGCTCGAGTCGGCGTGAGAGGGAGACGATGATGGCGCCGGTGCTGGCCGGAGTCCGTGTTCTGGATATTGGACGCTACATCGCCGGCCCGTTCTGCGCGGCGCTATTGGGCGATTTGGGTGCCGACGTGATCCGGGTCGAGCGGGTCGAGGGCGGCGAGGACCGCTGGGTGACCCCCGTGGCGCCCGGCGGCGACGGGGCGCTGTTCATGCAGGTCAACCGCAACAAGCGGTCGCTGGCCCTCGACCTCGGCTCGCCGCAGGGGCTGGAGGTGCTGCGGCGGCAGGTCGCGCGGGCCGACGTCGTCGTCGTCAACATGCCGGCGCCGACGCTGCGCAAGCTCGGGCTCGACTACGAAACCCTGTCCGCGGCACGGCCGGACATCATCCTGACCACCGCGACGGCGTTCGGCGCCGGAGGTCCGCTGTCGGACAAGGTTGGCTTCGACGGCGTGGCGCAGGCCATGAGCGGCGCGGTGCACATGTCGGGATGGCCAGGCCAACCCGCCAAGCTGATGGTGTCCTACGTCGATTACGGCACCGCCCTGGCCTGCGCCTTCGGCACCGTCGCTGCCCTGTATGAGCAGCGCATCACCGGGCTTGGCCAACTCGTGGAAGGCTCGCTGCTCGGCACCGCGCTCACCATGGCCAACAACGTGCTGATCGAGCAGGCCCTGCTCGGGCTCGACCGGCAAGCGACGGGCAACCGGAGCGCGCTTGCCGCCCCCTCCGACATCTTCAGGGTGCAAGATGGCTGGATCATCGTCCAGGTGATCGGCGAGCCGATGTTCCGGCGTTGGGCGGGCCTACTCGGGCGGGCGGACCTGGCCGGGACGGCGCCCTACCGCAGCGACCAGGAGCGGGGAGACAACGGCGCCGCGCTGAGCGCGATCATGGCGGAATGGTGCGCCGTCCGCACCCGGGACACCGCGCTGTCGGAGCTTGCGACGGCAAATATCTCGTGCGGTTCGGTGTGCTCTCCTCGCGAGGTGCTGGCCGATACGCACGTGGCGGCATCGGGCGCACTCGTCCCGGTCGAGTTCCCGGGCCTGTCGCAGCCTGTTCCGGTGGCGCGGCCGCCGGTCTCGCTCAGCCGGACGCCGCTGGAGATCAGGCAGCGCGCGCCCACGCTTGGCGAGCACAGCTCGGCGATCCTTGCCGAGAGCGGCTACGACCAGGAAGAGATCGCGGCCTTGCGCCAAGCCGGTGTCGTAGGGATGCCGCTATCCAGCGGACCGGCCGGCAAGGAGGCCGACGAATCATGGACCTAGCATTGCGCGGACGGCACGCCGTGGTCACCGGCGCCTCCAAGGGGATCGGCCTGGCCTGCGCCGACAGGCTGGCGCAAGAAGGCTGCGCCGTGACTCTGGTCGCCCGGAACGAGGCGGAGCTGGAGCGGGCGCGCATGTCGCTTCAAGCCCACGGCACGCCCGTCTCCTGCCTTGCGCTGGACCTGAGCGACAGCCGCAACGTGGACCGTTTGGCGGACGCGCGGGGGCAGGCCGATATCCTGGTTAACAATGCGGGCGCGATCCCCGCCGGGCGGCTGCCCGACATCGACGAGGTACGCTGGCGGGCGGCCTGGGATCTGAAGGTATTTGGCTACATTAACCTGACCCGCCGCTTCTATGCGGCGATGAAGGCGCGGGGGCATGGCAACATCGTCAACGTCGTCGGCGCTGGCGGTGAACGCGTGGATGCAGGTTACATCGCCGGGTCGAGCGGCAACGCGGCACTTATTGCTTTTACCCGGGCGCTAGGCGGATCAAGCGCGGCCGACAACATCCGCGTTACAGGGGTCAACCCCGGCCCGGTGCTCACAGAGCGGCTGGAGGCGCTTCTGCGGGATCGCGCAACGGAGGCGCATGGCACACCGGACCGGTGGCGCGAGTTCCTGTCGCACCTTCCGTTCGGCCGGGCGGCGACGGCGGAGGAGATCGGTGCCGTCGTTGCATTCCTCGCATCCGATCTCTCCGGCTATACCACTGGCAGCATGCTGACGATCGACGGAGGAATGGGCGCGCGCGGTCCCGCATATTAGGCGCGCCCATGTTGCCAGGTGTCGCGCCACATACCCGCAAGCCTTGGACCGTGCGCGGCTTTCGTAGGCTGAGGCTAAGCTTCGCTGCCGCTACAGGCTCACTAGTCGAGACCCGTTATTGCCTGGTCCAAGCTGCCAGCAGACGCTGGACCCACGCCGCCTGATGTTTCTGGACGGGACTTGGACCACGACGACCATAACGCTGTCGCATGGCTGGGCAGAGCTACGTTGGGGACCATGAAGAAGTGTGTGGTATTCACGCCGCAGCTGCTTGACTGGCGTTGGTCAGCGCCGGGTTTCGGCTGCTTTGAAGGTTCGGGCACCAGCCAACCACGTCGCGCCTACCTCTACTCCGTCGCTGGCACCACACACTTCCTCATGGTCCCCTGAACGCGTGCGGGATACGGTCGGCCCGCGGTGGGCAGTGGACGGCGCCGCAGGGTGGCGCCGTGCTGCAGCAGGCAACCTGAGCAGCTGACGTTCAGTGCGGAAGCCGTCGTCTTGCGGCCAGGATGAGCAGGCTTGCGCCCAGCAGCGCCGCGCAGACAATCAGGAAGCCGCCGGTGTAGTTGCCGGTCCCGTCCTTGATCCTGCCGATCGCCATCGGCACGACTGCGCCGCCGATGCTGCCAAGCATCCCGATCAGGCCCATGGCAGCCGGTGCGCTGGCCGGCGCCACGTAGGATTGGGGGATGGTCCAGAACACCGCCTGCGACGCGAACACACCGATGCTGGCCACGAAGAAGCTTGCCACGACCGCGGCCAGCGACGTCGAGAAAGCGGCGCACGCGAAGCCCACCGCGGCCAGCAGCAGCACCGCGGCGGCGTAGTAGAACCGCTCGCCCAGACGGTCCGAGTGTCGTGAGAGCACGATCATGCCGATCAGGCCGCCGAGGGGCGGGACCGCGGCGAGGAGGCCGACCTGGAACACCGTCAGGCCAAACGCTTTCAAGATCTGCGGCAGCCAGGGAGAGAGGGAGGCCAGGCCGCAGAACAACCCGAAGTTGGTGAGGCCGAACAGGAGCACCATGGGTTGGCGCAACGTGGATGCGAGGCCGAGGCCATGCACGACCCCAAGCGACTGCGCCGTCGTCTGCAACTCTGACCGCAACCACTCCTTCTCGCTCGCCGAAAGCCAAGTGGCGTCGGCGGCCCTGTCGGTGAGGTAGTATAGCCCGAACACGCCGAGCGCGATGGGCGGCAGCCCCTCTATCAGGAAGAGCCACTTCCAGCCGGCGATCCCGAACGTCCCATCCAGCGACATGATGCTGCCGGAGATGAGCGAGGAGAACACGTAGGCCATGGGGACCACGTAGTTGAACATGGCATTGTAGCGGGCGCGGCACGCGAACGGGAACCACATGCTGAGCAGCAGCATGACGCCGGGGAACAAGCCGGACTCCGCAAGCCCGAGCAGCCCGCGGAACAAGTAAAGCGTCAGCGGCCCGACCGTCAACGTCATGAGCAGGGTGGCCAGTCCCCAGAGGATGGCGATCCGCCCCAGCGTCCGCCGCGCGCCGATCCGCGCGAGCACGAGGTTGCTGGGGATTTCGAACAGCGAGTAGGTCGCGTACATCACGCCGACCCCGATCCCGAACATGCCCGCCGTAAGCCCGAGTTCCCGGTTCATGGACAGGGCGGCGAAGGAGATGTTGCCGCGGTCCAGGATGGCGAAGAAGTAGAGCGCCATGATGTACCACATGAGGCGCCGGGCCACCTTGCCGATGACGATGGGTCCCATGACCTGGGCGGCAACGGATGGCGCTGTCGAGATCTCGGACATCGGTCCTCCTGACCAGGCTTGGTTTTCATCCCTGTGCTGACCTCATCGGGTCTGCACGGGTCAGCTTGGCAGGCGCACGTAAAGGGCGCCGTCCCGCACCTCGACGGCGAAGGTTTCAAGGTCCCGTTCAACGGGGCTGGACAGCGCATGGCCGGTGCGGATGTCGAACCGTCCGTTGTGCAGGGGGCACTCGATGGTGCATCCCTCAAGCCAGCCGTCGGACAGCAGTGCGAAGGCGTGCGTACAGACGTTGCTTGTGGCGAAGTACGTGCCATCGACGAGGTAGATCGCGATGTCGCGCCCGCCGGCTTTGGAGCCGAGCGGCTCGCCCTCCGCCACCTCGCTTGTCGCCGCGGCGCGGACCCAGTTGTCGCCGGACATGGTCCCCTCCTCAGACGCTATAGAAGTCGAGCACGGCCGGCACCCGGTCGTTGACCAGCGTGATCACCTTGCGCGCGATCATCCATTCGCCACCGGACGCGGCCAGGTCGTGGGCGTATCGCCCGTGCCGCGTGTGCTCCTTCGCGGTCCGGGGATCATAGACGTGGACGGAGAAGTTTGAGTGGCACGCGATGGCAGTGGGCGATGATGCCGTGACCTCGACGTTGCTGATCATGTGCGAGGTACGCTGCAAAGGCAGGGCCGTGATCGACTTGCGCGACCCGATCCGGTAGATGCGCTCCTCAAGCGACGAGCGGGCGTTGTGATAGATCAACGAGACTTCGGTCTTGGGGTCGCGAGTGGTCCTGTACTCGTCAATCCATGCAGGAACCCAATAGACGGCATCGGGCAGGTAGAGTGCCGCCCAAGCCGCCCACGCGTTGGTGTCGAGTAGGCGGGCTTCCCTGAACAGCACGCTTGAAGCGACGGCGAGCGCGGCGGGATCGGGGACGCTCACGCCCGGCGCGTCCCGGGTCGCGTCCCAGCGGGCGCCCCGGCCCGTTCCATCAGGCGCCGCCATTCCCGGTAGCCGGCGTAAAAGTTGGTTTCCCCGCCGAACGCAGGCTCCCCGAAGGACCACTCGGTTGGCCGGACCGCAAGTTCCTCGGCATGACGGCTGTGGCCCGATGCCGGCGCCCCAGCCCCGCGCATGTAGCCCTGCGTGAAGCCAGCGGCCTCGGCGGCATAGCCGGTCTGGCAGTATTCGTACATGACGTTGTCGTCGGACGTGGCAAGCCCGGTCGGGTTGAAGAAGTCCTCATAAGCGCGGATGCGCATCTCCCGCGCCGCGGGCGCCTCGCCAACGGGGGCAAGGCAGTGCGACGTCATCTCCGTCTTGTCCGCCGCCAGCGGGCGCCAGGTCCTGAGCTGCGCCGACGAGATGTCGATGATCTGCAGGTTCGGGAAGATCGTCAGGTTGCGCTGCCGCAGCATCCACTTTACCCGGTCCGGGCCGACGCGCGCGCGCAGTGCCTCCAGCCTGCCGGGGTCTGCGGCCAACGGGCGGCCATAGAGCTGCGCGCGCTTAACCGACCAGTTGACGGCATGTCCGTAATCGAAGTTGAAGCTGCCTTGCCCTTCCTGCTCCAGCGCGTCGTCGGCGGGAAAGCCGGGCGCGTCCGGCGACGCCGCCATCCTCTCCTTCAGGATATCGACGTAGGAGCTGTGGGTGGACCGGAAATGGTAGTAGTCCAGGCCGTTCTCAAATTGCAGCTTCCAATTGGCGTCGAAAGTGTAGCCGACCTCCCCGGGGACCAGCTCCAGCGCACCCGCGTCGCTCTGGTCCACGACAAGGTCGAGGAAGGCCTTTGCTTCGCCCAGGTGCTCGTGCAGGGAGGGGACGTCGGCGGACAGGCTGGCGAAGACGAAGCCGCGGTAGCTGTCGAGCCGGGCCACCTTGATCAAGTCGTGGCTGGCGTCCAAGAAAGACGGCGGATATTGGCCCTCCACCTGGTCCGTCACCGAGATGTTCCTGCCGGCGCTGTCATAGGCCCAGCCGTGGTAGCGGCACACATGGAACTTCTGCTGCCCCTGCTTGAACGGGCAGACGATCGTGCCCCGGTGACGGCACGTGTTCAGGAAGCATCCGAGCTGCCCCGTGCCATCCCGCGTGAGGAGCACGGGATGGCGCCCGATGGTAGTCGTGATGAAGTCGTTCGGGCGTGCGACCTGCGTCTCCAGGCCCACAAAGACCCATGTCGCCTCGAAGACATAACGCATCTCCGCCGCGAACACCGCCGGGTCCGTGAAGACCCGGCGGTCTACCTGGAACACCTGGTCGTCCGGACGGTCGTCAATGAGGCCGGCGAAGTCCGAAGCAGTGGGCGCCGACGGTGGCATCGTATCCACGTCCATTCTCCTCAGGTAGCGGTCAGGGGTAAGATCATACTGAGACGGCACAGCGGAGGTTGCTGCCCGGCCGGCTTGACCGGGGTTGCAAGCTGCGGCGTGCAGCGGCCCTGCAGGGCGCGCGTCAGCCAGGACGCCTGACCCGGCCCCGCCGAGCCGGATGCGTTCGGCAACGGCGGACGCTCATTGGGCGGCTCCGGCGTCCTGCCGGCTAGATCGGTCAGTCCAGCGAAGCAAGGTGCCTGCAAAGCCAGCGCCAGTATGTTGCTGCAATGATTAGCGCTGGCGATCACGCCCCGTTTTGTCCCGCTGCTCTCGCTCACGGCTCCCGCTCCTCGATTGTAGCCTCGAGTGTCGCTGTCGTCGGTTTGCCGACGCCGTGGCACAATGGGTGTAAAGACACCCATACGCAAGCAGTTCGTTGCCGGTGCGCCGCTTGGCAGACTCTGGCCCGCCCCGTAACGTCGGCCCATGCGGCAACCTCGGTCTCAAGCGCGCCTTCCAAAGATGGAATGTGGAAGCCTGGCCATGCCGCACTCAAAGCCAAGCCCGCCGACCGAGGCGGCTTCTCCAGCGGGGGAGGCAGTGGACTTTGACCGCTACATCCCGACCGTCCTGTCCCGGGTCATGTTGCGGCTGCGGAGTTCGGCGAACCTGTTCTTCGGCAAGCAGTATGGCATCTCGTTGCTGGAATGGCGCATCCTGGCGATGCTTGCCTCCGAAGGGCCGCTAAGCGGCTACACCATCTGGAACGGAGGCGCCCTGGACAAGGCCGCCGTCACGCGGTGCCTTAGAAAGCTCAGTAGCCGCGGGTTGGTCGAGATCCGGGTGGTGCCGGGCAGCAAGCGACGGAAGACGTCCGTGGCGCTGACGGCCCAGGGCCGTGACCTCCACGCCCGCACGTTTGCAGAGGTGCTGATTCGGCATCAGCGCCTGGTCTCGGACCTGTCAACCGAGGAGGTCGAGCGTTTCCTGGCCATCATGCACAAGCTGGAGCGCTCGATCCCGTCCATGAGTGACGCCTCCCTCCAGCCCCAATCGGGCTACCGGCCCACGAAGCCTGCGAAGAGCCCATAAGATTGAGGCTCTTATTGAGTTCCGGGGTGGTGAGGCCGGGCCGGCACCGTCAACTTGTTGAGGTGAGGTCGCAATCGCGTGCGATCAGGACGGCGTGTCCGTGGTTACACGCCAGCGGCGACACCGGTGACCTCGGCCCAAACCTGAAAGGCCTGGGTCCGGGCGGCTCGATACTGGATGGCGAGCACTTGGTGGTGGCGGAGGTAGTAGATGTTGTTGATCCCGTTGTGGGCAGAGAGGAAGCGCTGCGCCTGGCCGGCTGACTTGAACGGCTCTACTTGAACGGCTTCATCTGCCGCTCTCGCCGTCGCGTCGGCTGGTGCGAGTTCTCCGCCCGGTTGTTCAGCCCGTTGTGCTTCCTGTGCTCGACCGAGGGCATCACCTGGCACTTGGCCGCGCTATGGCTCGCCAGCTTGTCGGTCACCATCAGACGAGGTGCCCTGCACTGCCGCTTCAGCAGCTTGCGCAGCAGGCGCTTAGAGGCCCGCGTGTCGCGCCGGCTGCGCACCAGGATGTCCAGCACTCCGGTTCGGCGAAGCCGGGAGGCGGTCTGGTCCACTGCCCGCCACAGCCAATGCTTTACGCCGGCGATCGTCAGCACGACCTGGCGAGTCGCGCGGAGGAATTGCACCTCCGCGCGCTCCTAGAACCGTACGTGACCCTCTCAAGTCATACGGCTCCCGATGTTCGGTCGTCGACATGCACAAAGCGCCAGTGCGCGAAGAGGCTTGGACT
>JAABUX010002845.1_pt1 | contig 23788 bp, 26 predicted proteins | sample 5561851 | NCBI WGS metagenome assembly JAABUX01 (sample SAMN10711883, study PRJNA513361) | rock metagenome | isolation source: Antarctica rocks | place: Antarctica: Victoria Land, Richard Nunatak red sandstone | collected 2016-01-03 | reverse complement strand
ATGCTCGTCGCTCACGCGGCCAAACCCGAGCGATTCGTCAACGGAACGCCGAAGCTCCGAACGCTTTTACCGGAAGTCTGGATCAACCGACCGTCGGAAGAGAACGCCGCGGCGTGAACGCACACAATATTTTCGCAACGACCGGTCTCAAACCGCTTGACAAGTTCCGGAGCCGTTAGGCTCGGAGAAGTAACACAAATGCATGATTTGGATTCGAGCGCGCTGATGAATCGGCGTCGTGCGCTCGCGATGGGTGCAAGCGTCGGCGGCCTCACTGCGACGGGCACGCTCGGCACCGAGGCTTTTGCAGCGCAGACTTCCAACCTTGTCGGGCCATCGCCGCTATGGCAAGGCACGATAGACCGAATCGAGCAGATTATCCAAGCTCAGGGGATGCTGGCGAACGGAGTCTTTTCGATCGGGATCGATCGCGATGACTTGACCAACGTCAGGATAGGCAACGTTCCGATCCTCCCGGCGTTCGAGGTCAATGGCGCGCTGGTCTTTCAGGACCTCGGCAGCGGCCGCGTGGCAATGAATTCCGACATGGCGCTAAAGGGCAGCGAGATCAACGCGTTCATCGATCAGCTCTTATTGCACGATATCGTCTTCCAAGCCGAGCACCAGCACTTCTACGACTTTAACCCGCCGGTTTGGTTCATCCACTTTCGCGCAGTGGGCGACCCCATCCAGCTTGCACGGGGCGTGAAGGCGGCCCTCAACGTAACGTCAACGCCGTTCCCGCAGAAAAGCCCAAGCAATCCCAAATCGCCGCTTCCGACGCAGCAAATCGGCAAGATTCTTGGCGGCTCACCCACGATCGGTGCCAATGGGGTGGTTACCGTTGACGTCCCACGGGAAGATCCGATCATTTTGGGAGGAACGCGCATCAACCCGTTCCTCAACGTCCAAACCACGGTCAGCTTCGAGCCGTATGGCGGAGGTCAGAACGCCGCGGCGGCGCCTGACTTCGGCATGATTTCGCGAGAAATACAGAACGTTCTTGAGGTCATGCGTAGGCAGGGTTGGGACATCGGGTGTCTCTACAATCAAGAGACCGACGAACAGCCGCAACTGTATTTCTCACATCAGTTTAAGACCGGGGACGCGATCCAGCTTGCGCGCGAAATTCGCCAGGGACTTAATCGCATGGACGTGCGGTTCATGTCTTAGCTCGTTCACAAGACGACGATGTCGATGCGTCGCATGGAAGCTCCCAAAGCCTACGTGTAATGACTCGGCGCCGTGCGGACATCGGTTGCAGAGCAGCAGCGCGTCCACTATGAGAGAACCAGCGCGGGCATCGGAGCAACAATGCTGTCCTTCACGTTGATGACCCGGTCGACGCCGGTGACCGCGAAAACGCGCCTTACGATGCCGGCACCGGGAAGCGAGACCGAAAGACGAGTTCCCCACGCGTTGTGCGCCTGCATGAGGACGCTGATCCCGGCCGCGTCGAAATACGGACAGTCGTCGAGGACCACTATGATCTGGCCCGCGGCATTCAAACGAGCGAAGTCGAGCACTTCGCGGAACGCCGCCTTCGACGAATCATCGATAGCACCGCTCACGCGCAGCAGCGTAGCGCCTTGAGATGTTTCCAGCTCGTACATGAACTCGGCCGTTCTTCGGTAGCAACCGAAGCTAGAAGCTGAACCGGGTTATGACTCGGAGGTACTGGCGCCGAGAGATAGCTCGCCCGTTCTGCTTTCGACCTCGCCGGAGATTTACCGGTTCCATAAGGCGATCCGGGTGTCTGGGATGGATTACGGATGATGCGTCCCCGAGCGGCGAGCGCAGAGACGGAAGAAGCCTACTCAGTATAAAGATGAGATCAGATCACGGCGAGCCCGTATCGGACACGGGTAAGAAGACTGGCGTGCGCGCGAGCAACGCGTCGACGACTAGAGCTTCCTTGGGTGCAGGTCTGTGTCGGAGACGCCTTTCGCTTTGACCATGGCTGGCGCGGTGCCAACCACTGAGAGCAGCGATCCAAGGACCGTCGCCGAGGCGACGTTTCCGATGACGGCTCGGCGACTGAGGTGGTTGGGAGGGTTCGTCATGAGTTTGAATCCTTATCGTGACATGCAGAACAGTGATGTCATAAGTGAAACACGTCGGAGTTCCTCACAGTGAGGTTGTCCCGGTTTCCCGGGCACACATATCGCGCCGGCGAAGTCCCGGCCAACGAGGTGTCATGGGAAAAGAACGTCGACCTTTCAACGAGGAGTTCAAGCGCGACGCCGTTCGACGCGTAGAGGCTGGCGAACACGGCTTAACGCATGTTGCCCGCGCGTTGGGCATACATCCGTCGCTTTTGCAGGTGTGGCGGCGAAAGTATGGCTGCAAAAGCGCGGCCGATACGAAGTCTGCCAAACCATCACGCCGCGCCAGTTGTCGTCCGCCAGACGTTCGCACTCGACGTCTTGCATGAAGAACTCCACATCGACTATGAGACCGGCGATGGCATCGAAATGCTCGGGGAAAACCGCGGGTTTTGTCGCGCTGTCCGGGTCGCGACCCGATTCCGGGATGATCCGAGCGAATCCGGCCGCGCTTCGCCTTCAAGAGGGAAGCGGAGCGAGACTCTCTCTGGCCGATCCGGCGGAATCCAGCACCAAGGAGCCTGTGCTTAAGGCACCGGCTCCTCTGCGTTCCCGTAAATTCGACTAGACTCGCGCAGTCGCCGGCGTAGCCGCCGCGTTTACCGTTTTTTTCGCTATTTTGGTCAAAAGTTGGTCTGTCTTTTCTTCTTGTTCAAGAGTTTCGTGCAAAAGCGTTGCCGCCTCGCCAAGGCCGAGCTCTTTGGCCCATGCAACGAGTGTTCCGTAGCGAGAGATTTCATAGTGTTCGACGGCTTGGGCCCCAGCCAGCAAGCCGGCATCTAGCGCCGGGCTATCGCCAAAGTCCTCCATGACTTCTTTGCCTTCTTCGATTATGCCGTCGACTGCGTCACAGGTCTTTCCGCGAGCAGCCTTGCCAATGAGTTCGAAAACTTGTTCGATCCGCTCGATCTGACCCTCGGTCTCCTCCCGATGGTGCATGAACGCTTCGCGCAGCTCATTGGAATTCGCGGCCTTGGCCATCTTCGGAAGCGTTCGTAGAATTTTCTTTTCAGCGTAATACATGTCTTTAAGTGTTTCGTAGAATAGATCGTTGAGCGTCTTGGTCATGTCATCCCTTCAGACTAGCGAGGTTCACTTACGCGTTAAATGTCCGGAGCGTTAGCCGTAAATATACCCTCTGATGCACTGAGCAGATCGAAAAGCGGCGGGAGGTCGTGCCGATCTCCGGGTAAACGTGAAAGCAGTGTCGCGTAGGTTGAGTGAATGATCTGACGCGGCCTTCTTAATTGCAAGAGGTCGCGTAGTCATTTGGTGATGAACTTCATGTAACGACTGGTAGCCGTTGAAGCGGCGCCAGCGTGACTTGCGGCGAAAGAGCAGTGCGTACACTAAGTACGTCGCCGATGTGCCGCTACGAAGACCTTTGCAGACGTCAGTACGCGATCGGACCGCATCGAAGTTTGACTCGATGTTTGACTCGATAATGTTGGTCGTGCGCAGGTGGCGCCAATGAGGGTTCCGGGAAGGCGTAGTAGGCGAACATGCGATCGACCTCATCGCGTAAGCATTTGGCAGCTTTCGCGTAGTCCCGCTCGAGAGACCGTGCGAAATCTTCGTTGAGAGATTGCGCCTGAACTCGGCTCCCCGCGTTCATGATTTCCACGCAACTGATTGTGGACCTCGTCCTCGATGCGTTCAGGAACTTTGTCGAGCACGTTTCGCATTTTGTGCAGCCAACAACGCCGCTGCGCAGCATGGGGTAGACTTTCCCGAAGGCGGACCAAATGCCGGCCCCCCATCCGCGATCAACATCGCGACGTCCTTGAGGCCCCGTTTGCGCGTGCTTTCGAAGACCGCGGTCCAGCTCTCTTCGCTTTCAGCGAAGGCGTCCTCGATCGTGAGCAAAGCCTTGTCGCCGTTGAGATCAACCCCATGACCACCAGCATCACACGGCGCTCATCGGCAAGCCTGGCACCGAGGTAGACACCGTCAGCCCAAGCATAAACGTATTCGTTGCTGATCGGACGACGGCACCAGATGTCGTATTCATCGTGGAGCTGCTTGTTGACGCGCGAAATCGTCGAAGGTGAGAGCGGAGTCTCTTCGCCGAGCAACGCGCGCAGCGATGGCTCGAAGTCACGCGTCGATAGACCTTGAATCCAGAGCTCGTGCAGGGTCTTGTCGACATCTTCGAAGCGACGGCGATAGGGCGGCAGCACGCTCGAGGAAAGCGCTCGTCGCTTTGCCGGACGCGAGGCCGGCGAACATGCACAGGATGACTGCCGTAGTTGATTGTGCGCTCGTCCTCGTGCCCGTCGCGGTAGCCGGCCGCGTTCCGGCACGCTCGCCGCGGATGCGGCCGAGAAACTTGTCGACTTCGGCCTCGAGAACGGCTTGAATCAGCTCGCCGACTTTTCGCGGCAGACCGCTTCGAAGGCCATCAGGAAATCTTCATGCGACGGCTTTGGCAACAGCCGGCAACTTGGGGTAAACTTTCTTCACGGCGTATCTCCGGTTGGTGTCGTAACCCTGGAGCTATGTTGCTTTATTTCCCGTCACCCCCGGAGATCGGCCCGGCCTTGCGCGGCGGGTTGCTCGGCGATCAAAAGCGAAAGCCACCGATGAGGGGGCGGCTTGCTAGTACGGGTCCGAGCGGGGGCTTTTTTCGAAACCGCTTTGGTCGCAACTTAGATGCTACTTCAGGATTGGCGGAGGGAAGTTCCGGCTCTCCGCCATGCGGCTCGCCAGCCATAGCTTGGAAATCCCACAGCTTTTGCGACGTGAGGAGCTTGAGGCCGGGGAATTCGTCGTTCCGTTGCCCGTGGCTGCCTCGTCCAACGAAGTGAGGAAAAATTCGTGGGCGAATTCGTCCATCACGATGTTGCCAGGTGGGGAATTGCCAGGGATCGCCGCGAGCGCGTACTCGAACATCTTTTGATAGCGACCTCTCTCTGCATGAGAAACGGTAGCGACTCTCTAGCACCAGCGTCGTCATATTGCTTGATCAAACGCTCGTACGTGTTTTCGCCCGTGCTTCAGCGGGGATGTCCGAGTGGCCTAAAGCTTCACCGACGTCGAACGCCCATGCACGGCGACGGGACAACATGGTTCGCTTCGCTATTCCTTTGCTGTAATGGACTCTCACCATCTACTCTCTGCCGGTTTCGCCTGCGCACCCCGCAACTTGAAACGACCTCTCAGAGTGCCGCGATAACACGTATATTGATGATTAAGAAAACACTCATTCGCAAGGAGGATTTTCATCACCCTTTCGCTTCAAGCTCGACGGCGCGCGTCCAGAAAGACCTTACCGCAACGAGCGGAGAAAACTCGCGCACGCTCACCGCGATATTCGAGCGAATTCGGGGTACGCAACAGCATCGGAGTAACAGTATGAGTGATGATCGTTTTCCGCCCCCAGGCATCGGCGAAAGCACGACGCGGCGCGGAGAAGACATAGCCAAAAGCGAGCATGAAGAGGGCAGCGTCGACCTCGGGAAAGACGAGGCCGGCAGACCCGCCGGAGGCTCCACTGCTCGCATGGGGACGGGTGTTGACCCGAAGGATCCCGTCGATCCGACCAGCCCGAACTTGCGGCCTAGTTAAACAGCGGCCTAGTTAAACGATAGGCCCGCCTAGCCTGAACAATCGGCGATGTGTTCGAGAGCAAGATCGCAGCCACGGCCGCGGTCTTGCTCTCCTTGCCACCAGAATCAGACCGAACCGGCCGGCCAACGACAGCCATTGTCGTTTTACATGACATGCCTCGCGGGAACCGAATACTCAGGAATTGTGGGAGAGCATCCATGGCCGATCCTTTCATCGTTTCTCGTCGTAAAGCGGCGATATTTATTGCCGGTACACTTGCCGCCTCGACAGGTCCGGGCGGTGCGGCTTCGCTTCGGACGGACGCCGCTTTGCCAGAAATGAGCAATTACGAACTGCTCGAGGACGGCCATCGACATATCGCGACCTTGCTGCACAGCGTTCGCCGCGCCACGGGGGCGGCGGGGCGTGCCGAAGCATTCGAACGTTGCAAAATAGCCCTCCATATGCACGATCTCTCGGAAGCGTCGATCGCGGCGGCGGAAGATGCCGGCGGAGGCGGCGCGCACACCGCTGCGTCGACGCTGTATCGCTACGCCAATCCCTCGACCGTGCTCACCAAAGTTATCGCTCGCGAATTAGAGGGATGGCCGAAGACGGACGCTGGGTGGCTGGAGCGTTTCACCGATCTTGAAGTCGCCTTCCAAACGCACATTGCCGAACACGAGTACGGAAACGCACGACCGGCGCCTCGAACGGCACCTCGCTAACCGTACCAGGGCGCGGTCGCGCGCGATGGTACCGCTAGCACCGCACCAACGACGGGAGAAGTTTGGAGCTCACAACTCGATGTGAGGTCCCGAATCTTAAGCCGGCATCGCGTCCATGTCGGCGCGATTAAAGAATCGGCCGTGGGCAATCGCGGTGGCGAACGCAGCCTCGATACCGTTCCGCGCCGATGCTGCGTTGCCGACGATAACGCCGAGTGCTTGCGCGGCAGCTGGATCGCCACCGTGGATGCCCGCGCTTTCCAGCAGCGCAACACCGTCCCCGAATGCACAGATCGGCTTTGCATGTTTGTACTGCTCGCGAACGAACAGCACCGCCGCTCCCGATTGAGCCAAGGTTTTGACGCTCTGCGCTCCGCCCGGAACGAAGACGGCATCCCACAGGACGGACGGCTCCGCTACGATCCGGTAATCGACGGCGAGCATTCCACCGTTTGCGCCGCTAATATGGCCGAGACGTAAAGACAACACCGCAACCTTGGCCCCTTGCGCTTGCAGCGCTTTGCCCACCGCTTCGGCGTCGGCGATATTGACGCCGTCCGCCGCCAAGATTGCGACCTTGCGAGTCGCAATCGACGGCTTCTTCGGAGAAGCGAGAATGCTGAGCGAGGGAGACGGATGAGTCGCGCCTTTCGGAGTGCCGTTATTCACGCCGGCATGTGGATTGGCAGCAAAGCCGAGATAGGCGGCAACCCGCTGGGCCAGTGTCGCATCAACAAGCGCGAGATTGCCGACCATCCGCTCGCGGATTTCCGGAACCTGCACTTTCGCTAGTTCAAAACGGAACGCATCGACGATGTGATCCTGCTCCGGCTTCGTTTGACTGTTCCAGAACAACAGCGCCTGCGTGAAATGGTCTTTGAAAGAGTTACTGCGGACGCGGCGCTTTTGACCCGAAAGGGTTTCCGGATACGTTTCGAAGCCGCCTTGATCTACTGAGACTTCGTGCGGCGAGTTGCCGCCGATCGAGTTCGGATAGTACGACACACGGCCGACGTCGATCTGGCGCCGAAACTTCGCGTCGCGTTGATTGTTCGAGAACGGGCACACGGGACGGTTGATCGGGATGTCGTTGAAGTTCGGACTCCCCAAGCGTGAGAGTTGCGTGTCCAGATACGAGAAATTGCGCCCTTGGAGCAGAGGATCGTCCGAGAAGTCGATGCCCGGCACGATGTGCGTCGTGCAAAACGCGACCTGTTCCGTCTCGGCAAAATAATTATCGACGTTGCGGTTGAGCGTCATCTTGCCGATGCGTTGCACGGGAACGAGCTCCTCCGGAACGAGCTTGGTCGCATCCAATACATCAAATCCAAATTTTTCAGCTTGCGTGTCGTCGAAGATTTGCACTCCGAGTTCCCACTCGGGAAACTTTCCGTCCGCAATCGCGTCCCACAGGTCCCGCCGGTGAAAGTCCGGATCTCTGCCGGCAATTTTTTGCGCTTCGTCCCATACGAGCGAATGCAAACCCAGCATCGGCTTCCAATGCCATTTCACGAAATGTGAGGTGCCGCGCGCGTTCACTAAGCGGAATGTATGGACGCCGAAGCCCTCCATCATCCGGAACGAGCGCGGAATCGCACGATCTGACATCAACCACAACATCATGTGCGTCGATTCGGGTGTGAGCGACACGAAGTCGTATAGCGTATCGTGTGCCGACGAAGCTTGCGGGATCTCGCGATCGGGTTCCGGCTTCACCGCGTGCACGAAATCGGGAAACTTGATCGCGTCCTGAATGAAAAAAATCGGCATGTTGTTGCCGACGAGGTCGAAGTTGCCTTCCTGTGTATAAAACTTGACGGCGAAGCCGCGGACGTCGCGAGCGGTGTCGGCCGAGCCGCGGAAACCTCCGACCGTCGAAAAGCGAACGAACACCGGCGTCTTGGCACCCGGATCGTTGAGGAAGTGTGCCTTCGAATACTGGCCGAGCGATTTATAAACCTGGAAATAACCGTGGGCCGCGGCGCCGCGCGCATGCACGACGCGCTCGGGAATGCGCTCGTGGTCGAAGTGCATGATTTTCTCGCGGAAGAACGAGTCTTGCAGCAAGGTCGAACCGCGAGGGCCGACGCGCAAGGAGTTCTGGTCGTCGGCAACTTTGACGCCGGTGCTGCTGGTCAGCGGCTTGCCCGTCGTCGTCGCGCGGTCCGCGTTGAGGGCCACGACTTTCGTTGTCGCGTCGGCATGAGGGCCGCGCACGTTACTGTGCAGCGGCAAGGTCGAGTCTGTGTCCACTAGGGCTCCCTCGTCTCGTCGTAATCAGCCGTCCGTTAGGGGTCGTTCTCGGCCTCTTCGCTCACTTTAGCGTCGCTTTTCCATATAGCCTTATGCAACGGCTGTCGTAGCCGATACTTCGCGGGCGGCACGGCCGTTGGCGGTGCGCGTCGATCGATGCGTCGACCATTATAAAAGCGCAGTTGTCCGTCGTTCGATTGACGAGCAAGCTGACTAAAGAACTCTGCATAGGCACGGCTAAGGTACTTACAATTTGCAGAAAGTTCGGTACGTTTTTTGCCAAATGCGTTTCTGTCCGGATTTGGTGGCTCCAATGCGTACCATTCGTATTCGACGCCGGCCTCATCGGATGCAGCGGCCCCCGAAGGGTCGGATGGAATTGGGACAGATCTTCCGCGTGGACGCTCCGGGGAGCCCGTTTCCAGAAGCTGCCGCTCGCACGTGGCAGTGCATTTTGAGAGTAACCGTCAACGTAAGGCTTAAAAGCGTGCGCGCTTTCGAGCTTCACGCTGCGCTTTCAGCGGTAGCGTATTCGGAACCGGGCGGCCCAAGGAGAGTTCATTGAACAGATCGAGCAACTCGGGTAATCTTTTCCTGGACGCACTTTCGCATGAGCTGCGCGCCATCTGTCTTGGGGGAGCCAGCACGCGTACGTTTCGCCCGAACGAAACCATCGCGCAGCGCGCCGACGTTTACGTGGACGTGCATTTCCCGCTCACGGGGGCAATTTCCGAAATCGAACAGGGGGCGGACGGAGGTTCCGCTGAGGTCACGATCGTCGGGTTCGAAGGTTGCAGCGGCGTGGAGGCGTTGGTGGATGCGAAAGTTCACCCGTTTCATCGCGCTCCTCAAGTCCCGACGACGGCGATTCTCATCCGGGCGTCACACCTTTTGGCAATGCGTGACCGCTCGGACGAATTGCACCTACTGGTGCATCGGTACGTTGCAGCGCGCCTACGCGGTAGCGGAATCAGCATTGGTTGTTACGCTCGTCATTCTGTCGTAGCGAGGCTGGCGCGATGGCTGCTCCGCATGAATGATCGAATGATCGACGATGTGTTCGAGGTGACCCATGACGCAATTGCACTTATGCTCGGCGTGCGCCGCGCAAGTATAACGCATGCAATCGAGGAGCTCGGTGCCTGCGGAGCGATCGAACGCGGACGAAGCCATGTGCGCATCCTTGATCGCGCGATCCTCGAGCAAAGAACGTGCAGCTGCTACCCTGATGCGCGTGATCTGTTCACCGAGCTGTACGGGTTCAAAGTGAACGGCAGCGAAATCTCATAACGCCGTAGATCACCCATGTCATGTGCGCTTGATCCGATACTGATTGGAAGCCGGGCGCTCAGCCCCCAAGTGGGGGGAGGCTGTATCAAGTGAGCCCTGACTTGAAAAAACCTACACGGATAGGTTATGCTCCAAAGGTGGGGACGGTGCGCGTCGGCGAGATTCGGTTCCGCGTCTACCCGCAAGATCACGAACCCATCCACGTGCACGGCTTCATCGGGTCGGGTGAGGTCATCGTGATGCTTTTCGCCGACGGCACGGTCGGGCTCGACGATCGCGATGATGCCGTGCGCCGAGCACGCGTTCGGAGATCCGCAAGGTTCTCGCCGCTGCCAACGAAGCGCACGCAGTCCTCGTTACCGCCTGGAAGGAAAATGCACCCAGATGAATAAGACGCTGCCGGGCGTTCGAACGACAGACGCTGAAATTGACGCTGCGATTAAGCGCGGTCGCCGCGCACTACATCATGCGGTCGTGCGGGCGAGCTACGACAAACGTGCCGATCGAGTCGTCCTCGTCTTCAACGACAAGACGGAAGTGCGGCTGCCCCGTCGTACCTTGAAGGGCTCGAGAGCGCGACGCCGGCGCAGCTCGCACAGATCGAGATCGAGGGCCCCGGAACTGGAATCGTCTGGCGTGCGCTCGATGTCGCGCACTACGTGCCGGGCTTACTCATGGGCATCCTCGGAACGCGCGCCTGGATGTCCGAGCTCGCGCGCCGCGCCGGCGGCAAAAGCACGGCGAGAAAAGCAGCGACCTCGCGTGCGAACGGTGCAAAGGGTGGACGGCCGGCTTCAAAAATAGGCGAGCGGTAAGGTGGCTGGGCAATGGCCAACCCAACGGCCAGAGCACCTCCAACGTGAGGTTCGACGAATAGATGGGCTTGCGGAGACCAACACCTGAACTAGGGGTAATCCCAACGTTGCTGTCACCAGCCGCCACCTGCGGGCTTAGGCCGAGAGCGCAAGGCGGGTGGCCATGTCGAGCTCGTAGCGTCCGTATGGAATGACGTGCCCCCAGATAAGCGGCGTGAGCGCCCGCCGATCGTTGGCCGTCAGCCGCTCGCGCCAGTGGCCTTGCGCCAGGATCTGCTGTAGCATCAACGTGTTGATGTAGACCATGCGAATTCTGCCTTTCGCGAGAGGCTCCGGACACTGCGCCGAGCGGACGGCCCCGTTGATCCACAGCACGCGGACGAGCGCGAGGCCGTCCCGAGACGCCAGCGCCAGGCATAAGCGGTACGGCGAGGCTGCGCCGGCCGGTTACGAGGTCAGATGGCGCCTGGTGACACGAACGTTGGGATTACCCCTATACCTATGGTGCGCGAACGTTCGCGACGACGCGGGCATTCGATTTCGACGTCGAGGCGATCGGGCAGTTCGGAACGTTCGCAACGGTACCGATTCATGCGTACGAAGCCGCGCTCAACGTTGGAACGCATTTCGGCGATCCGCGGCGGCCACGGCTCGGCCTGCAAGCCCGAATCTCGAGCGGCGACCGCGGCGATCCGAACAGCTTCACCGCCTTCTCCGCACCCTTCCCGCGCGGATTCTATTCCGGGCTCTCGTCGCTGCTCGGCCCGACCAACGTCGCGGGCTTGGAGCCGAACCTGTTGATTCCTATCGGGCAGGCGGTACGTTTCGAAGCGAACGGCTATTTCTTTTGGCGCCAGTCGCGCCACGACGGTCTGTACGATCCGGCCGGGATGCCGCTGCGTCCCATTGCAACCAATGGCGCGTCGTACGTCGGCACGATGCCGGAATTTGTCGCGCATTGGGATCCGGACGTGCACGTCGGTCTTAACGTCGAGTACTCACGATTTCTCGCCGGATCGTACCTTCGCGCCGCTCCGCCCGGGCGCGATACCGACTACATTGCGAGCTGGATTCGACTTCGTTTCTAACGACGATGCACCAACCTACTCGTAAAGGAGCGTGACCCGTGCCCGTAAGCGACAAGCCGTTCGGCGAAGCCTGGATAGCTGATTGCTTCACGATGGTAGACCGACTCGACCCGGACGAACTGGTAACGCGGTATACCGCCAACGGAAGTTTCCGTTTCGCTAACCAAGAGCCCGCAAAGGTAAAGCCGCCGATCCGGCAGTGTGCCGGAGGATCGTTCAAAAGCGCCCTACTACTTACTTCAGTTCGCGCGCCGCTACGGCCCGATCTGGTCCTTTCATTTTTTTGAGCGACGCCTCTACGTGGTCGACGATGCAGATGCGATTCGGAAGGTGTTGATCGAGCAACAACATCGCTTCGGCAAGGGCCGCATGCGGCGGCTCAAGCCGGTCATGGGTGAAGGGCTGCTAACGAGCGTAACGGCTCTGAAAGTCGCGTCTTCGACGAGCTGACATCATTCGAGGTTTCCTTTTGGTCCAGAGACTGCCCATGCATGCAATACTTCAGGAACGACAAAATGCTCTTCAAGGCCGACGATCTTCATAGTCAAGCAATCCTTTCATTAGGAGCCATCTCAAAAGCGCGTCGCTGAGTCGAGTAAGACGGTCGGCTACGTCGTCAGCAGCTCGGGAACAAAGATGTCCTCGATCTTGAAGAGGCGGTCTGTGACTCCTTGTTCGAAATGATAACGAAGGATCGCGTCTATCGCCTTCCGGTTGGCTCCGATCCCGTAAGGCCACCAGTCGTCGCCGAGTACTGCGCGGTCGTCGTTAATTAACTGGCTGAACCATGGAAACATGATGTCCATGTTGTTGAAGATCAAGTTATGTTTATAATCATTCACTGCAGCTTCTTTTGCATCGCAAAAGCTTTCATAAATGGCCTTTGCAAGCCACGGACTCTGCTCTAGCAGGTCTCTGCGAATGACGACCGTGTGCATGATTGGGAAAATGCCCGTGCGCTTGTAGTACGCGCGTTCAACCGCTGGATAGTCTGGAAAGAGCCGCCCTACTTTCGGTGAGTTCTCCAGGATGCACTTGGGGTTGTCGGCGGAAATGAGAGCCTCAATTTCACCTGCTTCCAGCATGGCGCCCAGTTCCTTGCCATTCGGGATGTTGCTCACCTGCACGTTCGCCGGGTGCGTGTCTGGCACAAAATCGATCGGCTTCATCGGCCAATCGAGCCCGCCGATAATCCAGCGGCAGGTCTCCGGCTTGAAGCCATACTCGTCCATCAACATGCCCTTCGGCATGATTCCGGCATCATGGCTATAGAGAGCGAGCTCGCCGATGGTCTTGCCGTTGAGATCCTCCGGCCGCTCTATGCCACTCGCTTTATTGACATAGATCGCGGAGTGACGGAACGCGCGGTTAGGGAATACCGGGATCGCAATAAACGGCGAAGCCTGTCCCTTAAACGTTCGCAGGAAATAAGTCATACCGAGTTCGGAAACGTCAAACTTACGCTCGCCAACCATTCCCTCAAAGATTATCGTGACGATGGGAGCACTGTGAAAGGTGGGGCTCACACCTGGTATTTTTACGTTGCCGTGGGCTAGCGCGCGGGTTCGGTCATAATCCCAAAAGGCAATATCAAGCTTCAGATCGGCCATACATGTTCTCCATTCACGTCGCCGGTTGTTCTTTGGTTGAGGACGCGTTCCCAGCAACGTCGTAAAGGCGTTTGCAACGCTACGGCTTCTAACGGCGGAGTCTGCGCACACCTCGCGCTATAAGCGACAATGCGCGACCTCAATCTCGTGTCGTCCATCGCTGCGAAGCGCGCGGCGACGATATCGAAGGGACGGCGAGCGGTCTCAGGTCAACCGTCGGCTGGCTTGGAACACGATTCTTTAGGTGGGAGCGTATGAACCGGCAGCCAGTTCTTCAATAAAATCTTGCAGAGTTCGTGGTTCGCGGTCGAGTATGGAACGCAGCGTCAGGGAGTTTCCGGGTAGCCCGTAACGACCATAATAGTCAAACATACTTTTAAGGACCGGCGCGGCGGGGCCGGCCGACTTGGCGACTTCATCGGCATCGAGCGCTACGGGCTTCACGCTCTCACCAATGATCTGACTCATGAGCGCCGCGATTTCGATGCGATTTATGCCGTCGAGTGCGCACAGCTCATAGGTCCCCGCGAGCAGGCGATCTTCAGTCAACGCAATAGCCGCGCATTCTGCAACGTCCCGGTAATCGATGCGGCCGAGGCGCGCCTCGTTTGCCCATGGCTCCGCATACGTGCCGGTTTTCACCACCTGGTCCCACGTGCCCGCGATGTTTTGATAGAACATCGCGGGCTGCAATATCGTGTATTGCAGACCGGACCGGAGGATTGCTTCCTCGATAGCCGCTTTTGCAGCGTGAATCGGAATGCTAAGGATCGGAGCAAAAATCGAGGAGAAGACAAAGCGCTGCACTCCCGCACGCTTTGAAATGTTGACGACGGTCTTGCCGACTTCGGCTTCTTGCTGTACGGCGTTCGGTGATATGTAGAAGACGGCGTCCATCCCCTTCACCGCTTCTTCGACGAACGCAGCCTCCGTGAGGTTGCCGACGACCACTTCGCTTGCGCCTTGATCGAGGACCGCCTGCCGTTCGCCGTCGTTTTGGACCATCCCACGCACGTATACTCCGCGCTTGGCCAATTGCGGTACGACGAGACCAGCTTTCGCGCCGTTCGCACCAACGCAGAGAACGCGTTTACCGATTGCTTCACTCATATATGCAAAACTCCGTAGAGCAAGAGCTGATCGTTTGAAACACGGTTACGGTCGAGGTTATCGGATTTATGTTACTTACCAAACGTCTCAGCCACGAGACCGAAGGTTTGCGTTCCGATGTCGCTCGTAAGATCACCGGCTAACTCACCCCCAAACGTCGCCACTGAGGTGAACGATCCACCGGCACCTGCGATGCGGCGCCACGCCGCATCCTCCGTTCGATTGCTGATGCCGCCGCATGCGTCGACGGCAACAAGCACCTCGTAGCCTGCTCCGAGCGCGTCGAGGGCGGTCTGCTGCACCACCATCTCGGAAACCACTCCGGAAAGGATCAGCGTTCGCCGCCCGCAAGTTTTGAGGTCGGCTACCAGCTCATCGTCCCCGAATGCGGTCGTAAATGTACGCGGTCGTGGCTTTTGCCCCAGAGCTTCAAGAATGCTCGGCGCGAAGTCGCCGCCCGGCGGGACCGAAGACATAAACGCGGGGATACGATGCAACGCGGCCAGTTTTGCCAACACGGTCGCGTGTCGAGTAAGATTCTCGGCATCGACCGTTCGCGAGTTTTTGACGATAGTCGCTTGCAAGTCGAGAAACAGAATCGCACAATTGGAAGTACTCGGCGGCGGTGTCACGCTCAATTACCCTCGGCTCGGTTGCGACCGGCGACTCAGCAGATCTTCGAGACTCGTCCACCTCACATCGGGGTAGCGGTCGTTATCAAGCGATTCGTGATGCTTGCTGAACATCGTGTGCTCATACTGCGTCACCTGCCACTGAGGATAGACCTCGCGCTCTCCTTCCGGATGAGCTGCCCGCTCGCTGTCGTTGCGTCTACGAAGCTCATCGAGACTTCCCAAGCGCTCGAGGTTGAACGGAGTCTTAAGCACCTCATCCGTGAAACGTGCAAGCTGTCGGGGAGTGATGCTAAAGCTCGCAATATTTAGCGCGTCAGGAGTTGTCGGATCAAGCGCCGCAGCCGATGTATACGCTGCCGTATCGTCCATAGTGGTGAAATCGAGCCGCCAGTCAGGATTTTCCCAGTACGCGACGACCTTCTTATCGAAGTTGAGATACGGCGGGTTCTGCATGAGAAGCTCGGCGAAGACGCCGTTGTAAACTGACGTCGGCGCGATCGGCGCAGCATAAAGCCGCTCGTGGAACTCGCGTCTGAGATCGTAATTGCGGTTCTCGCCCGGCGGTAGCGATCGAAAATCGGTGGAAAAGTCTGACGGAATAAAGCGCTTGACGCCTGCCTCGACCGCGCCGTCCAACAAGACCGTTTGCATGTCGATGATGACGTCGCGCACGCCTTGCAGCGCCGACACGACGCAAGCGGCTCCTTCGCATGCGCTCGCGACGTCGGCTACACGTGACATGTCGACCGTTCTGACGTTAATACCTAGGCTTTCCAGCGCCTTGCGTTTGTCGTCGGGATCAGTACTGCGGCTGAGGACAAGAACGTTCGCTCCACGGTGTGACAATGCACGCGCGATGCGGCCGCCAAGATTGCCGGTACCTCCGGCTACCACAATCGTTTCTGCCAATTCGATTCTTCCTTTGTATGTGGGCTCAACTACGCTCGATCGCTGCGAGCGGCATGATTAGCGCCGATCGAAGACCAGGTGGTCGTCTATGTTATGCGTTTGCCGGCGCGATGTTGAGGTTTAGGTGGAAGAGGTTGTTTGGATCGTACTGTGCCTTGATTTGCTGGAGGCGGGCGAACTTCGTGTTGCCAAAAGCGCGCTCGACGTTGGGCTGCTCGTCACCGCGTAAAAAGTTATAATATTTCTCGCCGGTATACACGTCACCGAGAGCGGCGAATGCCTCCGTCGTTGCGCCCGCGATCTCTGTGAGGGACGCTTTGACCGCCGGCGATTCAAGGTGGAGCAGATAGGAGGCAGATGAAGGTTCAAACGCGCCGCGACTCTCGAACGATTTATTTAGGAGCGCGCCACCGAGCTGTTGTATCTCGAACTGCGTAAGCGGCGGAATCTTCGTGTGGGCTAAGCCGGCGAGTCCGTCGAGGACGTCATCTGAGAGTGCGTTTAAATATTCGACCTGGCCATATGCCGGGGCGTTTTTCATGTGCGACGCAGGATCAAGGGCCGCCATGCTCGCGATCGACCGTTTCTTCATGTCGTGGTAGAGTGGCGCGCCCAATTGATCGAGTGGCGCAAGCACGGTATCCGCAGTAGCGGGTTCAGCATGTGCCAAGCCAATCATACACGCGGTTTTCCCGCGGAGCTCCTTGGGAGACGTGGAAGCTGGTGGTACGGCGACCAGCCGAAAGATGGTGCTCGTTTCATTCGACAACTGCGACGACCACGTTCGATAAAAGCGCAGTAGCTCTGCGGCGCGCTCTAGTGGGTAGTAGAGTTCGCCACCGAAGACGTTTTTCAACGGCGTAAGTGCAATGTCGAGAGACACAACGACCCCAAAATTCCCGCCACCGCCCCGCAAGGCCCAAAAGAGATCCGGGTGCTCAGCGCCGTCTGCGTGAACGATCGATCCGTCGGCCAAAACGACGTCGGCGGCAACAAGATAATCAACCGCGGCGCCAAGTTTCCTCACGAGCCACCCAATGCCGCCGCCGAGGGCGTACCCGACGACCCCAACGTTTCCGGCTTGTCCAGCGGGATACACGAGGCCGTGCTTTTCGGTTGCTTTCAGTAGCTCGGACGAAACGACTCCCGGACCAATAGTTGCGACGTTCCGCGCCGTGTCGACGACGATCCCATTCATCTTCGTAAAGCGCAACAGCAACCCGTTGCAAGGTGCGGCTATGCCGTGGCCGGTAGCCATGACGCCTAGCGAAAGTCCATGATCGCGGGCAAAATTGACGGAAGCAACAACATCTTCCGCACAGTCGGCCTCAACGATCATCGCAGGGTGTTGCTCGAGCACCTCGAGCCAAGGCCTGCGCAACTCGTCGTAATGCGGGGCATCGGGAAGGACGACTGACCCTTTGATGTCCTGCTTGAGGGCCTTAAGTGCAGAGGAATCAATTCTGGTCAAACTAAAGCTTTCGGTGCTCGCATTTCCCGGATGGTAGCGCCGGAGATACCATTAAAGTTGGACTAGATACGGATTCGTCGACTTCGAGTAGCAGGCTGAACTAAGGTGGGCCCCATTGTCAAGCGTGGAGCGAATAGTTGTCTTAGAACCGAATGTTTTGGCGGCTGCGACGGTAGTGGAACGGATTCGAAGTACGGGCGGAAAGACGCGAACCTCGTTCGTTGCCGGGCACGATGCGTTGGTGTTCATCGCGCGCGGCGAGGGATTTTATCGAACGAGCGGTCACGCGGGCGTTCTGCGACCAAATACCTTGATCGCCGCGCCGGCCGGAGAGTTCACCTGCGTTCTTAGCGACAATCGGGAAGCGTATGTTCTCACGGTCGCAGACACTGCGATAACTCCCCGGGACCAGCGCGCGTTCTTACCATTCTTCGAGCGTAAGCTCGCGGGCGCCGATGCGCGCTTTTGGCATGACTTGATGCGCGACTCAGCTCACCGCATCGCTACCGACGGCTTCTGTGCCGCGGATTTAGCGCACTTGAAATCGATGGCTGCACCATTGCTGTGGCAGCGACAATCGAAGCATGACACCGTGAGCGCCTTCCTTGAATCGCTGTGGCCTCGGCTGGCGGAGCCCCTTATGCTCGATCGCTTGGCCCGCGATGTCGGGTACACCGCAAATTACTTGAACGATCTACTTCGCGCGCACACCGGCCGTTCTGTCGGACGCTGGATTACGGACATGCGAATGGCGCGCGCACGCGTAACACTCGAGCGGACGGACCGACCGATTTCCGAAATCTCGTTTGCATGCGGATACGAAGATCCCGCGTATTTTGCACGAGCCTTCCGTCACGCACACGGGGTTTCGCCACGGACGTGGCGCATCGCGGCACGACCGATCGACCAACGTCGCGCCCGAATTACCCTACCGGTCGAAGCCCTGCACTCGTCGGAAACGGTGTTCGAGAAGATACTTGGTGACCAGTTGCCAGCTCCGAACAAGCGTTCGCGGGTCCATTCCATTGATGACTCTCAATAGCGTCCGTAAAAACCTCAAGCCACATGTCCGAAAACTGACCCCGTTTTGAGACGTCTTTACACGCCGGTTGAATGGGAGGGCTTGTAAGAAATCCTTCGGGCAAACTCTAGCTGTCTAACAGCCGTGCAGAAAGCGCGACGACGATATTGAGGTCGATATGGGCATCGTCGGTTCGTCCGCAACGTTGCCGCTAGGCCATTAACGCCCGCGCCGAGCGACGCGTCGAGCACGAGCTGCTTGAGGATCTCAAACGAGTCAGCGGTAAGCAGAGCCTCCTCTTTCACGTCGCCGATGCCGCCCTCGCGCATCCCGACGGCATCGTTCGCGACGTCATCTTCCCTATCGTCAACGAGCCAACGCTGCGGGCGCTGGTCAAAGAGTGGAGAGCGACCGGACCGAGTTACCGCACGACGCTGCGCGCTTCCATCCGGAACTCGTACAAATTCCATTACCGAAAGATGGTCCCGCAGTTGCTCCAGACGCTCGAATTCCGCTCGAACAACGAAGCGCACCGGCCCGTGATCCACGCGCTGGAACTTCTCATTCGCTACGCCGACGTCAAGTGCAACTTCTATCCGACCGGCGAGGACGTCCCGCTCGATTTCGTACGCGGCCTTTGGCGGGACGCCGTCGTCGATGATGATGGGAACGGGTGCCTACGCGTCAATCGCATTACGTACGAAATCTGCGTGCTCGAAGCATTGCGCGAGCAGCTGCGCTGCAAGGAAATCTGGGTCGTGGGCGCCGATCGCTACCGAAACCCGGACGAGGACCTGCCGGCTGATTTTGAGGCGCAGCGTGGAACATACTACGCCGCGCTGCACTTACCGCGCGAGGCGGACGTCTTTGTCGACGGCGTGCTAGCCCATAGCAACGTAATGATAAACCGCCGAACCGGTGATGGCTTGTAATACGGAATGTATAGCGGTTTGTCCGCTAGCCGGATCGTGTGCATCGCTGGCTAACGGATTGCGCGGATCATTGCCCTCGCTAAACGCTGTATAATAGTCATCGTATGAAACCGCGCGACGCAGTACAACATCGAAGCTGCAACGGCAGTAGATATGCCACATATGTTTCGTAGATCACGTTACTTGTCGGTCTCCGCATAGCAGAATCAGTGCTATGTCCAACTGTAGCGCCATTCTCGTAGCTATAATCTACTGACGCAAACTTGCGGCAAAAGTTCTCTCGAGTGATCGGCGCGTCGGAGCCTTCTTTAACGGCCGGGCATTTTTATAAGCAGTTTCGCAAGTCCGCACGCGTTTACGTCTGGGCAATATGCGACTAAGAGCAGTCAAGACGAAGTACGATGCCTCAAACATGTTCCGACTCAACTAACACATCCCGCCGTTATGAAGCAGCTTCCGCCCAACGGCACCGAAGGACTGAGTAAAATAAATCAAATGCAAACGAACAGTAGTGGTCTGAAGGACGGCGCAATCTTCTCGCGTTCCGAAGCGAATCGCATACACGGATACGGGGGCCCGGAAACGCTCACGCTCGATGAGGTCGCGATCCCGCCATACGGAGAAGCGCAGGTACTCGTGCATGTCATGGCCGCTGGGGTGAACGGGCTCGATTGGAAGATCCGCGACGGCTTACTCCAGAAAGTTCGTCCGCTCGACTTTCCCGCGACATTGGGCTTTGAGATTGCCGGTGTCGTTGTCGCGGGGGGAATACACGCGTCGAAGTTCGCGCTAGGGGATCGGGTCGTCGCGCCGCTTGGCGACATGGGGGCCTACGCAGATTTCGTCGCAATCGACGAAAGGAAGCTTTCCGCGATTCCAGCCGGAGTATCAGATGTCGATGCTGCGGCGTTACCTGTCGCGGCGCTTACGGCTTGGCAGGCGCTCGAGGCCGGCGGCGGCCCGCGCGCCGATCAGAAGATCCCTATTCACGGCGCCGCTGGCGGCGTCGGCGGTTTTGCCGTCCAATTCGCAAAGGCGGCGGGAGCGATGGTTATTGGAACCGCGTCGGGGACGGACCGCGACTACGTGCTCGGTCTCGGGGCGGACCAAGTTATCGACTATAAGACCAAGCGATTTGAAGACACGACGAGCGAAGTCAATATTGTTCTCGATTTGGTGGGCGGCGACATTGTCGACCGCTCATGGGCGGTGCTCCTTTCGAACGGTATTATCGTAAGTACGCCGGACCCGACGCTTTCATCGACCGGCCCAGGCGGGCGTCGCGCGATCGGCGTGCAAATGCATCCGGATCCGGAACGACTCGAGACCATTGCTGTCGCCGTCGCAGCCGGAACCTTAAAGTCGACGGTCGCCGAAGTGACCACTCGATCCAATCTCCCGGCCGCCGTCGAACGCACAAAGACCGGACATGGACCGGGAAAAATCGTTCTCGATCTAACCCTTTAGCAGACGGTGACGGTTTTTCGCGGAAGCATGACCACAGATCATGAGAAGCTCGCTTCGCACGAAACCGACGCGCCAGTAATTCTGCAAGACTGCGTAGCGCATCGCGATGATTTTTGCTCGCCGGCCGCAACGGTTCTCGATAATCATGAGTGGACAAATGTTATTGAGAACCGTTGCCTTCTCTCACACGCCAAGGAGAACGTGTACTATGCAATATCTCGTCATTTTCTCGCCGAAGATCAAATTTGCGACGATGGGAATGCCTTCCGACTTCGTGGACAAAGAGCTAGAGGAAGAGGCACAAGTACGCGTTCTCTATGCGAATGGAGGACTTCGCCAAGTATGGGCTCAGGTTCCACGCACTCATGGCGGTGCGATTCTTTTTGAAGCAGACTCCTCGGAACACCTGAAGGAGATGATCAATAGTTTCCCGCTGATGAAGGCCAATTACGCTGATGCGCAGATTGTAGCTCTTCAGCAGCATGCAGCGTTTATGCCGCCGGGAACCCTAAAGAACGAGTCTTAGTTGAGGTTCCGCCCGCCCGGCGAACAGCGGCGGAACGCTCCGGTCGACGTGCCTTGGTTGAGTCTTGTGAGGAAAGAACATGCTGAGGATGAAGATGGCGGAGGGCTAGCGGCGGCCGTAAAGACCACCGGAATGGAGCACTTCTCGCATGTGACGACGGCGTGCTCATCGATAGACCGCCCTGACGCAAATGCTGCTGAGGTGCTCGAACAACGCCCCGTGTTCATCGTTGAGGTAGACTTTGCGGAAGACGTTGCTACTTCCGTGACCCTGTCCGCGATCACGGACGTTCGCTAGGCGTCATGACAAACGGTCCACGGCATATCCGCACAATGCGACGGGTTGCTGTCGCGCTTTACAACTATGAATCGGTCTATCTCCAGTGGCAAGTGACGCAGTGCGAGCACACGATGTTCAACCAATCACTCGGGTTTCATCAGTTGCTTGTTATCGGTGCCTGGTGCCGAGCGTGTCCGGAACCAGTGCCATCGAGGCCGGAGTTTGGCGTTTCTTCTTGGCATCGTTGATGACCGGCATCGGATCAGCCATGCTCTTTGTGCCGTTGTCAATCGCCGTTGGTGCGACCACGCCGGAGGAAGGCCCGATTGCCGCGGCATTCATCAATCTTTCGACGCAGTTAGGCGGCGCAGTTTCCATAGCGTTGCTTGATGTTTTCATCGATCGGTGGTCTTTTCACTCGGAGAGTCTCCGTTCGAGCGCCACCCTTGCTGCGCCGTCAACTCAACATTTTCTCGCGAGAAGTGGGCCAGTTCAAGCGCTAGCGTTACAGATCAATGCGCAGGCAGTGGTTCTCGCATACGCAGATGCTATGCTTGCGATCGGCCTCGTTTGTCGTTTATGTGCGCCGCTCGTGCTAACAAATGAGAAAGCCACGAAAGCCCTCAGGCCCTGTCGCAATCGGCCAATAACTACTGACAACAATCCGGTCGCGCGTGCGATGTTGCCACGATCTAGGCCGGAGATCACACGCAAACCCACATTAAGGAGATCACATGCCCGTTAACGCCGCGTCGAAATCGATTAGTCTACCTAAGGATATTGCGGAACACCATTACGTTCAATTCCATGTGTTCAGCCGTCTTGTCGCTTCGAGCCTAGCGGAGATCAACGAACACCTTAAGGAGCATCTGCAATACATGGGGATATTGAAGGCGCGCGGCGTGCTCCCAATTTCAGGACCATTTTTCACGGAACACGGGGAGAATACGGGTAACGGGTTTTACGTGTTGCGAGTCGAGAGTATCGACGAAGCTCGCCGAATCGCTGCTGATGACCCGCTTCACAAGTTAGGTGTGCGTACGGCTACCATTGAACCTTGGCTTCAAGTTGTCGATTAAACACTGGCGTTGCTGCGGTAACGATCACTTAGCTTTGTCTGGAACGATATAAACGCAGTTGCCATGCCGGCGATGGGCAGCTCCGTTTGTTGGAACACGACGCGCTTGCGCCATCCTCATGTCCGTGCTGCAACGGCCAAGCGAACGAGCCGCGTGCGCGAGTTGAATCGTTAAGATAATCTGCCGTGAGCCGATACGTGCGGCGATATGCTCGAGGGTCAACGCTCCTTCTAACCGCGCTAGAACGATTCAAGGACGGCACTGACGGTCGAACATTGTGATTGTCGATGCCATAGATACTCAGCGGTCTCAATTGTTACGAACATAATGTCGCGCGCATACGATCGGCGACTCGCAGTAAGGTCCGCGAACTCCGCCATCGTCGCGCGCCATTCAAGCCCGTTGGCTTCCGAAGATGCGCGCTCGAAGAATTGGGCTGAATGCGTGCTGGCTCTGCACCGTGATGATCTTGACCCGGTTTGATGGACGGTGATTTAAGCAGCTTCGTGGTCTTCGAGTTTTTCAAACTCATCTGGACTGCGATAGCGCAGCGTTGAGTGAAGTCTCTCTGTATTGTACCAAGTTTCGATGTACGCGTAAACCGCTGCGCGTGCTTCTTCGCGCGTTTCCCACCTCGTGCGATGGATCAATTCCGTCTTGATCGTCGCGTTGAAGCTCTCGACAACTGCGTTGTCCCAACAGTTTCCCTTGCGGCTCATGCTGCACGTCATTGCGTGGTCGCGCAGAATCGTTTGGCAGTCTTCGCTCGCGTATTGACTGCCGCGATCGGAGTGCCCCACGTGTCAAGCTGAGACGGTACCAGTAATCTCCAAGAGTTAGTGAGCTACTGGGCGTGGGAGGACGATACGTCATGGATACTGCAGCCGTCAACGGCGTAGCTTCGCGGTCCGCACGATCGAC
>JAABUX010002843.1_pt1 | contig 23796 bp, 18 predicted proteins | sample 5561851 | NCBI WGS metagenome assembly JAABUX01 (sample SAMN10711883, study PRJNA513361) | rock metagenome | isolation source: Antarctica rocks | place: Antarctica: Victoria Land, Richard Nunatak red sandstone | collected 2016-01-03 | reverse complement strand
GGCTCCGGCCCAGGCCGCGCCCGTATCCGCGCCCGTATCCGCGCCGGCGTCCAAGCCCGTGCCGGCCCCGCAGCCGGTTCCGGCCTCTGCGCCGCCGCCGACGGCCGGACCCGCCGACAGCCACGGCTTGCGCGCGACCCCTTTGGCGCGCTCGGTCGCCCGGCAGCACGGCGTCGCCCTGGCCGACGTGAAGGGCAGCGGGCGGCGGGGCCGCATCCAGGTGGCCGACGTGCGCGCGGTGCTGCCATCGGCGCCGGCCCACGCTTCGCCGGCCCATGCCTCGCCGGTCGGCGCCGTGCTGCACGGGTTCGACCTGCCGGAAGGCCGCATCGCCTACCGGACCTGGGGGCCGGAGACGGCCGCGGGCGCGCGGATCGTGCTGCTGCACGGGCTGGCGGGCGACGTGCAAAGCTGGGCCTCGCTCGCGGCGGCGCTGGCGCGGTCCGGCCGCACCGTCGTCGCGGCGGACCTGCCCGGCCACGGCGAAACCGGCATCGAGGCGGCGGACGTCGAATCTATCGCTGCGGTCGCCACCGCCTTCCTGGAGCGCCTGGGCGGCGATCCCGTCGAGCTTGTCGGCCATTCGCTCGGCGGCGCCGTGGCGGCGCGGGTGGCCCGGCGGGCGCCCGCCCGTGTGCGGCGGCTCACGCTGCTGGCGCCGGTGGGCCTGGACCGCGGGATCGACGCCGAGTTCGTGCGCGGCATCGCGCGGGTCCGGGCCGCCGGCGCGCTGCGGCACCTGCTGCGCCGACTCACGGTGCGCCCGGCGCAGCTCACGCCCGCGCAGCTCGACGCCTTGGCGTCCGAGCTGTCCCGCGGCAGGCTGACCGGCCTGGCCGACGCGCTGGTGGACGATGGCGGCCAGCAGATCGACATCACCGGCGACCTGCACGCGGCGGCGATGCCCGTCCGCGTCGTCTGGGGCGTCCAGGACCGCATCATTCCCTGGACGCAGGTGAGCCAAGCGGGCAGCCGCGCGGCGGTCCACCTGATCCAGGATGCCGGCCACGTCCCGCATTGGGACCAGCCGGCGGAGGTGGCCGCGCTGTTCGGATGATGTGCCGTGCTTGCCGAACGAAAAACGAGGAAGGGGAGATAAACCATGACGATTGAGTCAATCGCTGCCTTGCCGACCCGCCGCGGCATGCTGGGCTTCGCCGCCGCGGCGGCCGGCGGCGTCCAGCTTGCCCAATTCACGCTCGGCAGCACGCCGGCGCGCGCCCAGGCGCAGGCCAAGCCGGTGAAGCTCGCCGTTGTCGCGCAGCAGATGTCGGCGCAGTCGGACCAGCGCAGTTGGGCCGGGTTCCAGCAATGGCTGAAGACGACCGGCCTCGACAAGAGCTGGGAGGCCAACATGACCGACGCCAAGGGCGACCCCGGCGCGTTGGTCAGCCAGATCGAGAACGCGATCACCGCCAAGTCCGACGCCATCCTGGTGATGTACGGCACGCTGACCGCGGCGCACAGCGCGCTGGAAAGCCTGACGCGCTCCAAGATCCCGTTCTTCAGCCTGGACAGCGGCTGGCAGGCGCCGGCCATCGCCGACATCACCAGCAACAACTGGGTGATGGGCGGGCAGTATACCCAGTACATGGTGGACCGGCTGCTGGGCGACGGCAAGGAGAAGGCGAAGATCTGCGCCGTGGTCGCCAACTTCCACCACGGCACGCGCAAGCGCGGCAAGGTGATGCGCGCGGTCTTGACGGAGAACGAGTGGATCGGCCTGAACGCCGACCGGGTGATCCAGTACGCCGGGTTCTACGAGACGACGCAGAACGTGGTGAACGACTGGCTGGCGCGCTACGGCAACGACCTCGACGCGATCTGGTGCCCGTGGGACGAGCCGGCGATGGCGGCGTCCGAGGTCATCAAGTCGCGCAACATGCAGGACAAGGTGTTCGTCGTATCGGCGGACGGCCACCCCACGGCGCTCGACCGGATGCGGGACACGAGCTATCCGCTCAAGGCCACGACGGCGCAGGCCTTCGAGATCTGGGGCGCCTACACCGGCTGGCTGATCAACGAGATCGTGGGCCGCGGCCGCCCGGCCAAGGAGGTCGTGCCGGTGCCCACCGTGGAGTTCCCGGCACCCCTGCTCGTCAGCGGCGTCAACGTGCCGCCCGCGGGCACGCCGACCTACGAGGCGACGGACCTGTACTACATCTACCGCGACCGGGCGCTCGCCGGCATGAAGAGCTGACCGGGGTGGCGGGGTTGCAGCCCCGCCCGTGCCTGGCGGCGTCGGGGGCGCTTTCGGGGACGCTGCCAGAGGCCCTCCTGCGGGCCAGCGCCGTGGGCAAGAGCTTCGGCGGCACCCCCGCGCTGGCCGAGGTGGACCTCAGCGTGCACGCGGGCGAGATGCTGGCGCTGGTGGGCGCGAACGGGGCCGGCAAATCCACGCTGGTCAAGATCGTCTGCGGCGCGCTGGCGCCGGACGCCGGGACGCTCGCGATGGACGGACGCCCGGTGCGGTTCCGCGGCGTGGCCGACGCGCTCCTGGCGGGGATCGCGGTGGCGCACCAGCAGGTCGCGATCATCCGTCCGCTGACCGGGGCGGAGAACATCATGCTGGGGCGGGAGCCGCTGCGCGCCGGGCTGATCCACGGGCGCCGCCTGCTGGCCGCGGCGCAGGAGCTGGCCGACCGGTTCGGCGTGCGGATCGACCTGTCGCGCGAGTGCGACACACTGAGCCTGGGCGAGCTCAAGATCCTCGACATCCTCAAGGCGCTGGCGACCGGCCCGCGCGTGCTGATCCTGGACGAGCCGACCGCCTCGCTCACGCTGGCCGAGACGCAGATGCTGTTCGCGTTCCTCGCGGACCTGAAGCGGCGGGGCCTCGGCATCCTGTTCATCTCGCATCACATGAACGAGGTGTTCGCGCAGTGCGACCGCGTCGCGGTGCTGAAGGACGGGCGCAAGGTGCATGACGGGGCGGTGGCGGACGTTTCTCTGCCCGAGGTCGTGCGCCTGATGGTCGGACGCGCCATCGAGGACACCGATTGGCACAGCCATGCCGCCTCCGGCGCCGGCGCGGAGCACGACATGCTGGCGGCGCGCGGCCTGCGCGTCGGCCGGCTGGAGGTGCCGGAACTGACGGTGCGGCGGGGCGAGGTGGTGGGCGTGGCCGGCGTGCTCGGCGCCGGGCAGACCGCGCTGCTGGAATGCCTGGCGGGCGTGCGGCACGGGGCCGCCGTGGAGGAGATGCGGGTCGCCGGGCTGGCCCGCCTGCCGCGCAGCGTGGGGGAGGCCATCGACCATGGCATCTTCCTCGTGTCCGACGACCGGCTGCGCAAGGCGATCTTCCGCGGTTTGTCGGTGGAGGAGAACGTGCTGGCCGGCTCGCTCGCGCAGATCAGCCGGGGCGGCTTCGTGCGGGCCGGGGCGGCCGCCGCGCTGGTGCGCGACATCGTGGCGCGGCTGCGGGTGAAATGCAGCGGGCCGGGTCAGGACGTGCTGCAACTGTCCGGCGGCAACCAGCAGAAGGTGGTGTTCGGCCGCTGGCTCGCGCGCATCGGGCGGATGGAGACGCCGCCGGTGCTGCTGCTCGACAACCCGACGGAGGGCGTCGATGTCGGCGCCAAGGCCGAGATCTACGCGCTGGTCCGCGGCCTGGCCGAGCAGGGGGCGGCGGTGCTGATCGCCTCCGCCGAGTTCCCCGAGCTGATCGCGCTGTGCGACCGCGTGTACTGCATTGCCGGCGGGCACCTCGCGTCCTGCCTGACCCGGGCCGAGCTTTCGGAAAGCCGGCTGCTGCTTGAGGTGAACTGAGCCATGTCCGCCGCCACGCCCGCGCGCCACCGCGTCGAATGGAGCCAGCTTGCCGCCCGCTACGGCACGGTGGGCGCGGCGCTGCTCATCTTCCTGGTGTTCGCCTTGGCGAGCAGCCAGTTCACCTCTGCCAACAACATCAGCAATATCCTGGTGCAGATCTCCGTGCTGACCGTGATCTCCTCCGGGCTGACCGTCGCGGTGGCGAGCGGCGAGTTCGACCTTTCGGTGGGACAGGTCGCGGGCCTGTCCGGCGTGCTGGCGGCCGGGCTGATGGTGTGGTCGGGGCTGCCCATCGCGCTGGCCATCGTGCTGTCGGTGCTGGCGGGCGTCGCCATCGGCGTCGTGAACGGGCTGCTGGTCACGCGGCTGCGCATCCCGTCCTTGATCGCGACGCTCGCCATGGGACCCATCGCGCTGGGCGCGAACTATGCCTACGACGGGGGCGACTCGATCTACGCGAGCTTCCCGCCGGCGTTCTACTTCATCGCTACCGGGCGCGTCGGGGGCGTGGTGCCGGTGCCGGTCCTCATCGCCGTCTTCGTCGCCGCCGCCTTCTACGTGCTGCTGAACCGGACGCGCCTGGGCCGCGCCGTGGTCGCGACCGGGGCGAACCTGCAGGCGGCCCGGCTTTCGGGCATCGACGTGGACCGCTGCCGCGTGGTGGCGCTCACCCTGTCCGCCCTCGGCGCGGCGATGGGCGGCGTCATGCTCACGGCCCGGCTGGGCACCGGGCAGCCCGGCGCCGGCGAGCCTTATTTGCTCGACAGCCTGACCGCGGTGTTCCTCGGCATGACGGCGTTCAAGCCGGGGCGCGCGACGGTGCAGGGCACGCTGGTGGGCGTCATCATCATCGGGATGCTCGACAACGGCCTCAACCTGCTCGGCGCGCCTTTCTACTTGCAGAATGAGGTGCGCGGGGTGGTGATGATCGCCGCCGTGAGCCTCGCGGTGCTGCGCGGGGAAATCCGGTTCTTTTGAAGGAGGAAGGAATGGCAGCAGGAAACGGCCGCACGGCCCTCGTCACCGGCGCGAGCCGCGGCATCGGCCTGGCGATTGCGCTCGGCCTGGCGCGCGACGGCTTCAACGTGGTGGTGAACGACATCGCGCGCCAGGAGGCCGAGCTGACGGCGGTGGCGGAGGAGATCGGGAGCCTGGGGCGGCGCGGCACCGCCCTGCTGGCGGACGTGAGCGACCGCGCGGCGGTCCGCGCGATGGTGGATGCGGCCCTGGCGCAGGCGGGCCAGATCGACGCCGTGGTCAACAACGCCGGCATCCTGATCGCGAACTCGGTCGAGGACCTGGAGGAGGACCAGTGGGACGCGGTGATGGACGTGAACGCCAAGGGCACGTTCCTGGTGACGCAGGCGCTGCTGCCGCACATGCGCGTGCGCGGCTACGGGCGCATCGTCAACATCGCCTCCATCGGCGGCAAGCATGGCGCGCCGGAGCAGGCGCACTACTCGGCCAGCAAGGCCGCCATCATGGGGTTCACCCGCGTCCTGGCCCAGGAGGCCGGGCCGTTCGGCATCACCGCCAACTGCGTCTGCCCCGGCATCATCGTCACCGAGATGGGCCGCACCAATTTGTCGGAGCAGGCCAATATCGACAAATGGGTGGGGATCACCGCGCTGCGCCGGCTGGGACAGCCGGAGGACGTGGTGGGGCCGGCCTGCTTCCTCGCCTCCGACGCCTCGGCGTTCGTGACCGGGCAGTCGCTGAACGTGTGCGGCGGCATCGTGCTGAGCTGACGCCTGCCGCCGAGGAGCGCGCCGATGTACCTGGAGAAGCTGCGCCTTGACGGGCGCGTCGCCGTCGTCACCGGCGGCGGGGGCGGCATCGGCCTGGCCTGGCCTGCGCCACGGCGCTGGCGGAGGCCGGGGCCGCCGTGGCCGTCGCCGACCTTGACCCGGCCCGGGCCGAGAGCGGGGCGCAGGCGGTGATCGAGGCCGGCGGCACGGCCGAGGGGGTCGAGATCGACGTGACCGACGCCGCCACGGTGGCCCGGGCTGCCGCCGGCATCCTGGAACGGCATGGAAGGATCGACATCCTCGTCTGCAACGCCGGGATCGTGGTGTCCGAGGTGAAGGCCGAGGACATGGAGGACGCGCTGTGGCTGCGGCACATCGACGTCAACCTGAACGGCGTGTTCCGGTGCTGCCGCGCGTTCGGACGCATCATGCTCGGCCAGGGCCGGGGATCAATCGTCAACATCGGGTCGATGGCGGGTTCGGTCGTGGTGAGGCCGCAGGAGCAGGCGGCCTACAACGCATCCAAGGCGGGCGTGCACCACCTGACGCGGTCGCTCGCCGCCGAGTGGGCCGGGCGCAACGTGCGGGTCAATTGCGTCGCGCCCACGTATATCGAGACGCCGCTGACGCGGTTCGGCATGGACAAGCCGGAGCTGTACGACCAATGGCTCGCCAGCACGCCGATGCGCCGCGTCGGCCAGCCGCATGAGATCGCATCGGTTGTCCACTTCCTGGCCTCCGACGCGGCCAGCCTGATGACGGGCAGCATCGTCTATGCGGATGCGGGCTATACGGTTTGGTGAGGGGCCGCGCCGGCATCACGCGGCTACAGCATGGGCAGGCGGCGCGGCCGGGGTCCGAGCGGGAAAGCCGCGTCGATCCGGGCGATCTCGGCCTCGGTGAGCCGCAGTGCCCCGGCGCCCGCGTTGTCGGCGGCGTGCCCGGGGCTGGACGCCTTGGGGATGGCGAACACGGAGGGCCGCCGCACCAGGAAGCGGAGCGCCACCTGGCGCGCGGTCGCGCCGCGATGGGCGGCGATCTCCTCCAGCACGCGGCCGCCGGGCGTGCGCGCGTCCGGGAAGCTGCCGTGGCCGAACGGGCTGTAGGCGGCCACGGCGACGCCGTGCGCCTCGCACCAGGGCGTCACGGCGTGCTCGATCGCGCGCTCCTCCAGGTGGTAGAGGACCTGGTTGCAGGCGATCCGGCCCTCGCCCCCGGCCTTCCAGGCCGCTTCGAGGTCGGCCGCGTCGAAGTTGCTTAGGCCCCAGGACAGGATCTTGCCCTGCTCGCGCAGCCGCTCGAAGCCGGCGAAGGTGTCTTCCAGCGGGTGCGGGCCGGGCCAGTGCAGGAGATAGCAGTCCAGCCGGTCGGTGCGCAGGCGCGCGAGCGACGCCTCGCAGGCCGCGGCCGTTCCAGCACGCGAGGCGTTGCCGGGCATCACCTTGGAGACGAGGAAAACCTCGTCGCGCCGTCCTGCAATCGCCGCGCCGACCATGTCCTCGGCCTCGCCGTACATCTCCGCGGTGTCGATGTGGGTCATGCCGAGGTCGAGGCCGCGGCGCAGGGCGTCGATGGCCGTGGGCCGGTGCGCGTCGTCGATGCGCCAGGTTCCTTGGCCGATCACCGGAACCTGGCGCCCCGCGGGACCAAACGGGCGCTTTTCGGTGCCCGCGCCCGGGGCCGTGGGCGTGCCCGCCGCCTTCATCAGAGATCCAGGCTTTGCGGGAGGATCACGAGGTCCCGGATCGTGACGTTCCTCGGCCGGGTGAGCATGAACAGCACGGCGGCGGCCACCTCCTGAGGCTGCATCAGGCTTCCGGACGCCAGCGCGTCGTCGAGCTTCGCTTTCGGCCAGTCGCTCAGCAGGGCGGTGACGACGGGGCCGGGGGCGACTTCGCCGACGCGGATGCCGTGCTTGGCGACCTGCCGCCTCAGCGTGTGGACGAACGCCTGGACCGCATGCTTCGACGCCGTGTAGATCGGCTCCACGACGACCGGGACGAAGCCGGCCACCGAGCTGGTCACGACGATGTCGCCGGTCCCGCGCCCGACCATGTGCGGCAGGACGGCGTGGACGGATCGGAACGCGGCGTTGACGTTCAGGTTCAGCATGCGGTCCCAGGCGTCGGGGTCGCCGTCCACCACGTCGCCCCCGACATAGGACCCGGCGTTGGCGTGGAAGATGTCCAGGTGCCCGGCCTTTTCCAGGATCTGCGGCATCATGCCGGTCACGCTCTTGGGATCGAGCAGGTTGACCACCAAGGGAATGGCTTGAGGTCCAAGCTCCGCGCACAAGTCCCGCAGCTTCTCCTCGGCGTAGTCAACGAGCACGACGCGGGCGCCGGCGGCGAGCATGGCTCGGGCGCATTCGAGGCCGATGCCCGACGCGGCGCCGGTGATGGCCGCGACCTTGCCCGACAGTTCCTGGCTCATCCCTGACCTCCATCCCAATCAAACGTCATCGCGAACCGCGCTCAGGCGCGGCCATGGGACACGCGCGACCGCCGCGCCAGGCTGTCGACGATGACCGCGACGGCCAGCACGGCGCCGGTGATCATGTACCGGAGCGAGGACGACAGATCGAGCAGCGTCAGCCCACTCGCGATGGACTGGATCACGATGATGCCCAGCAGCGCCGAGTAGGCGCTGCCGCGTCCGCCGAACAGGCTGGTGCCGCCGATCACCGCGGCGGCGATGGCGTTCAGGTTGACATCCCCGGTGCCGGCCTGCTGGCTCGCGGAGGCGAGGCGGGCGGCCGACAGCACGCCGCCGAGCGCCGCGAGCGTCGAGCACAGCACGAAGGCGCTGGTGTATATGCCGGGCACGTTGATGCCGGCCCGCCGCGCGGCTTCCCGGTTCCCGCCCACCGCCGTCATCGAGCGGCCCCACTGGGTCCGCTTCAGCGCGTAGTCCATCGCCACCACCAGCCCGACGAACAGGCCGAACATCCAGGGGATGCCGCGGTCCTCGTTGAGGTAGAAGGCGACGAGTTCGAGGGCCACGGTGAAGGCGAGCGCGCGAGCCAGGTTCCCGGCCAGCGACGGCGGCGTGAGGCCCGCAGCCCGGCGCCGGGCCGCCGTGCGGTATCCGGTCGCGAAGATGGCGACGCCCGCGATCAGCACCAGCGCGTAGGACACGGCCGGCGGCATGACGAGCGTCTGCCCGAGGACCACGAGCGGCGCCTCGTAGGGCAGGTTGATCGAGCCGGTCGAGCCGAGGATGTAGAGCTGCATCCCGAGCACGGCGAGCAGGCCCGCCAGGGTGGACACGAAGCTCGGCATCCCCAGGCGGTTGAACAGCACGGCGTAGAGCAGGCCGAACGCGGCGCCGACCGCGAGCGCCGCCAGGATCGCGACGGCCACGGGCCAGCCGCTGTTCACCCAAAGCACGCCGACGACCGCGGAGGCGAAGCCGCTGACCGAGCCGACCGAAAGGTCGATCTCGCCGACCATCAGGATGCAGACGATGCCGAGCGAGATGACGCCGACCGTGGAGCTGTCGAACAAGAGGTTGACCAGGTTGCTGCTCGACAGGAAGACGGGGTTGAGGCTTTGGAACACCGTCCAGATGATCGCAAGCCCCACGACCACCGGCAGCGAGCCGAGGTCGCCCGACCGGACGCGGTCGATGAAGCCGCGGACCACGCCGCCCAGCCCGGCGTCGTGCCGAACGCGGACATCGGCGCGGTCGAGCGCGGGCGCCGCCGGGGCCTTGTCGCCGCTCATGCCCTCGCCTCCCCAGACACATCGCGGTTTGGCACGTCCCGCTGGGCCTGGCGCCGCCCGGACCGGCGGGACACCGCGTTGTCGGCGGCGCCCGTGATGGCGCTGACCAGTTCCTGGTTCGACGCGTCGGGGTAGAAGACGCCGTTGTTGCGCCCGAGCCGCAGCACGACGATCCGGTCCGCGACGGCGCGGACGTCCTCCATGTTGTGGCTGATCATGATGACGCCGAGGCCGCGGTCGCGGACCCGCTCGATGAGGTTCAGCACCTCGGCGGTTTGGGCCACGCCGAGCGCCGCGGTCGGCTCGTCCAGCATGATGAGCTTCGGCTCCAGCAGGAGCGAGCGGGCGATGGCCACCGTCTGCCGCTGGCCGCCCGACAGGGAGGCGATAGGCACCCGCACGCTGGGGATGCGGGCCGACAGCTCGTGCAAAAGCGTCCAGGCCCGGATCTCCATCGCTACCTCGTCGAGCGCATAGGGCTGCAGTTCCTTGCCGAGGAAGATGTTGGCGACGACGTCCAGGTTCTCGCAAAGGGCGAGGTCCTGGAACACGGTCGCGATGCCGAGCGCCAGGGCGTCGTTCGGGCCGGCGAGCGCCACGGGCTGGCCGCGGAACGCCATGGTGCCGCTGGTTGCCTGGTGCACGCCGGCCAGGACCTTGACGAGGGTGGATTTGCCGGCGCCGTTGTCGCCGACGAGGGCCACGACCTCGCCCGCGTGGACATCAAGGTCGATGTCGGTCAGGGCCGAGACCGCGCCGAACTGCTTGCAGATGCCGCGCAGGCTCAGCACCGGGTCGCCTGCGGGCGGCATGTCTTGTGACGTGTCGGACATCTGTGGCAGGCCCTCCCAGGTCGCGCATGATTTCGGGCATGATTATTGGGGGCCGCCCGCCCCGGCAAGGGTGTGGGCGGCCCCGGTCGGACGAAGTTTAGGGCGCGATGCCGAGCTTCTTGCAGCCGTCCGCGTAGCGGCCGGTGCAGAGCACCGCGGGCGTCTCGATCGGCTTGCCGTTGACGGTCTTGTCGACGATCTCGGTTTTGAGGTTGCCGCTCGTCACCAGCGCCGGGGTGAACAGCCGGGTCGGCGTGCCGAACAGGGTGGTGTCGGCCTTGGGCGCCTCGCCCCCGAGCAGCGCGATGGCGACATCTGCCGCCGCCGCTGCGACGATCTCGCTCGGCTTCGAGATGGTGTTGTACTGGTCGCCTGCGATGATGAGCTGCAGCCCGGCGATGGTGGCGTCGTTGCCGGTGACGGGCGGGACCGGGTTGACGCCCGCCGCCTTGAAGGCCGCGATGGCGCCGCCTGCGGTGCCGTCGTTGGCCGCGACCACGCCCACGATCTTCTTGTTGAAGCGCGAGATCTGGCCGGATGCCCATTGCTGGGCCTTGGGGGGCGCCCATTCCGGGGTGTCGTACTCGGCCAGCGTCGCGTAGCCGCCTTCGGCCAAGCCCTCGTGGATGCCCTTCTTGATCAGCCCGGCCGCCGCGTCGGTCGGCGAGCCGTTGATCTCAAGCACGCCGACATCGGCCGCCGCCACCTTGCCCGCCTTGAGATGGTTCACGAGCGACTTGGCAATCGACCTGCCGATCTCCTCGTTGTTGAAGGACACGTAGTAGTCGGCCGGCGTCGAGGGGATCGGCCGGTCGTAGGCGATCACCTTGATGCCGCGGCCCTGCGCCTGCTTGACCAGGGACGCGGCGGCGGCCGAATCGACGGGGTCGAGCACGATGGCCTTGGCCCCCTGCGACACGACCGAGTTGAACTGCTGCTGCTGGCGCGAGGCGTCGCCGTCCGCGTTCTGGTAAAGCACCTTGCAGCTCGGGCAGAGCTTCTGCATCTGAGCCACGAAGCCGGGATGGTCGTGCTCCTCGTAGCGGGTCGAGCTTTGGTCGGGCATGAGGAACGCCACGGTCGCGTTGGAAACCGTGGCGGCGGAGGCCGCGTGGCCGCCCAGGAGGCCGAGGGCGAGCGCCGCCGCGGCCTGGGTCTTGGTCGATGCCTTGGTGTGCCGTGTCATGGATGTTCTCTCCTTATGAGCCGAAGCCGGCTCTGCGTTCGTGGCGTGTCGGACGGCGGCGCGCGAACGTTTGGCCGCGCCGCCGAAAACTTCGGGCTCCTCAGGCTGTGAAGCAGAACGTCGCCCGCCGCGCCCGATGCGGCTGCCGACGTGGCGGTCGCCCGCGGCGGCCGTGGCAAGGTGGATCTCGTATTCCGGGTGGAAGCGCCATCGGGCCGTTCGGTACGGATAGCCGTGCGGCCACGTCTTGAGCGGCCACGTCTTGAACGGATGGCCGTCGCGCGCCTGCGCCAATTCCAGACCGGGTTCCACCATCCAAGCCCCTCCCACGCGCCGCATGCTTCCCGAGCAGCCGCCTTCCGGCGGCACCGCGTCGGCGATGCTGGTCGCAATTATCAGACAGAGCCTCGCTTCGACGACGGATTGTTGCCGTCGTATGGTCTTTCGTTGCGTCCGTCCAGTTGCAGCCAGGATTATTCTGCACGAAGCCACACGGCAACACGCTTTGCAGCGCAGCATTGATAGTTTTTTGTTGTTTCGATTACTGAACTAAAGCTTTGCGCTGTTCCGGCAGGCGTGGTGCATGGATCGGCCGGCGGTGCTGAGGCGCTGGGTTCCGCAGGCGCCCGCGGCCGCGGCGGCCCCGCACCGATGCTGGCGTCGGAACCTCACACAACAAGCGTGCCCGGGTCGAGGGCGCCATGAGCCGATGCGAACAGGTGATCGGCGATGCGCTGCGGGCGTATGCGGATGCGGACGGCCTTCGTAGCCACGGCCAGGTGTTTGGGCGATAACGGAGCCATGACCGACCCGCGCCCCACCCTCGCCGCGCCCGATGACGACCCGTACCTCTGGCTTGAGGAGGTCGAGGGCCAGCAGGCGGCCGCCTGGGCCGACGCGCGCACGGCCGACACCGTCGCGCGGCTCGCGGACGCGCGCTACGGGCGGGACCGCGACGCGCTCCGGGCGCTGCTGGACCGTCCGGACAACCTGCCGGTGCCGGCGCGTCGCGGCGGCCTGCTCTACAATTTCTGGCGCGACGCGGCGCAGCCGCGCGGGCTTTGGCGCCGAACCACGCTTCAATCGTACCTGACGCCGGCGCCGGACTGGGAGGTCTTGCTGGACCTCGACGCGCTCGCCGCCGCGGAAAACGAGGACTGGGTCTGGCAGGGTGCCGCGACCTTGCCGCCGGACCATGCCCGCGCCTTGGTCCGGCTGTCCCGCGGCGGCAGCGACGCGGCCGTGCTGCGTGAGTTCGACCTTCCGTCCCGCCGCTTCGTTCTCGACGGGTTCGCGTTGCCGGAGGCCAAGGGCGGCGCGGCCTGGCTGGATGCGGACACGCTGCTGCTGTCCACCGCGCTGGGCGGCGAAACGCGGTCGGGCTACGCCAGCACTGTCCGGCTGTGGCGCCGCGGCGAGGACTGGCAGGCCGCGGCCCCGCTGTTCACGACCGACCCCGGCAACATGAACGCCTGGGGCAGCTACGACCGGCAGGGCGGGCGGCTGGTCTTCGCCGAGAAGCCCGGCTTCTTCGACACGCATGCCTGGATCGGCGACCGCGGCGGCCCGCGGCAGCGGATCGAGCTGCCGAGCGACGCCCGCTTTCTCTGGGACACGGACTGGCTGGCGGTGGCGGGGCGGACCGAGTGGCGGGCGGGCGAGGACGCATTCGGCCCCGACACGGTCGCCGTCATCGGCCTGTCCGCGTTCCTTGCGGGCGACCGGCAATTTACGGCCGTGTTCGAGCCGACGCCGCGCCGCTCGCTGCAGGGCTTCTTCTGGGCCGCGGGCCGCCTCGTGCTGAGCCTTCTCGATGAGCTTCGGCCGGTGTTCGTCGTGCTCACGCCGGGCGCTTGGGAGGCGGAGCCGCTCGCCGGGCTGCCGTCGGCCGGGACGGCGAACGCCTGGCCGCTCGACGTGGAATACGATGAGGGCGACGGCGCGCTGCTTGCGACGGCCCAGGACCCGGTCACGCCGCCCAGCCTGCTCCTGACCCGGCCGGGGCTGGCCGCGCCGGAAATCCTGAAGCAGGTGCCGCCGGCCTTCGACGCATCCGGCCTGGTGGTGAGCCGGCACGAAGCGGTCTCGACGGACGGCGAGCGCATCCCCTATGTCCAGTGCGGCCCGGCGGGCGAAACGGGGGACGCGCCCGTGCACCTCTCGGCCTATGGCGGGTTCGGCATCTCGGTCCTGCCGGCCTACCGCATCGCCGCCGGCAAGCTGTGGCTTGAGCGGGGCGGCACGACTGTCACCGCCAGCATCCGGGGCGGCGGCGAGTTCGGGACCCGCTGGCACGAGGCCGGGCGCCGCGCAGGCAAGCGGCTGAACCATGACGACTTCGCCGCCGTGGCCGCCGACCTGGTGCGCCGCGGCGTGACCCGGCCGGAGCGCATCGCGGCGGAGGGCGGCTCCAACGGCGGGCTGCTGATCGCCAACATGCTGACCCGCTACCCCGAGCGGTTCGGCGCCTTGTTCTGCACCATTCCGCTGATCGACATGCGCCGCTACAGCAAGCTGCTGGCCGGGGCGAGCTGGGTGGCGGAGTACGGCGACCCGGACACGCCGGACTGGGACGCGTTCCTCGGCGCGATGTCCGCCTACCACGCCGCCGAGCCGGGCCGGCGCTACCCGGCCATCCTGCTGGCCACCACGCGGCGGGACGACCGGGTCCACCCGGGCCACGCGCGCAAGATGGCGGCCAAGCTGCAGGCCTTGGGACACGACGCGCTGTTCTACGAGCCGGCTGCCGGCGGGCATGGCTACGGCAAGGACAATGCGGAGGCGGCCAGCTTCGCCGCGCTCGGCATGGCGTTCTTGCGCCGGGCGATCGGGTGGGAAGCGGCGTCCGCCTGACGCAGCGGGCTTTGCAAACCCGGGCCAGGCGCCGATATGGCGGGCATGCAGACTTTGGATGACGTGCTGGCCGACGTGTTCCGCCGCTTGTCGCGCGGCGTGGCCGACCGCCGCTCCGCCTTTCGCAGCCCCACCTTGGCGACGGTCGGGCCGGACGGGCGCCCGCAGGTGCGGACGGTGGTGCTGCGCGGCTTCGATGCGGCGGCGCGGCTGGCGACGGTCCATAGCGACCTGCGGGCCGCCAAGATCGAGGCCCTGCGCGCGGACCCGGCCGCCGCCCTGCATGTCTGGGACGATGGCGCCCAGGTCCAGGTGCGCATCGACGGGACCGCCGCCATCTCGGCAAGCGACGAGCTGGCGCGGGCGGAATGGGCGCGGCTGCACGAAGGGTCACGGGCGGCCTACCGCTTCCAGCCGGTGCCGGCCACTCCGGTCGAGGACCCGGCGGATATCCCCCGCGTGGACGAGGTCGCGGCCTTCGCGCAGTTCGCCGTCCTGCGGGTCCGGATGGACCGGCTGGAGTGGCTGCATCTGGCGCGGGAGGGCCAGCGCCGGGCGAGCTTCGCCTGGCGCGGCGACGTGCTGGAACAGCGATGGCTGACGCCCTGACGGAGACCACGCCTTCTGACCGTTGGGCGTGCCTGGCGGCCTGGGCTTCTACCCGCCGACGGTCGGCGGCGGCACGCGCCTGACCACAAGGTAGGCTGCCCCGTATGCCATGGCCGCCAGCAGGAACGGCGCCCCCGGCAGGTGCACCAGCGCCCCCGCGGCCGCGAACGTGCTGAATGCCCACCCGGACACCAACGGCGCGATGATCGCCGTCAGGCCCTGCATCGAGGCCAACGCGCCCTGCACCTGGCCCTGCTGGTCCGGCCCGGCACGGGCAGACAGCAGGGCCTGCACCGCCGGGCCGCTGATGGACCCCAGGGCCTGCAGCGCGATTCCCACCCCGAGCAGCCAAACCTGGTCCGCGAACGCAAAGGCGAGGTAGGCGAGCGCCGACACCACATACCCCGCGAGCGCAGCGCGGCGCTCCCCCATCCGCGGGACCAGGCGGCGGACCAGCAGCCCCTGCACGATTGCGGACCCGACGCCGACCATCGCCAGCGCCAGGCCGTTCTGCTGCGGACCCCAACCGAGGCGCATGTCGTTCTCCAGCACGAAGCTGCTCTGCAGCGCGCCGAGCGCGAACCAGGAGCAGCACCATGCCGCCGCCAGCCGCGCATAGGCCGGGTCCGTCGCGATCACGCGCAGGCTGCCGACCGGGTTGGCCCGGCGCCACTGCACCGGCCGCCGCAGCGCCGGCGGCAGGCTTTCCGGCAACACGAGCAGCGCATACAGCACGTTCGCCCCGGCCAGCAGGGCTGCCGCCAGGAACGGCAGGCGCAGCCCGTAGCCGCCCAGCAGCCCGCCCAGCGCCGGCCCGCCCACGAAGCCCAGCCCGAACATGGCGCCGATCAGGCCGAAGCGCTGCGCCCGCTTCGCCGGCGGCGTCACGTCCGCGATGTAGGCCGTCGCCGCGGAGTAGCTCGCCGCCGTGGCGCCCGCGATCAGCCGACCGAGGAACAGCCATCCCAGCGTCGGCGCCCAGGCCAGCATCAGGTAGTTCAGGCACATCCCGCCCAGCGAGACCAGCAGCACCGGGCGCCGTCCGAAGCGGTCGCTGAGCGCCCCCAGCAGCGGCGCGCACAGGAACTGCATCAAGGAGAACGCGGCGAGCAGCGCGCCCTGCCACAGCGACGCCCCCGACGCAGGCTGCCCGGAAAGCTGCATCACCAGCGTCGGCACCACCGGGACCACGAGGCCGAACCCCAGCGCGTCGATGGCGACGGTCGCAAGCACAAGCCCGACCGAGGCGGAACGGCCAGGCGTCGTGGAGGGCGTCGCCGTGGAGTGCGTCGCCGTGGAGGGCGTCGCCGTGGAGTGCGTCGCCGTGGAGGGCGTCGCCGTGGAGTGCGTCGCCGTGGAGTGCGTCGTGGTGGGGTGCTCGGGGGCCATGTCTGGGGATGCACCTGGGATGACGCGCGCCGCCCTATACACTGATCGGCGCGGGCGTCCTACCCCGTCCAGTGCCATGGCACGCCGATGCGCCGCGCCGTGTCGATCTGCACACGCCGGGGGCGTTCTTTGGGGCGTTGTTGCCCAGAATGCCTTTTTAGCAATCGTTTTCCGGCTGGAGGCGCGATTTTCCGAGGACTGCTTTGTTGCTGCGGCTTGGCCCAGCCCATAAAAGCTGTCCTGCCGCGCGCCGTGACGCGGCCCGGCCGTTACCCCGGCGGTGCAGGCTGGATGGCCCAGGCCCGCGATGGCCCGGCCCGCGGCGGCTTGCGCCGTGGCCGCTCGCCAGCAAGGGCCGCCGGCTTGCCCCACCATAGAACAAAGGATGCCTGATGGCCTACCTCATACCCTCGGAGTTCGTCGTGAAGATGGTGGATGCAGGGGAATCCAAGGTTCTCATGTCCACCCGCGACACGGTGATCCGGGCCTACATGGCCGGCGCGCTCCTGGCGTTGGCCGCCGTGTTCGCCGTCACCGTCACCGTGCAGACAGGGTATCCGATCATCGGGGCCATCCTGTTTCCCGTTGGCTTCTGCATGCTCTACCTGCTGGGCTTCGACCTGCTGACCGGCGTTTTCGTCCTGGCCCCCCTCGCGTTGATCGACAAGCGTCCCGGCGTCACCATCGGCGGCGTGCTGCGGAACTGGGGCCTGGTCTTCGTCGGCAACTTCCTGGGGGCTTTGACCGTCGCCTACATGATGGCCATCGTCTTCACCTTCGGCTTCTCCACCCCTCCCGACAAGGTCGGCACGGTCATCGCCGGCATCGGCGAGGCGCGCACGCTCGGCTATGCGAAATACGGGGCGGCCGGCATGCTGACGCTGTTCATCCGCGGCATGCTCTGCAACTGGATGGTCTCGACCGGCGTGGTCGGCGCCATGATCTCGACGAGCGTCAGCGGCAAGGTCATCGCCATGTGGATGCCGATCATGCTGTTCTTCGCCATGACCTTCGAGCATTCGGTCGTGAATATGTTCCTGTTCCCCTCGGGACTGCTCATGGGCGGGAACTTTTCGATCCGGGACTACTTGATCTGGAACGAGATCCCGACCGTGCTGGGCAACCTGGTCGGCGGCCTGGCCTTCACCGGGCTGACGCTCTACTCCACCCACGTGAAGACGGCGGCGAAACGCTTTGTGGCCGTGCCCAACCCGGCGTCGCCAAGCCCCGCCCGGACCAGGTGAAGGCCACCGCCGCCTCCATCATGTTGCAAGGGCCGGCAAAGCACGTCATTCATTTCATAACGATATTATCCCGGAGCCTTCCTCAAAGATTTCAGGTGCCCGGCCCTGAATGGGCGTCCAAGCAGGTAGCCCTGCACGCGGTCACAGCCGAGGGCGCGCAGCAGGTCGAGCTGTTCCGCTGTTTCCACGCCTTCCACGGCGACCTTGAGTCCGCAGACTTTCCCGAAGCTGATCATGGCGCCCAGGATCGTCGCTCCGTCCGGGCCTTCGGCGAGGAAAGACCGGTCAATCTTGATGGAGCTGAACGGCGCAGAGCGAAGGGTGGCGAAGTTGGCGTAGCCGGTCCCGAAATCATCCAGCCAGAGTTCAACCCCAAGCGCCCGCAGATCCTGTATCGTGCCCTGGACCACCGAGGATCGGTCCAGCAGCAGACCCTCGGTGATCTCGATGACCAGGCACTCCGCGGGGAGGCCGGTTTCGACGAGGATCGAGCCAATCGTCGCGACCAGGTCCGGCTGGCTGAAATTGAGCGGCGAAAGGTTCACGCTGACTTGGGCCGGGCCGCCCCAGCGCGCCGCCTCGGCGCAGGCTTGGCGGAGCACCCAGCCGCTCAACGGCACGATGAAGCCGCTCTCCTCCGCTGCCGGGATGAACTCCGAAGGGGGGACACTGCCGCGGATGGGGTCGTTCCATCTCAGCAGCGCCTCATAGGCGATGACGTCCGTCGTGGCACAGTCGCAGATGGGTTGGTACTCAAGGTGCAGCCGCCCCGATTGAAGCGCCGCGCGCAGGTCGCCGACCATCGACGCAGCCGTGCGGAAGGGGCCGAGGCCGTCGCTCAGATCCTCCGGGCCGCACGGCTTGGCGGGCGCCGCGCGACGGTGGACCGGGCTGCGCGGCGGCCGGGCATCGTACAGGTGCGGGGCGGCGAGGCCGGCGTGCTTCGCCACGTAAAGCGCGCTGTCCGCGTGGGACATCAGCGTGTCCGCCGCGTCGGCGTGGTCGGGCGCGCACGCGACGCCGATGCTGACGCCGACGCTCGCCAGTCCGAATGCGCTCTCGGATGCGCTCAGGTCGTACTCGCGCCGCAGCGCGTCGCCGATGCGCCCCGCGACGGCCAACGCTTCCGCCGACCCGGTTTGCGGCAGCAGGACTGCAAACTCGTCGCCGCCAAGGCGGGCGGGGATGTCGTCGCCGCGCGAGTTGGCTCGCAACCGGTCCGCGACCTGGCGCAGCAGCACGTCCCCCGCCGCGTGGCCCAGCCTGTCGTTCACCAGCTTGAACCCGTCGAGGTCGAGGCAGACCAGGGTGCAGGAGCCGCCTTGCTGGACGGCGGCGAGTTCTTGCTGCAGGCGCTCGCCAAAGAGCACCCGGTTCGGAAGCTGCGTCAGCGCGTCGTGCTCCGCCATGAACTTGATCTGCATCTCTGCGCGCCGGCGCTCGGTGATGTCCTCGTAGGTCGCGACCCAGCCGCCATCCAGGAGCGGCTGGTGCGAAATGGCGATCAGCCGCCCGTCGCCGAGTTCCTGCATGAACGTGCCGGGTTGCCGCAGGTCTATGAAGGCTTTTCGCCTGCTCCACACCTGATCCGTCGTTTGGCCGGGGTAGTTTCCGACGGCGATGCTGTTGGCCAGGATGTTTCGGAAGGACATCCCGATCTGCAGCGTATCCATCGGCTGGCTGTAGATCCGGCAGAACTGCTCATTGACCAGTTGCAGGCGGTCCTGCGCGTCGTAAAGGCAGATGCCGTGCGACATGTTGGTCACGGCCTGCTCGAAACGCCGTCGGAAAGTTCCAGGACGGGTGAAGCGCCAATAGAGTTCGGAACGCATCAACGCCGCCGTGCGGCCTAGCCGCATCGAGAGCGCCTCGATCAGCATCACGGGGTGTCGCGACTGGACAGGTTTGACCATGACAATGCCAAGAGGATATCGCAGATCGTATGGAGGCCGGACGAACAGACATCAAGTTGGTTAGTGTCAAGAACAGTCTTGATTAAATCATTGCGGCTCCAGCGCATTTATCTGCGCTGGCGATGGCAGCATCAGCCGTCAGGGGCAAAGGAATGCGGCCGCCCGCCTCACGCCGCCGCTCGCCTCATGCCGCCCTGGCCGCTTGCTCACAGCCCCGCCTTTTCGAGCTGCAGGATGGCTCGTACGCAGGCCTGCGCGCGGGGCACCAGGCTGCCGAGCATGAGGAACTCGTCCGGGCTGTGCGCTCTCCCGCCGACCGGCCCCACTGAACACAGTGTCGGCGTGCCGACGCCCGCGGTGAAGCCGCTGTCGGCGCAGCCGCCGGAGAACTCGCCCGCGACGGCCAACCCGCTGGCGGCGGCGCTGTCCACGTACAGGTCGAACAGGCGCCGGGCGGCGGCGGTCTGCACCAAAGGCAGGAACTCGCCCTTGATCGTGAGCGTGCTCTTGGTGCCAGGGATCGTGCTGCGGTCGATGATGGCGCCGATCCGGGCCATGATGTCGTCGCGGTCCGCAGGCTCGATGTAGCGCAGGTCGATCTGCCCTTCGGCCCAGGGCGCCACGGTGTTGACGCTTTGCCCGCCGCTGACCAGGCCGACGTTGAGGGTGACGCCGCGGGCGAGGTCGGTCAGCGCGTGGATGGCCGTGATCTTGTGCGCCAGCTCGCCGATGGCGCTGATGCCGTCCGTGAAGGCGCCGCCGGAATGCGCGGCCTTGCCGGCGACGTGCATGGCCATGAACACGCCGCCCTTGCGGCCGGTGACGACGTTCCCCGTGGCGCGGCCAGGCTCGCTGTTGAACACGACGCGGGCGTGCCGGGCCTCGTTCTCGATGACCGGGCGGCCCTCGGGGCTGCCGATCTCCTCGTCCCCGGTGAACAGGCCGACGAGCGGCGCCGGGCTGCCGCCGAACCGGGCGAAGGCGGCCAGCACGAAGCAGTTCATCACCAGCCCGGCCTTCATGTCGGCCACGCCCGGACCGTAGGCGACGCCGTCCCGGATGGCGAAGGGGCGGCGCCCGGCCTCGCCGGACGGGAACACCGTGTCGCGATGGCCCATCAGGACGATGTTGTCGGGGCCGTTGCGCCGCGGGCCGTCCCAAGGCACGGCGGCGCGCAGGCAGTCGCCGTGCCGGCTTTGCGGCAGGCGCTCGACCGGGATGCCGTGCTGCTGGAGGAAGCGCTCGGCCACCGCGCCCACCGCGTCGATGCCGGGCTTGTCGTAGCTGCCGCTGTCGATGTCCACCATCTCCCGCAGCAAGGCGGTCATCGCGTCCTGCTGGGTTGCGAGCCAGGCGGTGATGGCCGCTTCAGGGGCTTGGGCGTTCATGCGGGATCTCCGGCAAAGGCTTGGACGGAAGCAGGGGGGTTGGACGGAAGGCTGGACGCGCCCGTGCAGGTGGCATGCCGCGCGCCCGACGCCAGCCCGGCGAAAAGGAACAGCAGGGAGATGGCCGTCCCCGACCTGCACGCAGCGCGGACATGCATGCGCCATGCCGCGGCATGGCGCATGCATCACTGGAAGCAGGCATACGGAGGCGCTCAGGATGGACCACATCACCACAGATGCTCCAGGAGACGCACCGGTCGGCCTGGTCAGCGGCGCCGAACTGATGGCGCACTGCGCCACGTTCGCCGAACGCACCAAGCTGTCCGGCTCGCCCGACGAGCTGGCCAGCATGCGGTTGATCCAGGCGAAGCTGGACGGCTTCGGCTACCGGACGGCGCTGCTGAGCCATGACGCCTTCATCAGCCTGCCCGGCCCGGCCCGCGTCGAGGTGGACGGGCAGGCGGTGCCGGCGATCACCCATTCCTTTTCCGTCCCGTCGCCCGGCCTCACCGCGCCGGCCGCCTATGTCGGCGACGGCGGTGCCGCCGGGTTCGCCGGGCGGGACCTGCGCGGCTGCATCGTGCTGGCCGAGGGCATCGCCAGCCCGGCGGTCGCCGCCCGCGCCGCAGAGGCCGGGGCGGCGGGCCAACTGCACATCAGCCCGCATGGGCACCTGCATGAGATGTGCATCTCCCCGGTCTGGGGCAATCCGGGCCTCTCGACCCGCGCCGGCCTCCCGGCGACGGTGGCCTGCACGGTTTCCAACGCCGACGGGGGCGCGCTGCGCGACCGCATCCGCTGGGGCGAGGCGCCGGCGGTGATGCTGCGCGCGGAGGTGGACACCGGCTGGCGGCCCACGCCCCTGCTGGTCGCCGAGCTGGACGGGCCGGAGCCTGGCGGACCCTTCATCCTGTTCTCCGGCCACCATGACACCTGGCACTTCGGCGTGATGGACAACGGCAGCGCCAACGCCACCATGATCGAGTGCGCCCGCGTGCTGGCCGGGCGCCGTGCCGATTGGCGGCGCGGGCTGCGCCTGTGCTTCTGGTCGGGCCACTCGCATGGCCGCTACTCCGGGTCTGCCTGGTATGTGGACAACCATTGGGACGAGCTGGAGCGCCGCTGCGCCGTGCACGTCAACGTGGACAGCACCGGCGGCATGGGCGCGACGGTGCTGGCCGAGGCCGCTGCGGCGTCCGAGCTGGCCGCGCTGGCCGCCGACGCCATCCGGCAGGAAACGGGCGCCGGGCACGAGGGCAAGCGGAACGCCCGCAACAGCGACATGTCGTTCTGGGGCGTCGGCATCCCGTCGATGTTCGGCAGCCTGAGCCACCAGCCGCCGGCGCCGGTCGCGATGCGTAACGCGCTCGGCTGGTGGTGGCACACGCCGCACGACCTGCTGGACAAGATCGACGAGGCCCACCTGGCGCGCGACACCCGCGTGTTCGTCCGCGCGCTGTGGCGCCTGCTGACGGAGCCGGTGCTGCCGCTCGATTACGCGGCCCATGCCTCGGCCCTGCTTGCGGAAGTGGCTGACATCGCGGCGTCGCTGGACGGCAAGCTGACGCTGGAGCCGCTGCTGACGGAGGCAGCCGCGCTGCGCGGCAAGGCGGCGGCGCTCCTGGAGCCGGGCCGCGATCCGGACCGGGTGAACCGGGCGTTGATGCAGATGTCGCGCGCCCTGGTGCCGGCCGACTACACCACGGGCGACCGTTTCACCCATGACCCGGCGCTGCCGCAGGTGCCTTGGCCCGTGCTCGATCCCATCCGCGCGCTGGCCGGGGCCGCGCCGGGCGAAGCGGGGTTCGCCGCCGTGGACGCCACGCGAGCGCGCAACCGCATGCTGCACGCCCTGCGCCAGGCCGGGCGGGCACTGGACGCCGCCCTTGGCTGAACGGAAGCTCCGGTTCGGCGCCTTCTTCAGCGTGCCGGGCTGCGTAGTTCTCCTGCGCCAAAGTATACGGCGTCGATCCCGTCCTGGTCCGGCCGCGCGGCAGCCGGCGCCCACGCCGTCCGACATCAGGAAGGGCTGACCGCCCGCCGTGCCGCGCAAGGGGCGCAGTTTGCCGCGGGCAGTCTGATCGGGCGGGATGAAGGCGTGGCGGCCGAGCATGTCGATGTGGTCGAACCCGGGCGGCGAGAGCCGGACCACATCCTCATCGCGCACGTCGAAGCCTTCGGCCTGGAGCTGGTTCAGCGCCGCGTCCATGCAGATCGTGTTCCACGGCACGATGACATTCACCACCAGGCTCAAGGCGCCGAGCTGGTCTTCCTGGCCCTCGCGGCAGCGCTGGCGCAGTTCGCCCCGCTTGCCCTGGAACACGATGCGGGCAAGCTGATGACGGCCCTCTCCGTGGTTGATCTGGATCAGAATGCGCCGGCGATGCGCCTCGTTGTCAATGAAGCGGAGCAAGTAGAGGGTGGTTCTCTGCATTCAGGCGCTTCGGCTACCGCTGAGATTGGCGGATAGCTGATTCTACTTCAGGTGTGCGGCTCGACAGGCATCGTCATGATCGGAGGCGGCGAAGGTTGGCCATCGAAATACTCCGCGGGGTTGAGAAATCCATTCTGGTGTAGGCTGCGGACCATGATCTGGCCGCTGTCGGGATAGGTGCAGACCTCATTAGGATCGTTCATTCCAATAGCGAGGTAGACAAGATCCTCCTCGAACGGATTGGCGATCTGATGGCCTATGCCCGCAGCCGCTGGGCACGACAGTGTGTCACCGGCCCAGATCTCTCGAACTCGTTCTCCATAGCGGAATACGCCACGGCCCGAGAGCACAAAGAAGATCTCGTCCTCGATCTGGTGGGTGTGGAAAGGGCAGGCGCTCTGTCCTGGCGGCACCCGACTCAGGTTCATACCGAGATGCCTCGTGCGCGGCAGCGAAGGAGTGAGAACCTTGCAGAAGCTGATCCATCCCTCTGGCGCTTCGACGGCCTCCTCCTTGACGTCTTCGACGTTGACGACGTTGCAGACTTCCTCGCGGGACATGATCGATCCTAGTACCTCTGCACAGAGGTTTTGACCGGTTGAGATGGGCCACGCCTATTCTGCACCAATCGCCCCGCAGCTGGCGATATCGGGGTAAGCGCGCGCCAGCTTGGCTCGGGCCTTTTGGGTGGTGAACTTCCACT